>Ga0209092_10000204_pt1 | contig 56355 bp, 53 predicted proteins | sample FraStrMetagenome_FD_187446 | JGI IMG/M metagenome (GOLD analysis project Ga0209092, IMG submission 187446) | Marine eukaryotic phytoplankton communities from Arctic Ocean - Fram Strait ARC3M Metagenome (SPAdes) (version 2) | ecosystem: Environmental > Aquatic > Marine > Oceanic | place: Fram...
TCCAAGGGGATCTTGGTAAAATGTAGTACTTGTGGCTATGCGAATCGTGGAGGTCTGTCCAGGGTGCGTTTCTGGATCCAAACTGTCGTCAATCACGGTGCTGATGGCCGAAAGAAAATGGTCGGGCTCAGACAAGTAGACATACAACCTGTAGGTGGTCAGTCCAGAAAGGCTGCCTTCTGTGTGAAAGGCAATGGGGTCCAATATGAGGCAAACACTGGCTTCAGTTGAGTCTGAACTCTCAGGAGTATAGTTGCAGGCCTCTGGATCTGCGCATTGCGCCCAAATGGAGCCGATTTGAATCGACAGGGTCAAACAAAGAAGAAGGAAACGAGGCATGGTAACTCTATTTGGCGCCTCTAAAATAGCCAATAATCTACTAAAAATGCATTTTAGTCTAATTATTACACGACTGCAAGAGGTCGAAATGAAGTTGTTGGCCACAAAAAAAGCCCGGAGTTCCGGGCTTTTTTCTTTGTAGCGAGAGAGAGACTTGAACTCTCGACCTCAGGATTATGAATCCTGCGCTCTAACCAGCTGAGCTACCTCGCCAAAATGTGTTTTATCTCAAACGGGCGGCAAATTTAATGAAAGCGCAGGTGGAAACGTGAGAATTTGTGAATGTTCCTGCCATTCAAGTGTAAGACCTGCTCAAGTCGTCGTATCTTTCGAGCAATCTGTGTTTTATGGATCGAGTTGAATTTCAAGTTGAGGTGCCTATCCAGGCTAGCAAGGGTTCCATCTTCAGTCGCCTGAACAATCCAAGCGGTTTGTCCGAGTGGTTTTCGGATGACGTGAACATCAAAAAGGATGTCTTTACGTTTTTCTGGGATGGATCAGAGGAGTCTGCAAGGCTTGTGACCCAAAAGAGGGAAGAGTTTGTCAAATTCCGTTGGATGGAGCATGAAGAAGAAGGGGAAAAGACCTTCTTTGAGATGCGCATCAAAATCGACCCCCTAACTGGGGATACCGCCCTTCTCGTCACTGATTATGCGGAGGAGGATGAGATTGAAGAGGCCACTTTGCTTTGGGAAAAGCAATTGGGCGATCTCAAGCGTGTTCTGGGCGGCTAAGGCCCGCGTCCCCCTTCAATAAGGCTGAATCAATTTGAGGCATTGCTCTGCGATATCCAGAGTGGCCTTCCCTTTTCATCTGAAAGGCCCTGTCTGGTTTGACGGAAAACGTCTTTCAGTGGAAAGTCCCTTTTGCCGAGGTTTATTTCCTGCTGCGGCGTTTTTGCCACGTTTCAAATTTCGGGAAGTCGTCATGGCGATTGTCCGGCACCTGGCGCAGCGGCTCGCATTCCCTCAAGTTGGCATGGAAATCGGCAGGTAGCGCTTGGTATAAACCTGTGCCTTCTATTTTGTGTAGGAGCATGTCGTCGGAAACTTCACCAATGATTTTGGCTGGATTTCCGGCAATAATGCTGCGGGGCTCCCATTGGCTTTGAGCCTTAAGGAAGGCCAAAGCGCCAACAATGCACCCCTCACCTACTCGGACATCATCCATGATGACCGCATTCATTCCGACCATGCATTGTTGACCAAGATGGGCTCCGTGTACAATGGCTCCGTGTCCAACGTGTGCGCCTTCTTCGAGGCGAACTGTGGTTCCCGGAAACATGTGGACGACGCAGTTCTCTTGAACATTGCACCCGTTGGCCAATTCAATTCTGCCCCAGTCACCGCGCAAGACTGCTCCGGGACCGATGTAGCAATTGGGGCCAATGGTTACATGGCCAATGACAGTGGCTTGAGGATGAACATAGGCAGATTCAGCCACAACGGGGACCATGGATTTGAAGGCTTGAATCATTCAAAGGCCGGGTTCTTGATTACGGTGGCATAGCCTTGTCCAACTCCAATACAGAGGGACACCAGGGCATACTTTCCTCCATTGCGTGAAAGTTGTCGCGCAGCGGTGAGGAGGATTCGTGCGCCTGTCATGCCAAGGGGGTGTCCCAATGCGATGGCCCCTCCCTGTGGATTGATGCGAGGGTCATTGTCTTGAAGACCCAACGACCGTGTGCATGCGAGGCTTTGGGCGGCAAAGGCTTCGTTGAGCTCAATGTGGTCCATGTCCTCGAGGCGAAGGTTGGCTTTGGATAAGGCCTGTTTGGAGGCTTCTACCGGGCCTATGCCCATGATTCGAGGCTCTACTCCGACCACTGCACTGGAGACGATTTGTGCCAAAGGCGTCCAACCGTGTTGCTTCATTCCTTCTTGATTGGCCATCAGAAGTGCACAAGCGCCATCATTTAGCCCGCTGCTGTTGCCGGCTGTTACAGTTCCTCCTTCCTTTCGAAACGCGGGCCTGAGCTTGGCCAAGATGTCTTGGGTGGATTTGGGTTTGATGAACTCATCTGCATCGAAGATCAAGTCGTCTTGCTTTCTTCTTGGGATCCGAACCGAGCCAATCTCTTCTGCAAAGTGGCCTTGTTGCTGAGCCAAAGTGGCCTTCTCTTGAGACCATGCAGCGAAACGATCTTGGTCTTCTCTGCTGATGCCATGCAGGTCGACGAGATTCTCCGCTGTGGTGCCCATGCCATCGGTCCCGTACAAGGCGTCCAGTTTTGGATTGATGAACCGCCATCCAAAGCTGCTGTCGTGCATTTGTGCATCCCGACCAAAAGGGCGGCTGGCTTTGCTGATGACCCATGGGCCACGGGTCATGTGCTCCACCCCTCCCGTGATCATGACGTTGGCGTCTTGGACATGCAGTGCTCTCGCCGCGTGCACAGTTGCGGCCATGCCGGAGGCGCAAAGGCGATTGATGGTCTCGCCGGGAACCGACGTGGGTACCCCGGCAAGCAATGCGGCCATCCGGGCCACGTTTCGGTTGTCTTCTCCCGCTTGATTTGCACATCCAAACAGGACATCTCCAATGTGGGTGGGATCAAAATCAGGGTGTCGTTCGAGCAAGGCTTGAATCGCATGTGCGGCCAAATCGTCTGTACGAACGGGGGCCAGAGTTCCGCCAAAGTTGCCAATGGGGGTTCGGATGCCGTCTATGAGAAAGGCGTTCATCATGATGCAGGTGACAGAGGGAATGAAAGGCCTCGCCAGAAATCCAAAATGGGATTGAAGACAAAGGTTTGAATGAGCGCGACTTCATTGTTGACCACGGCATACATGCGGCTTGCATCGTGGGTCATGATGTTGCCCTGAAGGTCCAACTCCTCGATGATGGGCGTTTTCCAATGAATGTCCATGGGGATGGTGCGGCCATCTTTGTATTCTACTTCGAGACGCCAAGCCAATTCGGATTGTCTTAAGCTGTCTTGGTTTGAAGGGGAAAGGTGGCTGTCCCAAGTTTCGATGTGCACTTTGCACATCCGCACCCATTGCTCCCTAAGCAGAGCTTGAGGCAAGTTCAGGGGACCATTTTCTCCGAAGGCAACAATGGATTCTTCGTCTTCTGACCAAGTCAGTTTGGCTTGGCGTCCAACATCATCGATTGGCCAAGCGGAAATGGATTGAATTTGGTCAGCATTTGACTCATACACTCCGGTGTACCTCCACTCTCCTTCTGAAGTAAAAAAACGGGTCGACAAAAAGCCTGTGAAGCCTTCCATATGGGTAACATAGGGAGAAGTTGAGCGCCCTTGACCAGGGAGTTCAAGCAACATGTGGGTCCCTGTGTGGCTTTGTGTAGGGGTGCCAATGAACCAAGTTTTGACCGGAGCGTCTTGACCCTCGATGTGAATGTCGACTCGTTTGCCCGAGGAGGCCATCATCTTGAGCACCCCTGCAGAGGCTGACGCTCGAACGGGCTGACGAACGGAGACTCTCTTGAAGGTTTTGAGGAGCAAATCCGTGGCGTCTTTGCGGGCGAAAAGACGCCCGTTCAATGTCCAGAGCCCAAGTGGATGTGCACTGCGTTCTAATACAGCGACCCCTCCAAGTGCATCTGCAATCCGGATTTTGGTGACTGCGGCGGTGTCCGCAATGGAGAAGTGGGTGCTGTCGTCTGCGTCCAATCTGCCTGATTCAGGTTGAAGGGCCATGACGATGGCAATGCCAGCGGCAATGACCACAGCCGCAAGGGTGAGGAAGCTTCGGTTCATGAATGGGTATTCTGGGTCCAGCGTCGGCGTCTCCAAGCGGGCAAAATTAGGCCCAGTCCAATCACCAAAGCAATGGGAAGTCCAACGGCTGCGACGGTCCAGGTTGTTTCATTGCCTCGGATTCTCTTGTCGTCCAGTGGACGAAAAGCGATGCTCCTCGAGCGCAAGCTGATTTGACCAGCATCATCGAGTAGATAGCTGAGGGCGTTCAGAAGCCATTCTTTGTTGTCGTAGATGACCCTTTGACTGTAGCGGTCCCATCCCAAAGGCAACGGGATCAATCCTTCCTCGGTCGGTCGGGTGTCGTTCCGAATGAAATCGGCATCTCCAACCACAAGCAGCTTTCCATTCTCTGTGGAAGGCCGGAATCCAAAGGCGACATCTTCCTTCAGTTCCTTGTTCAAGCGCAAGGCGTAAAAGCTGTCAAACTGACCCTCAAGTAGAACCGCCAATGGAAACCCCTCTGGGTTGCCCGTTTCAAAATGTTCAGGGGGAAGATTGACAACCGCACTGGCCACGCGCACAGGTGCATTGTAGACCAAGGATTGTGGTGAGCTTTTGAGCAGGATTGTGGCGCTTCGTTCGGGTTGAACATTGACCAAGTCTAGGGTGCTGGTGAATTCAAAAAGAAGCGGGTCGAGGTTGGCGCAAATGGGATGGGCATCGGGTTCGGACAGCACGACTGGAGAAAAGTACCAATTGAACATTTGCATGTTCCGATGGTCTCCCATGGGGCCTGCCCCCATCATGATGGGCGCACATTGAGCATCGAGAACCATGTTTCGATTCAGGCGAACGCCATGGTGAAACAGGAGGTCATAAATCCCGGATTCTCTTGTTGTTGCCAGTGTTTGCTGATTGTCTCTAATGCTGTCAATGTTGGTCACGAGAGGGTCGACCAACCACATCATGTGCCCGCCATTCATCAGGTATTGATCGAGGAGGAGTTTGTCTCGGTCACTGAACGTTGAATCGGGTCCTGCAATGACCAACGCGTCGTACTTGGGTTGGCGCCATGGACGTCCATCAATGGCCTCGCACAAGGCATCCACAGCGCCATCAAGGGTGACGTCTACCACGTCTGCCGTTTCGGATAGGGCGCTGGAAAAGTCCGCTGTTTCGACAGGCAAGTAACAACCATGCCCCTGGAGAATGCCCACAATGGGTCGACGGTCACGCAAGCCCATGCGCATCGCCTGGCCCAAATTAAACTCGACTTGGGTGATCGCATTTTGGACCATGACTTCGTCGGGGTCCATGTTTTCAGAACGAAGAAATTGAACAGGATAATCCACCCCTTTCACACTCACGACAGCACATGGCCAGACGTTTTGGAAGGAAGCAACTCCGCCTTCTCTGTGTGCGATTCGGGTGAATCGAAGGCCTTGCTCGTATAGCGCAAGCTCTGTCTCGCCAATGGTCTTGTCGTCTCCGGAAGCAGCAACATCGATGAATTGCCACCGGACCTTGCCCCCGCTCTTTCTTGCAAAGGTTCTCAGTTTCGAGCGGACCTCCTCCCCCAAACGGCGATACCGTGCAGGAAAATCGCCCTCCAAATAACACTTCACAAGGACTTCCTCCTCTCCTTCTCGCAGAGCGTCCAGCATGGTTTCCGTTGCGGTTGACAAGCTGTGACGTTGGTCTTCGGTGACATCCATGCGGAGTGGCCATTGCCCGACCAAGGCCAACAAGGCCAATGCCAAAGCAGCCGTGCGCCATCCCTTCCCCTCTGGGCCCTTGAGAACGTTGGAGAGCTTCATGCGCGACCGGGTTGAATGTATCGTTGCGCAAAAGCCAGGGCCAGAGCGATGTAGGCGAAGAACCAAGCGACATCGGCAATCACCACGACGCCGGTTCCAATGGACCTAAAATGGGTTTCCATTGCAAACCATTGGACGATGTAATCGACATCGCCGAAGAGGGCGTATGAACCCAATGCCGATGGTCCATAGTACATGACCATGCAAACCAAGGCCGAGGACAGGAAGGCCACGACTTGGCTATCGGTTCGTGCAGAGGTGGCGAGCCCAGTGGCGACAAAGGCCGCGCCCAGCAGCAACAAGCCAAAGTACCCTGCAAGAACAGATCCCCCATCGATATTGCCCACGGGATTGCCCAATTGATGAAGAACGAGATAGCCGGCCAGGGTGGGCAGCAACGCCGCCGCAACAAGCGTGGTGCCTGCTAAGAACTTTGCCAGGACAATGCGGTGAGAATCTAAAGGGTGGGTGAGCAGCAATTCAAGGGTTCCATTTTTCCTTTCTTCTGCGATGCTCCTCATGGTGATGGCGGGAATTAGAAAGAGAAAGACCCAAGGGGTAAATAAAAAGAAGCTGGTCAGTTCAGCTACGCCAGAATCCAATAGGTTCCATTGTCCTGGAAAGACCCAGTGGAACAATCCGCTAACGAGGAGAAAAACGGCGAGAACCACGGCGCCAATCACGGAGGAGAGGAAAGCGCGCACTTCCTTTTTGTACAAAGCTGTCATGAATGCAGTCCGAAATTAGGAAGCCCAGAGCAGCTGGTGGCTTTTTGCTTGCGGTCGGTCCGCAAATAATGCTTTTGTGGCAGGCCAGACCACAGCAAACAGTGCGCTGTGGCGATAAGCATCGAGCGATTCTTGGTTGTCCCAAGTGCTAACAGTTCCCAGTTCTTCTGGAGTATCTAAAGATTGAATCAGTTGCACGGATCGGCAGCCAGGCTGCTGGGCTATGGCCTTTCGGTGTTGGGCAAAAAGGGTCAAAAACTCGGGCACAGCCTCGGGTTTGAATGTCATGTGAACGGTGCGGAGGATCATGGCGGTCAAATCAAGTTGCCCATTTTGGGTGCGGCCTCGAATTCGATCCGAATGGTCGCACCTTCTTTGATTCCGAAAAGTTGGCTGGCTCCTCCTCCGCTCCCTTGAGATCCATGTCGAATGGCGATCTCAAGAAGGCCCATGTGGTTAAAGAGGGCGACACGCTCTCCACTGGGGACAGCTGAATAGGAGGTGTGGATTCGGGTGACGTCCATTCTGCTCGAGCGCAAAGGGATGCGAAATGGCCGGTCGCGGCCCACTTCTCGGAAGGTGCGTTCGTCCAAGTTGGTAATGAGGTTGCCAAACCGATCGACATGGAGCACTGAACCTTGGACATAATCTGCACCGATGAGCGGACGTTGCCATTCGCTTTCTTCCCAACCAGGGCTCTGTCGTCCGACGGCGGCGAGAACGCCGCCTTGGACAAGGTGGCATGCCACCTGCACAAACAAGTGCCTCTCTGGAAAGGTCAGGATGTCACTTTCCGATTGCATGTCGATGTCGTGAATGGCATCGGGCTCCCGGTCGGCAATCAAGCTGAAAATGCCATCATCCAAGCCCACAAAAAACTGGCCGCCCAATTCCATTACGCGGTGAACATAGTCTTCCTCCTGATTGGTATTGAGTGCCAGAATGTGTACCGTGCCACGCGGGAAGTGCGGGGAAACTGAACGAAGTGCGAACGCAGCAGCATTTGTGTCGAAAGGCCGAATGGAGTGTGTAATGTCCACAATGCGGACCGAGGGGTCCTGCTGGAGGATGGCCCCACGAAGCGCGGCAGCATAGAGGCTGTCTGCGCCATAGTCCGAAGTGAGGGTAATGATTCGCGATGAGACTTCAGGGGATGCCATGATGTGTCAAAAATCCGGAAGCTTGTGCGGAGTAGCTTTGCATCTCGCAGGAAATTCCCCCCAACCTCCCCACATTGAACTTCACAAATGGCCATTGAACGCCGCTTTCCCTTGCCAGACGTGGCTCCTTTGGAGTTTTTCGGGGTGGGACATAGAAAATTTACCAGCCTGAAAGGGCATTTCCCAAAATTAAAATTGGTGGGCCGCGGAAACGAGGTGAAAGCCATGGGGTCCAAGGCCGACATCGAGGTCTTTGCCGCGAAATGGGAGCTGATCGTCTGGCACTTGGACCGTTACGGCAAACTGGAGGAAGATGATTTGGAGCGCTTGGTGCGTGAAGATGGAGAGGTGCTCAAGCGCTCGGCTTCCGAAGACGACACGTTGGTTTATGGCCCTGGAGGGCTCAGGGTCACGGCGAGAACCCCCAATCAACGAAAGTTGGTGGATGAGGTCAGAAAGAACGACATGGTCTTTGCCATTGGCCCAGCGGGGTCTGGAAAGACCTATACCGCTGTGGCGCTTGCCGTTCAAGCCTTGAAGGAAAAGCGAGTGCGAAGAATCATCATGACCAGACCTGCTGTGGAGGCTGGCGAAAACTTGGGCTTCTTGCCGGGAGACTTGAAGGAAAAGCTCGATCCATACATGCAGCCCTTGTACGATGCGCTCACCGACATGATCCCTTACGATCGCGTGGCAGACCATTTGGAGAAAGGGGTCATTGAAATTGCACCGTTGGCCTTTATGAGGGGCCGGACTTTGGACAAGGCATTTGTGATTTTGGATGAGGCCCAAAACACGACAGTCGCCCAGATGAAAATGTTTTTGACCAGAATGGGCCGCTCTGCCACATTCATGATCACGGGGGACCCTTCTCAGGTTGACCTTCCGCGGAAGCAAGAAAGCGGATTGCGCTTTGCAAGAAGGGTTCTTGGCCGCGTTGAGGGGCTTTCTTTTGTTGAATTGACCGGAGATGACGTGGTGCGTCATGCATTGGTGAAGCGGGTTATTCTGGCATTTGAGGATGAAGAATCCAGCGGGAATGAAGGTGGAATGGGGCCTTCCATGGGCCAGGTAGCCGCTCAGAAATGGCGGAAGGATGAAGCGCCTTCAGATGAGGTGCAAAACGAAGCGGATTCCGATATTGCGCCGCCTGAATGATGCTGTCTTCCTCAACCCCCTCTCCCCTTTTTGATCAGCGGATTCAATTTGAAGGGGAAACCGATTTCTATCGCGGCAAGGTTCGCGATGTGCACTCGCTCCATGATGGCCGCCTGTTGATGGTGGCCAGTGATCGGATTTCAGCATTTGATGTCGTATTGCCCAAGCCCATTCCTTTCAAGGGACAGGTGCTGAATCAATTGGCGGCATACATGCTGCGATCTGTTTCGGACATCGTTCCCACATGGTTTGAGGATGACCCCGATCCGAATGTGGCTGTGGGAAAACGCTGTGAACCCATTCGGTTGGAAATGGTCATCCGGGGGCATTTGACGGGCCACGCCTGGCGGACTTATGACGCTGGCCTTCGCGTTTTGTGCGGGGTGAACCTTCCCGAGGGAATGAAAGAGCACGAGGCCTTTCCAACCCCCATCATCACGCCCGCTACGAAAGCGGAAGAGGGCCATGACGAAGACATATCAGCCGAAGAAATTTTGTCGCAGCAATGGGTGCCTGAGCCGTTGTACCGCGAAATGGAAAGGGTGACCCGTGCTCTTTTTGCGCGCGGTCAAAAAATGGCCGAGTCCCGAGGTCTCATTTTGGTTGATACGAAATATGAATTCGGCCTTTATGAAGGGGAATTGATGTTGATGGATGAGGTACATACGCCTGACAGCAGCCGATACTTTCACTTGGACGGTTTTGAGGCGAGGCAAGCGGCGGGTGACCCGCAGCCTCAACTCAGCAAAGAGTTCGTGAGGGAATGGTTGATTGAAGGGGGCTTTATGGGCAAGGAAGGCCAGGTCATTCCAGAAATGACGGAGGAATTCGTGCAAATGGTGAGTGACCGATACATTCCCTTTTTGAAAGGGTTTCAGGTCAAAATTTTGAGAAATCAGGTGAAACCGACACTGTGATGAGAATCCAAAAAAACATTGAATCGTGGCTCCTCGCGCATTAAAGAATGCTCCCTGGCGCACAGACGCCATAGCCGCCGTGCGCTGTTTGAAAGCCGGAGGCGTCATTTTGTATCCCACCGATACGGTTTGGGGTTTGGGATGTCGCGCCGATGACAAGGCCGCGCTAGAGAAGCTCTATCGTTTGAAGGGGCGGGATGGTGCTCAGCCTTCTTTGGTGTTGTTGGATGCAGAAGGCCTCTTGGAGGAGTATGCTCATCCAGTACCGGACATTGCCTGGGATCTTCTAAACGAGTATTCGGGAACAAGCAGTCGTCCCATGACTTTGGTTTTGCCCGGAGGAAAGGACGTGACCCCTGCCCTTCTTGCCGAAGACGGTAGCTTGGCGATGAGGGTGGTTTATGACCCCTTTCTTCAATTCATCATCCGTGGAATTGACCTTCCGTTGGTCAGCACGTCTGCGAACCTTTCAGGGCACCCTACCCCAGGTCACTTTGACGAAATACCGAAGGCGATTCGGACGGGCGTGGACCATGCGTGTACCACAGGAAGAGACCGAAGAGGCGGGCAAACGTCGAGCATGATCAAATTGGATGATGCAGGACGCATCGACATTTTGAGGCCATGAATTTTGCAGGTCAATTGACACACCCAGTTTTTCGGGCTGTTGGAGAAGAAGCTGACCGCAAGGGGCAGTCTGCTTTTGCCATTGGCGGATTTGTAAGGGACATGTTGCTCGGGAGACCGAGCAAGGACATTGACATTGTGGTGGAGGGCAGTGGCATCGAGCTGGCCAAAGCGGTTGCGAAGGTGCTCGGGGCAGGAAAGGTGTCGGTCTTTAAGAATTTCGGAACCGCTATGTTTTGCCATGGCGACATGGAGGTGGAGTTTGTAGGAGCACGGAAGGAATCTTATGAGCGAGGCAGTCGCAAGCCCATTGTGGAAGATGGCAGCATTGAGGATGACCAGAACAGGCGTGATTTCACAATCAATGCCATGGCCTTCCGACTCAATTCAGATGGGTTTGGTGATTTGGTAGACCCCTTTGATGGCTTGACTGATTTGGAGGAGAAAACCCTCAGGACACCTTTGGACCCCGATGTCACGTTTAGCGATGACCCATTGAGAATGATGCGGGCTGTCAGATTTGCGTCACAGCTTGGGTTTCATGTCGAAAAGAAGAGTTTGGATTCCATTGAGCGAAACGCCAATCGACTGGACATCATTTCGGCAGAACGCATCCATGTTGAATTGAATAAGATTCTTCTGAGTGAGCGACCAAGTGTGGGTTTCAAGCTCATGTTCAACACCACGTTGCTTCATCGGTTTTTCCCTGAGATGGTGGACCTAAAGGGCGTGGAGCGGAAAAACGGCATCGGCCACAAGGACAACTTCTACCACACGTTGGAAGTGGTGGACAATGTGTCGGAGACGAGTGACCATTTGTGGCTGCGTTGGGCGGCATTGTTACACGACATAGCCAAGCCTCCAACGAAACGCTTTCACCCCGATCACGGTTGGACTTTCCATGGCCATGAAGACAGAGGTGCCCGGATGGTGCCGAAGATTTTCAAGCGACTCAAACTGCCGATGGACCATCAAATGCGGTATGTCCAGAAGTTGGTTCTGTTGCATTTGAGACCCATTGCCTTGACAAAGGAGGAGGTAACGGACTCTGCTGTGCGCAGGTTGCTCTTTGAAGCGGGAGATGACGTGGATGACCTGATGACCTTAGCCAGGGCCGACATCACGTCAAAAAACGAGGCGAAGGTGGAGCGTTACCTCAAGAACTATGACGTCGTGGTCAGAAAACTGGTCGAGGTCGAGGAGAAAGACAGGGTCAGAAATTTTGAGCCTCCGATCAGCGGGGAAGACATCATGGCGGCATTCTCCATCCCTCCATGTCGTCCAATTGGTGCCATCAAAAACATCATCAAGGACGCCATTATGGATGGGTTCATTCCAAATCAACCTGACGATGCACGTGCATTGATGATGCGCTGTGGACCACAAGTGCTGGCGGAATGGAAATCCATTCAGTTTCGCCTTTCAGAGGGCGAATTCAACGAAAAAGGCGCACGGGAAACTTTTGATACTTGGCTGACTCAATTCGAGGTTTAACCTCACCCCTTCCAACCATCTTTGAGCGTGACAGACCGATTCCAAGCAGGACGTCCAATTTCTTCTGTTCTTTTTTGGTCCAGCGAGAAGTACCCCAAGCGCGTGAATTGAATTGGTTTTTCAGCGTCTGCATTGGCCAAAGAAGGCTCTAGCTTACAATGGGGGCGGATGGTCAAACTGTTGGGATTGATGAAGTCCGTGAAGTCCTTGCCTTCGTGTCCATCTGGCGCAGGGTCAGAAAACAGTCGGTCATAAAGCCGCACTTCTGCGTCGATGGCAGTGTCGACATTTACCCAATGGAGCGTGCCTTTTGCTTTGATTCCACTTGTGTCTGAACCACTCCGGCTGTCGGGGAAATACTCGACTTTGACTTCGGACACCTGACCGCTGTCGTCCAGAACGTGATCTACATAGCGAACAATGAAGGCTGATTTCAAGCGCACTGTTTTTCCAGGGGCGAGTCGAAACCATTTTTTGTTGGCCTCCAATTTGAAGTCTTCTCGCTCCATCCAGAGTTGGCCACTAAAGGGCAAAGTGCGAACGCCCGCATCGGGGTCTTCGGGGTTGTTTTCTGATGTGAGCGATTCAGTTTGACCTTCTGGGTAATTGACGAGGGTCAATTTGATGGGGTCCAAAACGGCCATGGCACGCGGTGCGGTGCGGTTCAAGTGGTCCCGGAGCGCCCATTCTAGAAGGCTGAAATCGATCACATTCTCTCTCTTGGCAATGCCCACACGTTCGCAAAACGTCCGGATGCTCTCGGGTGTAAATCCCCGGCGCCGCAATCCGCTGATGGTGGGCATGCGCGGGTCATCCCAGCCGTCCACATGTCCTTCTTCGACAAGGCGAAGGAGTTTCCTCTTGGACATAATGGTGTGGTCCAAATTCAAACGGGCGAATTCGATTTGTCGGCTTGGAAATATGTCAAGGTTTTCGATGAACCACGCATACAATGGGCGGTGAACTTCAAACTCCAAGGTGCACAATGAATGTGTGATCCCTTCCAATGAGTCGCACTGACCATGGGCGAAGTCATACATCGGATAAATGCACCAATCATCTCCGGTTCTTTGGTGGTGTGCCCTTTTGATGCGGTATATGATGGGGTCGCGCATGTGCATATTGGCATGCGCCATGTCAATTTTCGCACGGAGGACGCAATGTCCATCAGGGTGCACGCCAGCCCTCATTTCTTGAAAAAGAGCGAGGTTTTCTGCAATGGTGCGGTTGCGATGCGGGCTGTTCGAACCAGGAGAAGTAGGGGTGCCTTTTTGGGCGCCCATGTCCTCGGCGCTTTGATGGTCAACGTAGGCTTTGCCGGATTCGATCAATTGCACGGCGAATTGAAAGAGCTTCTCAAACTGATCACTGGTGTAGTGTTCACCTCCGTTCCATGTGTAGCCAAGCCATGAGACATCTCGACGAATGGCGTCTACGTATTCTTGGCTCTCTTTTTCCGGATTGGTGTCATCGAATCGCAAATTGACCAGTCCCTGGTGTTCTTCGGCGAGTCCAAAGGAGAGACAGATGGCCTTGGCATGACCGATGTGCAGATAGCCATTGGGCTCTGGAGGGAACCGGGTATGGACTTGTTGGTGCTTGCCCGAATTCAGGTCAGCGGAGATGATCTGCTGAATGAAGTGCTGAGAGGACACATTGTCTTCTCCTGCATTGGGGGTGTTCGGTGTGCGATCGGACATGGTGCAAATTTATCCTCTAGAGCAGGCTTGTGCCCCCTCTTTTTATTAGTTCATGCCTCTGCAAGAACAGGAAGCCGAGAAAGCGGTTGTCTATATGTGAATTCAAAGTCTTTAACCCCAGTGGATGAAATCCGACGGTATCGCCTTCGACGTGCGGACCGCATTGTGGGTTGGATGCGCGAAGAAGATTCGGGGACCCGATTTTACAGCCGTGAAGGACTGTGGTGGTCCGGACGTCCCATCAAATGGGAAAACCGGGACCGGTGTTGCGGATTAAAGGATGTGGATGACCGCTGGCTCCATGAAGGAGACCTTTTGGTGCAGGTGGGTTGTCCTTGGTGGCAGCGCCGCTATCGCTGGCTCGTCTTGTGCGATGCTGAGAGAGGATGGTCCTTTATCCGGAACAGTGCGTTGAGAGGCGTGGTCGGGATGAGCCCGAAAGCTGCCGAGTCCATGGATTGGAGGTGGTCCGGCGTGGGGTGGCGCCATTGATCACCCTTAGTTTATAGATTGCTTTAAACGAAAACGCCCCAACTGAATCATCAGTTGGGGCGTTTTTCGGGATTGGAAAAGTTTACAGCAATTGAATCCTTTTCATCAGTTCGTCCTTGTACGTTCTGGAGATCGGAATCTCATCTTGGTCAATCTTAATGATGAACTGAAACGTATCAATGTGGGTCACGCGGTCAATGTTGATCACAAAGTTTCGGCTCACCCTCACAAAGTCTTCATTCGGAAGCTTCAGAAGCAAATCCTTCAAGCTGGCCTTGACATTGTATTTCTTCTCTCCGACGTGGATGGCGCTGTATTTGCCTTCTACCTCGATGAAACGAACGTCATTCAAGTGGATGCGACGCAACTTGTTTCCAACTTTCGTGAAGAAATGCTTGGCTCTCATTTTGGAAGTGTCCAGTTCTTCCAAAGCGGCAGTCACACTCTCTTCAAAGTGAATGGCTTCGTCGACAGCCTCTTCTCCATTGGCCGAGACCATAGCCATGTCCAACACCTTCAATTTGTTCTGCTCTTTCAGCTGTCCAATGAACTCATCGATGCCGTTGTTGCGGCCGGTGACCACAATCAAATCGGGTGGGGTAAAGAGACAAAGGCCTGCGGCTTCTGCTGCTTTGCTCGCGGAGTGGACGTCACACCCCAACTCTTCTAATTGAGCGAAAGGTCGACGTGTGGTGGCGTCCGGGCCGAGAATAAGGATGCTTGGTTTTCGAATCATTTCAAATACACAACACCCTCAGTTTGAATATGTTTCGGTTTGCCGGCGAAAAGGCCCAAGCTGGTTTTTTGGGGGTATGGATGTCATTTGCTTGGAATGATGGGTCAGGGTGAGAAGGGCTAGTTTTGCGCTGTGAATTATCCACTAAGCGCAGGACACGATGAAGACACCCTCGTTGAAGAGGAGGTGGCTTTGGACGAAGCGGTATCTGAGGGCTGGCACATCGTGCTGTACAACGATGACGAAAACACGTTTGATCACGTGATTGAATGCCTCATGGCCTATTGCGGTCACGATGCGCTTCAAGCCGAGCAATGTGCCATCATTGTGCACACCAAGGGGAAGTGCTCTGTGAAAAATGGAGACCTCGACCAATTGGAGCCGATTTGCACGGCACTGACTGAGCGCGACTTGAGTGCGGAAGTGGAGCCTGCTTGATTCGACTTTTTCAGCGTTCTTGTTCAGTCAAGAAGACCGCCTATTTTACCGGTCCTTACCGGAACCTTGTAATATGTCAGTTCTAATGCGCTTTTTGAGTGCGGCAGCCGTGTCGTTGTTGTCTTTGCCATTGGCAGGGCAATGGATGGACGTGACAGAATTCAATGGGCTAGAAGCCAGCACACAAGCCAGTTGGTTGGGCTGTGGTATGAGTTTGGCAGACTTCAATTTGGATGGGCTTGGCGATGTTACCCTTGCAGACAGCCAAGGGGAGGTTAGAGCCTATGCTCAATTGCCAGAAGGAGGATTTATGTTGTCTCACGTGTTCAGTGGTGAGAATCAAGCACAAGGTGTCTCTTGGTTAGATGTGGATGGCGATGATGATTTGGATTTGCTTCTGTCTCGAAGATTTGGAGCGCTTGAACTCCACATCCGGGACGGTGAGATTTTCGACAATCAAGCAGACCTTCGCGGGCTTCCGCTGACCAACCAATGGGAATGCCGTGGTGTTTCTGTAGCGGATTATGATGGAGACAGCGATTTGGACGTGTACCTGTCCATGTACCACAACGGCCTCTCCGGCACGTCGACAAACTTGCTGTTCAACAATGACGGTTTCGGCTTCTTCTCAGATGTAACGGTTCTTGCTGGTGTGGGCAATGGCCTTCAACAGACCTTTCAATCCACATGGTTGGACTTCGATGAAGATGGAGATCTTGATCTTTGGGTGGTCAATGACCGGGACATCTTTTTGAATGCGTTGTACGCCAACCAGGGGGACGGCACGTTCACAGACGTTACCGAACAAATGGGCCTAGCACTTGGGGCATTTGCCCGTTCAGCTACTGTGGGGGACCATGACAATGATGGTCAGTTTGAATTGTATTGCACCACCAATGAAGGTGAGGGTAATCTATTGTTAGACAATGAAGTGGGTTATTATGAGGATGTGGCTTTGGAAGTTGGAGTCATCGGTGAGAGGCAGAGTTGGGGTGCATGTTGGATTGATTTTGATGGCGACATGTGGGAGGATTTGGTGGTGGCCACCAGTCCTTTTCCTTTTAGTCAGCCTTATGACAATTACTTCTTCCAAAATGGAGGGCCTGGTTCAGGATTCGATGACGTGACGGCAGAGACACCCAATGCGGAATCGTCCTTGTATTGCGTGGGGGTCACGGATTTAAATCAAGATTTAGCGCCGGATATCGTGGGTTTTGGCGACGGCACTTTCGCACAGACGCTTCAGAATATGGGGGTCGCAATGTCCAACAATCATCACCGGTTGGCCGTGCGACTTTGTGGCACTGAGTCCAACCGCTGGGCCATCGGGGCGAGAATAGAGGTTCATGCAGGAACGGTTGTCCAAACACAATTGGTGAGCAATGGGTCTGATTTTATGACCCAACAGTATGGAACCCGGTTCTTTGGTTTGGCGCAAGAGGAATCTGTCGACTCCATTGTTGTGCACTGGCCAAGTGGACTTCGAGAAGCTTGGTATGATTGGCCAGCCAATACAACAGCTTCGTTGATTGAAGGAAGCACTGTAGCGTCCATCGGTATTTTGGGGTCCGCATGCAGTTCAGATTCGGCTCAGGCCGTGGCTCCGTTTAATGCACCTGCTATGCTGTGGAATGGCGAGCCAATGGATTCGGCCATCGTGCCCTTGACTGAATCCGGCACGTTTGTTTTGACTTGCCAGTGGATGGGGGGATTGTTTGAGTGGACAGACACTTTGGAATGGGCAATGGAGGAACCGCATTTGTTGTCTGTGGGATGGACAGAGCCCAATTGTTCAGGCGAGCTTGGCAACCTGACTTGGCAAGTGGATTCGGGATTTGTTGTCACTTTTATGGGGAACGATTGGCCCTCAGCGTCAGGCGGCATTCAAGCACCTGGAGGAGAGGCCATGATCACCACCACCAATGGGGCGAGTGGGTGCGCCGAAAACCATGTGGTCATTTTGTCAGAACCACCGGCATTGGGCCTGTACATCATTTACGAACCGGCGTCCTGTTACGGTGATGTGGCGTTTGCTTCAGCTACAGGATACGGAGGGAATCCCGCATACTTGGTCAATTGGTTCGACGTGAACCCCTCGGCGCTTCCAGAGGGTGATGTTCCATTGACATTGACGGATGACAATGGGTGTGTGATTGACTCTTCTATTGCGGTAACATACCCCACTCCTATTGAGGTTTTGGTGAGTGTGGTCAATGAAGACAATGGATTCGACGGGTCAATTTCCCTTGACTTGGAAGGGGGTATACCCCCTTATGATGTCCTTTGGAATGATGGGACATCGGGTGAATTGGAATTGACTGATTTGACCACGGGTCTGTACAGCTGGGTGATTGAAGATGCCAATGGGTGTCTTTCACTGGGTCTTCAGAGCCTGATCAACCTTTCCCTGGTTGAAATCGATGAACAAGGCCATTGGTCTTGGTCCCTCACCTCCGAAATGAGGGTTCTTTCTGCCAAGGCTCCTTCTGATGGGGCATTTAAATTTGAGGCTTTCGGCCTAGATGGCAGGCTTGAGCGTTCCGAAAATTTGGAGGGGTTGGGCCCTTGGCCATTTGATCAAGGCGGCCTTCCCCCGCATGGATTCATTCGCTTAACAGGAGCGTCGGGACGAATTTTGCACCGCTTTCTTTATTGAGCGGTTTCGCTCAGTATGGCACTGGACTTGAGCCATTCAACTTCGCCTTCTGGATTTTCGGCTTTGAAAACGGAAGACCCCGCCACCAAAACGTCGGCTCCTGCTTGAACCAAGTCCCCCGCATTTTTTCGTCCTACTCCCCCATCGACTTCAATCAAGAAGGTACCGCCATGTGCTTTTCTCATGTCTGCCAAACGGCGAACCTTACCCAGTGTGGATGGGATGAACTTTTGTCCTCCGAAACCCGGATTGACACTCATGAGGCAGACCACATCTAAATCGAGTAAGACCTCTTCAATGCTGTGCAAAGGCGTGTGTGGATTCAGGGCCACTCCCGCTTTCATGCCCGCCTCTTTGATTGCGCCCAATGTCCGGTGCAAGTGTGTGCAAGCCTCCACGTGAACCGTCAAGTTGGCGGACCCCAAATCCGCAAAAGCTTGAATGTATCGGTCGGGATTCTCGATCATCAGGTGCACATCGAGTGGCTTTTCGGCGTGGCGGGCGATGGCTGAAATCACGGGCATTCCGTAGCTGATGTTGGGCACGAACATGCCGTCCATCACGTCGATGTGATGCCAATCCGCTTGGCTGCGCTCGACCATGGCTACGTCACGTCCGAGATGGGCAAAGTCGGCGGCAAGGAGAGAGGGAGCAATCATGTGAGACATCTGTCAAAGATGCTGTCATCTGATGCATTCGTGCGAATATTGTGCTATGGCTTTATCGACAGGTTCCACAACTTCTCAAGACACTGGCCCAAGCCGGGTGATGACCGTTGGGATCACAGGGGGCATGGGAGCGGGAAAGAGCACGGTTTGTCGCGTCATCAAATGTCTGGGTCATGCCGTTTATGACAGTGACTTTCACGCCAAGACGCTCTACGATAGAGATCCGGAATTGCTGGCTTTGGTGGTTCAAGAATTTGGCCAGGACATCCTCATGTCCAATGGCGAATTGAATCGGCCGGCATTGGCGGATCACGTTTTTGGCTCTGATTCTGCCTTGGCCAAGTTGAACAGCTTGGTTCATCCTGCTGTTCGCCGTCATTTTGACCATTGGGCAAAGCGCCAAAAATGTGCAGGCCAAGACTGTGTCTTTCGCGAAGCAGCCGTTTTATTTGAGTCTGGGGCACATGAACAGTGCGACTTTGTGTGCACGGTGTCCGCTCCAGAATCAATTCGGCTGGAACGTGTGATGCGCAGAAATGGAATGACAAAGGCAGATGTTGAGCAACGGATGTCAAGGCAATGGACAGACCATCAAAGGGCGGAGCGTGCAGACCATGTTATCGTCAATGATGGCACAGTACCGCTTGTGCCTCAGGTGGTTAGGTTCATGGACAAACTCGATCCAATCAAGGCAACCTTTCAATGAGGTTCCCGTCATTTATGAGACCAGCCTGAGCCATGATGAGAACGACGTTGATAAGCCACCAAGTGCGGTCATTTTTATTGTGGCTTTGCATGATGGCTCCTTTTGTGACTACGGCGCAGTGGGAGGACGTTTCCGTTCAGCATCTTTTGCCTGTTTCGACAGAATCCAGTTGGTTTGGTTGTGGGCTCAGTGTGGCAGATTTCGATGGGGATGGATGGGACGACGTGACAGCGTCCAGCACGGACGGTCGCGTGAGCTTGTTTAAAGGCGGGCCAGACGGACTCGCACTTCACCAAGAAATGGTTCACGATTCTGAATCCAAGGCCGTGCTTTGGGTCGACATCGACAATGACGGTGATCTGGACTTGTTTGCGGGGGTCATGAACGTTGGCGTGCACTTGTATTTGCAGCAAGAGGATGGGACATTGATTGAGGATGGAGTAGCCCATGGGGTCCCCATTCTTCCTGATTGGCAGGTTAGGGGTTTTTCTGCATGTGATTATGACAAGGACAATGACCTTGATATCTACATCGCGAGTTACCATGCTACAGAGTCAAATTTGGCCTATGAAAATATGCTCCTGCAGAATCAAGGAGATGGAACTTTCATAGACGTGACTGAGGAGGCGGGTGTAGGCAATGGGTTAAAACATTCTTTTCAGGGTGCTTGGTTTGACTTCGATGACGATGGCTTAGACGACCTGTGGGTCATCAATGACCGAAGCGTTTACACCAATTCACTCTACAAAAACATGGGTGACGGAAGCTTCTTTGACATTGCGGAAGATGTGGGGGCTGCCGTGGCCATCGAGGCCATGTCTGCAACGCTTTTGGACGATGACAACGATGGGGATTGGGACATGTACATGAGCAACATCGAGAACAACCCCAACGTCTTCCTCCGGAACAACGACGGCGTATATCTCGACGTGGCTTCCTTTGCTGGTGTGGCTTCCTTGCAATACTCTTGGGGCGTCTGTGCTTTGGATGTGAACGGGGACATGAACTTGGACTTGATGGTGGCCACATATCGGTTTCCAAACGCCAATCCCTACGACAATCACCTCTACATGAATTTGGGCAATGGCTCAGGTTTCTCAGATGAGACTTCTGCTTGGCCGAATGAACAGCTTCAATTGTATTGCTTGGGCAGGTTTGATTTGGATGGGGACAGGTCCCCTGACATCATTGGGCATGGAAACGCAGACCATGCTCAGGTTCTCATGAACACGAATCCTGATGGTGCCGCTCGATTGACCGTGAATTTGGTGGGGACAGTTTCCAACTCTCACGCTGTGGGCGCAGAAATTCTTGTATATGCCGAGGGTGTTCAGCAGATGCGCCTGGTTTCTGCGGGGTGCGATTACATGACACAGCATTCGTACACGCAGTTTTTTGGGATGGGTGATGCGGCCGTTGTGGACTCGATTTGCATCGCCTGGCCCAGTGGGCTCGAGGAGGTGTTGTACGATATCCCAGCAGATACAGCCATGACGGTAATTGAGGGGACGGTCAATGTTGAGTTGGAGCCTTTGGATGCCATTTGTCCATGGAATTCGATGACGTTCCTTTTGCCTTTTGACACAGCCCATGTTGAATTCACTTGGAACAGTGTTCCCGTTGAGGAGAATTTTGTGCAGGTCGACACTGCAGGCACGTATGTTTTGGAAGGGTCTTGGTGGAATGGTCAATATTCTTGGAGCCAAATTGTGGAAGTTGAACTTCTCCTGCCACCGTTGGCTGCTTGGGAATTGACCCAGCCAGATTGTGTGGGAGACTCGGGTTCATTTGGGTGGAATTCGGCGGAGGCACTTCATTTGATTTGGGAGGAAGATTCTTTGTCGAATTCAGGAACAGGGTTGGCCGTTCCGCCAGGGGAGCACACGATGATTTGGGATTATGGGCAAGGCTGTACACAGGAGTTGCAGATGGATGTGACCCTGCCTGTGCCCATTTTGATTGAGGTAGACGTGCTTCACCCACCTTGTTTTGGCGAGCCTGGTCAGGCCACTGTTGACGTGGATGGAGGGGTGCCGCCTTTGGGTGTTTCTTGGGGGAACGCCAGCTTAGACACGCTGTGGCCTGGCCCTCTCTTGTTTTCAGCCATCGACAGTTTGGGGTGCATGGAGACGTTGGAAATTATCATCGTAGAGCCTGAGCTGATTGATGCGAGCGCCTCTTTTGAATACGATGGCCTCTCAGATTCTGCGCAAGTTCTCTTGAACGTGGAGGGTGGGACAGCGCCCCATGACATCATGTGGACGGGGCCAATCGATTCAGAGGGCTGGGCATTTGCGCCAGCGGATTTGGCTTGGCTTGTTGAAGATGCCAATGGGTGTTTTCATCTGGGAACGTTGTCCATTCCTTCCAATTCATTGCTGATCTCAGAGGGCATCAAAGAAGAGCCTTGGTTGTGCAATCGGCAAGGCCAAGCCCTTGTTTGGAAGGGGGATTGGAGTGCCATTGACCGCATCACTGCCTTTGACCTTTCGGGCCGTCAACTGTTGAATGTGGACCAGGGAACCTGGAATGGTGAGGGACTCGATTTGGGGACAGTCGCCCCTGTATTGGTGCGTGTTGTTTTGGCCCATGGCCGTGTGGTTGTGCTCTCTCTCTAGAAATGGAGTGCTTTTTATTGTCTGGCGAAGGGCTTGGACATACGGAGGGTATTCACCACCAATGGCAAAAGTGACGCCTGCGAATTGTCCTCGGTATTATGTCTATTTTGGGACATGATGGAGCATTGGCATTGGTGGACTTTGATCGCTTTGGTTTTGATGATCGGCGAGGCGTTTTTGCCAGGTCTTGTCCTGGGGTCTCTGGCCGTTGGGGCTCTGGCAGGGGGGTTGTCCAGTGCCTTCACCGATTGGTGGGAAATTCAATTCGTGGCGGCTTCGGTAGGCACTCTGGTCGCCTTGGTGTTTCTGCGTCCCTTGGCCATGAAGAAATGGTTCAGTGGTGAGTCTGTGGCCACGGGTGTAGATGCATTGCCTGGGCGCCGAGTGCGCATCACTTCCCCAATTGAATCCGGAAGTCGCAGGGGAAGAGGAAGTGTAGACGGTGACGATTGGTTGATTGAATTCCCAGAGGATTGGAGTGGGCAGCGAATCGACGGTGTCGCATCTTTGAACGACCCTGCTCAACACGTCGTGGGAGATGAACTCGAAGTCCTTCGGGTGGAGTCCAATGTGCTTGTGGTTGTTCCCATCAAAAAAACAAACTGAATCAACATGGAAGGTTTTTCATTCATATCCATCGCCCTGCTCATACTGACTACGGTTGTCGTGGTCCGTGGATTGCGCATTGTCAAGCAAAGCGAAGCCATGGTGATCGAACGTTTAGGGCGCTATAGTTCCACCTTAACGGCGGGCATCAACATCATCATTCCTTTCATTGATCGGCCAAGGGCAAGCTATTGGAGGTATATGAAAGAAGACGCCTTGGGCGAGCGCGTGGTGGGATACAAGATGTTGGAGCGAATCGACATGCGCGAGACGGTCTTCGATTTCCCGCGCCAAAGTGTGATCACCCGAGACAATGTGGTCACGGAAATCAATGCGTTGATTTACTTCCAAATTGTGGACCCCGTAAAGAGCGTTTATGAGATCAACAACCTCCCTAATGCGATTGAAAAGTTGACCCAGACTACCCTCAGAAACGTGTTGGGAGAGTTGGCGTTGGATGAATGCTTGTCCAGTCGCGACACCATCAACACCAAGTTGAGGGCCATTTTGGATGAAGCCACCAACAAATGGGGTGTGAAGGTCAACCGGGTGGAATTGCAAGACATCAATCCCTCTCAAGACATCAAAGAGGCGATGGAAAAGCAGATGCGAGCAGAACGCAGTCGCCGTGCTCAAATTATTGAGGCTGAGGGCACAAAGTCAGCTGCAATTTTGGAGGCAGAGGGCCAGAAGGGGGCCGACATCAACCAAGCCGAGGGGCAGCGTCAGGCCATGATTCTGGAAGCAGAAGGCCGCTCTCAAGCGCGGTTGAAAGTGGCAGAAGCGGAAGCGGAAGCCATTCGGAGAATCGCCGATGCAGTATCCACAACGAAGGCTGACCCCACACAGTATTTGATTGCAGTTCGCTATGTGGAAGCGTTGGAGAAGATGATGGACACGTCGAACGACAAATCCCGTGTGGTCTTTATGCCTTTTGAAGCCAGTGGCATGATGGGCAGTGTGGGCAGCATCAAAGAATTGTTGAAGGATTGAAGCATTCTAACCTCGACCAAGCATTCCACGGACTTCAGTCGGCACAGCGGATAAATCCGGTGCCCACCTTGAAGGAAAGGAAGATGTTGCTCCGCTCCTTGCTTCAGGGGCTGAGGCGACATGAGTCTGATTTGCTCGAAGCCCTTCAAAAAGATTTGGGGAAATCGGAACCAGAGGCGCGTTTGACGGAGTTCTTTCCCATTCGGAAGGAGATTGAATTTGTGCTCCGGAAACTTTCAGATTGGATGAGACCCGATGTCCGGGCCACGCCGTTGCAATTGATGGGGACGTCTTCTCGGATCATCAATCAGCCAAAAGGTGTCGTCTTGGTGATTGCACCTTGGAATTTCCCTCTTCTTTTGACCATCAAGCCTGTGATTGCGGCATTGGCTGCGGGCAACCGCGTGGTGGTTAAGCCTCCGGAACAAGCGTCAGCCACATCTCTTGTGATGGCGAATTGGCTCCGAGAATCGATGCCTTCTGATCGAGTGCATGTCGTGTTGGGCGGTCCAGAGGAAGCCGCTCACCTGACCTCGCTTCCTTTCGATCACATCTTTTTTACCGGGGGAGCCAGCACGGGAAAAAAGGTGATGCGATCTGCTGCTGAACACCTGACTTCTCTCACGTTGGAGTTGGGAGGAAAGAGTCCTGCGGTTGTGGATGCCACGGCTTCTCCGAAGCATGTGGCCGGTCGAATTGGTTGGGGAAAGGCCCTCAATTCTGGACAGGTTTGCATTGCGCCAGATTACCTCTTGTTAGAGGAGAAGGCGGCAGCGAGAGTGCTGTCGGAGCTCGCAAGTACCTGGGGCCGTTGGTTTGGAGAAGACGTGGATTCTTCTGTCGAATATGGCCGTGTGGTCAACGAGACTCAGTTTGATCGCTTGTTGGAAGCCTTGGAAGATGCGACCTCGAAGGGAGCTGTGATTTACCATGGAGGACGACACAACCGAGAGCAGCTGTTCATGGAGCCCACCATCCTGACGAATGTCACACTGGAAATGGTGGTCATGCGAGAAGAAATTTTCGGTCCGTTGCTCCCTGTGGTCACGTGGGTCAAACCAGAAGAAGTGGCCAATTGGGTGGCCAATGTGAAGGATCAACCCTTGGCGATGTATCTGTTTAGTCGAAACCGAAGACGGTTGGATCAATGGCTCACCTCTACGCGTTCGGGTTCGGTTGGCATTGGGGAAACGGTGGTTCAAATCGCCAACCCAGAATTGCCGTTCGGAGGCATTCAAGCCAGTGGCATGGGGCGTTCCAATGGACGTGCCGCTTTCGATGCTTTTTCCAACCGAAGAAGTGTCATGCGCAAAATCTTACCTTGGACCGCAGTGCCCCTCTCCTTCCCTCCTTTTGGTCCAGCCAAACTGGCGTTGGTTCGTTGGCTTTCCCGCCGTCTCTAAATGCGGGCTTGGCCGAACAAAGCACCTGCGCTCTGACTTAGGCTAACGTATCTTGCTGTCCTCCATGTTGGTTCAAACCCACTTCCCTCGAAAATTGGCCCCCAAGAGATACGATCAGTATCTCGCTTCGGGGTGGTTTCGAGGAAGTGTGATGTTGTACAAGGTGGACCTGTTGTGCATCGAGTCTGGGATTTTCGGGGTGGTGAATATCCGATTGAGCTTGGGGCAGTTTGAATTGAAGAAGAGCCAGCGTAAACGCCTGAAAAGAAGCGACAAGAAGTTTTCCTTTAGCATTGGAACAGCCAAGCCCGATGCAGAGAAAGAAGCGTTGTATGCCATGCACAAGCAACGTTTTAAAGGCTTCATTCATCCCACGTTGAACGAGTATCTCACGAGTGGGTTTCACCGCACTGTTTTTGACACACGAGAAGTGTGTGTATACGACGGAGACAAGCTTGTTGCCGTGAGCTACTTCGACATTGGAGAGCGTTCAATGGCCAGTTTAATTGGCCTGCAGCATCCTGAGTACAAGAAGTATGGGTTGGGCATATACACCATGCTCAAAGAGGTGGAATGGGGCCAATCTGCGGGTTTCAAATGGTATTACCCAGGGTATGTTTTGGATTTACCCTCTGATTTCGACTATAAGTTGAGCTTGGGAAATTTTGAATACTACACGCCAACCAAGCGATGGGGCTCATTCCAAAATTTCGATCCAGATTTAACCACAGGTCATCGTGTTCGCAAGGCCATGTCGGCTTTGAAAGAAGGGTTAAATGGATTGGGCATTCCTTTCATCGAGCGTTACTACCCTTTCTTCTCTTTGGGGTACATGGCGCCATGGCAGTTGGAATTTTTGACCATGCCACACTTCTTCGAGTTGGCAGAAGCAGAAGGGCGACGCTTGATTGTGGGTTATGAGCCATTGACGCAAGAATTCCGGATTCTGGATGTCGGTGAAACTGACCAGTTTAGTCACTTGGTGCGCATGGACCACAGCGCGGGCTATGAGAACGAAGGAGAACACCTAATGGAGATGCTTCAAGTGCGTCGGACGGTCATGTCCGATGCGCAATGCGAGCCCCTGATGTCCCATTTGGTGTCGAAAGGTTGGGGGCGTCCACCGGGGATGCCTTGAATTTGGCTTTCCCTTCCGAGCTTGCAAGCATGAAACTCGGGACGTGGAATGTAAACGGTGTGCGCGCCGTTGTGAAAAAGGACTTTGAAGGATGGTTGGCCAGCAGTGGCCTCGACGTTTTGGGATTGCAAGAGACCAAGGCCCAGGACGACCAAGTTCGCGAAGCGCTTTTCGGTTTGAGCGGAGACTGGCATGTGTACAGTTCGAGCGCAGTGAAGAAGGGATACAGTGGCACAGCGATCATATCCAAGGTGGAACCAGTATCGGTGACCCACGGCATTGGCGTTGATGGCATGGACGACGAGGGCCGCGTGACTTCCGCAGACTTCGGGGCGTTTCATTTTGTAACGGTCTATACGCCCAACAGTTCTTCTGGTTTAAAGCGTCTTCCTTTTAGAAAGGAATGGGACGTGGCCTTTTTGGATTACTTGAAGCGGTTGTCTTCGGAAAAACCCGTGTTGTGCTGCGGTGACCTCAATGTTGCCCATCAGCCCTTGGACCTTGCGCGGCCAAAGTCCAACTACAACAAGACGCCTGGATATACCCAAGAGGAGATTGATGGGATGTCGGCTCTGTTGGATGGCGGATTCACAGATGTCTGGCGAGACCAAAATCCAGAACGGGTGCAATACTCTTGGTGGAGTTACCGAGGAGGTGCCCGCGAAAAGAACGTGGGTTGGCGACTCGATTACTTCTTGGCTTCAGCGCAAGCTTTGCCCCATTGTGGGAAAGCTGAAATCTGGGTCGATGTGCATGGCTCAGATCACTGTCCAGTAGTCTTGGATTACCAGATTTAATGGACGGTGCTCTTCGACGGGTTACTGTCGAATCAACGGAATAGCACCGGCTTTCTCTGTACGCAGGATGTAGCGCCCTGAAGTTGGAAGGGCCAACCGGAGTCTAGATTGCGGGCAATTTCCTCTTTCTATTTCGCGCCCTGTGGCGTCATACAGCACGTATTGTCCGAGCGGTGTGCTCTGATCCGCTTCAACCAAGACCACGCCGTCTAGGGTTGGATTTGGCCATGCATTGATGGACAGGGACGCTACGGGCACGATGGCATCGACAGTCTGGGTGAAATTGACGGTGGCAATCCGTTCGGGAACGGGTGCGAATTCCGCGTACAAATTCCGAAAGCCATCAATCAAACTGTCGCCTTGAATGGCCAGGGTTGGGGCCACCCATTTGGGAGGCAGACTCTGATACCAAACGTTACACTCCACGCTCAAGTTCTGGTTCTCTTCCCAACCGGTGGGCAACAAGAACTGGATGCGGTCTCCACCGGTGCCCTCTGTTCCTTCGCTGCTCAGGTTGAAGTTGGGGTCGGCATTGGCTGCGCCGACAATGGCAGTTGTGTCGTACACGGCGTGGGAGGTTGAGAATCCTTGTGGGGTGAGTCTGTTGTCTTTGAGATGTGCATGGGCCCGCTCGAGAACGGTGGTCACATCTCCGTTCACGTCCCCCAAAACCAATTCGTAAATGACCACGTCTGCATCGTCTGAAATCACGTCGTGATGTGGCTCCCAATCCGTGTTTTCTTGGCCAAGAATGTGTCCAGTTTCAGCATTCCAAGCCCCTGAGTGGAAAAGGAGATTGCCATTGTCGCCATTCACTTTCAATTCTACCCAAGCGCGACGAGCAGGATAACCTGAAGGAAATTTGTGGCCGGCTTTGTTGATTAAGTTGACTTCTACTCTAGGCAATCCAGCGTCCAAAATGAGGGAGGCATTCAAATCGAGACTTTGCTCTTGAAGCATGGCCAACGTGCGGTCAATGGTGCTGTCAAATTGAGCCTCGGTAGCCGTCAAGTCCAAAGAGTCGACGTTGTTGCGTAGCATGCGCAGCATGTGTGTATTGGCGCCTACGAAGTAGTGCAGAGAAAAAGGAGAACGTGGCTGAAGCCATGCATATCCACCCGCGATGCCCACAGGATCATTGATCTGTGGCATGTGGCATCCTTGGCACTCTTGCTGCGCAGGACCTGTAGAATAAATGGAATTCAACCATTCGTGATAGGTGGCCTGCTCAATGACGGTTTCTCCGGTGTATTCACCCTCTAGGGTCACGCTGTTGGTGATCAAGCTGTGGCATGCTGCGCAGCTTTCGGACTGGGTCATGTGTTGTCCAAACATGGGAAAGAAGCCGATGAAGCTTTGCATGGGCTGGTACTGGACAGGGTACTCATCTTTTCCACCGCCGTAAGGGCCATAAATGGTGTCTTCTACAAAGGTCATGTCCCCAGAGAATCGGGTGCCAATTCCGTCTGCGTCTTGCTGATGGCAGACAGCACAATTGACACCATCCAAGGCGAGAGAATCAGTGATGGCCTCGAGCAATGAGTAATACTCAGCACCATCGTGATGGGCTGCAAAGTGCCCAACTGGGGCATGGCAGCTGGTGCATTTGTCTTCTAATCCTGCGGCATGCGATGGATTGGTGAGCACTTCGTGGCGCACTTTGGCCCGCCAAAAAGGATCCTTTGTGCTGTTGGCCATGATGGAACTGCGCCAATCGTCCACAACGTTCACGTCCCATGCATCGGGCATGGGCACCATGGGGAACGTCTGTCCCGCCTTTGAGGCCAAGTGGTTTGGGTCAACACCGTGACAGCCGGAGCATTTTCCTGAACCGTAAAACAGCGAATTGATGGTATCGGGCAATCCGCCGAGCACATCTCGGTACAAAGTTCCTTCTACCCCGTGATGGTAAAATTGGGCCCGTTCAGCATCCGAAGCTTCCAGAGTTAGGAGCGCTCCGGTGGCCACCAAGGCCACAACCGTAATCAAGAAGAGAAGGGTTCGCTTCATATAGGCAAGTAACAAAGAACCCCGCGCCGTTGCCGGGCGGGGTCCTTGAATGGAAGACGATGGGATTAACGCAGGACCACGCGGGCTGTGGATGTGCGGTTTCCTTGGGTCAGTTTCAAAATGTGAACGCCACGTGGCAGTGAGCTCAGGTCGAGCGTACCGAGTTGGCTTGGGCCTGTGGCCTCACGGCTGAACAGGACACGGCCAGCAGCATCAATCACCTCGCAGAGTACAGCGCCCGTGGTGGTTTCCCATTGCAGTTGAACTTGCCCTTCAGAGGGATTAGGGTACAATTGAAGTCCGCCTTTCAATGCACCGATGTCGGCGATTCCAGAGATGGAAATGGAAACAGTGACGGGAACCCGGTCGGATGCACAGGCGACGCCTTGTGTGCTCACGGTCCAATCGTAGAAGAAATAATAGTAGTTCGTGGCGTTGTTGGGGTTGCTCACGTTGCTCGATGTGATAGAAGCCAAATCACCCAAAGCATAGGGGTAGTTTAGGTCTGATCCCTGTCCGTCGCGCCAGAGTTGAGGGTTGTTGTCCAAAGTTCGCAAGCCGTGGGCCACACCTTCAGGGACATTCAAGTCAAGGGTCACGACGCTTTCTCCGTCAGGGACAAGCACCGTGACTTGATCGAGGATGGTGCCTGCTGCGTCAATCACAGCAAATGTCCGCTCGCCTTCTCCGTTGGCGAAAGTCTTGATGCTGTTCAATATGAGGGGTTGGTAAGCGTCAAATCTGAGCCAGTAGTTGCTGTTGTTGTGATATTGACCCTCGCTTTGGGCATTGGATCCACCCACCGCAGTTTCGAGTCCGTGGTTGATCACGTCTTCTACCCATAAAGTGGTGGTTTCGCTTAAGACAGGCGTGATGTAACTGTTTCCAATGAAGACTGGGGTTTCAGCAGTTTCGCTGTCGTACCAATGCAGCTCGGTCCCTGTGAATTCGAGGGTGGTGCTTGATGGCGATTCCAAGGTCTCATCTTCTACGGTCGGTGCCAATGGAGTGCTGAACACTTCCACCGTCACCGTCTCGGACGATGTGGGCTCTGCGCATTCGCCCGCCACTGCGACATCGAATGTTCCCGCTTCTGAGACTTGAATGGACTGTGCTGTTGAGCCATTGCTCCAATTGTACTCTGGAGCGGAACTGCAGATAAGGGTTACGGTTTCTCCGTCACAGAGCTTCAGGTCGCCATCGATGGAGATGGTGGGCATTTCAGGTTGGTACACTTCTATGGCAATCGCACTCGAGATGCCCGCACAATCATTTTCGTCGTAGACCAAAACCGTGAAGTTTCCAGTCTCCCCCACCATGATGCTCTCTCCGACCATACCGTTGCTCCATGTGTAGCTGCTGTAGCCTGCAGGAGCGGTTAAGGTGACCGATTCACCCGGACAAATGACCGACTGCCCTTCGAGTGTAACGTCAAATGCATCGACGACGCATGGCGCTTCGATTACGTTGTGGTAAGTGTCGATTGCGGGGTCGACAATGGTGGTGGTGAATCCGCTGGGGAAGTGAACCACGGCACTGTCCGCATATTCTGCGGTGCCCATGCCAAAGTGGGCGTGGGTGGAACAGGTGATGCCATAGCTTTCCCCTGCCCGAACGTCGCGAAGCTGAATTCCCCAAGGACCGTAGAGTGCAATTTGTGCGCCCACTGCATCGCTGTTGGAAATGATGCCCTGAAGGTCAAAGGTGATCCAGTGGTTGTCATTGCCCTGGTTGATGTAGAACTGGTCGGGGTTGTTGTTGTCAGCTGTTACATACCCGTTGCCATGGCTGGCAATCAAGTCGATTTGGCCATCGTTGCCAAAGTCTCCCGTGGCAAAGCTCAACATTGGATCATTGTACGAAAATGGCCAGTCCATTTGTTCAAATGTCCCGTCGCCATTGCCCTTGAAGTAATAGTTCGAGCTGTCGTCCCCTGTGGTGATGAAGTCAAGGAAGCCGTCATTGTCAAAGTCGACAAACTTGCTCTGGAGGAAGAAACCGCTGACTTCCATACCGCTGCCTGCTGTGATGTCTGTGTAGTAGCCGTTGCCGTCGTTTTCTAGAAGGAAAACCGTAGTGCTGTGGTTGGTCACGGCAATGTCCATGTCGCCATCGTTGTCGATGTCACCAAAGTCGGCTGTCCAGCTTTGCTCATAAAACACCAGTCCGCGTTCCAAAGCTTCTTCGGTCCAACCTCCTTGACCATCATTGATCCAAAGTTGGTTGATGCGGCGGGGGTCTTGAGGATCATTGACAAACTGACGGCACTTGGCGATGAAAAGATCCACGTCACCATCGCTGTCAAAGTCGGAAAAAACAGTCCCGTAATTGCCGCTGTGGTCAGTGTCTGGATAGTCACTGAAATCGTAGCTCGTCAAGGGCATGAGCTCCAAGTCGTTCATGGGCATGCTGGACTCAGAACCTTTCCATGTGCGGCTCAGGGCGTCGTCGTGGCAACCAAAGGCATCGAGTACGCCATCATTGTCCAAGTCGGCCATGTTGCAGGCTTGCATGAACATCGAATTGTTGTCGAGTTCATCGATTTCATAGCTCTCCCCTGCCCCGAAGTGCATCAAGTGGACGCCATCATAGCTTCCGCCAGAAAAGATGTCTTTGGTTCCGTCATTGTCGATGTCGCCAATGCAAGCACCCCATTGGTTTTGATCGCTGATGGGACCATAATGCACGGGGGTGAATCCAGAGGCCGTCTGGTACATCACATTTACGTCTTCTCCTTGGTCAAAGAGAACCACATCATCTAAACCGTCATTGTCGACATCAATGAACCCAATGGGTCCTCCAGAATTGAACGTTCCTCCCAGCATTTCTGTGGAGAGGTTAAATGTTTGAGCATTCATAAGGACAGCGCTCGAAAGCAGCGCGGTCAAGAGGTAGAAGCGATGTGGTTTCATCCTATGTGGTTTTGCAGGGCCCCAATATACACAGCGCTTAGGCTCTTGCACTTGACCCCTGCAGAATAACATCGCAGGGCGAGTAAAGGTTCGGCTTAATTTTGTCCAATGGCGAACCATGGTCGAGTGGCCTTTGAAACACTGGGTTGTAAGCTCAACTTCTCGGAAAGCAGTGCTTTGGCAAGGGGGTTGTCCGAGGCCGGGTATGCGAAGGTGGCCATGGATGACCGACCGGATGTGGTTGTCGTCAACACCTGCAGTGTTACCGATCACGCGGATGCCAAATGCCGAAACATTGTGCGCAGGGCCAAAACAGCAAATCCAGACTCGTTTGTGGCGGTCATCGGTTGTTATGCTCAATTGAAGCCAAAGGAAATTTCAGAGATAGAAGGCGTCGACTTGGTGCTGGGCGCGCAGGAGAAATTCAATTTGGCTGCACACCTTGAGGCGCAGCGAGAACGCAAAGCCTTGGGGGACGAGACTGCGGCCATACAGCGCGGTGAAATTCGGAATGTCTATGCCTTCCACCCAGCGGTCAGTTCGGGTGACCGCACGCGGAGCTTTCTGAAAGTCCAAGATGGGTGTGACTATTTCTGTGCATTTTGTACGATTCCTTTGGCCCGTGGCCGTTCGAGAAGCGCAAACATTGAAACAACATTGGTCGAAGCCCGAAAGGCGGCGGATGCTGGCGCGCGTGAAATCGTGCTGACGGGGGTGAACATTGGCGATTTTGGAAAGGCCCAAAATCAAAGTTTTTTGGAGCTTTGCCAAGCGCTGGAAACAGACCCGGCCTTGAAAGCCGTGAGCCGCTATCGCATCAGTTCCATTGAGCCCAATTTGTTGAGTGAGTCACTGATTGACTTCGTGGCGGCATCGGATAAATTCCAACCTCATTTCCACATTCCACTTCAAAGCGGAAGTGATGTGATTTTGGCGAGCATGCGCAGGCGGTATCGGACAGAGGAATACAAGGATCGGGTGCGTTACATCGCAGATCGCATGCCGGAAGCCGGCATCGGAATTGATGTGATTGTGGGTTTCCCCGGCGAGACGGAGAAGGAATTTGATGCCACGCGTGACTTCTTGCTTGATTTGCCCGCGTCGTATTTACATGTGTTTACTTACAGTGAACGCGCGAAAACCACGGCCCTTCGCATGTCTGATGTGGTGCCCATTCCTGTCCGGAAGGCGAGAAACAAGGTTTTGCAGCAAGTCAGCATGAAAAAACAGTGGGCCCATGCTGCTCGGTTTGAGGGGCAAATCCGGCCTGTCTTGTTGGAGTCGGATGTAGATGCAGCTGGAAGGCGGAGCGGCTACACGCCTGAATATGTGCGGGTGGCATTGTCGGAGGGAGCGTCCATTGAGGCTGGCCAGGTCGTGGATGTAAAACTTGGGAGGATGAGTGAAGGACGGGTTCAAGGGGACAAAGTCTCCGCTTAACTTGCCGACAGAATCACCTGCTGTGTACCCCAATCTGTATTTCCTTTTTCAAGACTTGTTCGGTGTCGAAATCTCGGCGCTGAAGTTGGTCAATTCCTTTGGTTTGCTTGTCGCTTTGGCGTTCGTGGCTGGAAGTGGCTTGTTGCGCCGTGAGTTGCAACGGAAGGAGAAAGAAGGGGCGCTTGATCCTACAGAAAAACAAGTTTGGGTGGGCAAACCCGAAGGCCCTTTGTCTTGGGTTTCGAGTGGCTTTTTGGGCTTCCTTTTGGGTTGGAAGGTGCTTTGGTTGCTCTGGAATGCATCAGATCTTTTCACGGGAGTAGCCCCGCCTCAGCGTCATTTGTTTAGTGGAGAAGGGTATCCGCTGTTGGGATTGGCCGTGGCAGCCTTGATGGCTTGGCTTCGGTGGAAGGAGGATGTGAAACAGCGCCTGGATCAGCCGGAGCAGCGCAAACTCAAGGTCCATCCTTGGGAACGAACAGGGAACATCACGTTGGTTGCTGCGGTAGGTGGCGTGACCGGAGCGAAGCTTTTTCACCTCTTGGAATACCCCGATGAATTCGTGGCCTTTTTTCAAGCCCCCTCTTTGCAGGCCTTCATCGGGGGGTTGACCATATATGGGGGGTTAATTGTGGGTGGATTGGCGGTTGCGGCCTATGCTCGCCGACACAGGATGCCCTTTTTGCATTTGGCAGATGCCACTGCACCGGGTTTGATGCTGGCCTATGGCATTGGACGTCTGGGTTGTCAAATCAGTGGCGATGGCGACTGGGGAATCCCCAATCCTGCGCCAAAGCCCAATTGGCTGTCTTGGGCTCCGGATTGGGTTTGGAGCTACCCTTTTCCAAACAATGTGAATGCCGTTTATGGCCCTCGTCCTGCCGGAACACTGGGAAGTTGATCACAGAAAGTGACCCTTGGCCCATTTTCGAAGGCTTTGGCACCTACTTGGATCCTGGGGTTTTCCCGACATCATTTTACGAAACCATCATGGCGGTTGGCATTTTCGCCTTGTTGTGGACCATCCGCAAACGATTGAAAACGCCCGGTCTGTTGTTCTCTATCTACCTCATGTTCAATGGTGTGGAGCGGTTCTTCATTGAGAAGATTCGGGTGAATGCAGAAATGGACTTTTTGGGGGTCACCCTCACCCAAGCGGAGTTGATTTCGACGTGTACGTTCTTCGGTGGAGTGGCTTTGGCTGCATTTGTTTTGCGCCGATCAAAGCGCGCCTGAATGAGGACATTATCCAAGGATGAATGAGCGATTTCGCCCCCTTCCCTTTTGACTTAGTCGCGTTGCTGGATCAAGCCGTGGCGGTAATCCGACCGGTTGGTGATTACTTGGTTGCCCAGAGAGTTCTGGAATCGGACATCGAGGTAAAAGGACTCAATTCGCTGGTGAGTCATGTGGACAAGACGGCAGAAGTGCGTCTGGTTGAAGGCCTCTCTGCATTGCTTCCGGAAGCCGGTTTTCTTGCAGAAGAGGGCACAGCAGGCAACAAGGCTGGTGCGCGGTTTCGTTGGGTCGTTGACCCGCTGGATGGCACCACGAACCTGATTCATGGGCTCCCTGTGTTTTGTGTGTCGGTGGCCTTGGTGGATGGGGACTCTCCTGTTTTGGCTGTGGTTCATGACCCGAACCGCAACGAGTGTTTTACGGCCGTCTTGGGTGGGGGAACCCGGTTGAATGGAAAGCCAGTGAAATGTGCGCAGAGAACCGACCTCGCTGACGCCTTGGTGGCCACTGGATTTCCGCATTGGGACTTCACTCGGATGCCGAATTATTTGGTGGCGCTCACGGCGTTTGCCAAAGGCACAAGAGGCCTACGAAGAATGGGGTCTGCGGCAATCGACTTGGCATATGTGGCCTGCGGGAGGTTTGATGCGTTTTTCGAATACAGTTTGCAGCCATGGGACATTGCAGCGGGTCTGCTTTTGGTGACCGAAGCGGGCGGATCGACTTCAGATTTTAATGGGGTTTGCGCGCCCACAGCTTTGTTGTCGGGTCGAGAAGTCCTGGCCGCTGCGCCGGGTTTAATGAAGGCCGTGGTCGATGTGACGGCCGAGGCCTTTGATTAAACCTAGATCTGGGCAACGCGTTGATTCAGCAGCTGACATGGCAATCGCGACTTCCGATCAACACTCACCACCTCCAAATTTCCCGGACTGGATGCGAGAGAATTACCCGTTGGTTCTGTCTCAAGCCCGGAGAATGTTGTTGGTTAGGGAGGATGCCGAGGATGTGACCCAGCAGGTTTTCCTAAAAGCATGGAAGGCGTGGGAAGGATTTGAAGGCAATCCGGCGCAACGGCAGGCTTGGTTGCTTAGAATCGCACGCAACACGACAGTGGACTCGGCCAGAAAGAGAAGGTTGAGGAGAATGCTTCCGGTTGACACCCAGCTTGAGGAGCGAACATCTGGTGTCTTGTCTTCGGATGACTTTTCAGGAGAACGAATCATGGCCTTGCTGCACGCGGCCATTGCAACGCTGCCTCCGAAGCAACGCTGGGTTTTTCAAGCCCGGTATTTTGATGGGAGGTCTTATGCGCATCTCTCCCTAGAAACAGGGACTTCGGAAGGCGCATTAAAGGCCTCATATCACCACGCGAAAAAGAAGATTGAGAAGGTTCTCAAGGCTGAGGCATCGCTCGTTTTTCACCGCTGATTTTAAACGCGCCGCGACCCAAAACGTTCTTCAAACGATGCCCGACAACTTGGATACAGCACCCCGCCATGACGATGGCTTCCGATTTGATTCGGAAACGATTGACCGCGGCATCGCGGCTGTGGAATTCAGGCGGCTTCAGCCGGCTTTCGTCCGGAGACCTTGGCGTGGCATGGCTGCTGCAATTTTCGGGCTTCTTGGGTTGGGATTGGCCCTGTCGGCTTGGCCCGAAGAAGAGCCTTGCTTAACATGGGCCTGTCAGTTGGAATGCCTGTCCGACGAAGAGATGGAGATGATGATGGAATTGCTGGACGATGGTTCCGAAGATCAGGGGTTGTTTTGGGGAGAAGAAAGCTGGGGTTTATGACATTGGAAAACACAGAATGACGATGAGCAACATGCTTTTTTCAAACGGTCTCTGGCTTGGGATGTGCCTTTGCGTTGCCATGCCGATTTTGGCGCAAAGCCCGTCTAAATCGGAGGAGCCGAATCGCAATCAAATGCGAGAGCGCATGAAACGGATGTACGTGGCGTACCTCACCGAGGAGCTCGACTTGACTGTGGAAAAGGGGCAACGGTTTTGGCCCATCTATAACGAATTCTCCGAGGGTTTGGAGGAACTGGAGAGCCGCGTGCGCAGTGTCCGAGAGGAATTGGTAAAAGCAGGGGGCAATTCCCTGGTGGAATTTGGCGAGAAGCTGGATGCGTTGACGCTTATTGAACATGAGTTTGCAGGAGAGCGAGCTGCATTTATGAAAGCGGTGGCGCAGGCTTTTAGCCCAGAGTTTGCCGTTCAGATGTTGTCTGCGAAACGAAGTTTTGATCGCGACATGCGTCAGCGCATGGGCGATCGCATGTCACGGCCAAACCGAAGGAGTGGCCCAGACCTGGGCAAAAGCCGAGATTGACCGCTAGATGGGGTCTGGCTTGAACGTCAGGCACACCCCATTCACACAATGCCGAGCGCCTGTGTCGGTTGGCCCATCGGGAAAGACGTGACCGAGGTGCGAATCACAGGTTGTGCATCGGATTTCAACCCGAATCATCCCATGCGAGATGTCCCGGATGCGGGTCACCTTTTCGGATTCAACTTCACTGTCGAAACTGGGCCAGCCGCATCCGGAATCGAATTTGGCTGTTCCGGAATACAACGCAGTGTGGCACACTTTACAGTGGTAGGTTCCTGACCTACCCTCTTCATTCAATGGACTGGAGAATGGGCGCTCCGTCCCATTCTTCCTTAGGACTCGGAATTCCTCTGAGGTGAGTTTGGCCTGAAGTGCCTTGTCGCTCAAGTCTTTTGGCGCCATCAATTGGAGCCGCCAGCGTGGCCTCCTTTTTGCCCACCCCTTTCGCTTCCTCCTTTGCCGCCGCGATTTCTGTCGCCGCCGCCTTGGCCATTCCGATTGCCGCCTTCACTGCGATGTCCTCCGCCCTTTCTTCGGTCGTTGTTGCGTCCGCCGCCGCCTCCGCGATGGCCATCTCGCCCACGTCCGCCGCCTCCGCCGCCGCGGTTTCCGCCGCGACCTCCGCGATGAGAAGGTGCATTGGGGTCGTATTTGGGGCCTTCTCCCAATTCTGCAGGCAGGGGCTCCTTTCGAACCTCCATGCCGATGAGCTTTTCGATTTTTGAGAAGTTGCGCATCTCACCGGGAGTGATCAATGTGATGCCCATGCCTGAGCGCTCAGCTCTCGCTGTTCGGCCGATACGGTGAACGTAATCCTCTTCATTCGGAGGGACATCGTAATTGATGACCATCTCAATGTTGTCGATGTCAATGCCTCGGCTCACGACGTCAGTGGCGACGAGGATGTGAATTTTCCGATTTCGAAAGCGACGCATCACGTCTTCCCGGTCTTTTTGTTCCAAATCTGAACTGATCGACCCCACATTCAAACCGGCTTTGGCCAAAGAGCGCGCAATGACTGCAATGGAACGCTTTCTACTGGAGAAGACGATGACGGATTTGAATCCGCGGTCCTTCAGCAAGCTCACGAGCAGCTTTGGCTTCTGGTCATCGTGCACAGGATATGCAGCTTGAATGACCTTTTCTGCTGGGCGAGAAAGCGCAATTTGCACCGTAACAGGATCCTTCAGCATGGAATTGGCCAATTTCCCAATCCTTTCAGGCATGGTGGCGCTGAACAGCAAGGTTTGCCTTTCCGGACTGCAGTGCTCAGCGATTCGGTTGATGTCGCCAAGGAAGCCCATGTCCAACATTCGGTCCGCCTCATCGAGAATCAACACCTCGAGTTTGCTCAAGTCCACATACCCCAGGTTCATGTGACTGATCATTCGACCAGGCGTCACGATGGCGATGTCCACACCCGTAGTGAGGGCGTTCTTTTCGCGGTCAAAGTCGCTTCCGCTACCTCCACCATAAATCGCCACGCTGGATGTTCCAGAGAAATAACCAAAGCCCTCTGTGGCTTGATCAATCTGGAGCGCCAATTCACGGGTGGGTGTGATGATGAGACACTTAATGTGGTCTCCTCCTCCCCGCTCGTAAATGTTGTGCATTGTGGGCAAAAGAAACGCGGCGGTCTTTCCGGTTCCCGTTTGGGCGATGCCAATCAAGTCCTTCCCCTCGGTGATGGGCGGAATGGCGAGGGTTTGAATGGGCGTGGCCATCTCAAATCCCATGGACTCCAAGCCTTCTTGAACCGGGCCGCACAAAGGCAGCTCACGGAATGGAAGCTTTTTAGGCTCCTCCGGCGGAGCCTCGGCTTCGGGGGTGTCTTCGGTGGCGTCCGGGGTAAGCGCTTCCTGCGCCTCGGCTTCTGGTTGTCCTTCTGTGGACTTGGACGCGTCTTGGGGTGCCAACTCTTCGTTGGCGCTGTGCATATCAATCATCAATCTGTAGGTCCGCACTTACGGCGAATGCGGCAAAGGTCGGACATTGTCATGGGTGCGCAGCATGGGGGTTAAATTTGAGCAGCAGATGCAACTTTACTTGAACTCATCGGTTAGTATTTCACGTACCCTGTGAATCGCACTTTTTATCGTCATGCGCCACATTCTCCTTGTCTTTCTTCTCAGTCTTTGTGGACAGATGTGTGCGACGCACATCGTTGGAGGTGAAATCAGTTACGAGGACTTGGGAGATGGGGTCTATCGCGTTCGACTTGTGGTTTATCGGGATTGCGGGCCAACCAACCAGAATGGCACTGGATTTGACAACGCGGCATCGGTCGGTATTTTCAACTCAACGGGGCAGTTGGTTGACCTCATGAACATCCCCCTTTCTTTTCAAAACGTGGATGAGCTGCCCGTGGTGTTGGAAAACCCATGCGGGACACCTCCTCCTTCTGTTTGCGTGGAACAAGCCGTGTATGAGCAGGTCGTGAATTTGGGGGAGTCCGTTACGGGTTTCACACTCAGTTACCAGCGGTGCTGCAGAAACCCCTCGATTGTCAATTTGACGAGCCCGGATGATGCCGGGGCCACCTTCACGACGGAAATCCCGGGCACCCTCCAAACCACAGCCCCGAACAGCAGTCCCGTTTGGAACAGTTTGCCTCCTGTGGCTTTGTGCGCTGGATTCGACTTCTTTTTCGACCACAGTGCCACAGATTTAGATGGGGACAGTCTGGCATATGCACTGTGCTCTCCTTTGTTTGGAGGAACACCCAATGAGCCGGCGCCAAATCCACCCAATGGTCCGCCATACACTCCCGTGAATTGGGCGCCGGGTTATTCTGCCACAAATCCGATCGATGGGGCACCGTCATTTTCAATTGATCCGGTCACGGGCTACCTCACAGGCATGCCCACGGCAGCGGGGCAATATGCCATTGGAATTTGTGTGGAAGAATGGAGAGATGGCTCTTTGCTGAGCACATCAAACCGCGACTTCCAAATGAATGTGACGATTTGCGACCCCAATATCACGTCTTTGGTGGCCAACCAGACTGGATCGCAATTGTGCATTGGCGAAACCTTGGAGTTTCAGCAGTTTTCCATCAATGCCACATTTTTCCTCTGGGATTTTGGTGTAGAGGGTGTGGACAGCGACACCTCCAATCTTGCGAACCCCACGTTCACCTTCCCTGAGCCCGGCATTTATGAGGTTGTGCTCATCGCCAACCCGGGTTGGCCTTGTGCAGATTCAAGCGCCTCGATATACGAAGTGTTTGCGCCAGTAAATCCTGTGCTGGAAGTTCTGGATGTGGACTGTTCATCGGGGACGCCCCTGTTCACTTTTGGTACAGAAGACGCCTACCCTGAGGCCAATTTCAATTGGGAGTTTGGCGCCTTGTCCTCGGTGGATTTAAGCGACCTAGAATCTCCCTCAGGGATAGCTTTTCCAACGGTGAATGATGTGGATGCAGCGTTGACCATCGTGTCCAATGGCTGCGTTGGAAATGGCGTTCTGGAATGGGTTCCTCCCCCCCCGCCGATGGCGGCGATAGCGCCTCAAGAGGATTTCTGCTCGGGCTTTTCTTTGAGTTTCGTCAACGCCAGTGAGGCCAGCGACGCTTACATGTGGGATTTTGGTGTACCCGGCAATTCTGATGTGAGCTTTGACGCGTTTCCGACATGGACCTACGAGGGGCCAGGTACGTTCGAAGTTGAATTGGTGGCATCGGCTGCGTTTCAATGTCCGGATACCGCCACCGAGGTTTTCGAGGTGGCGTGGTTGCTTGAGCCCTTTGTGGCTCAACCGGCACCGGAATGTTTCCAGGAACACAGCTTCAACTTAGAGGCCATTGGCGTCACCGATCCAAATGCGGCATTCAACTGGGACTACGCACCCGGCACTGCAACCTCGGATGCGGGTGCCTTTTTGCAAGGCCTGTCCTTCCCTGATCCAGGTGTGTATCCAGTCACCGTCACTGTGACCGCAGAGGGGTGCCAACGAGATTACGAAACCCTTGTCGAGGTGTTGTTTGATCCGACCATAGGTTTTGACGGAGGTCCGGGTTCAGGATGTCCGCCATTGCCGGTGAGTTTTGAGAACTTCTCTCAAACGGAGACCGCGGCGGCTTATACTTGGTATTTCGGAGACGGCAGCACGTCTTCGTTGGCCAATCCAACCCATGTTTTTGAGGTTCCCGGAACGTACACAGTGACGCTGGAAATGAGCACGACTGGTTTTTGTGTTCAGGACTTGGCGCAAACCAAAACTGCGTTCATCGAGGTCTATCCCGAGCCGACCCCCGGCTTTTCCATTGAGCCCAACATCGTGGACATCTTGGAGCCTTATGTCGAGGTGGAGGATTTGAGCATGGGCGCCAACCAGCATTTCTACAACTTTGGAGATGGCGGGTCAAGTGATGAGCCCAGTCCATCTTACATTTTTCAAGGCGCGGGGATATTTGACGTCACCCAAACGGTGATCAACGAATTTGGATGCACTGCGGTTGCCCAAGGAGAGGTTGGGGTGAATGGAACCTTGTTTTATGCACCCAACAGTTTTTCGCCCAACAACGACGGACTCAACGATGCATGGCAACCTGTGACAACAGGGACCGCAGCTTACTCATGTTCGGTTTACAACCGGTGGGGTGAAGTCGTTTTTAGCACAACAGACCCAAATGCATTTTGGCAGGGAGAGGTCAAGGAAGGCCTACATTTTGCCCCGGATGGGATGTACCTCTATCAGGTTTACCTCGAGGATCAGCTCAGAATCCCGTTCACTTACACGGGGCAGATTCAGCTCTTGCGGTAAAATCGCAAGGGATTGCCTTAACTTTTGCTCCAAGAAATTGGATACATGGGTGATCACAATCAAGATTGGTCTCGAGGAGACCGCAGAGAAGAAGATGTGCATACCATTTCAGTGAAAGCTGGGAAACGCACCTATTTTTTTGACATCCGCGCCACACGTGCAAAGGACCTTTATCTCACGGTAACCGAGAGTAAACGTCAGACCAATGCCTCTGGAGAGGTGAGTTACAGCAAACACAAGCTTTTCTTGTACAAAGAGGATTTCGAGAAGTTCCACGAAGGCCTTCGTGACTCTTTGGATAAAATCGCTGAATTGCAAGGCACCGGCGACTTTCAGTCGGGTGAGCACAATGGCCCGCGTCGGACAGAGGGGCAAACTGGCGAGGACACCGACGTTCGGTTCGAAGACCTTTGAGGTCCAGTTCCTTCATGGAACGGGGGTTCCATGTGGATAATTCATCCTGAATTCTGGGGGGTGGCCCGGTTATATTTGGTCCACGCCCAGATGCAACTCCATTACTACGGACACAGCTGTTTTGCGCTAGAGGTTTTGGGCCTCAGCGTGCTCATTGACCCCTTCATTCGCCCCAATGAGGCTGCGAATATGGTCGATGTGGAAGCCTTGTGTCCGACCCACATTTTATTGACCCATGGCCATGAAGATCATGTGGCCGATGCAGAATCGATTGCACGTGCAAGTGGGGCGGAATTGATTGCGCCGTACGAAGTGGCCAATTGGTTCGTTGCAAAGGGTGTGGAACATGTTCGCGCCATCAACCCAGGAGCCACTTTCTCTTTGAAGGGAAAGAAGGGGGAATTGCAGGTACGGGCAGTGAGTGCAGCGCACTCCTCCACTTTGCCTGATGGGAGTCCGGGAGGCGCTCCTTGTGGTTACTTGCTGGACGACGGTGAGAAATCCATTTACCATGCTGGCGATACAGCTTTGACAGCGGACATGGCATTGATTGGTCGATTGTGGCCTCCGGCGTTGGCCATTCTTCCCATTGGGGGAACCTTCACAATGGGATACGCAGACGTTCCTGCCGCCATGGACATGCTCAATTGCAGTTTGGTGGTGGGCATGCACTACAACACCTTCCCTCCCATCGAGATTGATCGAGAGGAGGCATTCCGTACCGTCAGTGAGGCGGGGGGACAACTTCATTTACTTGGCATCTCAGAGGTGCTGGACATTCCTTTTTGAACATGGGTAAAATCATCGCCATTGCAAACCAAAAAGGTGGAGTGGGCAAAACCACGACCGCCATCAATCTCGGCGCCAGCTTGGGTGCACTCGAGTACAAGACTTTGCTTGTGGATGCAGATCCACAAGCCAACAGCACTTCAGGTGTTGGGGTCAATCCGAAGGAAGTGGAGAAGGGAACCTATCAGTGCTTGATTGCCCAAGAAGATGCCCGCACAGCCATTGTCGAGACGGGCAATCCAAACCTGTGGTTGATCCCTTCTCACATTGACTTGGTGGGCGCGGAAATCGAATTGATCAGCGAGGCGGAACGGGAGCAGCGCTTGCGCAAAGCATTGGAGCCGCTGAGAGACGAGTTCGACTTCATCCTCATTGACTGCTCACCTTCGCTGGGCTTGATTACGCTCAATGCATTGTCTGCCGCAGACAGTGTGGTGATCCCTGTTCAGTGCGAGTACTTCGCGTTGGAAGGCTTGGGTAAGCTTTTGAATACCATCAAAATTGTTCAAGGTGGATTGAACACTGAATTGTCCATCGAGGGAATTCTTCTAACCATGTATGACACACGTCTCCGACTCTCTAATCAGGTGGTCGAAGAAGTGCGGATGCATTTCCGGGATTTGGTTTTCGACACCTTGATTCATCGAAACACCCGATTGGGCGAAGCGCCGAGTCATGGAGAGACCATTGTGATGCACGATGCATCATGCAAAGGGGCCATCAACTATCTGAACCTCGCCCGCGAAATCCTTCAGAAGAACGACCTCACCAAGGTCCCCAATGCGGAGAAGTTCTTGGACATCAATGGGGGGATCGCCTCCGAGGGTGCCGGAGTTCAACCCGAGTTGAACTGAGCACAGCCTCATGTCGAAGAAAGGAAACAAAAAGCCAGCTTTGGGCCGAGGCTTGGGCGCTTTGCTCGAGGCACAACAAGCGGGTCAATCGCACCGAACAGACGCAAAGAAGTCGGAGGGAAAAAATGTGGCAGAGGACGAAGCTGCGGTCAACATGGCCGGCAGAGTTGCCTTGCTTCCCATCAGTGTGATTGAAGCCAATCCCGATCAGCCCAGAAGAACATTCGAGCCATTTGCCTTGAACGAACTGGCGGACAGCATCCGAACGCTGGGCATCATTCAGCCGCTGACGGTTCGTCGGATGTCGGCGGCGCGGTACCAGTTGATTTCTGGTGAGCGTCGTTTTCGTGCGTCCCAATTGGCTGGCTTAGATCGGGTTCCGGCCTATGTCCGAGAGGCGAACGACCAAGAGATGCTGGAGATGGCGTTGGTGGAGAACATCCAGCGTGAAGACCTCGATGCCATCGAAGTGGCCATCAGTTTTCGACGCCTCATGGAAGAATGCGCACTTACCCAAGAAGAGTTGGCGTCACGTGTAGGCAAGCAACGCTCCACGGTGTCCAACTACATTCGATTGTTGGGGCTGCCAGCAGGTGTTCAACAGTCCGTGGCGGCAGGCCACTTGAGCTTTGGACATGCCCGGGTTTTGGCGGGGCTTCAAGAGCCGAAGAATCAAAAGGCCCTGTATCGTCGCATTCTCGACAAGGGACTCAATGTGAGGCAGACAGAACGAGAGGCCAGCGAGATTGTAGGCAGGAAGCCATCCAAGAAGTCCAATGCCGCAACGCTGAGCCTGCAGATGCAAACCATGAGGGCGCATTTGAGAAGTCGGTTTTCAGGGCGATCTCTAGATGTGAAGGCCAAAGGCGATGGCGCCGGTCGGATTGAACTGTATTTCCAAGATGCCGACGACCTTCAGCAGCTTTTGGACGAATTGGACGCACGTTGAAGGTGTTCAAGTGGGGGACATTCGCGTGCCTTCTTGCGCTGTCAACTGCGCTTTCGGCTCAGAATGACGCAGATCGAGATCGAATCGCCCGAACGACATGGCACAGTGCGGTCTTGCCCGGATGGGGTCAAGTGAACAACGGAAAGTGGTGGAAGGTGCCTTTGGTCTACGGGGCCCTTGGCGTGAGCGGTCACTTTATTCAAGTGGAAGGCAAACTCTACCGGGGATACAGGGATGGCTATCAAGCCATGACCGACAACGACCCCACGACCGTCTATGTGACGCAGTTTGACCAAACAGAAGTCAAGGACAGACGTGACTTCCATCGGTCCAACATGGAACAGAGTATTTTGACCTTTGCATTGCTCTGGGGCGCCCAAGTGATCGATGCGCATGTCGACGCTCAGTTGCTTGGGTTCGATGTTTCAGAAGACTTGAGTTGGGCCCCTGGCGTTGGCCCCATTGTTGGGGTGCGCCTGTCTCGATCATGGGGGTCCAAGCGTCAGAAAATAGTCCGATGAAACATCCCACTCCGTTGACAATTTTGGTGATCGGCCGCGGTCGAATGGGGCAGTCTGTTCGAGCGGCTGCTGAGGAGCGAGGCCACAGTGTTGTGGCTTGTTGGGGGCGGAAAGAGTTGGCCAAGGGAGTGTGGCCAAAGGCGGATGTGGCCATTGATTTTACGCTGCCTGAATCGGCATTGACGGTATTTGAGGCTTGTCGAAAGCAGGACCTCCCTCTGGTGAGTGGAACCACGGGTTGGGAGGCCCATCGAGATGCGGTGGAGTCGGCGGTGAGGGCCAGTGGTCATCGCTTCCTTTGGTCTCCAAACTTTTCTGTGGGAATCCACCTGTTTCGGAAAGCTTTGGCGGCAGTGGAGTCTCAATTGAGGGGACATGGGTTCTCTGTTCGAATTGATGAAATTCACCATGTGGGTAAGAAGGATGCGCCCAGTGGGACGGCGTTGGCCTTGGCTTCGGATTTGAAAGAGGCCGGGCGAGAAGGCATTCCGGTTGGCGCGACCCGTTTGCCGGGTGTGCCAGGAACGCACAGGGTGACTTGGGATGCGGGGATGGATCAAATCCAGCTCGAGCATTCGGCGAAGAACCGTTCCGGGTTTGCCTTGGGAGCCGTTCAAAGTGCGGAATGGCTTGTTTCCCACGCAGGACCGTGCAACAACATTTTAGGCATGGACGACGTTTGGGGCTGATATTGCAACCGAGTTTAGGACTCCTCTGCCCATGAATCTCCCCCTACTTCTTCTCTTGATTTTTCCTTTGATTCACATGGTGACCCTTCCGCGTCTGTTTCGGCGTGCAGGGCTCACTTCTTGGCATGGGTTTGTGCCGGGATTGAATTATTGGACTTGGCTCGGCATGTTGAAGAGGCCTAAGCACTGGTTGATCCCCTTGCTTTTTCCTGGCCCAAACTTGATCATGATGTCCATCCTTCATGTGGAGTCGGGCATCGCATTTGGGCACCGTAAAACGGTTGAGCAATGGTGGATGGGCGCATTACCGTGGGCGTCTATGCCTTGGTTGGCCTTTCGCACCGATGGGGCTTTTGTTGGGCCGCGGGATTGGTCTAAGGTTAAAAAGAGCGTGTACAGGGAATGGAGTGAGGCCATTCTGTGGGCCACTGTTGTGGCGTCCTTGATTCGCGGCTACGTTTTTGAAGCGTTCATGATTCCTACGGCGTCCATGGAGGACAGCATGCTCGTAGGGGACTATTTGGTGGTGAGCAAGATGAGTTATGGCCCGAAGGTGCCAGAAACCCCCCTTTCTCTTCCATTCGTGCACAATGCCATACCGGGCACCCATCTGCGGTCGAGCTATTTGGAATGGGTTCAGATTCCATATAGCCGGCTTCCGGGCTTTGGGGATGTGGAGCGCTATGACGCAGTCGTGTTCAATTTCCCGAATGGAGACACCGTTGTGGTAGACGCCTATTTGTCGGGGCACGATTACCAGGCCCTATTGCGACAAAGGGCAATCGGATTTGCCGGAGGCGACCCAGTGGCATTCGAAGCCGACAAGGACCGGTTTAACGCAATGGCCAGAAAGGATTGGAGCCGGAGTCACGGAATCAAATCGCGACCAGTCGACAAAAAGGAGCACTACGTGAAACGCTGTGTGGGTCTACCAGGAGACAACTTGGCGATTGTGAACCGAGAATTGGTCATCGATGGAGAAGTGGTGGAGTCCCCCGTGGGCCTGCAATTCAATTACATGGTCAAGTTGAAGCGAGAAGCGGATTTGAAAATGATCAAGGAGAGGTTTGGCTTGACCAACATCGACATTCAAGGGAAGGCCCCTGGGGGCAATGTCTTCATGGCCTTGCGCAAGGACGAAGCAGAGGAGATGGTGGACCAAAATTTGGTGGCTGAGATTCAGCCCTACGACCCGACCTCTCGAAGGGGCACATTGGACATGTACCCCAACACCAATAAGTTCGACTTTGCCACTTGGGACTTGGACAATTACGGGCCCATACACTTGCCAGCGGCGGGCGAAACTGTGGACTTAACCCCGCGAAATGTGGCCCTGTATAAGCGGGTGATCACAGCGTACGAAGGCCATGGTTTTGAAGAGCGTGACGGGCAGGTGTTCATCGACGGTGAAGCGGCGACAACTTACACTTTCTCTCAAGGTTACTATTGGCTCATGGGGGACAACCGTCACAGTTCTGCAGACAGCCGCTACTGGGGCTTTGTCCCTGAGGACCATGTCGTTGGCAAAGCGGCTTTCACTTGGTTTTCCAAAATGAACGAAGCCCAGCATGGAGAATCTGGCATTCGTTGGGATCGGATGTTCAAGGCGGTGAAGTGACGGGCGGTTTGACGCAGTTGCCGATTTGCCCCTTTCCTCCTTTGCCATGGTGGTGTGCAGCTGTGGATGGGAATGTTGGTTTGGATGGGGTCGAGAATTACCCCAAGCGCACCTTTCGAAATCGGTATTGGATCATGCAGTCCACAGGGCCTGTTCACGTGACCGTTCCTGTGGAACGCCGAGGCGGACGTCCGCGCCCTCAGGATCAAACCATGAGGATATTGGGCGAGCCCAATCGAAAGGCTTGGCAGGCGTTGAAGTCCGCGTATGGAAGGGCGCCATATTTCGAGGAAATGTCCGGTGAATTGGAGTCCATCTTCCTGTCAGGAGCTGATGGACTTGGAGAGTGGAATCGGTCAACCATTGCTTGGGCCGCCGGGTGGCTTGGCTTGGCTGTGCCGTTGGATGTTTCTCCGCATGAGCACGTCATCCAAGACCATAGGCAAGCCATGTCAACTTGGACGAGGGCCACAGAAGAAATGGGTATTCGTTGGTCTCATGTATGGCAGGACCGACAACAGGACATTCCTTATGCGCAGCTGGGCATCTTGGACGTGTTGCTTCATTTGGGGCCAGAGGCGGCCACCTGCATCAAGCCGATTCCACGGAATGAATCTCGGCGTCTAGAATGACGTCGAGCACAACCACGCGTTTCTCCTCGACCAGATAGTAAATGCGGTGGTTGTGAGCCAGAACACTCCAGATGTCGCCTGCGATGGTCTCGAATCGGGCTTTTCTTGCCTCTCGGGGCATGGCATTTTGAGCCAAACCGCGAATCCGGGCGATGATTTCATCTTTGGACTTTTCGGCCCCAATCAAGGATGCACCCTGTAAATGCCGAACCAACCGTTCGATGGCAGTGGTCGCCCTGTCGGCGATGATGACGTCTCGTTGCACACACGCAATTTCGGAAGCCGGGGACAAAAGCCGTGAAAAATCTCATCAACTTAAAAAGGGAAGGCCAAAAAGGCCGGCTACTTTTGGCAAATGGATCAAGTTGCCTCTACCCTGCTTCAAACGCCATTGCACCAAGCGCACTTGGCAGCTGGAGCGAAGATGGTTCCCTTCGCGGGCTATGAAATGCCCGTTCAGTATTCGGGGCTGCGTGCGGAACACATGGCCGTTCGCGAAGCGGCGGGCTTGTTTGACGTAAGTCACATGGGTGAACTTTGGTTTTCTGGTGACGGTGCCACTGCTTTTTTGCAGGCTCAATTGGCTGGAAATGTAGAAAAGGCGATACCAGGTAAAGCCCTGTACACGTGCTTGTTGAATGAGGAAGGGGGCATAGTTGAAGACCTTCTTGTTTATGGATTTGAAGGCCGCTATTTGCTGGTGGTCAATGCCGCGAATCGCCAGAAGGTGGTCGACATGCTCAGCCGTGAAATGCCGGATGATGTCACCATGGACGATGCGAGCGACCGGACGGCGTTGCTGGCGTTGCAAGGTCCTAAATCCGACGATGTGATGCGGGCAGTGGGGGTCGACCTTCGGGAATTGGCATACTACCATCATCAGGAGGCTTCTCTTTGTGGTGTACCGGTGCACATCGGTGCAACAGGGTATACCGGTGAGCGTGGCTTCGAGCTTTACGTTCCCGCCGAAAAGGCAGCGATGATTTGGGGAATTCTGATGGAAGCTGGACGGCCATCGGGTTTGTTGCCTTGTGGTTTGGGTGCAAGAGATACGTTGAGGCTAGAAAAAGGATTTTGTTTGCACGGAAACGACATGGACGCGAGCCGGAGTCCTGTGGAGGCCGGTTTGACTTGGACTGTGGGTTGGAAAACCGAGTTTCGCGGCAAGGCTGCGTTGGTCGATCAAAGAAATGAAGGTGCGGTCCAAAAGTTGGTGGGGTTCAAGATGACCGAGAGAGGGATTCCACGTCAAGGGTACCCCATTGTGGATCAGGACGGCGTTCATGTGGGGACTGTCACCAGTGGCACTCAAAGTCCAAGTTTGGGTGAAGCGATTGGGATGGGCTATGTGAATGTGGGGTTCACAGAACCGGGTGCTGTATTCTATGTGGGGATTCGAAACAAGTCCATTGCAGCAACTGTGGTGCGTGTCCCTTTTATTTGAACCTGATGACCAAAAGCCAATCCGAACGCCCTCAGCAAGTCGAGCGACATGAACGTCGTGTCGAGGTGTGCTTCTCCCCTCAACAATTCGAGCTCTATAAAGCGGATTTTCACACGTGTGTGGTCATCGATGTGCTGCGCGCGACGTCGGCCATTTGCGCAGGGTTGGCGAATGGAGTGGAGCGCATCATTCCCGTACCTACGGTTGAGGAGGCGCGCGAGCTTCAGGCGCAAGGTTGTTTGGCTGCCGCAGAGCGAAATGGTCAGATAGTGGAAGGGTTTGATTTCGGCAACTCTCCCCGAGCTTACATGGATGGCGAATTGGCGGGAAAGACCATGGCGCTCACCACCACAAATGGAACCAAGGCCATTGCAATGGCCAAGGACATGCCGCAGGTGGCCATTGGGAGCATCAACAATTTGGATGCCATTTGCACGTGGTTGATCCATCAACCTGGACATGTTTTGTTGCTTTGTTCAGGTTGGAAAGACAAGTTCAACTTGGAAGACACCATCTGTGCAGGAGCCATCGCGGATCGGCTGATTGACATTTCTAGGTTCCGGAGCGAAGAGGACAGCACCATCGCTGCCAAACATCTGTTTTTGGCCGTTCGGGGCAACATATTTTCTTTCCTCAAAGCGTCTTCGCATCGACGCAGACTTCGGGACTTGAACATGAGTGAAGACATCAAATATTGCCTCACTCCAAACACGGTTAATGTGGTTCCGGTGTTGCATGAAGGAGCACTTGTGGACTCGAGAATGGTCAGCAAGACGCTGCAGTCCTCTGAGATAGCCGGTTGAATAAGTGGCGCTTTTTTTTCGCAGGTGTTGCCTTGGTCATTGTGGCTCAAGGCTGGGGTTTTTCTGTACACCGGCACATTCACCGATCGGCGGTTGATGCACTTTCTCCGCCTTTGCGGAATTGGTTCCTCGAAGAAGCGGATTGGTTGACTGCGCATGCTGTGGATGCCGATAAGCGAAAGCGAGCGGTGATCCATGAGGCGCCGAAGCATTATGTGGATTTGGATGCCCCTTCCCTATCCTGTCTTGAGGATTTGTGGCCTACGCCGGGATTTCGTGATGCAGTTGAAGCTTGTTGTGAGGACACGCTCTGGCGTTACGGCGTTCTTCCTTGGAACGTGCTCTGGACCTACCAAGACTTGGTCTTGGCCTTCGACAATGGAGACAAGTCAGCGATCCTTCGCGCAGCATCAGATTTGGGTCACTATGTCTCCGATGCACATGTCCCCTTGCACACCAGTTTGAATTACAATGGCCAGTTGACTGGGCAAGACGGCATTCATGGCCTTTGGGAAACCAGATTGCCAGAGTTGTATGGGCATGGATATGATTTGGCGGTTGGCCCGCCTGAATATGTTCCCCAAGTTTTGGACTGGATTTGGGATGTGATCCGAGGGAGTCATGCAGAGGTGGAGCGTGTTCTTCTGTTCGAGATGCAGCTGGTGAAGGGGTGGGCGGGCGACCTGGTTGTTCGGGAGGAACGGGGGCGTGCAGTGCAGCTCCAACGGGTGCCGGAGTGGTGCTCGGCTTATGACCAGGCTTTGGATGGCATGGTGGAGCGTCAATGGCGCGCATCGATTCACAGCGTTTCTTCTCTTTGGATGAGCGCTTGGGTTGATGCGGGACAGCCGGATTTGTCTGCCGTATTTCTTGAAAAGAAAGCGTGTTCAGGGTGGCGTCGTCTTTTTGGGCGCTGTGATCAAGCGCCCAGCAAGGAGTAAATTGAGCGAGGATGCGTCGTGTGGTACTGCTCAATTCTTATTCAACAGCAAGTCATGCCCTATGGGAGCGTGGGATGTTGGTCCATTTGCCAACGGCCGCTCAGAAGTCAGGTGAAGAGGTGGAAGTGATGGCCATTTCATTGCCAGGAAGGCACTGGAAATGGCGCATGCAAGCGTCAGCGCTGACTTTGGTCGAGCGGTTGGAGTCCAAAGGGATCTTCGACAATGAAGTGGATGCTTTTATTGTAACCGACATGATGGACGTTGGACAATTCAGGGCGGCTTTACCGAAAGCACATCGCGGAGTACCCATCGTGTTGTACTTCCACGAGAATCAGCTGACTTTCCCGGATCATCCCGAACGAGAAAAAAGAGAGTGGGACCGCCATTATGCGTTCATGAACCTAACCTCTGCTTTGCTTGCGGATGCGGTTTGGTTCAATTCTGATTACCACAGGGGGGCGTTTTTGAACGCCATTCCAGCTTTTTTAAAAGCGCTTCCAGCGCCGCGTCCCATGCAGGCTGAGTCTCGAATTCTGGCCAAGTCAAAGGTGGTGCCCATTGGAATTGATGACGCCGTGTTCGAGGCAGGCTTGCATGGGCAAAAGAGATTTGAAGAAGGAGCGCCGATTGTGGTTTGGAATCACCGCTGGGAATACGACAAAGGACCGAGGGCTTTTTATGACCTTCTGTTGAGCGTCAAGCGTCGAGGCATAGGATTTCGATTGGCGGTTTTGGGGCAGTCTTTCCAAAGTGTTCCTGCAGTTTTTGACGAAATGCGGGTCGCTTTTGGAGACCGAATAGTTCATTGGGGGCATGTGGACTCTCGTGAAGAATACTTGGGCCATTTGGCTTCGTGCCAAGTGGCCTTGGTGACTGCCCATCATGATTTTTTCGGAATCAGTGTTTTGGAGTCCGCAGCTGCAGGTTTGAATGTGGTGGCCCCGTCAGAATTGTCCTACCCAGAGCATTTTGGCCGGAAAAACTTATGTGAACGGGAAGAGTTAGAGGCGGCGCTGAGTCAAGCGCTGTTGTCCACGAAAACGGCACCATTGATTGAGCAAGCCAGTTTGTACCGTTGGCAAAATGTGTCTCACAGGGCATGGAAATGCTTAAATCAGGTATGGAAGGCGCAGTGACCTCATCAAGAAGAGGAAAATACATGCCCCGTCTTTTGGCGGCTAAGGCAAAGAATATTGCGCGGAGGACAAGGGTGAAAACAGGAGCGCCTAATGTTGATGAGTTGTCTATTTTCATCGCTGAGCACCTGTGAATTATTGCTTAGATTTTTCCCGTGTCACAATTGAAGGTCCCTCGAAATGGACTTTCGAGAAAATCAAGGGGTCAAGGCCTTTTTTATCTCGATAGTATCGGGAATATTTGCCCCCCCTTCTTTGAAGAAACTTGAACGCGTTTTCAACATGGAAGGTCAACCAATAACATCAGAACAGAATGAACCTGAATCACGAAAGTGTATGGGCAAATTGCCTCTCCTTCATCGAAGACAATGTGAGCGCTCAGGCATTCAAAACTTGGTTTGTTCCCATTAAAGCGGTTCGTTTGGAAGAGGCTGTCTTGACGATTCAAGTTCCTTCTCAGTTCTTTTATGAGTGGCTGGAAGAGCATTATGTCGATTTGCTTCGCAAGTCCATTGGAAAGGAGTTGGGAAAAGAAGCCCGTTTGGAATACTCCATCATCATGGAGCAGCCTGTTGCAGGAGCCTCTCCGTACACGGTGAAGTTGCCCACCTCCCACAATGCAGCAGTGCGCAACCGTTCGGTTCGCATGCCAATGGATGCGACGGAGACCCCCATCAAGAATCCGTTTGTGATTCCTGGTCTCAAAAAGCTCAACATCGACTCGAACCTGAATCCGAAGTACAGTTTTGAAAACCTGATTGAGGGAGAGAGCAATCGTTTGGCGCGCAGCGCTGGATTCGCGGTGGCTCAGAAACCCGGCGGCACTGCGTTCAATCCGCTGTTGATTTACAGCCCAGTAGGATTAGGAAAGACCCACCTGGCGCATGCCATTGGCATTGAAATCAAGAACCGCTTTCCAGAGAAAACAGTGTTGTACGTGAACTCTGAGAAGTTCACGCATCAGTTCATTGACGCGGTTCGAAACAACAGTGTGAACGACTTCTCACACTTCTACCAATTGATGGACGTGTTGATTGTGGACGACGTGCAGTTCTTCAGTGGCAAGGAGAAGACCCAAGACGTCTTCTTCCACATTTTCAATCACCTGCACCAGACGGGCAAGCAAATTGTCCTAACAAGCGACAAGCCGCCGGTCGAAATGCAAGGCATGGAGCAACGCCTCCTCTCCCGCTTCAAGTGGGGACTGAGTGCCGACATGCAGGTGCCGAGTTTGGAGACCCGCATGGCGATTCTGGAGAAGAAGATGTACGCCGACGGCATTGAATTGCCACGTGAGGTCATGGAATACCTCGCCTACTCCATCAACACGAACATCCGTGAATTGGAAGGTGCCCTCATTAGCTTGATTGCGCAAAGCAGCTTGAACCGCAAGGCCGTGACCTTGGATCTGGCCAAGCAAATGATCGACAAGTTTGTCAAGAACACCGCCCGTGAAGTCAGCATTGACTACATCCAGAAAGTGGTGTGTGACTACTTCGATCTGCCCATTGAATTGCTCAAGTCCAAGACGCGGAAACGCGAAATTGTACAGGCCCGTCAGATTGCGATGTACTTCGCAAAGAAGATGACCAAGAGCTCTTTGGCCAACATCGGATTGCACTGTGGCGGAAAAGACCACGCAACGGTGCTTCACGCTTGCCGCACGGTCAACAACTTGAGCGAAACGGACAAGCACTTCCGGAAGTACCTCGAAGACCTCGAAAAGAAGCTGAACGTCAACTGATCAGGTGACGCGCATTCTTGTGGTTTGCTTGGGCAACATTTGCCGCTCGCCTATGGGTGAGGGGTGGATTCGCCATGTGGCCATGGTGCAAGGTTGCCGCGTCAAAGTGGATTCTGCAGGGACCGCGGGTCACCACGTTGGAGAGGGCCCAGACCGCAGGAGTGTATCGGCGATGAAGGCCGCGGGAGTGGACATCAGCGGTCAGCGTTCGAGAAAGTTTGTCCGTTCAGATTTCAACAAGTTTGATCGAATCTTGGTCATGGACCAAAGCAACCTTCGGGATGTCTTGTCATTGGCCAAAACGGAAGAGCATGCTGCCAAGGTGGCGCTGTTTGACGCCACTGGTGCAGACGTTCCAGACCCTTATTACGGTGGAGAACAGGGGTTTTCCAACGTCAGAGAGCAGGTCCGTGTGGCTGCCCAGGCCCATTTGAAGGGGCTCAATTGAACTTCAATCGGTCCATGCGGTAAACCGCAAAGGCGCATGAGGTGGAAGCCCGAGGCTGGGATGATGGCTTGGGCCAAAAGCCCGGTTGGAGGTCGACCAAGTCGACCAATGGCTTCCCGGCCCTGCCAGAAGCAGGCCGGACAGCAGTGCGGGTACAACTTGGTCGGGATCACCATACGCAAAGGCCATGTGGACTGTGTCCGCTCGAAGGGGTGTTCCGTCTGCTCTCGTGGTGAAAATGCGCAACTGAACCGGGTCTCCTTTTTTGTAGCCTTCAGTGGGATGTGTGCTGGTCGGCGGGTATGCGCGCTCCAGTAACCGAGCCCAATGGGCTTCTGCTCTTCCTTGTTGTTCGGTGTCTTCAGTTTCGATTTGGGCTTGGAACCAATCGGCCATTTCGCTGCGGTTAAAGCAGGACCAGTGCACGAGCAGGCTGTCGCCATCGGCTGTCCATTGGGGAAGCCAGTTCAGCGCATCTTTGAGCGCATGGGGCAAGGCGTCGTGGGCCACCATCATTCGATCCCCACAGGCCATTTTGGGCAAGCTGGCCAAGTCACGGCGCAATTTGGCACCTTCCATGGTCAGTGTATCGGGTGGCAGCCAATGGGACTGGCCATTGATTTCTGCAAGAATCCACTGCCCCTCTCCCATGGCTTGAGTCAGGGGTGTATTGCCGAGTTCAATCAACCGCCATGGCAGGGGCTGTGAAGGCGTGCAATGGACCAAGAGGAAGGCCATCAGCAGGACGGCGCTGCAGGGTTTCATGCCGGCCGCTTGTAGAGGCCCACGCGCATGTGGACTTCGATGATGGCTTCTTGAGGAATGTCGGGCGGAAGTCCGGACATGCCCCAAGCGCGAATGGGCGGAATGAGCGCGTGTACGCTGTCTCCAATCAGGCACAGGTCAATCAGTTCGTGAAAGCCCGAAGGCAGATCCGTGGACCCCGGTTCAAACGCCATCGGACCATCGGTTGGCCAATCGGTGATGACCTGGCCGTCGAGCAATGAAAGCCGATGGTACAGCTCCAATACGGTGCCGTCCTGCAATTGGTGTACTGGAATGTTGGTGAGGTTGCTGTCCAGTTTTTCCCAGCGAATGCCCGTGCCGGTGGTGTTGCGGCTCTCCCAATGTTGAGTGCGCGTGGCAATGAGGCTGTCGAGCCGCATGGCGGCCTGCTGTTGAAAGGCCAAAAGGTCTTCCGAAGAAGGAACGTCCTTGACTGCAGTTGGGGGTTCAATCTGTCGGTCCCTGTTCCAGCCTGTGCATTGGCTCAAGGTTAAGCCCAAAAAGAAAAGTCCGGCGATCCCTGCACCTTGGGACAGCTTCATTCTTCGTTCAAGGAGGCTTCGATTCCAGCGGCGATTTCGGGGAGCAACCCGCGTAAGCGGGCCATGACCACGCCAATGGGCTCTTCTGTGGCGCCACCAGCGGCATTGTGGTGTCCGCCGCCATCAAAATGCTGTGCGGCAAAATCGCGCACGCTGTAAGTGCCCACGGAGCGGAAACTCATCTTGACCCGGTCTTTGGACTCCTTGGCGAACACCGCGCAGCGCACGCCGGCCACGCCCAGGGCTTTGTTGACCAATCCTTCTGTGTACCCTGCCCTGTAATTGAAGCGGGCCATGTCTTCGGCCGTCAGGTGGACGAACGCCGTCTGAAATTCGGGATAGACTTCCATGCGTTCCACCACTGCAAACGCGTGCAGTTGCATGCGGTCCATGGGTTGCTCGCCAAAAATGGCCTCGTGCACCGAGGTGTGATCCAGGCCGCGGTCCATCATTTCGGCAATCACGCGGTGGGTTTCTGAG
>Ga0209092_10000205_pt1 | contig 56145 bp, 51 predicted proteins | sample FraStrMetagenome_FD_187446 | JGI IMG/M metagenome (GOLD analysis project Ga0209092, IMG submission 187446) | Marine eukaryotic phytoplankton communities from Arctic Ocean - Fram Strait ARC3M Metagenome (SPAdes) (version 2) | ecosystem: Environmental > Aquatic > Marine > Oceanic | place: Fram...
GTTTGATTATTCACCCCGAGAGAAGTAACTGTTATAACACCTGAATATGTGTTTACCCCTAAACTAGCTTTTAATCGAACATATACAGAGGTAGAAGCTACAGTGCCTCCAGTTTGTATTAACACAACTGAATCTGTAAACGTACCTCCAGAGGTTAAAGAAACTTCAAAGTTTGTTGGTGCGGTAACTAAAACATCTTCAGTTAAATTAATTCCATCTATAGAGAAACTACCTTCAGTTGATGGGCCAGAGCCTTCAAAATAATCCAAACCAGAAATAGCAGAACCAATTGTTATTGATGGATCAGAACTTGGAGCTGTCCATGTTATGTCATCAACAATAACTTGCTTTGATGTCTTGTTTTTTAATTCAATAATTACATCTCCTGATATATTTATTCCAGAAACTGTAAAAATATGCTCGTCATAATCATCAAATGCTTCAGAAGAACCTTTGGAAACACCATTAATAAAAAGCTCTACTTGCCTATTTCCACCCCCAGTAAAACCTTTGTATAATTTTACAGAAAAATCGCCAATTCCACCAGATATAGTGCTAGAAGTGATTTTACTATCTGACGCAATCCTTCTTAACATTAAAGCTGGTAAATTTAATGTTGTAACTTGTGGAGAAAAATTTCCACTAGCCTGTCGTGAAGATACATATGTCCAAGTAACACCTCCTTCTCCAACAAAACTTCCATCTGCATAAGAATTTGTTGCAGCAACATTTGTAAAAGGCTCAGCTCCCTGCCCGAAAGAAAGTCCGGATATAAATAGAGTTAACAATAAAGTTAAAATGTAATTTTTTTTCATATTTGTGTAAATTTTCATATTTATATTGTAAATATAATAAGAATTAAACTGTGTGACAAAACTTGCAAGTGAATTCAACGTTAAGAAACCTTTTTAAGATTAAATGATTGTTAAGAACTTGTTAATCTAATAGAATTATCTGTATTTTTGATTCCATACATTTATTAGCATTATGAATAAAAAGGATATTAAAATTTTATTGGTTGATGATGAGCCCGACATTTTAGAAATTGTTGGATATAATTTAAGAAATGAAGGATATCAGATTTTTACGGCTAGTAATGGGCTAGAAGCTATAAAATCTGCTACAAAACACATCCCTCATTTAATTTTATTAGATATTATGATGCCAGAAATGGATGGTATTGAAGCTTGTGAAAAGATTAGAAAAATCGACTCTTTAGAAAATGTGATCATCTCATTTTTAACTGCAAGAGGAGAAGACTACTCTCAAGTTGCTGGTTTTGAATCTGGTGCAGATGACTACATTACAAAGCCTATTAAACCAAAAGTTTTGGTAAGTAAAATAAAATCTCTTCTAAGAAGGTTAAAAACTGCTGAAAAAAGTGAAGATACTTTTAAAATTGGCGATATTGTTATTGATAGAGATGCATACGTTGTTTACAAAGCTGGAAAAAAGATTTCTCTTCCAAGAAAAGAATTTGAACTGTTTTCTTTACTAACTTCTAGACCAAGCAAAGTTTTTAAAAGAGACGTAATTTTAGATACTGTTTGGGGAAATGAAGTTGTGGTTGGGGGAAGAACTATAGATGTACACATTAGAAAATTGAGAGAAAAAATTGGCGATGACCACTTTAAAACTGTTAAAGGAGTTGGGTATAAATTTGTTTTAGAAGACGAAGATAAATAGAATTGGTCTCAATGAAATTAAAAAAAACATACTCTTATGCACTTTGGTCCGCATTTTATTTAACGATACTTTTTATTGTTATAGCTTCAATATCATACTACTTTGTTATTGAACAATTAGGAACTCTTTCTATAATTATTGTTATTGTAGCCCTTTTCTTTATTTCATTTATTATTATTCAATACAGAGCAGAACATTTTATATACAGGCGTTTAAGAAAAATATATGAAGATGTTTCAATTCTAGATGTTAACGATTTGCAAAAAGATTCTGTTTCAACTGATATTGAGAAACTTTCTAAAAGAATGCAAAAGTTCGTAGAAGGAAAACGACTTGAAATTAAAGATTTAACAGAAAGGGATTCTTTTAGAAGAGATTTTTTAGGGAATGTAGCCCATGAACTTAAAACCCCGTTATTTACTGTTCAAGGATATATTTTAACGCTAATTGAAGGCGCTGTTAACGATAAAGAAATAAGAACTAAATATTTAGACAGAGCGAATAAAGGAGTAGAAAGGTTGGTGGCTGTTATTAAAGATTTAGACATGATTTCCAAATTAGAAAATGAAGGCATGAAACCAAATATAGGCGTTTTTAACATCTTAGAGCTCGTACAAAATGTCTTCGATTTGTTTGAAATGAAAGCAAAGAAAAGAACCATAACATTAAAATTTGATAGAGTTTATGAGTTTCCTGTTTTTGTAAAAGGTGATGCAGAAAAAATAGAACAAGTTTTGATAAATCTAATTGTAAACTCTATAAAATATGGAAAACCGAATGGTACAACTATTGTAGCCATTGATAATTACAGTGATCATAAGTTTGTGACTAAAGTGATTGACAATGGAGAAGGAATTAAGCAACAACATCTTTCGCGACTTTTTGAAAGATTTTATAGAGTAGACCAAAGTAGGTCTCGAGAACAAGGAGGATCTGGATTGGGCTTATCTATTGTAAAACACATCATTGAAGCCCATGATGAAACAATTTTATTAAAAAGCACCTACGGAGTGGGTTCTGAGTTTTCATTTACGCTCAAAAAGGCTGAATAAATTTGCTTTTAAATGAGTTGCTTCCGTTTTTAAGCCTTTCATTTTTTGGACTTGTAATAATTTTTCTTTAGAAAAATCAGCTATTGTAGAAAAAGGAGCAATTCTATTTTCTTGTAAATATTTCGCTAAATACTCTTGTTCTGATTGGTTTTCTGTTGGAATAAAAAAGACTTTTTTTCTTAAAATTGCAAAATCCATAATTGAAGAATATCCAGATCTAGAAATAATAATTTCACTTGCATTAATAATTTTTTGAAGCGCATTAGACAATAGATAATTATAAAAAGTACTATTTCCTAAAGTCCATTTTTTTTCTTTACTTGCTACAATTCCCAATACAAAAACAATATTTCTAGAATCATTTTTAAACTCAGAAATAAGTTTCGTTTCCAATAAAGTTCTATTCGGTTCTGGTCCTGAGAGCAAGACTAAAATATCTATTTTTTTTTCTAAAACTTCTTTTTTAAATCTACTTAAGACACCTATAAACTTATAATTTAGATTATTTTTTATGGAGGATAGCTTTCCAGAAAATTGAGAATCAGGAGTGTCCGGAATCCAACATTCATCGTATTTTTTAATAATTTTTTGATGAAGAAAACTGCTAAAAAAAGTGGTAGCACCAGAAAGAACATTTATTTGATGTGTTAGATAGACTGAAGGAACCAAGGAACTTCTTACGCCAAATCTATTGTCAGATATGACACCAACAACATCTTTGTTTTTAAGAATAAAATCATTAATTATTCTCTTTTCTTGCTGAACAGATTTTACAATCGAAGGGAGTTGAAAAAGGATTTTCAATTTTAAATTTCTACCATAAGAAATATGGTAAGACGGAAGTTCAAAACTTTCTAAATTAGGAAATTCTTGCTTTAGAAATTGCAAGGCGTTTCCGTCGGAAGCGATGATAGGTGTATAATTATTTTCTAAGAGCGAATTAATAATTGGCACACAACGGGAAGCATGACCTAATCCCCAATGTAAAGGTGCTACAATTATTTTTTTTTCCATTATAGTAAATCAAAACCAATGTCTTTTCTGTAATTCATTTTATCAAAATGAATCGCTTCAATACTCTTATACGATTTTGCTAAAGCTTCTTCTATGGTCTCACCAAATGAAGTAACTGCCATCACTCTTCCTCCATTTGAAACTACTTTGTTGTCTTTAATAGTTGTACCTGCGTGAAAAACAATAGATTCAGTAACCTTTTCTAAGCCTGTAATTTCTTTGTGTTTTTCATATGCTTCTGGATAACCTCCGGCCACCAACATTACAGTTGTAGCTGTTTTAGAAGTAACTTTAAATGATTTTTCATCTAAATTTTGGTTTGCAACACCTTCGAATAAATCAAATAAATCCGACTCAATTCTAGGGAATACAACTTCAGTTTCTGGGTCTCCCATTCTTACATTGTATTCTACTACAGATGGATTGCCATTATCATTCATCAATCCAATAAAAATAAAACCCCTGTAATCAATTCCATCTTTTTGCAAACCAGTAATCGTAGGTTTTACGACCAATTCTTCTACTTTATTTAAAAAAGCAGCATCTGCAAAAGGCACTGGAGAAATTGCTCCCATTCCACCTGTATTTAAACCAGTATCTCCTTCACCAATTCTCTTGTAGTCTTTTGCTGAAGGTAAAATTTTATAGCTTTTACCATCTGTTAAAACAAATACCGATAATTCTATTCCTTTTAAAAACTCTTCAATAACTACGGTAGTGGATGCCTCTCCAAATTTTTGATTGGACACCATTTCTTCCAATTCTATTTTTGCTTCCTGTAAAGAATTTAAAATTAAGACTCCTTTTCCTGCTGCTAAACCGTCTGCTTTTAGAACAAATGGAGGTGCTAATGTTTCTAAAAAAGCAAACCCTTCTTCTAAATTTTCTTTGGTAAATGATTGATATCTCGCAGTAGGAACACCATGTTTTTGCATGAATTGTTTCGAAAAATCTTTACTCCCCTCAAGTAAAGCTCCATCCTTTTTCGGACCAATAACGGGTATGTTTTTCAGTTCATTATCCGATAAAAAGAAATCATGAACACCAGCTACCAAAGGAACTTCTGGCCCTACAACAACCATTTGAATATCATTTTCTAAAACCCCTTTTTTTAAGGCTTGAAAATCGGTAATATTTATAGTAATATTTTTAGCAATTTTATGGGTCCCTGCATTACCAGGAGCTACAAAAAGCTCCTTAATTTTATTACTTTCTGATAATTTTAAAGCAAAAGCATGTTCTCTACCTCCAGAACCTAAAATAAGTACATTCATTTTTGTTGTTGTTGTTGTTGTTGTTGTTGTTGTTGTTGTTGTTGTTGTTGTTGCAAATATATTTTAAATTCTTTGGATTCACCCTTTCACGAGAAAGACATTTTTAAAGAAGTATTAATTATAAAGATATTTGAGATCCTTAAAAACCCCACTTTAAAAAATATTTAATTGCAGAAGAAATGTGGTAAAAAAATAATTTTGTTTCTTTTGAGGAACCTCTTTGATGTTGATGCGTAATTTTTACCTTTGGATAATAAAGTTTCTTTTTTCCTAATAAATCTATTTTTCTACAAATATCAGCATCTTCCATATATAAGAAATAACGTTCGTCAAACCCTTTTAAAGTTTTAAAATCTTCGGTTTTAAAAAGCATAAAACATCCATGAATAAAATCTGGAAAGAAAGCGTTCTCTAAATTTTGATTTCTATATTCATTATGAAAAATTTTACTTTTAGACAGTTGTAACTTTCTATTTATTAGTTCAAAAAAAGTGGGATGTTTTCTGCAAATAAATTGTTTTTGTTTATTTGGATACACTACTTTGGGAGAGATAAAAGAAACTTCGGGATTATGATCTAAAGCTTTCATTAAAGCTGGTATTACATCAGAATTAAATTCAATATCGGGATTTAGAATTAAATGAAACTTTGAATTAATTTTGTCTAAAATAAGATTGTGAGCTTTTCCAAAACCTATGTTTTTACCATTAAAAAGATACTCTATTTCTGGGTGCTTGAAGTAATTTTCTAATGAACTCTGTGGTGAATTGTCTACCAAATAAAGCTTCTTTTCTATTGGAACCCCTAAAAAAGAATGAATCGTTTTTTTTAAGGTATCTATATTCTCATTAAACAAAACGATTGAAGCTGTAATCATCATTAGTATGCCTTTTCTTCTCCCTTAAAAACGTTTGAAATTGTTTTAATAATAATTTTAACATCTAAGAAAAAAGACCAATTTTCTATGTAAAAAATATCTAAACGCACTCTATTTTTAATATCTGATTTTCTTTTTATTTCTCCTCTATAACCGCTAACCTGAGCCAATCCTGTGATCCCTGGTTTTACAATATGTCTTTTTAAATAATCATCTACCTCTTTTTGATATTCTAAAGACAAGCTTTCTACATGAGGCCTGGGACCTACAACACTCATATCTCCAGAAAGGACATTTATAAATTGTGGTAATTCATCCATGCTCGTTTTTCGTAAAAAAGCACCTATTTTTGTAACTCTAACATCATTTTTTGAAGCATGAATTTTATCTGATTGTTTATTAATTTTCATAGACCTAAACTTGTAACAAATAAACTCTTTCCCATTAATACCCTCTCTTTCTTGTTTAAAAACCAAAGGCCCTTTTGACTCAAGTTTAACCAAAATCCAAAGAATAGGTACTAACCAAGAAAGAATGAAAACGCAAATCATTAAAGAAAAAAGAATATCAAAAATTCTTTTGAAATAAAAATTTTCAGTAAAATCAAATGGAAGTTTATCTAAACTTAAAACTAATAAATCATCATCATAATATTCTACACTCTGATTTTTACGATACAACTCATTTGAATTTGGAATGAGCTTCAAAACAATATTTTTAGCTATTACAAACTTATTTATTTCTTTTATCTGATGATTACTTAAAGAGGTAGATGAGCAGTAAATCTCATCAACTATATTTTCAATAGCATACTGAAAAACATCTTCAATTTCCCCTAAATACTCGTTATTTTTGGAAACTTTACTAGAAAAATACCCTAAATATTTATACCCTAAATTCGCTTTGCTTTTAAAAAGTCTGATAATATTTTTTGAAGAATCATCAAAGCCAACAACAATTGTAGTTCTGGAGTTATTACCAAATGACCTATATTTATTTAAAAATATAAGCCATAGAAATTTTACACTAGAAATACTTAAAGTTATCGTAACTAAAATTACAAACTGATTGTCTACAAAAGTTCCTTCTCTAAAAACACCAAAATAGGTAAAATATCCAAGAAAGAAAATTAAAAATTGTTTGAGTAAAAGACCCAATAACCTAAAAGGTCTTGAATACCTATATACCTTATAGAAACCAAAAAAATAAGATGTAACTATCCAAAAAATAGAAATATAGGATAAAAAATAGAAATTGAGGTAGTGCTGATCATGAAAAAAATAAACGATGGCATTAATGAGTAATACATCTATAATTATCTGGAAAGGCTTTATTAAATAAGAGTATCTTTTCTTCAAGATTTATTTTATTTGTTATACTGTAAATATATCCTATTAACGTATAACTTTGTGAATCATTTTATCAATTGTAAAAAAGTTTTTGGCAACCATTTTTTGATTCGTAAAATCTACTGATTTTTCTATCAATAGAAGAAGAGAAGTAACAAGCTCTTTTGTATTCCAATTCGTAATTACAAAATCTAAATTATTTTTATGAAATAACTTTTCTAGTTCGCTGTCGGGATCTGTGATCAGAAAAACTTTACAGTCTGAGGCTAATAAATTAGGTAATTTTGAAGGCAAAGAACCTTTAGAAGTGCCTGCTTTTTGCGGAATGATTTGAACATCACTCTTTTTATATAACTCTTCTAAATTTTCTTTTTTAACCAGTTCGTGAAAACGAATATTTGAGTTGGTATTTGATTTTTTTAATTTTCTAAAAGCTTCTCCTTTTGAGAAAAAATGAAAAATAATATTATTTGCACTTAATGAAGCTTGTTCAAAAAAATAAAATAATTCCTCTGGGTTTTGCTTTTCTCCTAGAGCACCAGAATAAACGACATGCTTCTTACCTTTATCAAAAATATGATCTAGATCATTTGTTGGATTTTGTTTTATTGTTATAAAAGGGTATTGAACCTCTAGCTTCGTCTTGTTTAAAATATATAAATCTTTAGCTTGTTCTTTCATTTCATTAGAAAGAAAAATTATCTTATTACAACCATTATAGCATTTTATTTCTATTTTATGAATGAAAAAATGAACTAACTTATTTACAATATCTTTTTTACCAATCGAATACACCTCCTGTAGATCATGCACCATTCCGATTTTTTTTATTTTTTTACTTAAAAAAGGTAAAATTGAATAAAAAGCAAAGCTAGGTGGGAAAACAGGTATGATAAACTGTTTGTTTTTTTGATGTTTTTTGATTTTTCTTAAGACAAAAAACGCGAAACTAACCTCTAAAATTAATCTTCTAACAATTGTTTTTTTTGTAAAAAACAAGTACTTCCCTCCTCTAATTATATTAATTCCTTCTAATTTTTCATGACTTTCTTTTATTTTCCAATCCGGATAAAATGGATGATAACACAACACAGTTACTTTATGCCCCTCATTTTTTAAAGCAATCGCAAAATCAGTATTAAATTTGCCTGTTGATATTGGTTCCGGAAAAAAAAATGGGGAAATTATTAAGATATTTTTTTTGTTATTCACTTAATCGTTCTCTTATAATTTTAGCGGGGTTTCCGACACAAACTTTATTTGCAGGCAAATCTTTATAAAAACTACTTCTAGAACCTACAACAGTTCCTTCTTTTATTGTAATTCCTGGCGCAACAAAAAGATCTGTCGCCAACCATCACTCATTTTCAATTATAATTTTTTGTAAAAATAGGAAAAATAACATTATGAAATTTAAAGACTCCTTTAAATTTATTACTCACGAAAAAACATTTTCAAGTACTAACTTTTTTATATGTTATTGGTGAATACTCAAAAAGGTTCATTAAAAAAATAAATAGTATAATTCCTGATTGTCTTTCTAAAATATTTTCAATAAACATAATGATTGAAAAAAAGAAGACTACTATAAAATATAAATCGTTTTTCCTATAAATTGAATTTTTAAAATGAAATAATAGGAACCCAAATAATACTAAAAACCCAATAAGACCAGCTATTAAAAAATATCCTAGATATTGATTATGGGAATTATAATTAATTTTATTTAAATGTTTTGACACCTTTTCATAGCATTTTCTTTGAGGTGTAACCCCTAAACCATAACCTAAAATAGGTTTTTTTGCGATGGTTTTAATAATGCAATCATAAATACCTACTCTAATGCTAGAGGAATTATTAGGATTAATCTTTGTATAAGTCGTTTTAATTTTCAATTCCCTAAATCTTCTTTCTAAATTAGGGAAGTATGAAATTGAAATAAAAAAAGTTATAAAAAATAAACCTAAAATTATAATTTTAGTTGAAATTGTTTTTATTCGAAATTTTATAAAAGTTAAAAGTATCCAACAAAAAAACATTGAAATAATAACACCTTTACTAGAGATAAGAAATAAATCAATTACACATAAAAAACTTCCTAATATAAATAAGTATTTTACTTTTGAGTTACTATTTTTATAAAACCATGGTATAAATAATGTTGTTATAGCTAAAAACATAGAAACATAGATAGGGTGATCATGCACAATAGGAATTTCTACAACCGCAGTTCTAAAGGAATTAACTTTTAAAGAAGTATCATTAAATAAACCGAGTGTATAATAAAAATAAAGGTGAGTAATAGACAACAAAATTGAAGTAATAGAGAAAACTATTATAAAGCTTGTTTCATGATTACTTTTTATATGTTTCTTTAATAACGAAAAAGATAAAGGAACAACTAATAATGAAAGTATCGTTTCAATTTTATTTATCGGAAAACTAAACGTATTTAAAAGACTAAATATATTAACTAGAAAGAGGGAAGACCCTATTAACAATGTAATTAGCTTAAAATCTTTGAAATTTGATTTTATCCCATAATAAATGGCAATTAAAAATAATAAAATTACAGGTAAACCTTTTAAATATGAGGGTAAAATGGGTAAAAACCCAAAAATAATAAAACAAATTTTTAATAGTTTATCCATCGTTTTTATATAAAATAGTTGAAGTTTAATTATCTATAAAAGTAGAGTTTCCATTCTTATACTCTAAAAAAACAATAAAAACAATATACCAAAATAAAAAGTTGGACATCATGTGGGGGAAAGAAATAAGCGAATCGAATAATAATATCAAAATATATAGACAACCTAAAGTTACAGAATAGTGTGATCCCTTTTTTAATACTTTATAACACACAAATAACATTCGAAAAATAAAACCAACATATATTAAACATCCTAAAATTCCGTACCTGCTTAAAACAGCAAAAAATCCCATATGAATATTTCGAACATTATTTACGTCTTCATTTGAAGAAGCTATTGTTAGATCTGTAGCGCCTGATAAATCTATTGTACTCCCAAAACCATTCCCTAAAAATTTTATAAAAAAATTACTGTTATTAAAATTACTGATAATAATTTTTGCTTCATATAATCGATGACTAGTTGATTTATCTCCAAAAGTAAAGTTTGCAAAATCAGCATGCCTTAAAAAATAAACCATATTTTGATAAGATCCAGTTTCTTGTATTTTAGACCAAAAAGTGATTACTACAAAAGTTAGAAGCACAGAAGGAATTAAAAGTAAATACATTTTTTTTCTTCTACTAATTGTTTTTGTTTCGAAAATAAAAAAGTATGCAATAATAAAAATCAGCATTAATAGCGCACTTTTTCCTATCAAACTTTTGTATGCTAAGACAGGAATTAGAATAAATAATAAAATATTTTTAAGTTCCCATTTTACAAAAAATAAAAGAAAAGAAAGACTTATTAATGTAAAATAAGAAAACTGTAATTTAATGTTAAAAAGAACCAAAAGTGAAGACAATGAAATTAACCAAAGAAAACATTTTTTATAACTATCTATAGTTAGACTTGTTTTAAATATTAAAAAATAAAAAAAAACTGGCAATAATGCTATAAATGCGTCTATTATTATTAAACTTAATTTATTCCCTTTGATAAAAGAAGTCAATAAAATAACTATATATAATAATAGATAGAATGTAATGTAAATATTAAAACTTAACTTATTCTTCCTAAAAACTAAATAGCTTATCCAAACAAAAAATGGAAATGACGAAATTGTCATAATTCTTTTAGCGTAAAAATCATTTTTAAAGACACTTCCTTCTCCCAAATCAAAAAAATAAGGGACCGCCATTGATATTAAACAAATGGAGAAAAAGAGGATTACTGTTTTATTTAAGCTTAATATCATTTTTCCAAAAAAGTTGCTGTTTTAAAATCCTCAAGATAAGAAACAAAATTATAATAATGCATGAATAGAACTCGATCTGAAGTTGAGGAGCTATTATTAAATAAAACAGCAACAATTCTACTAAGGATATGGGGTCATTTATTAAGCCCTTTTTTCTGCACCATTTTTGATATTTAGATTTTGATGTTAATGAATTTTCTGTGATTGAATTTTCTGTGATTGAATTTTTTAATTTATATAAATTTATAAAATACCTACTTTCAGAACCAATAAAAAATAAGCCTAAAAAGAAAGAGTTTAAAAATAAAAGACTAACATCTTCAAAAGCAACAAAATAATTATATGCAATTGCTGTACTTATAAAAAGTAAGTTTAATCTGTCAATTGCCATATCTAGCCATTCTCCATATGGTTTCCCAGAGCCTTTTATCCTAGCTACCTTTCCATCAATTGCATCAAAAATATATGAAATAAAATAAAATAACCCCCCGAAAAAAACTTCGTTTGTAAAATAAAAATACGCTGAAGACATCCCAAATATTAATGATATTATACTAATTATATTAGGAGTGATTTTTGTATAATTTACAATAAAATAAACCAAGGGAATTGTTATGTACTTAAATATAATAACATTAATCCAAGGTTCCTGTGAATGCAAACTACTTTGTATTGAACTATAATTATACTTCATTTTTGGAATTTAATAATAAAATAGATACCTATTAATAGTATGTTTAAAATAACTGTAACTGCGAAAAATATCATTGTGTCTGAAGAAAATGCTAATTGCAAAAAACAATTTATTAAAAAAATATTAATAACAAGAAAAATAGATATTTTTTTTGTAAAAATTATTGTTTTATGAGCATAATAAACATAAATCATGTTTAAAATAATGTGAGCTATCAGGCTTGCTAAAAAAGCTCCATTTATACCATAAATTGGAATTAAAATAAAGTTTAATATAACACTAGAAATAATCGAGACAACTACAGCTCTTGCTCTAATGATTTGCTTTCCAAAACTTGTTAAAATAATACCTGGAACAATACCTATATAACGCAATGAAATAATGAAAAGAATTAATATAATAGATGTTTCAAGAACCAAATATTCTTGAGAGAATAATAAAAGAATAATGGTTTTCTTATAAAAAAAAATTGTACATAAGGTAAGTCCTGAAAATAATAAGATAAACTCAAATAAACTTGACAGTCTTTTAGAGACAATAATTCTGTTTTCAAATATTTTAGCTATTTCTGGTATAAATGCATCGCTAATAATAACAGCAATTAGCATCGAAGCCATTATTATTCTCATACCGGCTTGATATAAGCCTACATTTTCAAGAGTAGACAAAATAGATAGTACAAACGTATCAATATAGATTATCGAAGCTCCTAAAATTAGATGAACGCCGAAAGGTGTAGCTGTCTTTATTGCAATTATCGATTTTCTAAAATCAAAATTTACTCGTTTTAAAAAACCTTTTCTAAAAACAAAAAAACCATACAACATATAAATAACTCTCGCTGTAAGAAGAGTTATCGAGTAATAAATAATATGTTCACTACCGTAAAAATGATTAATTCCTAAAAGAATTAATAAAAATACCCCTTGAATAATATAACCAATAGCTTCCTTTTCAAATCTATTTATAATTTTAAAACTGTTCAAATAAAAATTTCCAAATGAAGCTGGAATAGCAGAAAGGGCTAAAATAGCAATTACTTTATTTGTTGTAGCGTCATATTTACTTAACATAAAAAATAAAAAATAAAAAAAAACAATAATTACTGTAATAATTATTTTTGAAAAAATCATTGAAGATAATTCTTCATTAATCTCCTCTTTCTTTTTACTTGTCAATACAAGTCCTTTTAAATTAAAACCATAATCTAAACATAATGTAGTAATTGAAGCTATTATAAAAGCTAATGAAAATCTTCCAAAATCTGGCATACTTACCATTTTCGCAATATAAAAAATTACAAATACATTTATAAGTAGCTTAAAAAAAAGCGAGGTACTTAAAAAAAAGTATTTTTTATCAAATTGCATTATTCTTTATTACTTTATAAGGATTAAGTATACTTGTATTAAATTAAAAATCTATTTTTTGGAAGTTTATTTTAAGAACTCTTAATAAAAGTTATGCCATAATCAGAATTATTACTCGTTACCTCTTATGTCTTTTAATGTTTTATTTATTAAAGTAGATGAGGTTCCTTTTGTGTAAGGAAAATAAATAATTTTAACCCCAACAGCTTTAAATCTCTCATCTAAATCTTTCCATTTATCACTCTCAAACCAATCATCACCAACAAACATCACGTCAAATTTAAGGCGTTCCCACATTTTAAATTTATCCATATCGTTTTGGGGCACAACAGCGTCAACATACTTTATACTTCTAACGATTTCCATTCGCTCTGCATGACCAATAACCGCTTTCTTTTTTTTGTACGAAACTAACTCATCTGAAGTTACACCAACGATTAATTTATCACACAATCCCTTTGCATTCTTTATTAAATTTAAATGCCCTATATGAAACAAATCATATACACCAGAAGTGTATCCAATAGTTATCTTTTCGTCTCCTCTTTTATACATTCTTCTTTATTTTAATTACCATCTCCATTCTTTTTGAAAATAATTTTTTCTAAATAATTCTATATTAATAAACATCCAAAGAATTTGCCCTGCTCTAGATTCTATCTTACTTTTTTCTATTAAATCGGCTACCACTCCTTCTTTCAGCCAGTTGGCATTTGGTAAAAGTTCTTTTGCTAAAGCCTCTAGATTCTCAAACCACTCTGTCAAAGGGACAGGAAAACCTATTTTTTTACGTTCTACAATTTCTTTAGGAAGGTATTTGTACGATAATTTCCTAAGTAAGTATTTTGGTGTATCCAGGTTTTCACTATACTGATTAGAATTCATAGACTTTGCTTGATTCTTAGCTTCTTCATTTAGCCAATGTAATTTAAGATTGTATGGAATATTGCGATATGAAAATTCAATTAAATTATGGTCTAAGAATGGCACTCTAGCTTCCACAGAAGTTTGCATGGTGGTCATATCTACGCGCTGCAATAAACCTTTTACATGATATTTATGAAAGAACTTAAATATACTTTCTTCATTAGATTTTTTACTAAAATCAGCCTTTATCTCGGTATCAAATTCGGCTCTATAGGTTTTAGGCGTATTAATTAATTGATCTCTCATTGATCTTGGTACATAATCATACTTTGAAATAAAATAATCGTAAAAAGACTCTTTTGTATCTTCATTTGCATAATCAAAAGGTGCTCTATAAATTCTTCCATATCCACCCATTAATTCATCAGCGCCTTCTCCAGATAACACTACCGTAATCTTTTCTTTTAACTTACTGGACATTACAGCTAATGGAATTTCATTAGGGACTCCTAATGGTGCGTCTTTTAAATTTATAAGACGTTCCCAATTGGCCATATAGTCCTCTTTTTTCATTAAAATTTCATGATGGTCTGTTTTGTATTTTTCAGCAATAATCTCGGAATACTCAAACTCATTGATTTCCTCAAAACCAATCGTATATGTGTTTACTTTTTCCTTCTTATTTATTGCTGTAATTGCAGTAATAAGGCTAGAGTCTACGCCACCACTTAAATAAGTGCCTAAAGGGACGTCTGCAATTAGTCTATATTTTATAGCTTTGTTTAACTCGTCATCTAATCCTTTGAGAATCTCTTCTTCATTATATTCACTAGCTATATTAAACGTATCTGGAATATCCCAATATTTATTTTCAACAGTGGTTAAATTTTTGTTTACAGATAAATAGGTTCCAGAATTTACTTGAAAGATATTTTTGAAAAACGTGTATGGTGCCCTAATATATCTATTTGCTAAATATTCGTCTACCGCCGCCTCGTTAAATTTAGCATCAACTAAACCACTAGTTAGTATTGCTTTAATTTCTGATGAAAAAATAAAGTTAATTCCATCGTTATAAAAATAAAGTGGCTTTATACCTAATCGATCTCTTACTAAAAACAGATCTTTGGTTTCAGAGTTATACAATGCAATTGCAAACATTCCATTAGCTTGGCCAATAAACCAGTCTATACCTTTTTCCTCTACAGCGGCAAGAATAACTTCTGTATCCGAAATTGTTTTAAAGTTATAATTAAGTTGCGATTTTATTTCTTCAAAATTGTATATCTCTCCATTAAAAACAAGGTGCCAAACTTTACTGTTTGAATGCATAGGTTGGTTAGATACCTCTCTAGTATCAATAATACTCAACCGTCTATGGCCAAGGCCAAGGTTATTTTCTATGTATATTCCTCCAGCATCTGGTCCTCTATGTTTGATTGAAAAATTCATTTCATGAACTCTTTCTTTAAAATTTGATATATTATTTGTAGAATATATTCCAGTTATGCCGCACATAGAATTTTTTTTTAATTTTTAGTAAATTAATCATTTGTTAGTTACTACTATATGTTTTTAGTAAACTCTTTAAATGCTTTTAATTTTTCATCCTTTTCAGCTAAAACTATCTCTTCCTCATTTAATTTCCAATCTATGTGTAAATCTTTATCATTATAAATAACTCCACCTTCCGACTCTTTATTGTAATAATTATCACATTTATAAGCAAAAATAGTGGGATCTTCTAATACAGAAAATCCGTGGGCAAAACCTTTAGGAATAAACAGTTGCTTATTATTTTCACCTGTTAATTCTATTGAAAAATGCTTGCCAAAAGTAGGTGACTCTTTTCTTAAATCTACTGCTACATCTAACACTCTACCTTTTATAACTCGTACTAATTTTGCTTGCGCAAATTCTCCTTTTTGCAGATGCAAACCTCTTATCACCCCTCGCTGAGAAATTGATTGGTTATCTTGTACAAAATTAACTTTTAAACCCGTTTTCTCTTCAAATTTTTTTTGATTAAAACTTTCAAAAAAACTCCCTCTCTCATCACAAAAAACTTGTGGTTCTATAACAAAACAGCCCTCTAATTTTGTTTCTTTTACTCTCATTAAATTTTCATCAAATTTTTTCCATAGCCACTTTTTAATAAAGACTCTGCTAATTTATATACTTGTTCTTTTGTAATAAACCCGCTTCTAAATGCAGCTTCTTCTATAGAACCTATTTTTAATCCTTGTCGTTCTTCTATTGCTTGAACAAACTGACCTGCTTGCATCAAAGAATCAAAAGTTCCAGTATCTAACCAAGCGATGCCTCTATCTAAAACAGTTACTTTTAATTTTCCTTTTTCTAAATATACTTTATTTACATCAGTGATCTCTAACTCTCCTCTTTTACTTGGTTTGATGTTTTTTGCAATGGTAATAACGTCATTGTCATAAAAGTAAATTCCTGGAACCGCGAAATTAGATTTTGGCTTCATTGGCTTTTCTTCTATTGAAATTGCCTTTTTATTCTCGTCAAATTCCACAATTCCATACCGTTCTGGGTCATTTACATGATAGGCATATATAATTCCTCCTTTAGGGTTTGTATTTGCTTTTAGTAATTTTGGCAATCCAGATCCGTAAAAAATATTATCTCCTAAAATTAGAGCTACCTTGTCTTTCCCTATGAATTTTTCTCCAATAACAAAGGCTTCTGCCAATCCATTTGGATTTTCTTGTACAGCATATTGAAAATCACATCCGTATTTTTTTCCATCACCTAATAATCTCTTAAATAATGGTACATCTTGTGACGTAGAAATGATTAATATTTCTCTGATTCCAGCAAGGATTAAAACTGAAATCGGGTAATAAATCATGGGTTTGTCATACACTGGCATCAACTGTTTGCTAACCGCTAATGTTAATGGGTGTAATCTTGTACCTGAACCTCCTGCTAAAATGATTCCTTTCATTTGATTTTTTTTTACTTTATCATCATCTGAATAACTTTAATAAGTTATTGTTATGATCAGGGTTAATTTTTCAGATGATTTAATTTTTGTATTTATTTAAATACCACTCAATTGTTTTTAAAATTCCTGATTCAAAATTTTCATCTGCTTGCCAACCAAGCTCATGCTCTAATTTCGACGCATCTATTGCGTATCTAAAATCATGCCCGGGTCTATCAGCAACAAAGGAAACCTGCTCTTTGTATGAGATTTCTTTTGGATAGATTTGATCTAAAATTTCACATATTTTATTTACTATGTATAAATTATTTCGTTCATTTTTTCCGCCAATATTGTAAGTTTCTCCAATTTTCCCAGATTTAAAAACCAATTCTATTCCTTTACAATGATCTAAAACATACAACCAATCTCTAATATTTTGTCCGTCTCCATATATCGGAATCTTCTCACCTGAAATTGCTTTTCTAATAATCGTGGGAATCAATTTTTCATCGTGTTGTTTTGGTCCATAATTATTAGAACAATTGGTCGTTACAACATTCATTCCGTAGGTATGGAAATAACTCCGTACCATAAAATCAGAGGAAGCTTTTGAAGCGCTATAAGGACTATTTGGAGCATAAGGGGTGTCTTCTGTAAACAATCCTGTTTCTCCTAGAGTTCCATATACTTCATCTGTAGAAATGTGATGAAATCTACAATTTTCATAACCTCTTCTATACACATTTGGAGATTCCATCCAATAATCTTTAGCCACATCTAACAAATTAAAGGTCCCGAAAACATTTGTTTTCACAAATGCATCTGGATTTTTAATAGAGTTATCAACGTGAGATTCTGCTGCAAAATGAATGACTCCTTTAATATTGTATTGTTTAAATAGTTTTTCGACTAGTTCTCTATCGCAAATATCACCTTGGATGAAAGTATACCTATGATTACTCTCCGTTTCAGACACATTAGAAAGGTCTCCTGCATACGTAAGTACATCTAAATTTACGACTTCGTATGCTGTATTTACTTTTAAAAAATGGGCGATAAAATTAGACCCTATAAAACCGGCTCCTCCAGTGATAAGTATTGCCATGCATTCTTATTTTTTATAATTACTTAAATAACCATTTAATTGTCTTATGAGTAAAAATACAACCATCAACCCTGCACCTAAAAAAGAAAATAAGAATGCGTAATTTTCTGTTGCTCCTTTTATTTCCGTTCCTTTTGGTTGAAAACTCGAAAGAACATTGATTATTTCATACTTGATAGATTTTTGAGTTGAGATATCTTCTAGATCAGCATTGATCTTTCTATTGGTTTCAAATAACTCTAACTCTTTCGTTGTTTTATTCTGTCCTCCTAAATCGATACTTGTTCCCGTTGTGAGCTTCTTGGCCTCGGCAACCATCACCTCCATGTACACTTTTCTTAAAGAATCTACTTGTATTAGATTTTGTCGGTATAACGAATCGGTTCGGTTTAAATTTTCATTGGTTAATTTCTTTAACCTTTTAAAGTAGTTGTTATGTACTGAAGAAATAATAACATCCTCTAATTTATCAAAAACATCGTTTTTTTCAGCCCTGACAGTCACTTTATGGACCCTGTAATCATAGTCGGTAAATGAAGCTTCAAAATCTTGGTATTCATAACTTTTTATGGTCAATGTATCTACAGATAAGATTAAATTGTTATAGGCATTTATAATGTCCCTATCTATATTTAACGGTTCTATTTCAAACTCTTTAAGCGATGCTGCCACATTTTTATCTAAATTAAATATTTTTTGAAGCGAAGCAGTATCTTTCTGTTCCACCAAATCGTTGTAATAATTTACATTATTATACAATTGTCTTGTGCTTTTAAAATTTGGCTCTAAAAACAATTCAGCTTCGTAAGTATCTGCTTTTTTTATTTCTAAAAAAACACCTAAAATTAAACCTAAAAGTGTTGCTGTTACTATTTTAATAATATTTGTTCTTAAAAAAAGAAGAATACTGATGATCAGGTGAAAAAATCCTTTGAAGATATTTCCTATAAAATTGAAAAAATTTGAAAAGCCTTTCCCAATAATTAGAAATAACGATCCTAAATCTACCTCTTCCTCGTTGTTATTTTGTTTTGTTGACATTCTTTTAATTTTTGTAATAAAATTAGTTGTTGATTTTTAAAAAATTTGTTCTAATATTTTTTGAGTGATGGCATATGTTGGGGTAACTCCAGTCATTCCTAGACCTCCCGAAGCTAAGGTTGCTCCTGTTTCTAGAGGGTTGTCAGAGGCATAATAGGCATACCTTACTTTTACGTTTTCAGAAATATTTCCTCTAATTTTGGAGGCAGATTGTATGGCTTTTTGATAATGTGCTCCTTCCATTTCTAAACCAATAACATTCCAGGTAGAATCGTGAAAAAACTTTAACAGGTCTTTATTTTGTAATGAGGTTCCTAAAACTGAAATCATAGAACCATCAAAAACTTGCACTCCAAAACCTTCTAAATCTTCTTTAGACAACTCGTTTTTAAAAGGATAATTGTCTGCCGTACCCTCAAAAATATGAGCAGACGGAATCATGATGTCTCCTTTGCCTCCTTCTAAAATACCTGCTTTTCCCATGATAGAAATAGATTTTACATCTAAATAATTTTTTTCATTACTATTTTCATAAGGTTTTAAAAGCTCATCCATCGTTTCATAAGCTTGCTCTCCAAAAGCATAATCCATTACAATAATTACAGAATTTTCCTCAAGAGAATTTCTTCTTATAAACGGTGAAACATCAAAGTTTATTTTATGGGAATCAATTATCTGCACATTGATGTTTGTCCCAGAAGAATCTTTCACATATATCAACCCATTTTCTGAGGCATAATCTTTCACTTTTTTCTGTAAAGGGTTACTATCAGAGTTACTTAATAATTGATACAACTCAAATCCTTCATTTTTATCAGCTTCCTCTGGCAAAGCTCCTTTTGCATAAATAGCATTTAAAACACTGTGCATATTTGCACTAATAATGTGAATTGGTCTTTGTAAAAGTTTATTTTCTTTTAAAATAGATTTTATCTTATTGGCCCAAATTTCACCATAAATATGATGGCCAATTTCTTCAATTAAAACAGCGCTAAAAGTAACTGTTCGCTTTTTATTTTCAAAAACTTCATTGATTGCTAATTTTCCAAGCCAATAGATTAAATGAAAAAATCGGTCTTTATTGTCTGATGTTTGAAATACCTGATGAATAGTTAAAACCTCATCAAAAGTTCTTCCTAAAATATTTCCTAAATGAACCATAGAAATCTCTCTTTCTTGTTCTGAAATACTTTTGTTGAATATAACGATTTCTTCTAAATGATTCCACTCTCTAATAAAGTCTTTACCATCATTTAACGTGACTCTTTTTTGAATTTTGTGAGATTCAATAAACAAAAAAGTTAAATGCGTAAGAATATCATAAATCTCAGACCTACCTCGTGTAATTTCGATATTCATTTGATTTTTGTCTATTCTATAACAATTTCTTCTTCTTTTTGGAGGAATTATGGTCTCAAAATGAGAATCACTATACCCTTCATCTGCAGTTAAATTGATAAACTGACACTCTTCAATCCCTTCAGGAAGTCTTTCTAATACATATGATAATCCGTTTAATTCCATTCTATCTTCGCCAATAGATCCATATATTTCTGGTCTCAAAGAAAGCAAGGACTTCCTAAGAGTCTCCCCCGAAATCCCCATTGGTTTATAAAAGCCTCTACTAAACAAATGACGCATAGAAATATATAACTTCTCTATTGCATTTGTAGATTCTTGCGCTCTTGTTCTATCTGTTTTTATAGTGTTTGCCATGCTAAATATAATTTTTCAAAGATAAAACTATTTGGCAGACAAAAGCTGCTCGTATGTATCTTGGTTTTGTAGTAATATAACTGCTTCTTTAATTGTCAAATCGTTCTTTATATTGTGACGATAGACCCCCTCTTGATAATAGTATCTATTTAAAATCTCTTCCTTAAGTTTTCTTTTTAAAATATCCTTGTTTTTTAAGATTTCAAAAACTTTTTCTTTAAATAATTTTTCTTTAATTTTAGTATACTCTTTAGAAATAATCGTTTTTTGTGATGCATTGTAAGCAACCTTAAATAATGATTCTTGTTTTGTTACAAAGGTAGTATCTATTTGTAAATATTTGACAAAGCTTTTAAAGTCGGTGTCTCTAAAATCATAATTAACAACATCTTCTATTTGTGAATTTTGATAATAATAATTTGTAGAAAAATTAAAAATAGCTCTTGATTTTAATAAGGTTTCGGTTGCTTCTGTTCTTTTAGATGTTTTAATCATTACGTCTGGCATAACGCCACCACCGTCAAAAACTGTTCTTCCATTTGAAGTTTTAAACTCATTAATTCCTTGTTTGGAAAACTTAGGTACATTCCCTTTTTCATCTCTATTCGCATAATCTAATTCTTGAATACACCTCCCACTTGGAGTATAATATTTAGAAATAGTTACTTTTAACTGAGTCCCATAGGTAAGTTCTCTGTAACGTTGAACTAATCCTTTTCCAAAAGAACGTTGTCCCATTATAACCGCTCTATCATAATCTTGTAATGACCCACTTACAATTTCTGAGGCAGATGCTGAGCGTTCATTTACTAAAACTACAATTGGTATTTCTAGATCTAAGGGTTTATTTGTAGTTCTATACGTAGTACTCCATTTTTTAACTTTTGCTTTTGTGCTGACAATTATTTTTCCTTTGGGTAAAAAGAAATTAGAAATGTTGATAGACTCTACCAAAGAACCACCAGGGTTAGAACGCAAATCAAAAACCAACTTTTTCATACCTGCTTTTTTTAGTTTTCTAAAAGCTTTTTTTACTTCAGAAGAAGCTTTACTATTAAAACGAGTTAATAGTATATAGCCTGTTTCTTTATCAATCATTTCAGAGAAAGGAACCGCATTTATAATAATTTTTTCTCTTGAGATTTCTTTTTTAATAGTCTCTCCTTGTCGTTGAATTTGAATAAAAAAAGTGCTATTTGGAGCTCCTTTTAAAAATATAGAAAGCTCCTCTCTTTCCATATTTTTTAGAGATTGCCCATCAATAGAAATAATTATATCGCCTACTTTTAACCCTGCTTTATCTGCAGAAAACCCCTTATAAACTTCATTAATTTGAATCCCTTTTTTTGAATAATGTACAGATATACCTATTCCACCATACTCACCTTCTCGTCTAATTTTGGCATTCTCAACATCCTGCTCATTGTAGAATTTTGTGTAAGGATCTAGATCCTTCAAGGTGTTTTTTATTGCTTTATTTGTTAGTTCTGCAGGGTTTATTTCATTTATATAATACATGTTTAATTCCTTAAATAAGGTATTATAAATTTCAATCTGTTTTGCAACTTCAAAAAATTTAGACTTAAATGAATATGATAAACAAATCGCAAGAACAAAAAGAACAAGAATTGTTTTTTTTGAAAGATTAAATTTTATCATTTTTTGTGTTTTTTGTTTGGTTTACAAAGAGTGTTAATAATTTTTCCATCTTTAAAAATAATGCTTCATAGGTACATTCTTCTTTACCAATATACGAAATCATAAAAACATAGGGCTCTTCTATGTTATTGTATACAATTTCTTTCTGTAAACGATAGCTTTCTCGCATCAATCTCTTAATTCTATTTCTATCAACAGCTCGCTTAAAATTTCTTTTAGGAACAGAAACACCAACTTGAGATGGAAATTTTGAGGTATGCTCTGTTTGTAAAAAAATCATTCTTAGTGGAAAAGCTTTCACAGAATTTCTTTCTTTATAAAGTCTTTCTATTAGCTTTTTGCTCTTTAAACGCTCTTCTTTTCCTAAAGTATACTTCATTTATACAAACTTAATAGAATTCATCAACTTTTAATAGGTTTTATATAGTTAACTTTGTTTTTGATCAATTATTTTAACATTGCTTTTTTTTAAAATATTCATTAAAATTAAACAACAATCATTAAGTTTGTTTAAAATTTTACAATTATATAAAAAATAACGACTAAAATAGTTGAATTTATAAATAGAAAAGTATGAAAAAAGATCTCTTTCAAGCTCCTGATTACTATAATTTAGATGATTTATTAACTGACGAACATAAGTTAATACGAGAGGTGGCTAGAGATTGGGTAAAACGAGATGTTTCTCCAATTATTGAAGAGTATGCGCAAAAAGCAAAATTTCCAACTCAAATTATAAATGGTTTAGCAGAGATTGGTGCTTTTGGTCCTTATATTCCTGAAAAATATGGAGGTGCAGGTTTAGATCAAATTTCTTATGGTTTAATTATGCAAGAAATAGAACGTGGAGATTCTGGAGTTCGCTCTACCGCTTCTGTTCAATCATCATTAGTAATGTATCCTATTTTTAAATATGGAAATGAACAACAACGCAAAAAATATTTACCAAAATTAGCTACTGGTGAATGGATGGGCTGTTTTGGATTGACCGAACCCGACCATGGATCTAATCCGTCTGGAATGACAACAAATTTTAAAGATATGGGAGATCATTATCTTTTAAATGGCGCAAAAATGTGGATTTCTAATGCCCCTTTTGCACAAGTTGCTGTAGTTTGGGCAAAAAATGAGAAAGGTAGAATTTATGGATTAATTGTAGAACGTGGAATGGAGGGTTTTTCTACTCCAGAAACACACAACAAATGGTCTCTACGTGCTTCTGCAACTGGCGAACTTATTTTTGATAACGTAAAAGTCCCAAAAGAAAACTTATTACCAAATAAATCTGGTCTCGGAGCTCCCTTAGGATGCTTAGATTCGGCAAGATTTGGAATTGCATGGGGCGCAATAGGTGCTGCTATGGATTGCTATGACACAGCATTGCGCTATGTAAAAGAACGAAAGCAGTTCGGAAAACCTATTGGTCAATTTCAATTACAGCAAAAGAAATTAGCAGAAATGATTACAGAAATCACCAAAGCACAATTATTAGCTTGGCGTTTAGGAACTTTAAAAAATAAAGGCAAAGCAACTTCTGCTCAAATCTCTATGGCAAAAAGAAACAATGTAGACATGGCAATTAAAATTGCCAGAGAAGCGAGACAAATGCTTGGTGGAATGGGAATTACTGGAGAATATTCTATTATGAGACACATGATGAATTTAGAAAGTGTTATTACCTATGAAGGAACCCATGACATTCATCTTCTAATTACCGGCTTAGATGTAACGGGTTTAAATGCTTTTAAGTAAGAAGCAACTTAATTATATACTTGGGTACCGCTTTCCGTTAGCGCACTTTTTTATACTTATAACAGAACTTATTTTTTGGTTCTATGCAATTACTTAGACAAATACATCAATAAAAAAAAATTACTTTTAATTAAATTTTTGAAATGTTTTAAACTTCATGCAATCATTTTAAATACCTATTTTGAAGGAAAAAAATCAAAATATCCTTCTTTTATTATCTCGCAATTCATATTTTTGAACTCGTTTTAAAAATTACTTTTGTTGAACAGATTCACTGCAATATTATTTGTTTTTCTCTACTTAATTGCCATGCTAAAACCAATAGCACCATTTGTAGAATATGCGATTAATTACGACTATATTTCTAAAATACTTTGTATCAATAAAGACAAGCCTGCAATGAATTGTAAAGGGAAATGTCAATTAATGATAAAGCTACAAGAAAAACAAGAGGATGATTATGAATCCCTTAAAATTCATATGGAAGAGTATCCAGTTGGATTTGTAAAAATTTTCAAATTAAACAATAAAAAAGACGTCTCTAATTTTAAAAAAAATCTTTTTTTCTTCACTGAAAATTACGATTATCTTTTTTCAAAAGAATTTTTATATCCACCAATTTTATAAATAATTTACATCTAACAATTCAAATCAGATTAAAAGATCTGATGTACGTACTTACAAATTATTTAAACAAATTTTAAATTGATGAAATCAATAAAAATCATGTGTTTAGGAATCGTTATGCTCCTAACACAACAACTAAGCTCGCAGAAAACTGAAAATAATTGGAAAGGAAATAGACCAGATGGTCACGCGCCAATTTCTATAATGGCAGATCATTATCATAGTAAAGGTGGTTTAATGTTCTCTTATCGTTTTATGAGTATGAATATGGAAAATTTACTTTCTGAAGCAAGCGCTATTTCGAATGACGATGCGCACAACTTGGGCTATATGGTTACTCCTTTGAAAATGCCAATGCAAATGCATATGTTTGGTGTTATGTTCGCGCCAACGACTAGTATTACTTTATCTGCAATGATAAACGTAATTAAAAATGATATGGATTTACAAATGAAAATGACAAGTAGAATGTTAAACTATTTTTCTACGTCCTCTTCTGGTTTTGGTGATTTAAAATTAGGAATGATTTATAAATTTATCAATAAAAATAAACAATCTTTACACGGTAATATTTCATTATCATTACCAACAGGAAGTATTTCTGAAAAAGATGAAACTCCTATGAGCTCACAAGATGAAATACAATTACCATATCCAATGCAAATAGGAAGTGGTACTTTTGATACGAATTTAGGAATAACGTATTTAGGACAAAAAGAAAGTATTTCTTGGGGAAGTCAGCTACAAACAACGATTCGTTTTGGTAAAAATTCTGATCAATATTCTATGGGTAATAGCTATGGAATTAATAATTGGTTTGCAGTAAAAGTCACAAATTGGATTAGTCTTTCTTCACGATTACAAGGTGTAATTGTTGATAAAATTGATGGTAAAAATCCAAATTTAAACCCAATGATGGTTACAACTGCAAACACACAAAATTCTGGAAGAACTTATATAAATGCTGGTATTGGTTTTAATTTATATGTACCAAATGGACAGTATAAAAATCTTAGATTGGGTTTTGAATTTGCAATGCCTTTGTATCAAAAAGTACACGGAATTCAATTACAACTTAGAGAGCAGATTATTGTTGGTTTACAATATGCTTTGTAAAATTGGACTGTATTTTTTTAAAAAGGTTGGTAACTCATTTTATCAACCTTTTTCTTTTGTTATAAATTCAATAAATAATTCTCTGCCTTTTCTATTACCAAAAGAATTGTAACAAGGTTCTATTTTTTTGATATTGAAATGTGGCTGAAACCTCATAACATATTCTTCTTTATCTCCACCAAAAGGAGGTTTGTCTTTGTGTAATGGAACATTGAATAACACACCTACTAATTTTCCTTTTGATTTTAAAAGCTGCTGAATTGCAACTACATATTTTGGTCTCAAACTTGGATGTATTGCACAGAAAAAAGTTTGTTCAATAATCAGATCAAACGAGTCATTTAAATCGAAAAAATTACCTAAAATTAATTGTGAAACCGGAAAATCTGGGACTCTATTTTTAATATTCTCTAATGCCGTTTTAGACAAATCAACAACAAAAACATTTGTAAATCCTTTATTAAAAAGGTATTCTGCTTCGTAAGAATTTCCTCCTCCAGGAATTAAAATTTTCAATTCTTTATTATCTAATTGATCAAAGTAGTTTTTTAAAGGCGGAGATATTTCGCCCAAATCCCAACCAATATCATTTTTTAAATACCGATTATCCCAAGCTTTTTCTGATAAATCCATCTGAAAATTCATTTCTAAAATTTTACATTTAAAATTTCTCCACTCAATTGTAACAATTGAATTTCAATTAATTTAGCGTCAAACTTTGCATTGTTAAGTGCTGTTTTTGAGTTAATTAAATTTATTTGTGCTTGTCTGAATTCAATCGAAGTAACTTGTCCTAATTTATAACGTTCTGGAGTTCTATTAAAATTATTCTGATATAAGTACATTGGTCTCTTGTGTTTGTAACTATTGTAACGGCAGCATTAGTTCATCTTATATCTCCTAATTGAAGCGTTACTGTTTGATTCTTTTTACTATAACTTTGCGCTAGATGAAATAGCAATACCACAAGCAATCATGGTTAAAGACGTGAAAAAAAAGGTAATCAGTGTCATTTACAACAAAGATACTTTTTTACATCCCAATAATAACAGTAATAAAAAATGACTTCTGTTAAATAAAAGTTATTATTGTAGATTAGTAGGTAGGGGTTTTTAAAATCAAATATCTTTAGCAGATGATTTTCTTTTTAAGAAAAAAAGGTTTTGACTGTAAAATAGTCTATCATTACACTTAAAAAGAATCCTCTAAAATTAAAGAGATGCTTTGTTAAGCTTATCAGCCTTAACACTCCAACATAATAATTTGATGTATTGTACAAATACTAATACTGCTTTATTTTTCTCTTCTACAGACCAAATATCTCCCAAAATTTGGCAAGGTTTACAGTGTGCAAAAAATATTTATTTTAATCCAGATTTTTTAAAATCAGTAGAGAAAAATCACTCTGAAATTATCTTTTCTTATATTGTTTTAATCGATAAGAACTCTAGTCCAATTGCATTCGCTTCTATTCAAATTGTGAGTTTTCATATTGATGATATAAAAAATGACTTAGAACTTTTAATTAGAAAACTAAAAAATATAGGAAGAAAACTACATATTCTTCCAAGTAAAAAACCCTTAAAAATATTAATTTCTGGAAATACTTTTGTAAGCGGGGAGCATGGAATTTTTATCAAAAAAAATCAAGATAAAAAAATAATTATTAAAGAATTAGCCAAAGCAATTTTACATTTTGTAAACGCTAACAAGAAATTAAAAATTGATGCTTTTCTACTAAAGGATTTTAGAAATAAATCGTTGTTTATTTATAATGAACTAAGAGATTATAATTACCATCCATTTTCAGTAGAACAAAACATGATGCTTAAATTAGATGAGAATTGGCATGTTTTTGACGATTATTTAGCATCAATGAAAACTAAATTTAGGGTAAAAGCTCGCAAAGCATTTCTAAGAAGTACAGATATTAAAATAGAAAACGTTACGCTAGAAAATATAGACATTCAACTTCCAAAAATGACAGCTCTTTATAAAAAGGTAGTTGATAATGCCGATTTTAATCTAGGGAATTTTAATCTAAACTCTTTCAAAGATTTAAAAGAAAATTTAGGTAGTAATTATATTTTAAAAACCTATTGGTTACAAGATAATATTGTAGGTTTTATCTCCGGTGTAATTAATCAAAAATCTTTAGATGCTCATTTTGTAGGAATTGATTACCTACTAAACAAAGAGTATGCTATTTATCAAAGAATGCTGTATGATTATATAGAAATTGGAATTGAAAAAAAGCTAAACAGTATTAATTTTGGAAGAACTGCAAGCGAAATTAAAAGTTCTGTTGGAGCAGTTCCTCAAGATTTAACCATGTATATTCGTCATAAAAAAAGCATCACAAATAAAATTTTAAAGTTATTTTTGCAAAGAATTCAACCAACTCCGTTTCAACAAAAATTTCCTTTTAAAAACCTTAGAAATTCATGAAAAATGCTAAAGAATTAATTGCTCTTTTAAATTTAAAAGATTTAGGAAACCATGTTTTTACCGGAAATAGTGTTGCTATTGGAAGTCCTGTTGTTTTTGGCGGACAAGTACTAGCTCAAGCAGTAAATGCCGCTTATAGAACAATTCCTGAAAACAGGATACTACATTCTTTACATTCTTATTTTTTGGAAGCTGGTAATCTAACAATCCCTATTAAGTATCATGTTTCGGAAGTAAGAAATGGAGGTAGTTTTTCTACAAGACGCGTAAAAGCAACACAAAATGACGTTACTATTTTTATTTTGGCCGCCTCTTTTCATAAAAAAGAAGCGGGTTTTACACATCAAAAATCAATAAAAACAGACTTAAAACAACCCGAAGAATTAATTAGTTGGAGTGAAATAGTAGCTCAATTTGGAGATTTTATTCCAAAAAAAATGAAAGAATTTTTAAGCATCGATAGACCCATCGAATTTAAACCAACGGTAATTCCGAATCCTCTAGACCCTGTAAACTTGCCAGCAGAAGAGAATGTTTGGTTTAAATTGAAAGGGAGTTCAAAAGGCTTAGATCTCCAAAAAAAACAACAAATTCTGACATATATATCAGATTATAATGTTTTAAATGCTGCTATAAATCCAAATGCCAGCAAAGCTAATTTCAACAATTTACAAACCGCAAGTTTAGATCATTCTATGTGGTTCTTTAGAGAGTTTGATTTTGATGATTGGATGTTGTTTTCTGCTGAATCTCCAAATTCTTTCGGAGCAAGAGGCTTGTCTAAAGGAAATATTTTCTCAAGAGATGGAGTGCTAATTGCCTCTTTTGCACAAGAAGGATTATTAAGACCTAAAAACAAGTAAATATGAGCCCAATATTGTATGTAATAACGACCAATGGTTTGCTATTTTTATTGAGTATTCTTTTTTATAAATTTCCACCAAAAAAAATAAATAGTCTCTATGGATATAGAACAGTAAAAGCAATGCAAAATCAACAAATATGGGATTTTGCAAATAGTGTTTTTAATAAAAATTTATTAATCTACTCAGGAATTTCGTTGCTAGGAAGTGTATTATTGGCTAGTTTTACCTCCAAAGAACTAACTTGGCAACCCATGCTTTTAGTACTTCTTTCTGTATTGGTAAGTGTTATAAAAACAGAAAGAGCTTTGTCTGATAATTTTACTGAGGAAGGGAAAAGGAAATAAAATGAAAAAAATTAAATTAAAAAAAATACTATCTATATTTAACTTGCTTTCTTTTATTGAGATAATAAATTTTCAGCGTCAAAAGTGGAAAAATAGAAAAAGCAACAAGGAGTTTAAGAAGAACAACCCGAAGGTAAAACTCCCTCCAGATTTTTATTTATACGAAACTTTTAATCTGAATTATGAGAAATTTTATACGAATGGAAAACCAACAGCAGCATGGTTAGTGAATCATATAAATGAATTTAAAGATTTTAAAAATCTTTCTATTTTAGATTGGGGATGCGGAACTGGAAGGATTTTAAGACATCTTCCCGCTATTATAAACACGTCTAATTCTTTTTATGGTACAGACTATAATAAAAAGTATGTAAAATGGTGTTCTGAAAATTTAGAAGGCATTCAATTTAAAAATAATTTCCTAAAACCTCCTCTAGATTTTAAGGATAATTCTATGGATATTGTTTATGGAATATCAATTTTTACACACCTTTCTGAAGAATTGCACTTTTCTTGGATAAATGAATTAACAAGAGTCTTAAAAAATGATGGAATTTTATTTTTAACAACGCATGGAGAAGCTTATAAATTTAAACTGTTACAAAAAGAGCAAGTACTTTATGACCACGGGAACCTAGTTGTTCATGGATATAGAAAGGAAGGGAATAGATTGTATGCTTCTTACCAATCTCCTAAATTCATGAGAAACCTTTGTTTAAAAAATAATTTAGAAGTTCTAAAACATATCCCTGGAGAAACGCTAAACAGCAAACCACAGCAAGATATATGGATTTTAAAACTTCCTAAAAACTAGCCACAAAAGAAACAGATACATTCCTACCTGGAGCAGAAATTCCAGAGGCAAATTCTATGTAGTGTTCGTCAAAAATATTATCTAATCTTGCTTGAATAGAAAATGTATCATTCACTAAATAGTTTGAAGTTACACCAATAGTCATCCAACTTGGTGACCCATAATATTTATCTGTATCAATTATTGCATTTGAATTTATTATTGGTGTTAAATCATGATTATCAATCCCTTCTGTGATATTAAAGTCTTCAATATCCTTTTTACTATTAAACATTAAAGCGGCCCCAAATTCTATTTTCTCTTTCTTATAATTTATTTCAACTCGACCAAAAAGTGGGGGAATTGAAGACATTGGTTCTTCCGAGTCATAAGTTCTTCCTTTTGTATACGTTATAAAACCGGATGTATTTAGGGTTGAAGACACTTTTCCTAAATAATTTATGGTATATCCAAGAATGTATGCAGTTCCTTTATTTTGGTTGGAAACAGCATTTCCAGATGCCCCATCAAATTGAACTTGTTTTTTACTCCCATCAGCATTGTAAATAAAATCTCTCTGGATATAATTATCTAACAACGTATAATAGAAATTTGTTCCTAATCTAAATTTTTTATCATTAAAATACTTCTGGACTCCTATTTCTGAATTGTAAGCAATTTCTGGCTTTACGTGTATATTTGGAATACTTACATTACCGTTTTTTTCTCTAACACGTCCTATATCATCAATGTTTGGAGATCTAAAACCCGAAGAAATAATACTGTTTAATTGCCAGTTTTCATTTGATCTATATACGTAGCCTATTGTAGCAGTCACTGCAGAATTATTTGAAGTAATATTCGTTTCTGGTAATTGGATAAAAGTCTGATCAATCCAAATTGCGTTTAAATTTGTATTCGTAAACCTTATCCCAGTATTGAGCGTTGATTTTTGAGTAACATCCTGCCTATACCCTATATAAGCGGCAGAACTTAAATAATTACTCCCTCCGTCTGGATAGCGAGATTGCAATATAAAATCCTCTGAATATCCATTAATTTCTCCGTTAGAAATATTTAAAGTTTTCCCGTATGATTTTGAGACAACATCATTATAAGCAAACTCAAATCCATAAGAAAGTATTCTTTTTTTATCTTGAGTTAACGATACAGAAAAATCACCATTTAAGCTAAACACATTCACAGACTCCTCTCTATGAGAACGATCTAAGCTACCAAATTTTCTTTGAATTCTACTTTCTTGAATGTGTTGATATGCTCCAGTAATTATTCCACTTTTTATCCATTTTTTATTTGGGTTTATTAATAATTGAGAAGAAACCAACAATCTGTTTTGTGGGCCATAATTCCATTCTGCAAATTTTAATGAGCTATTCTCTAACTCAGATAATCGATCAAATCTCGGAATGTCTGAAGAAGTTGAATATTGTAAATTTATTTTTAAATCTGTATTTTTAGAAAGAGGTATAAAGAATTTTTGTAATACATCTGTTTGATTATAGCCTGTATTTTTCAATAACTCTGGATCCAAATTTACAGTAGGTGTTTCGCTATAATTTCTGTTTGTGTTTTCTGAATAGTAAAACACTTTTCCCCAATCATTAAAACCATGATTTCTATTTTTTCCAATTTTTAAATCTCCAAAATCACTGTGAGAAATACTTGTAAAAGAGGACCAGTTAGAAAAACCTACTTCCGCCGAAACTGTGGTTGTAATCTCTTGATTTACGCTAGAAAAACGAGAAAAAAACTGACTATTGACTTCGTTTACTTCAGATAATTTAGGTGTCTTTGTAAAATAATGAATAACGCCCCCTAAAGCATCAGAGCCATATATTACAGAAGAAGGTCCAAATACAACTTCTGTTTTATCTAATAAATTTGGTGCTACAGTTATGGAGCTCTGCAAATGCCCTTTCCTATAAATGGCATTGTTCATTCGAACCCCATCTACCACCAATAAAACTCGGTTAGACTCCATTCCACGAATTACCGGACTACCGCCACCAAATTGAGATTTTTGGACTTTAATCCCAGGTATTGTAGCTAATAAATCTGCAGAGGTTTGAGGGGATATTTTTTGAATATCTTTTGCAGTAATAACAGCAATTTGTTCTGCAATTCTATTTGTTCTTTCTTCATTTTTAAAAACAGACAAAACAACCTCATCTAATTGTTCTGATTGCTTCGTTAGGTAAACAAGTAATTTTTGTTTTTGTAGAATCGATTTTTTAGTTTTTAGTAGCGCATAAGAAATATGAGAAAAAAGAATTTTTTCATTTTCATTGAACTCAGAAACATCAACAAATCCTTCATTATTAGAAGATAAATTAATAGTTAAGCCTTCATTATAGACAGTCACATTTCGAATAATTTTACCTGTTTGTTTGTCTATTATCTTTATTCTTTGAGAATAAGAAAAGCTATTTATTAAAAAAACCAATAAGAAAATTAGGTGTCTCATTAACTAAAAACTGTTTCTAAAATTTGCAGGGATTTTGGTTTTTTAAACCCATCCAAATGTAATTCAAAATATCGTATTATTACTTTTAAAACCACTTGCCTTTCATGTTTACTAAAAGACACTTTCTCTATACCATCAAAATTTATGCCTAACAGCTTTTTAAATTGATAAAAACTGTTTCCTGTGATCCTATTTTTCTGAGAAGACAAACTGTTAAAGTTTCCTTCTAACAAATCAAACCCAAGATTATCTTTTTCAGATAAATCTGGATAAAACCCTAAAAATCGAGTTAAATTCAATAAAAACAATAAGTGAAAATTTGCAATTTTATCATGAACATCTAACCAGATTAGACCCGTTTCTATATACTCGTATAGGGCTTTGTTTTTTTCTTCCTCTTTTATTGAATACGATAAAACTTCAGACAAAAATAGTACAACAGATTGTTTTATAATGTCTTTATAAATTGTCTTGTAAGAGTATGAAACCTGTACTTCCTTAATAGAGTTTAAAGTACCTTTATTGCTATGATTTGCATCAATATTAAGTTGTGTTAATGGCTGAAAATAAGCTATTTTTATTCCTCCTTTTTTGGCTTTTAAAACCCCTCTTATTAAGTATGATTTTAGTCCTTCGTCTTGCGTATAGCACTTAACTATTAGACTAGAATCACTGTATTTAAGAGTACTTAGCACAATCGCTTTTGTAGTTATTAAAGCCATTAATTAACAATTGCTATTTTTGTAACAGCAGTTTCTGAAGCATCTCCATTCGATAATAAAACAATATAGATACCCGAAACCACGGTATTTCCTGCAAGATTTTTTTTATTCCAAACCACTTTGCCTCCTTGTAATTCTTGCCCTTCTACAACATTGGTTTCATAGACTAGATTACCAGCAATATCTAAAATTTTTACATTTGTCCCTTTTGGTAAATGGGTTCCTTTTCTACCATCAATGGTAATTGTTTCATGATTTTTTAATGCAGGGTTCGGGTATGCGTATACTTCTGCCAAAACATCACCAAAAGGAGAAACTTTACTATTGTATGCAACGATTCCTTTACCAGTTGCAAAATATACTTTCCCCGTACTGTTATCAATCGAAATTTTCACGATCTTATTTGATGGTAATGGCGAGTTTTGCATGCTAAAGTTGGCCAACGTTCTTTGTCCATTTGGATTTGTATATATAACACCTCCATTTTCTGTACCAAACCACTTATTTTCTGCTCCATCGATCACAATAGAATTAATTGTTTGATCACCTAGAAGCCTCTCTCCAAAACCATTTTCATCTCCGTTGATCACAACGGGATTGGCATTCGGTGTTGTATCGTCATAAACCCCAGAAGCATTCGCATAAACTACCATCCCAGATTGTGTCCCAATCCAAACCCTATTATCACCATCAACTGCAATAGCTCTTACATTTACGTCTGGCAAATTTCCTGAATTAGGAGCTGCAATTAATGCTTTTTTCCTATCTCCATTTTCATTATAAACATACACCCCATTTCTTCTAGTTCCAATCCAAATACTATTGTTTCTATCTACAACAACAATATTAGTTTCTTGTGCTGTATTCGTTTGTAAACTGCTTAAGTCGAAGCTAGACCATATTCCACTCGGAGTTAATTTTTTTAACTTTTTGAAAGCTAGTGCATCAGCAATCCACAAGTTTCCTTGACTGTCGAAACTAGAACCACTTATTCTTGTTGTAATATTCATAGGGCTATTTGGAAGAAAATCTTCTAAAGGACTATTTTGGGAATGGTAAAAATTAGTGATTGTATTTTTTTCTAACTCTAAAAGGCCTCCGCCTGAATAAATATTGCCATTACTTGTTTGAGCAAAAGAACTAATAAAAACTTTATTTTCATTATTTGGGTCGATAGTTACATGAACTAAATCTAAAAAAGGAAAATCTAGAGAAAAATTAGTATTTATCCAATCCTCTCCATTGTAGTTGCTAAATCCTTTTCTATTCCCAGAGGGAACGTAAGCAGATGAATAGCCTCCATACACAACCCAAAGATTATTTTCATTTGATGTAATAGAAAAAATATCATTCGATAAAGGCCCTTGAGGATGTATCTCTTCATAACTTGTTAATTGATTTGAAAGTGCCTTTAAAATTCCATATTCTTTAGTTGCTAAATACACATTATCATTCTCCACAAAAATAGTGTTTAGCGTATACTCGAATTCTGTAGTTGCTGAAACCTCAAAAACAGGATTCAATTCTAAATCTAAAATCGTTGCAAAATTATTAAATGCAATAGACAAATGGGTATTAGATGGTTTTATACTAATGATATTGTTAGAAAAACTTTTAACAGAATTTAAATTACTTCCATTTAGTTGGAATAAATCACTTCCATTGACTAAATACAATTGATTCTTAAATATGGCTATTTGACTAAAATTTTGTGGTGAAAATTGCGCCTCCCAATTATTAAAATCTATCAATAAATTACTTGTTACATCCGCCTTAAAAAGGCCTATATCAGTTGCTGCATATATAAATCCATTTAAAACTTCTATTTGATTAACCTCTAGTGAACTTGAATTATCTCCTATAAAATAGGTGTCTCCAAACTCTAACTTTTCGATATCATACACCACAATTCCAAAAGAAAGCGATAAATAAAGCTTGTTGTTATATTCTTTTATATGATTGATACTCTTTCTTCCAAATTGATTAAAATTTACAATATCTGACGAAATTGTAATAGATCCATCATTGTCTACTACCTCTAATAAACCGTTTTCGTAACCAATAATCAATCTTTGAAAAGCTTTACTGTAGTGAATTGATTTTGTTGTTTCTCCAGATAAACCTTGTACTGAAGAAAACTTGCTAATGTCTTGTGTTGTTGTATTATAAGTAAAAACAGCATTGTCTGTCAAGGCATAAATGACATCGTCTACTTTTACAAAATCCTTAACGTTACTATAGGAGTAAAAATCTTCCCAAGAATCACTATAATCTGTTTGGGCAGAAACCAGTAATGAAAAAAATAATATATAAAATAAAAAAAGGTTTTTCATTGTTTAAATTTGAATATCAAAGATATTTATTTATTACTAAATTAACGATAAAAGACCCTATATTAGTAAAAAATCAAAAAAAATTATGGGTGTCGAAATTGAACGGAAATTTTTAGTAAAAAATACAAATTTTAGAACTGAAAGTAACCAAAAAAAATACCTAAAACAGGGGTATTTAAACGCTGATAAAAAGAGAACAGTACGTGTTAGAATTGCTGATGAAATAGCTTTTATAACAGTAAAAGGGGAGTCTAACTCAACTGGAACAACTAGGTTTGAGTGGGAAAAAGAAATAAAAAAACGAGAAGCTGAAGAGCTTCTTTTACTTTGTGAACCATGTTTAATTGAAAAAACTAGGTACCTAATTGATGCTGGCCGGCATACTTTTGAAGTTGATGAGTTTCATGGTGATAATGAGGGTTTAATAATAGCAGAAGTAGAATTAAGTTCGGAAGCTGAAGATTTTATAAGGCCCAATTGGTTAGATCTTGAAGTTACTGGAAATCTAAAATACTACAATTCAAGCATTAGTAAGAATCCGTATAAAAATTGGTAATAAAATAGTTTAACTACAAGAAATAGAGTGCTAGAAAGTGGCTTAAACTTCCTAACAAAACAAACACATGAAAGGTCGCGTGGTTGTATGGCATTTTTTTGATGGAGTATAGAATCGCTCCAACAGTGTAAAAGACACCTCCAGCAATTAATAAATTTAAACCAAAACTCGTTAATGCAGCAATTAGAGGTTTTATAAAAAACAGAACCTGCCACCCCATTAAAAGATACATTGCAGTTGAAATTTTATCAAATCTTCCTGTAAAAAATAATTTGAGTACAATTCCTGTTAAGGCAAAGAACCAAACAGCAATAAACATATACCAGCCTAAATTAGATTCTAAAGCAACTAAACAAAAAGGGCTATAACTTCCTGCAATTAATACATAAATTGCAGCATGGTCAAAAATATTTAACGTTCGCCTTTTCTTTGGTTTTTTTGCTGCATGATAAAAAGTTGACGCTGCATACAAAATAATTAAACTACAGGCGTAAATAATAAAACTCCCAATCTCCCAAAAATCTGAATAAGAAAATGCTTTTTTCATTAAAAAGGGGAACGCAATAATACTTGCAAGCAACCCTAAAGCATGAGACCAAATATTTAACTGCTCTTCAGAATCTGAATATCTGTGGTTTAATTTCACACTCATTTCTTTCTATTTGTATCATTCATGTACTTTATATCAGTTGATAAATCATTATAAATGATATCAAAAGTTTGTTGTTTTAACGAATTTAAATCATCCATTTTTAACTCTTTAGTCTCAATAAATGAATGCTGATGAATTCTAAAAACTCCGGGGCTTCCTTTTAATAAATCCCAAGAAAATAAACGTTTACAATCAAAATAAACTTGTGGTACAATTGGTATATTAAATTCTATAGCCAAACCAAAAGCTCCTTTTTTAAATGGCGCTAAAACTACCTCTTCAATGGGCACTAGTCCTTCAGGAAAAATAGCCATACTTACTCCATTTTGCAATCTTTTTTTAGCCTTTTTATAAACTCTTTTTCGGCTTTTTGGATTACTTCTATCAACCATAATAACAACTTTTTTATAAAAATATCCGAAAATTGGAATTTTAGCCAATTCTTGTTTTCCAACAAAAACAATTGGGTTTTTACTTAAAAGAATCAGCACAAAAGGATCCATTAAAGAGGAGTGATTCGGACAAAACATATAACTTTTATTGGGCTCAATTTCTTGATCTAATTGAAAACTTAAACGGAAACCCATTCCATAAATAAGAACTTTAGACCAAATTCTAACCAACTTCCATAGCAGAGGATAGTATGTTTCCTTATAAGTAAAAATTAATAAAATTGGGGCCATTAAAATGATTGTTATAAACATCAAAATGTAAAACCACAAACGCCAAATTAATAGAAAAGGAATTATTAAAAACTTCATAAGTTCCAAAAATAGTAATAATCTTTTTTGCTTGTTCGTTTTTATAGCATAAAACCTTATTTTTGTCATAGCAGAATAATCTAATAGCTACTTTTGCTTAAAAAATAAATTAATGTCAAGAATTTTAACAGGTGTACAGAGTACAGGAACTCCTCATTTAGGAAACTTATTGGGCGCCATTTTGCCAGCCGTAAAAATGGCTAATAATCCAGAAAATGAAGCTTTTTTATTTATTGCAGATATGCATTCTTTAACTCAAATTAAAAATGGAAATGAGTTAAGAGAAAACACATATAGTACTGCTGCTACTTGGTTGGCTTGTGGTTTAGATATAAAAAAAACTGTTTTTTATAGACAAAGTGATGTTCCACAAACAACTGAACTAACTTGGTATTTAAGTTGTTTTTTTCCCTATCAAAGACTAACATTAGCTCATAGTTTTAAAGACAAATCAGATAGATTAGGAGACGTAAATGCAGGGTTGTTTTCCTATCCGATGTTAATGGCTGCAGATATTTTATTGTATGATGCAGAAATTGTTCCTGTAGGAAAAGATCAATTACAGCATATAGAAATGACTCGTGATGTTGCAAATAGGTTTAACAATCTTGTGGGTGAAACATTAGTTGCTCCTAAAGCTAAAATACAGGAAAACACCAAATTAGTTCCTGGTACTGATGGTGAAAAAATGAGTAAATCTAGAAATAACATTATCAATATTTTCTTAACAGATAAAAAATTAAGAAAACAAATAATGTCTATTAAAACAGATAGTAAAGGCTTAGAAGAACCTAAAAACCCTGATAATGATACCATTTTTGGTTTGTATAAATTAGTCGCTACAGAGAGCCAAATTAAAGAAATGAGAGCAAATTATGAAGGCGGAAACTACGGTTACGGACACGCGAAGCAAGCTTTATATGAGCTAATCATTGATCAATTTTCGGACATTAGAGATCGGTATCATCACTTTATGAATAACAAAAATGAAATTGATGAAGCTTTAAAAATTGGCGCAATAAAAGCAACGATTGTAGCAGACGATGTTTTAAAAAGAGTAAGAACAAAAATAGGATATTAAACTAGTTTTGTTTTTACAAAAAAACGCGAAAAATTTACATTTTCTAGTGAATTTTCATTGATTTTGCAATCGCTTCCAGCTCAAATAAAAATGCTCGTTTGCTTACAGAAGGTGCGTATGTGAATCCCTCAAAAATGAGCAATCTATTCCTCTGTCTATCAAGTATTGTGTAATTTAAAAATGGCCCTGCCATAAAGTCGTTTTTCACTTCCCATTTACCCCGAGTTTCATACGCTTTTTTCCCGTCTATAATTGCATCAAAGGTAAAAGGGGTATAAGCTTCTTCTGTAATCATATGCATGGTTTCTGGATCTGATCCAGGAATATATTTTTTACCTATTCTATTTCTAACCGCAAGAATACTATCTGAAACTTGAGTTTCGTCTTCTAAAGGAACGGAATACAACAATATATTATTACTTCCTGTTTTTGCAATCCCACTTGTTAAATGGTGACGAAGCCACAAAAAATCTCCTGTATCATCAACTGTTTTAAATTTATTATGAATCGTTAATGAAATTCCTAAATTTTGCAATGTTTTAAATTGAGAATCGTCTAATTTATTTTTTTTAAACAAATTTTGAGTCATACTTATATCCGATTGTATAACTGTCTTTATAATTTCTTTTTCGTGCTTTTTAAACATTTTTATAAGGCCTTCCTTATCTTTAGCATACACATAGATAATGGTTTGAGGTTGTGCGTATACATTCTTTCTTACAAAGTATTTTTCTTCGTCAGAAACACCAATTACTAAAATATTCCTAACAACTTTCATCATATTTCCAAATCCATTTGGTGCGACTTGAGAGACCTTTAAAAGCGATTCCGGCTGAGGTAAACCAACCATTAGTTTGCCAAAAGAATTTCTTATTTCTTTCCCAATATCTCCATTCCAGTCACTTGCATTTGCAACCACCATTACTTTATTTATTTTACCAATTGAGGTTCGTAAAATAAATTTATCATTCCCTTCACATGAGGTAAATAGTAAGGTGATTGCAAAAAAGATATATACTTTTTTCATATGTTTCGCTTTTAAATATTTTAAGTTTAATTCAGGGGATTCAACTAATTGTTTCCAAATACCATACCCTTTTTTAATTTTATCTTAGAGGCGTTATTTTTGTTTTAAAATACTGAAAGTGAATCTTATTTTTGAATAATAAAGATTTCACATTTTGATAATGTAACTAATTTCATTTTTTATTACTTAAACAATCTAGAAGACCAGTTTCTTAGGATAAATATAAAGCCTTTGACTGATTTTTAAACGACTGCTTTTTAAACTGTTCCAACGTTTGATATCGTTGATACGAACTCCAAATTTTTGAGCTATTTTTCCTAAAAAATCTCCATTTTTAACCTTATAGCGAATGCGTTTATCCATTTCAAGATATTTAGGCAAAGGCTTTTCTCTTTTCGCATCATCTGCCGCTGCCAAAGCATAAATTTCATTTTCTTTCTCTAAAAATTCAACAATTTTATTAGTTGGTAATCTTAAAGCATAGTTTTTATCTTTAATAAACGGAATAATATCTAACTTATAAGATGGGTTTAAAGCTGCAATAACCTTTTCATCAAGGTCAATTTTCTCTGAAACCTGGTCGAAACTTATTGTTCTTTTTACTCGAATTGTATCTGTTTGAAAATTAAAAAAATCTGGAATCTCAGAATAGACCTCATGGTCTTTTGCATATTCAAAAATATACATAGTTGCATAAAAAGCAGGAACATAACCTGCTGTTTCTCTTGGCAAATAAGGCCTTATATTCCAATAATTTTTATTTCCTCCAGAACGTTTTATTGCTTTTCTTACGTTTCCTGGACCAGAATTATAGGCTGCCAAAGCCAAATCCCAATCTCCAAAAACAGTAAATAACTGACTTAAATATTTACAGGCTGCAATGGTAGCTTTAACAGGATCTTGACGCTCATCTACATAAGAACTCACTTTTAAATCGAACTGTTTTCCTGTTCCATACATAAATTGCCACAAACCTGTTGCACCAACGCTAGATCTAACTTTGGGTCTTAATGCTGATTCTACTATGGCCAAATATTTCATTTCTAAAGGAATATCATATTGATCTAGATATTTCTCAAACATGGGGAAATAATATTTTGATTTGGCCATTAAAGCTGGGTAATATTTTTTCCGATTCAACAAATAACTATTTATAACATTCTCTAACGAGGGGTTGTATGCTAAATTAAAAGGCGTTTTATCATTTAAATTTGAAAGACGTGATTTTAATATATCTTTAGTTAACACTATTGTTTTATCTCCAATAATCTCTTTGTCATTAATAACATAAATAAGTGTATCTATCAGTGACGAATTAAATTTTTCTTCAATAAGTAAACTATCAATTACCACCAATTCATTATCAGAAAACAGGGCTTTCTTTACTGGCTTTATAATAGAATCTTTGAAAATGAACAAAGAATCTTTTGTCCCTATTATACTAATTTCTTTTTTTTCTTGTGAAAAAAGTGTGCTCGTTATTAGTAAGAATATAATGAGTTTTTTCATCTTTTGTTTTAAATTTTGATTGGCTTAACTAGATGTTTATTTTTATAAATTAAGCTCTACAACAATAGGGCAATGGTCTGATTGTTTGGCCTCCGGCAATATATAAGCTCTATAAATTTTATTTTTTAAAGATTCTGAAACCATTGCATAATCTAAACGCCAACCTTTGTTATTCGCTCTAGAATTTGCTCTATAACTCCACCAAGAATACTCTTGTTTTTCAGGATTTAAAAATCTAAAACTATCTGTAAAACCGTTGTTGATAAACTCACCAATCCAAGTTCTTTCTTCGGGTAAAAAACCAGAAATACCTTTCATTTTCGGGTTATGAATATCTATTGCTTCATGACAAATATTATAATCGCCACAAACAACTAAATTTGGGATTTTTTGTTTTAAATTATTGATGTATTCTTGAAATTCATCCATATAATTAAACTTAAAATTAAGTCTTTCTGAGTTTGTTCCAGATGGCAAATAGAGACTCATTACAGAAACATTGTCATAATCTACACGTAGATTTCTCCCTTCAAAATCCATAGACTCAATTCCTGTTCCGTACTCGACATGTGTTGGTTTTTTTTTACAAAAAATAGCGACTGAAGAATACCCTTTTTTCTGGGCAGAAAACCAGTAGTGGAAAGGATACCCAGCATTTTCAAATTCAGTTAGATCTAATTGTTCTTGATGTGCTTTTGTTTCTTGAATACAAATTACATCTGGATTTGCAGCCTGTAACCAATCTAAAAAACCTTTTTTTAATGCAGCTCTAATTCCGTTTACGTTGTAAGATATTATTTTCATTTAGTCTAAAAAAATTGGTTCTTTTAGGAAAACCCATGTAATTTGAGTTTTCTTTCCTGTTTGAGTTTTTATTTTCTTTTTTCTTGGTGATAGAACAACTGCTAATCCTGCAGCTAAACCAGATCTAATAAAAAAATTTTCAATATTTAAAACTTTATCAAAAAAAGCAATAAATAATAATGTTAATATAAAAAGAACTAGATAAGGTCTGCCTGCTAAAATTTTCATCTTAAATATTCATCTCTGGTATTTGTCCTTTTACAATCAAAGTTCCCTCTGTCGCTTTTTTTATTTCTTCAACAGAAACTCCAGGAGCTCTTTCTAACAAATGAAATGTATTATTCTTTACTTCTAAAACTGCTAAATTAGTGACTACTTTTGTTACACATCCAACCCCTGTTAATGGCAAAGAACATTGTTTTAAAATCTTAGATTCTCCTCGCTTATTAGTATGCATCATCGCAACAATAATATTTTCTGCAGAAGCAACTAAATCCATGGCACCTCCCATTCCTTTTACCATTTTTCCTGGAATTTTCCAATTGGCAATGTCTCCATTTTCAGCAACTTCCATTGCCCCTAAAATAGTAAGATGAACATGTTTCCCACGAATCATAGCAAAACTCATTGAAGAATCAAAAAAACTTGCTCCAGGCATTGTTGTAATGGTTTGCTTTCCAGCATTTATAATGTCTGAATCTTCTTCACCGTCAAAAGGAAAAGGCCCCATTCCCAAGACTCCATTTTCACTTTGGAACTCAACTTCAATGTCTTCTCGAACATAATTAGCAACTAAAGTAGGAATTCCAATTCCTAAATTTACGTAAAAACCATCTTCAACTTCTTGTGCGATTCTTTTCGCTATTCCGTTTTTGTCTAACATAATTAGCTCTTTTGTCTTACTGTTCGTTGTTCAATTCTTTTTTCATAATTTTTTCCTTGAAAGATCCGTTGAACAAATACTCCAGGAATATGAATATTGTTAGGGTCAAGATCACCAACAGGAACTAGCTCTTCTACTTCTGCAACTGTAATTGTTGCAGCTCCACACATATTTGGATTAAAATTTCTTGCTGTTCCTTTAAAAACAAGATTTCCTGCAGCATCTCCTTTCCACGCTTTTACAAATGCAAAATCTGCTTTATAAGCTGGCTCTAACACATACATTTTACCATCAAATTCTCGTGTTTCTTTTCCTTCAGCAACTTCGGTTCCATAACCAGCAGGGGTATAAAATGCTGGAAACCCTGCTTGTGCAGCTCTACATTTTTCTGCTAAAGTACCTTGTGGTGTTAATTCTACTTCTAATTCTCCTGATAACATTTGGCGCTCAAACTCTTCATTTTCACCAACGTAAGAAGAAATCATTTTCTTTATTTGTTTTTTTTGCAGCAATAAGCCCAACCCAAAATCATCTATCCCTGCATTGTTTGAAATACAAGTAACATCTCTAACTTCTAGATTGACTAATTCAGCAATTGCGTTTTCTGGAATTCCACATAAACCAAAACCACCAAGCATTAAAGTCATTGAACTTTGAACACCTTTTAAAGCTTCTTGTACGTTATTTACTTTTTTATGTATCATACTATTTCTATTTTATGGTGAAGAATCAAAAAAATACTAAATAGCTTCAAAAGAAGTAATTTTTAATAAAATTAAAAATCCGTATCTTCTTCTGGAATTACTTCTTTTATGTCTTCATCTTCTTCGCTCTTGATGTTCCCACAATCAATATTAATGGTTAGATTTTCTGGCTTCTCAAAATCTTCTAAACTAACATTTAGCGTTTTGTCTGCATAGCATTTTTTCATAAATAAAGCCCAAGAAGGTAAAGACATTGTTGCTCCTTGCCCTTTTGCAATCCCTTCAAAATGAGTTGCTCTGTCTTCTCCTCCAGTCCAAACACCTGTTGCCAAATTTGGTACAATCCCAATAAACCATCCGTCAGACTGATTTTGAGTTGTTCCTGTTTTACCTGCAATTGGATTCGAAAATTCATAGGGATAGCCAGTTACATATTTTGGTTTTTCCCAAGGTAACCGGAGACGAACTCCAGATCCAGATAGGGTAACTCCTTTTAATAAATCTAAAACTACATAGGCAGATTCTTCACTTAAAACCTCTTTAGTTTGTGGTGTAAATTCTTCTAAAACAGTTCCATTTTTATCTTCAATTCTTGTTAAAATCATTGGCGAAACTCGCAATCCTTTATTTGCAAAAGTAGCATATGCACTTACCATTTCTAATAAAGATAAGTCCACCGCGCCTAATGCAATTGCTGGATTTGCTCGAAATTTACTTTCTATCCCGGCAGACTTTGCTAGTCGTGCTACGTTTTGTGGAGAAACCATATCTATTAGTCTTGCAGACATGGTGTTTACAGAACCTGCTAAACCATCTTTTAAAGATAACATTCCTCCATACTTATCATCAGAATTTCTTGGGTTCCATTCCTCTGGAATTCCATATTTCCCTTTCGGAATTGTATAGGGCGTATTTGGATATTCATCACATGGAGATAATTTTAATTGATTAATAGCAGTAGCGTACACAAATGGTTTAAAAGTAGAACCTACCTGTCTTTTTTGTTGTGCAACTGCATCAAATTTAAAATATTTATTATCGATTCCGCCTACCCAAGCTTTGATATGTCCAGATTGTGGTTCTATAGATAACAATCCTGAACGTAAAAAGTATTTGTAGTATTTTATAGAATCATTCGGAGACATGATTGTGTCTAGAGCTCCTTTCCATGAAAAAACACGCATTTTTGTTTTTATGTTGAAAATTTTATCGATTTCTTTTTTAGAAATTCCTGCAATTTTTAACCTCTTGTATCGACCAGAGTTTTTCTTTCCTCTTTCTATAATTCTATCTATTTCTGGTTTTTCTAAATCATAAAAAGGAGCTGTTTTATTATTCTTTTGTTCTTTAAAAAAATACGATTGTAAATTAGACATGTGCTCTTGAATAGCCTCCTCTGCATATTGTTGCATTCGAGAATCAACGGTTACATATATCTTTAAACCATCTCTAAAAATATTGTATTGTTCTCCATTTGGTTTTGGGTTATTTTGCACCCATTTTCGCATTACTTTTTGCAAATGAGATCTAAAATACGTTGCGTAACCATCACTATGTCCTTCTTTATGAACATCTAAACCTAATTCTAATTGTTGCAAAGAATCCTTTTCTTTAAAAGAAATAAACGCATTACGATTCATTTGTTTTAAGACAACATTTCTACGTTGTTTTACTTCCTTAGCTCTTCTTAAAGGATTGAAATAAGATGAGTTTTTTAGCATCCCTACTAACATCGCAGATTCTTCTATTTTTAATACTTTTGGTTCTTTTCCAAAATAAATTCTGGCTGCAGAACGAATTCCAACGGCTTGGTTTAAGAAATCATATTTATTTAAATACATTGCAATAATTTCTTGTTTTGTGTATTGTCTTTCTAACTTAGTTGCAACAACCCATTCTTTAACTTTCTGACCAATTCTTAAAAAAATATTTCTCGAGGCTCTACCTGTAAATAACATTTTTGCCAATTGTTGTGTGATGGTACTAGCTCCGCCACTTCCAGGTTTTAAAACAGCTCTTGTTGTACCTCTAAAATCGATACCTGAATGCTCATAAAAACGTTCGTCTTCAGTTGCCACTAATGCCTCAACAATATTCTGTGGTAAGTCTTTAAATTTTATAGGAGTTCTGTTTTCTGTGGCATATTTTCCTAGCGTTTTACCGTCTGAAGAAATAACTTCTGTCGCTAAATTGTTTTCAGGATTCTCCAATTCTTCAAAAGTTGGTAATACTCCTAAAAGCCCCCAAGAGGCAAATAAAAATATCAATACAACGAACGAAACACCACTCAGGGTAATCCCCCAAAACCATTTAATATATTTTTTAAAATCTATTGTTTTCTTTTTCGCCATTTACTCTAATTTTCTATACTAAAACCAACATCCTGAATTCCTTTTAAAAATTCAATTGGATGAACTTCTCCATTTTTTCTCATTGCGTGACGCACATAAAGTTTATAATTTCCAGAAAGTAAAAACTTTTTATTTTCTTTATAAAATAACTTGTTTTCTTTAATCTCTGTAAAACCTACCCCTAAAAAAGCTCCTTTTTCATCTGCCATTCGATATTGTAATGTGTCTACAACTTTGGTTTGGTTTGGAAAAACAAGCTCAGTAATAATGAATAAATTACTATACTTATACTCGCTATTATTTCTGATATTGATAAATAAATTTCTTGAAGAAATAGTGTCTTTTATATCAAACTCAAATAGCACTTTTTGGGATGCTTTCCAACCTTCATTAGTAATCGATTTGTATTGATTAAAATGGGTTTTATCATGACAGGAAAACATCAAAAAAAAGAATAAAAAAACAATTGAAAAACTATTTATTTTCAGAATTGCTGTCATTTTTTGGAGTATTACTTTTACGGTTTCTACTATTTTTTCGTGGCTTACTCTGCTGATTCCCTTCTGCTTTTGGTTGATTTTGATTCGGGTTAGGATTTCTTTTTGGCCTCGGTTTTTGCTTGTTATTCTGTTGGCTCTGTGCCTTCTTATTTGGATGGTTTACACTAGCAGCAACAGGTTTCTTTTTATTTTTGTTTCTATTATTTTTTCTTCTCCTACTTACTTTTGGAGCATCGAAACGTGTTAAACTATCTTGACCAACAGCATCTTCAAAATCAACTTTTGAAGCAATCTCTACTTCAGATTCATATTCTTCTAACGAAGCAGAATTCTCATTATTTTTATTTAAATCAATTATTTCTTGAACTTGATCTAATGTTAAGCGAAACCACTTAAATCTCTCTTCTTTGTAGGTGTACCAAAGATATTCCTTAAAAATATCCATTTTTACAAAAATAGCGGCTCCTTTTTCAGTTTTTAAAACTAAATCTTGTTTTGGGAATCCTTTTAAGGCATCTAGATAAGTATCTAATTCAAAATTTAAACAGCACTTTAATTTACCACATTGCCCTGCTAACTTTAAAGGGTTTAGAGATAGTTGTTGATACCGAGCAGCAGATGTTGACACTTTTCTGAAATCAGTCAACCAAGTAGAACAGCACAATTCTCTACCACAAGAGCCAATACCACCAAGTCTTGCTGCTTCTTGCCTTGCCCCTACTTGTTTCATTTCTACGCGAATAGAAAATGCACCCGCTAAATCTCTAATTAACTGTCTAAAATCGACTCTCGTATCTGCGGTATAATAAAAAGTAGCTTTGTTTCCATCTCCTTGATATTCTACATCAGATAATTTCATTTGCAAGCCCAGACGGCCTAAAATTTCTCTGCCTCTTTTTTGAGTCTCCTCTTCTTTTGCTCTTGCCTGTTGCCAAACATCAATATCTCTTTGACTCGCTTTTCTATAAATTTTCTTTACGTCTTCATGATCATTCGTAATTTTATGCTTTTTCATTTGCACTTTTACCAACTCACCAGCTAAAGAAACAGTACCAATATCATGCCCTGGAGAACCCTCTACGGCAACAATATCACCCATAGTGATTGTTAAATTATCAGGATTTTTATAAAAATGTTTTCTTCCATTTTTAAAACGGACTTCAAAAATATTGAATCTTTCTTGTCCGTTTGGTAAAGTCATATTAGACAACCAATCAAAAACGGCTAATTTATTACTACCGCTTCCACAAGTTCCTGTCCCACAATTACCGTTACTTTTACAACCTTTTGGTACTCCATTTTCTGTTGTACCACAACTTCCACATGCCATGTAAGTATATATTTTTATAGTTGATGATCTTTCTGGTTTATTTGAAGCAACAAATGTGTTCTAAATGATACCCTAAAGGCAAAAACTTTTTGATTCATAAATTGATTGTCAAGTACATAGTTAAACACAACTTAACAAAGACTAATCAGTAAATATAAGGAATATGAGCGAGAAGTAAAAGGTAAATATTATCAAAAAAAAAGAATGAATATCGCTTGTAATTTTTTAACGATAAGAACTGTTTTGTAAATATGCACCTTTCAAAAAAATTCCTAAAAAATAAACTGTAATTTAGAGCATTTCTTGACCTAAAAAAACAAAATAGAGTGTTTTAAACTCAACACACCAGCAAAAAGTTGATTCCATAAAATGAGCAAAAGAATATTATTTTTTAAATTTTAGAACTTCAGATCGTCCTTTTTTAAAAATTTTATTACTATTTCCTTTCCCTTTTCTTAGGTCTTTTTGTTCATCGAAAGGCAACTGAATAATTTCATAGCAACCAGAAGAACATGTGTTTTCAGTTTTTTCTGAGCATTTTTTACATTGAATAAAAAGCAAATGACATGCTTCATTTGCGCAATTTGTATGTGTATCACAAGATTCTCCGCATTGATGACAATTTGCAACGATATCATCTGTTATTTTTTCTGCTCTTCTATGATCAAATACAAAATTCTTTCCTATAAATTTGTTTTCTATTCCTTCTGATTTTACTTGTCGGGTGTACTCTATAATTCCGCCCTCTAATTGAAAAACATTCTTAAACCCTTTGTGTTTGTAATATGCAGATGCTTTTTCACAACGAATCCCACCAGTACAATACATCAACAAATTTTTGTCTTCTTTATTCTTTTTTAAATCTTGCTCTATAATATCTAAAGAATCTCTAAAGGTGTCTACATCGGGAGTTAAGGCGCCATCAAAATAACCAATTTCACTTTCGTAATGATTTCGCATATCTACACATACCGTGTTAGGGTTTGACAACATTTTATTAAATTCAACTGCATTTAAATGAACTCCTTTGTTGGTGACATCAAAAGTTTTGTCATTTAACCCATCTGCAACAATTTTATTTCTAAGTTTTATTTTCAGTTTTAAAAACGATTTATTGTCTTGCTCAATCGCAACATTTAAACGAATATCTTTCAAAAAAGAAATAGTATCTATCTGCTCTTTTAACCTGTAAAAGTTTTCTGAAGGAACGGATAATTGAGCATTTATACCTTCAAAAGAAACATATATCCTCCCAAGAACATCCAAAGCATTCCATTCAAGAAACAATTTATCTCTAAATAATTGTGGGTTTTCTATCTTAAAATATTGATAAAAGGAAATTGTGAGGCGGTCTTTACCTGCCTGGTCTATTAAAGCCGCGCGTTCTTTTGCGCTTAACTTGTTGTACAGTTGCATGCTATACTAATTAGGTTAAACAAAAGTGATTGCAAATGTAAGTAATTAAAAAATGACTCTCGGTATCAGGTATTGAATTGAAAAAGTTTCTGCTTCACAAACCAATACTTAAAAGCAGGTTTATAAGCATCAAGGAAAAAGGAGTGACAAAGGTAAAATTCTTATAATCACAGATGCTACTCTAAAACTAAAAATTATACTTTTAAAGAAATCCTCATGAAAGAAAAAAACCTTAAAGAAAAAACCTTGAAGAAAATACGGACTCTCCTCAAAAATTAGACTCCAATTGTTAAAGAGGAAAAATACCTCAATTCGTTTAATTTTAAACAACTGGTTTTTATTTGCTAAATTTTTAAACTTTCGTTGATTTAGAACAATTTAAGTAATTTAAATCGTCCTTTTTTTTAGCATCTTTGCATCATATTATTAGATAAAAAATAAAGAACTGATGAAAATAGCTTTAGTAGGTGCAACTGGGATGGTTGGCACTGTAATGTTAAAAGTATTAGAAGAACGTAATTTGCCTATCACACAATTTATTCCTGTTGCTTCTGAAAGATCTGCCGGAAAAAAATTATTGTACAAGGGCAAAGAATATACCATAGTTACTTTAGAAGAAGCTGTAAAAATGAAGCCCACCATTGCTTTATTTTCTGCAGGTGGAGATACATCAACAGAATGGGCTCCTAAATTTGCTGAAGTTGGCACCAGAGTAATCGATAATTCTTCTGCTTGGAGAATGGATCCAACAAAAAAATTAGTAGTCCCAGAAATAAACGGTGATGTTTTAACCGCTGATGATAAAATTATTGCAAATCCTAATTGCTCTACCATTCAGTTAGTTATGGCTTTAGCTCCTCTTCATAAAAAATATAAAATGAAACGCGTGGTAATTTCTACCTATCAATCTGTTTCTGGAACTGGTGTAAAAGCTGTACAACAATTAGATAATGAAGAGGCAGGTATTGATGGAGAAATGGCGTATCCACATAAAATTGGTAGAAATGCATTACCACATTGTGATATTTTCTTAGAAAACGGATATACAAAAGAAGAGATGAAATTGGTAAAAGAACCCAAGAAAATTTTACGTGATGAGTCTTTTTCGGTAACCGCAACCGCTGTTAGAATTCCAACTGCTGGCGGTCACTCTGAAGCTGTTAATGTTCAATTTGAAAATGATTTTGACTTGATTGATGTTCGAAAATTATTAGACGAAACTCCTGGAGTTATTGTGGAAGACGACTTGGCAAACAACGTTTATCCGATGCCCATAAATGCATATGACAAAGATGAAGTGTTTGTCGGTAGAATTCGAAGAGATGAATCTCAAGAAAATACCTTAAATTTGTGGATTGTTGCAGACAACCTTAGAAAAGGTGCTGCAACCAACACAATTCAAATTGCCGAATATTTAATTGCAAATAATTTGGTTTAACATATAATTTTCAATGGCAACATTTTACAACGTACACATAAAAGAAGTAAAACAAGAAACCGCAAATGCGGTTTCTGTTGTTTTTGAGATCCCTAAAAACTTAAAATCTAAGTTTAATTTTTCTGCCGGACAATATATTACACTGCAAAAAAAAATAAACGGAGAAGAGGTAAGAAGAGCATACTCTATCTGTTCTGCTCCAAAAAGCGGAGAAATTAGAGTCGCTATAAAAGCTGTTGAAAACGGAACCTTTTCTACCTATGCAACAACTGAATTAAAGGCTGGAGAGGATATTGAAATTAGCGCTCCTGAAGGACGATTTCTACTAAATAATGAAGCAAATAAAAACTACATTGGTTTTGCTGCTGGTTCTGGAATTACACCAATTTTATCGATGATAAAAACAGTTTTAGAAACTGATTCGGCTTCAAGTTTTACATTAGTTTACGGAAATAAATCTACTGCTGATACGATTTTTTATGGCGAATTAAATTTTCTAAAAGAAACATATCCAAATCGATTTAATTTACATTATATCTTTAGTCGAGAAAATGTGAAAAATGAATTGAGAGGGAGAATTGATGAAAATGTTACCAGCTACTTTGTAAAAAACAGATATAAAGAGACTTCTTTTTCAGCAGCTTTTTTATGTGGCCCAGAGGAAATGATCAAAGAAGTGTCTCTTACTTTAGAAAAAAATAAAATTCCTAAAGAAAATATTCATTTCGAATTGTTTACAGCTTCTCTAGATAATGAAGCAGCTCTAGAGGTAAAAGAAGGAATCACAGAAGTAACTGTTTTGTTAGATGATGAGAAAACGACCTTTTCAATGAATCAAACTGACGACCTTTTGGCAGCAAGTTTACGCAATAATTTAGACCCTCCATATTCTTGTCAGGGTGGTGTTTGTAGCTCTTGCTTGGCTAAAATCACAGAAGGAAAAGCCGTCATGATAAAAAACTCAATTTTAACAGATAGTGAAATTGAAGAAGGCTTGGTTTTAACCTGTCAGGCATATCCTACAACACCAAAAGTTACCATAGACTTTGATGATGTTTAAATTTCCGTATTTTTGTTAAGATGGATATTTACGACTTTAAAAATGCTCTTCTAATAGGATTTTTCATGGCCTTCATGATTGGTCCTGTTTTTTTTATGCTAATACAAACCAGTATTTTAAAAGGCGCTAGAGCAGCAATTGTTTTTGATTTAGGGGTTGTTTTTGGCGATTTAACCTTTATTTTAATTGCTTACTACGGAAGTCGATCCTTATTAGAAAAGATAAAAGACGACCCTAGGTTATTCGTTCTTGGAGGTGTGGTTTTAATCATCTACGGTTTGATTACTTATTTTGACAAAGAAAATAAAAAAGACGCACTAGAGAATTCTAATATTATTAATGTTCCAATAAGAAATAATTATCTAAAACTTTTTATTAAAGGATATTTTTTAAACTTTATAAATATCGGTGTTTTAGGGTTTTGGCTAGGCACCGTTTTGGTTATTGGCCCCTCATTAAAAATGAATCAGACTGCCATTTTCTCATATTTTGGAACAATACTCATTGGCTATTTTCTTACAGATTTAGGTAAAATATTTTTAGCTAAAAAGCTAAAAAGTAAAATGACTCCAGCTGTAATTTATAAAGTAAAAAAAATTATGGGGCTTCTTTTAATTATCTGTGGTGTCTTTCTCATATTGAATGGATTTATACCCAATGATAAAATTGATGAGTTTATTTATTAAAAAACTACAAGACCAATTGTTTAATCATCATTAATAAAGAAATAATTACTGTAATTCCAGAAAATATCAACACTAAATTTCTATCTTTTATTTTAGCTATTTTTTGCATAAGAGAAAAAATAATTAATAGAATTAAGGCCATTATTATAACCGCTACTGAAACTCCAAAAAGTGCCTCCAAAATCGGTAATAATTCGTTTTCATTGCTACTAATTTTAAATTTAAAACCATTAGAAAACCCTAAACCATTAAAAAATCCAAATAAAATGGATCCTAAAAAGCTGACGTTATCCTTCTTTATAACTTGGCTTTTGAGATTCAAAATTTTGAGTATTGATATCGCAAATAAACTTAAGGGAATCAAAAATTTAATAATTTCTAAATTCGTTTTTACATCAAAAGAAATACTTAAAATTAATGCTATAAAATAACTTACTACAAAAGAAATAAGCAACCAACATATTTTACGCCAATCTTTAAAACTGAATGAAAATAAAAGCAAAACTAGAAATAAAATATAATTATAACGAGAAAAGTGTAAAACATGTTTTACCCCAATTTGCAAATAAGAAAATAAATGTATTAAAAGAAAATATTAAAGTTTTTTTTTACCAAAAAAATTGTTAGCATCATTTATATCAGCCATCAATTTACTTTTATCAATCTCAACAGATTTTACGAGTTTTAATGTTTTAAAAGTATAGGTTGGATTCACCCAAGGCCAATCCTCTAAAACAGTTGCAGAAGTTGGTTTGCTACCTCTCATCATTTGCAAGGGAATATTAAAATTCTTTGTGCTCCCATCAAAATAAACAACCTCAACATCTATTGGCATTGGCATTTTACCAATTCTCTCCAAGGTTATGGTCTTTCCTTCAACAGATTTTATGCCATAATCTATGGTATGAGTTGTTTGTGTCCATTCGTTTAAATACCAATCTAAATGAATGCCAGAAACTTTTTCCATGGAACGTTTAATATCATTTGGCGTTGGATGTTTAAAACTAAAATCTGTAAAATATTTTTTGATTCCTTTTGCAACATTTTCTTTGCCAATAACATATTCTAACTGACTTAAAAAGATGTTTCCTTTAGAATAACTCGCTGTACCATAAGCCCAATTTGTATGATAGCGATCTGCATGTGTAGAAAGAGATTCTTCATAACCTCTTTCTACAATCATTTTATAGCTTTCGTAAGAACCAGCGTGGGGGTTTTCATTGCCTTCTGCTAAAATTAAATTTTCTGCTTTGTTTGAAATATAAGTTGTAAAACCCTCGTCCATCCAAGGATGTAAGCTTTCGTTTGAAGCCAATAAAAACTGAAACCAAGTATGCCCCATTTCATGAGCTGTAACTCCAAAAAGACTGCCAAAGTTTCTTTCCCCTTTAATTAAAGTTCCCATTGCATATTCCATTCCGCCATCACCACCTTGTATCACAGAGTATTGTTTATAAGGATATTGCCCTACCTGTTCACTAAAATAATTCATTAGCTTTGCTGTAGGCTCTTGCAAGTCTTTCCAGTTTTTTAAATATTTTTCTTCAAGGGTTTTCTTATATAAAAAGTGTAAATCTATCCCATTTTCCATTTTTAAAACATCGTGTTTATATGCTGGATCTGCTGCCCACATAAAATCATGCACATTGGGTGCTTTAAAATGCCATGTTAACTTTTCTGATGAAGGTCTATTTAAGGGAAGTGATTTGTCTTCATAACCATGACCTATTTCTTGAGGGTTTTGAAGATATCCTGTACCACCAACAACATACTTTTTATCAATCTTTAATGTTACCTCAAAATCTCCCCAAACCCCATGAAATTCTCGAGCAATATAAGGAGGAGTATGCCAACCTTCGAAATCATATTCTGCCATTTTTGGATACCATTGCGACATGGAAAGTGCAACTCCTTCTTTATTATTTCTTCCAGAACGACGAATTTGAATAGGTACTTGCGCCTCAAAACTCATTTCTAAAGTGACCGTTTTGCCAGATTTTATAGGCTGATTTAATTGAACTTCTAAAATAGTTCCAACCGTTTTATAAGTGACATTTACCCCGTTTTGCTTTAGAGAATGTACATTAATATATCCGATTTCATTCGGTTTTAATTTACTAATTCTATCACGAACTCTTTTATCGGGATCTTTAATGTTTAGCGATCTCACATCCATTTGAGAGCCAGGCTGAAAAGCATTAAAATACAAGTGATAAAACACCCTATCCAAGTCGTTTGGAGAATTATTTGTGTACACTAGAGTTTGTGTTCCTTTGTATTGATGTTTGTCTACATTTACATCAATATCCATCGTATACGAAACGCGTTGTTGCCAATAAGTGTTTTTTGACTCAGAAATAGATTCTTTTAAAAGCTTACAAGAGGATAACAGTAGAACTGATAACCCTAAAAAAACTATTTTTTTCATTGTTCGTTATTTTAAATTATAATTTGGCTTATTTCTTCCCATTTAACATTCTATCAGCCATTTTTATAGCATTGTATGCGTTTACAATACGTCCCGAAACGGACAAATCTGCAAACGGAACTTTTTCATCTTTTGTTCCGGGTTTTATAACATCAAAATTGATTTTATTTCCAGAATTCATTAAAATATGTTTCACTTGACTCGCAGATAATTGTGGATAATAAGAACGAATTAAAGCAGCAATACCAGCTACTGTAGGTGCAGCCATTGAGGTTCCGCTTAAAGCTTCATATTTGTCTTTTGGCACCGTAGAATAAATGTCTACTCCTGGCGCAAAAACATCTACATTTATTTTTCCATAATTAGAAAAAGTAGCCGGCAAATTTTCATTATAAGCGACACTAGAAGCTCCAATTGTTATCATATTATCTGCAAATTCGCTCACTAAGTCTCTCGAGTCACTTGGATAGCTTTGTCTTATGTCAATGTTTTTTCCATCATTTCCTGCAGCATTCACAATTAACACCTCTTTTTCAGCCGCATATTTAATAGCCTCAAAAACCCATTCTTTATTTGGTGAAAATCGTTTGCCAAAACTAGTGTTAATAATTTTTGCACCATTATCTACGGCATATCTAATTCCTAAAGCAACATCCTTATCATGCTCATCACCGTCAGGAACAACTCTAACAGTCATTATTTGAACATTATTAGCAATGCCTTTCATGGTACTGTTATTACTTCTTGAAGCAGCTACAATACCGGCAACGTGAGTTCCGTGTTTTTCCAACTCTTTAGATCCAATTACATTATTATTTCCATAATATTTTTCGGTGATATCTTCTAAATTATCCCCCAGGTATTGACGATCATTTAGGTTAAAATCATAGCCTTTTTGAGCTTTTTCTTGATGCTCTTTATA
>Ga0209092_10000207_pt1 | contig 55999 bp, 51 predicted proteins | sample FraStrMetagenome_FD_187446 | JGI IMG/M metagenome (GOLD analysis project Ga0209092, IMG submission 187446) | Marine eukaryotic phytoplankton communities from Arctic Ocean - Fram Strait ARC3M Metagenome (SPAdes) (version 2) | ecosystem: Environmental > Aquatic > Marine > Oceanic | place: Fram...
GTTTCTTCGCATACTATTTCTTGCGAAACCTCTTGCGAAATCTCTTGCGAAACCTCTTGCGAAATCTCTTGCGAAACCTCTTGCGAAATCTCTTGCGAAACCTCTTGCGAAATCTCTTGCGAAATCTCTTGCGAAACCTCTTGCGAAATCTCTTGCGAAACCTCTTGCGAAACCTCTTGCGAAATCTCTTGCGAAACCTCTTGCGAAAGAACTTCTACGGGGTTTTGTTTAATCACATTAGTATTTAGTCTTGTAGTGGTCGGTTTCTCTTGAATATCTGAAGAAATAACCGTGACGAATTGTTTTTCAGGGTCTAACACACTCTTGAGTTTTACGGTGTTTATTAATTTTCGATATACTGGATAGCGCATTTTTCCTTGACGGGAAATAGATTGGTTATTGCGCACTTTCACAAACAACAGATCCGTAATATTTCTTACAATATCATATTTTATGAAAGATTGTTTCAGCAAGTATTCATAGTCATATTTAGTAGGCAATAGCTCTGTAATGATTTCGTATCGTTTCAGAACGTTTATCAAAGAGTTCAAATTACCAATATAAAAACCATTTGTATACCCTTGACCATCATTTACAGATGTCGTATAAATAGTGTTTTCTTGTATGACCGACTTTCTAACATCATACATCGATATTTCGTTCAACAAGTAATAATCCGGACCACATACAATAGCTGTATCATAATCGCCACGATGTTCCTCCAAAAATTTTCCCACTCGATATTCCGAATACATCTGACGCACCGCATTTATTATCTGTACTTTGGTATAATCGTGTCGCATCTTACATATTCCACTTTGGTAATATATATCGATTTCCTTGTCCAAGTCGCTTTGTTTTCTGCTTTCACAATAATCCGATTTAATAATTTTATAATTCAGACTATTTACACTCCGGCCATCTACAATACTATTCTCTACATCTAAATTAAAAACATATATATCTACATCAAATTCTTTCTTAAGGGGGTCTATTAATTGTTTCGTTATGGAGTCATATGTAAACCGTATTGACCGACCGATTACACCGAAAAAACATACGCACGCACGTTGTTTCTCTACATCTCCCATACTATATAAATACAATACATTTTATTGTCTTTATAGAGTGTTTATAGAGTATTTATAGAGTGTTTATAGACTTCAGCGTCGTAATGTCTTTCACACCCACTTTAGTTCTTACTATAAGATTCACGCAGGAAACTATTCAGTATTGTGATCCAATCATTAGATGACGTCTCAAAACAGGATGGAACAAACGCGTGGATACACGCTTGTCCTGACGCACAAAGAAATGACGCGCTCAAAGACAGTGAAATACATAAATGTTGGAAATACGATACATTCTGTTCACGCGGATGTTCTAAGAATATCCGGTCAACTACTTTCAACATCACAATTTTCTATATATTTCGTATGGAAATTATATATAGTATCTTTCATATTAGATATATCATTACGGAATTCAAATGCAGTCCACGGAAATTATTTTTGCTTTAGTCATATTTTTAATGATATTGTTTGTCTATATTCACATACACACTCACTTCAAAACAAGTTCCAATATGGAAATTTACGAATATTCTTATACAACAAACACACAGTTACAAGAGATATGTGACCTGAAACAACCCGTGTTGTTCAACTTTGTCAAATGTGTACCTGAAATGTTTCAAGACGTATCCACATCGTTCTTCTCCAAATTCTCAAACACCGAAATTTTGGTGAAAGATATTGACGACTACTGGAAAACCCCCAATGTTACAACTATCGAGTCGGTACCTCTGTCTTTTGACAGTTTCATACAACTTACCCACAGTGACCATAACAAACAGTTCTTCACCGAAAATAACAACTCTTTCATACAACAACATCCACATATAGACTTGATGACACCCTATTTGCAACCCCATTTCACATTCCATCCCACATATGATTTCATCACGGGCTCGTATAACGCAATCACTCCTTTGCGATTCCACAAAGATTACCGGTTCTTCTTGACAGTAGTGTCCGGTTCCGTCAAAGTCAAAATGCTGCCACACAAACATCATAAAGAATTAAACTGTATTATGGACTATGAAAATATGGAATACTGGTCACCTGTGAATAGCTTCGACCCTTCGAATAATATTCAATTCTTGGATTTCGAAGTATTTGCCGGATATTCACTCTATATACCCCCATATTGGTTCTATTCTCTAAAGTTCTCCGGAGAAAATCAACAAAACATCGCAATCACCACTAAATATAATTCACCTATGAATATTTTAGCAAATATTGGGGATTATAGCAAAAGTATCCTTCAAAAATACAACACACAATATAAACCGTCCACCACTATTTCCCCCATTGCACAGTCAAATACATTATAATAACATACTCTATACAACGATGTTCTTCATTAGACTATGCATTCCAGTGATACTATATATACTGATTTTTGCGGTAGGGTTCGTTTATCACGCCATATACGGCAACACTTTTATTGAATACCTGAAAGAAAATATATTCGTCGTTTGTTGGGGCGCAGTTCTGGCCATTTTATGTCAACTCGGTTATACTCTCACCACCTGGATTATTTTCTTATGTCCTGTCATTATTATGCTTATACGGTATAGAAAAACCGGCAAGTTGGAACTCAGCGACAAAATTCTCACAATGCCCACAAAAAAAAGAAAACCCAAGATTCAAACAAATACGCCAACCCCATAATTCATTTTTTTATATTCCATAATTATATATAGAATTATAATGCGAACTTCTGCTATTATATTTGCGCTCGTCACATATCTTGTTTTAGACCTCATCTACATCTCTTTGATTGGCAAATACTTCCAGAACCAAATCATAGACGTTCAACGCGTGAAACTCACTCCAAATTATTATGCGGCAAATGCTTGCTACGTGTTCATTATGTTTGCCTTTTATTACTTCATATTACGACCACAGAAAACACCATTCGATGCCGCCATTTTAGGTCTCGCGTTGTATGGAGTGTTTGAACTCACCAATTTCGCTCTATTCAAAAAGTGGCGAATTGAAACTGTGATCATTGATACTTTGTGGGGAGGCCTTGCCCTTTCATTAGCCACATTCATTACTTATCGTGTGTACGGTTTCAGCTTCGACCTCGCAATTTAAGTATTTCTCGATGAAAGGAAACCGCCCCGTTAATTCACGATGTCTTAGTTTTTGTAAAGTCATCGTGCGTATAAATTGCTGCCTTTGTTTTAACCACCGCTTCCATTTCCTCTGAATAAGTCGAATATATCGCGTCTTTAATACACAAGTGTATGTTCCATCACACATTATTTGCACTTGGATTATCTCTAATTTGGGGTCATGGGGCATACACGAATGTAAATACAAATACCATATCAAATGATTCTGTTCATATTTGAAAAATTCCGGCAGGTTTACTCTTGCGGTCAACAACAATATATTTCGCTCGGAATCCAAATTGTAACTTCCTACATAATATTTACCATCAACACATTCTTCTTCGATGTCCGCATCATCTTCCTCTGAAAAATCTTCAAACTCATCTTCATCGTTCATTATAATATATCATACAATACTTAATGTATAATATATTCATTTGTTTAGTTCAATTTTTTACCATTGTAACTGAAGATAAAAAGACTCTTACACAAATCGAAGTCAATATAAAACTACGTATCACGGAAAAACTCTATACAAAAAAACACGTTGATTCCAACGCAAGTGGTTAAGTAATATATAGCAAATATTTCTATTTACTTACTTGACATACAATCGCACATCTTTGTCCATCATAGAAAGGCTCGGGTTTATGAAATATTTCACCATCGAATATAACAACCTTGGTACTCGAAGATGAAGTTGTGTTTGGATCCACCGTTATTGTTTGTTCGAAACTACCAGATATACTCTCATAAAATATCAATTCGCCTCCTTGACATTTTGTATGTAAATATATAATCATTGTGTAACTATCACCTCTAACTTTGCTACCAGTGTCTTGATGTATTGCAAAGCTGTTTTTAACTATGTCTTGATTGTGTGACTTCGCAAGTATGAATTCTGTATTTATATCTCTCGTTTTACTTATTTCTATACCATTCATACATAATATGTCATATATCGCATTCTCGAGACGCGCATAATTTGAATATACAAAATCCGTATCATTAGAACAACACGAGAATAAACTACCAATTCGCTTTGCCTCTCGCTGAACATTTATTTTTTTCATTGTATTATCGAAAACATACTCACTGGTTATGTCCTGATACAAATCATCGAAACAACTTATGGAATGTTCGTTATTACTTAATTCTAATTCTTTAATCATTTTTTGAAATATTTTATATAAATCACATACGTGGAAAAAAAGTAATCAATTTTTTATTTACTTTATACCGAATGAGATTTTTGGATTTTTATACATATTATATATATATTTATATATAGATATATCCATATATAGATATACGATGAAATGGAACGAGGTCTTAGCAAGCTGGGAATCAGGAACGGTTCATACTTACCCCAAAATACTCAAAAACCGGTTTATGTGGAACACCAGTGTTATAAAAAACAACGGAAATTGTGAATTTCGTCAAAGATTTAAGGGTGAACCATCTCTACCCAGTGTCCAAAATACAAATAGTTTTCACGACCATATTGTTAAATCCAAAACGAAATATGCCACATCTTTTCCAAATCTCAGCGGAGATACCATTCTTGTTATACCCATGCCAATAAACGGGAAAAATTTTCCAACAATTAAGGATTTTATCGACAACGCTGATGAAACCCAACAAGCTTACTTTTGGAAAAAAGTCGCAAAGGAAACTAAAAAAATGATGAAGAAGTTCGACAATATTTGGGTAAGCACCAGCGGGTTAGGCGTGTCTTATTGCCACGTTCGTATTTGCACAAAACCAAAATACTATTTTGATAATAAACTCAAACAGGAATAATTCCGTGTTTTATATAATTTCTATAATCACAAAGAACTATAACAATACCCCCGAGTCTATTTATTGAACCACTTTCGGCAAATATACACGGATTATATAGGCGTAACTTTCCAGTTTTTACAATTGTATAACAGATAACTATCATTTTCTATAGCATCAGTAATATTCAAAAATGTATATTCAGGTTTAGTTTTGTATCGTTCAACTCTAAAACAGTCTACAAATTCTTTTGGATTATCTGTACCTTTTTTCTTTGGATTACAATTGACAAACCCATACGTTTTTGTATTAGCTACATACCATCCACCAACGTCTAAGTAAACTTTGCAATCTGTTATATTATCTTCATAAGATGTCCCGTCCTTTTTCACTAAATAACCCATGTATAAAGGTCCAGTATAAACGTCTAAACCTTTATGTTGTTCATCCTTAGTTTTTATAAAATTAGTAATGTTTTCAGTCATATTGTAGTGATTTGAGATTTTACCAGTGTAAGTTGATTGTCGTTTTTCATTCAAGACTGCTAAATTTGTAAAAAATAACACTTTTTGTCTATCAAATTCCGCAAAATAGTGTTCAAATAAACACCTAACTTGTTGTTCAGTTAACTTCAAGTATACATTTTCTTTTTCTTTTTTTATTCTTAAATAGATATAATACCGTTGTTCGCCTCTGTTCGTAATCAGGTAATTTGATGGCAACACTATAGTATACTTTAGCGAATCGTTATATCCTTTCATCTCAGTAATTTTGCGCAATACCCGTTGTATACTATATTCTATAGTCATCGATTCTGTAAGCTTCAATCCTAGAATGGTAAAGGATTCTTGGAATAATAATGAATTACCAAGCATCATTAGTACTGTGAAAAGACCACCTGAACCTATTGCCCCATAAACCCCTCCTATAAAAATTAAAAATATTCCAGTCTGCCTTCTGAGATCGGTTGAATTTGAACTCTTCTTCCTTGTTTTATTTGCAGTACTTTTCGCCTTTAATGTCTTCATAACTATAAATTAACTGTAGAAATATAACGACAAAGACCTATAACAATAAGAACACCCCCGAATCTATTTCTTGAACCACTTCCGGTATCCCTTTCGGCCACTCTTTATATGCCGCGGCTTTGGAAGTCGGACGTTCCAATTCCAACAACTTCTTTAATGCCATCAATCTACGCTCTAATGGCACTAAACCGCGCGACAATTTCCGACTGATCTGCTTCCAACGCCATTCAAATTGTAACGCTGCTTGCCAGTCCGGGAAATTCTTCACGTGGCACGCACGCCGCCAAGTCTCACCTTGTTTCACTTTCACGCTCGTCGCGTGAGCACCTCCGGTTATTTCTTTATTATGTTGTCTGAGTCTCCGGTCCAAATTGATGGTCGCGCCCACATAAGTAGCACCAGAATCACTCACCAATAAATACACGTAAAAACTGGAGGTGGGTTCTTCTGCTTCCATACACTAAATTATATACTAACTATTGATACATTTATATTTCTATGTTTATATTTCTGTGTTTGCTAAATACAAATTAGGTATAATTATACACACCGTGCCTAACACCTTTTCCAAAGTGATTTTGTCCCCGTTGAATATCATCCCATAAATATACGCCATAACTACTCCTACATAAGATAAAACAGAATATGTCAGAATATCCAACCGCGGAATGGCATAGAGTCTCAACAAATACCCGAATAATCCAATCACCACATTTATAGCTATCGAAATATTTAAAACATTCGCTGTTCCAAGTTCCAAAAATTCGTGAAACCGGTCATACACAAAAAACGACATAACAAAAACACCCAAAAAATATGATAAAAACAAATGATTCCACGAATTATCTGTTTTCATACCACGCACAACAAAATAGATGAATGCCTCAGTTAGCGCCGATATTAGTATCATAATTATCCCTTCAATACCTTTCACATTTACCCCGGAGAACGTTTCCCCACTTGTCAGCAAATACACCCCCAACAACGAGACCGCCATTATTGGATGAATGGCCCTTCCAGACATCAACAAAATCATTATCGGATATAAATAAAACAATGTGTATGACAATCCACTCTCCAACAACTGAAACCCACGGTAGGATGTATACACGTGCGCTAGTGTTATCATTGATAAAATCAACCCGTTCTTACTAAAAACATTTTCATAAACATACTTGTAATCTATGAAAAAACCAGCCACTATGACATACGAAAAAAAACGACTCCACACTTGTAAATCAAGCGCCAAGTCTATGTTTTTCACAAACACAGGATACAAAGATAACAATGACTCAGACAATATTTTTATTAGTATCTCATACATTCAGATATATAATATAGTATGCAGATATTTTACAGTTTCACACATAAAGACTTCGGGTTGTTGCCACATATTTCAGGATGTTATTCTCTATATTCACCAACTTTGACAAACAGTGTAACTCATTCGATTTCTCACACACTAATATCAACTCCTTAATAATGGCGACGATCTTCAAAATTGCCTTCGAAAAATCTCCTATAGATATATTCATTTCTTGTAAATACCCCTGAATAAACACCTTACACGCACGATCGTCTTCAGCATAATACCACGCGTCCATTTCGCCCATTAAGTTGAATTGTAATATCTCGTCATATCGCGTATACGCATCTAACTTACGCTCATCTTCGCGCTTTTGTAGCCGCTCTATCTTCTTCTGTAATTCGACCACTTTCGTTTTTGTGAACGTATCTTCACAGTTTGGGAAATTCTTGCGAACTTCATCACTCACCTTTACATCGGCAAAACACGACAACACATTCAATATTTGTTCGCAGTTGAAGAATTCGAAAAACTTCCAATCCACCAACATTTCTGTAGCCAATAAACTATGAATCTCTGATATGTTCGATGCGATCTCCCCCTTTTCTAACAATGCATACTGTTCATTTACATCCCGTGAAATGTATCCATCTTCTTCTAGTATTTTACAGATGATTTCTGTTTGCGCATCAGTATACCCACTATAATACAACTTATTACACCTATCCAGTTCATACTCCTTTTCAAGTATTTGTGTACGCTTGATTACTTCAACATCTTTTTCAAAGGTTTTATTCATATCCTTCATGGAGTCCATAACACGGTCTGCTTCTTTACGCTTTTTATGATTCAAAAACGAATAATTCACCTCCAACCTCAAATATTTCTCCAAATCCTCTTTGCTCGTATTCAATACAATTTGTTTCTGCCTTTCAATCTGGGTTTCTAACTTGGTTGCACTGGAGTGGAAATAATCGTGTTGGTCACGCAATTCCAGTCCCATCATACTCTTCGACATAAAATCCTCAAAATCGTGGTTTGTATGAAGTAAATGAAGAACCAACTGATAAGATATGCTGAAATTCGAAATCAAACTTTGCGGAGTTCCACACAATATATTCTTGTAGTCACTCATCGCAGGAGTCTCAAACAAATTATTACAATGAATTACGTGGCCAATTGTATCAATCCCTCGGCGACCTGCGCGCCCAGCGCACTGCATATATTCGTGCGAATGTACATATCGCGAACCACTATTGTCATATTTTGTTAAATTGGAGAATATTGCGGTTCGAATCGGACAGTCCAATCCTATTGAAAAGGATTCCGTCGCAAACAATAATTTTATCGCACGCTTCCCTATCATCATCTCAACCATTTCGCGAAACACCGGCAACATCCCCGAATGATGGATTCCAATACCTTTTTCCAACAAACTCACCAAATCTACATATTCGGGCATCTCCATATATTCCTGGTAATTGGTGAACTTTCGAAGTATCGCATCACAGTCGCGCTTCATAGTATACGGAACCTTACTATCGAACTCCAGTAACCCGGTCGTTATGTCTTTGGCGCAACTCTCCACACCCTTTCGCGAGAATACGAAACAAATGGCCGGCAACATTTCTTCATCGCGCAGTTTCTCACACAACTTATTCAACACAAACTTTCGTTTCATAAAACAGCGATTCTTGTCCAGGATATTCTTTGTCCGGTTTACTTCGTGGTAATTCACATCGCTGAACACGCCATCCGCACTACGCAACTCTATAAACTTATTCGTCGACCTCCTTATATTTTCCTTTACTTGTTTATCTTTGATGGTTTTGAAAGGAGTCTCGGTTGTTGCCAAAAACCCATAATGTGTAAGTGGAACTATTCTATGACTATTATACGAAAGGGCCACTTGTTTACCATCTTTGCGCGAATCTTCGATCCATCGAGCGAACCGTTCCGGCGCATCAATCGTCGCAGATAACATAATCATTTGAACGTGTTTCGGTAACATCATTATTGATTGCTCCCACACTTTACCACGGTCTTTGTCGTTTATATAATGGACTTCGTCGAAGACCACACACGCCAATTCGGTTTCTATATTTATTTGAAACGACAAACAAGTAGAACTCGTTTGCGGCCCTTTAAACAACGTATTCATCAAAATCTCCGTTGTCATTATCAACACATCTGCATTGGGATTGACCTTGATATCACCTGTAAATAGTCCTATTTGAAGTTCCGGATATTTCTGTTGGAAATCATAGAATTTTTGATTGGAAAGGGCCTTGATTGGCGAACAATAAATTACCTTTTTACCCAGGTTTGTGAAATATTTTATCGCAAACTCGGCAGGCAAGGTCTTGCCCGAGCCCGTCGGAACACACACCAAACTATGATTGCCCTGAACTATATTTTCTATAGAATATTTTTGGAAATCACTCAATTCAAAACCGAAACTATCAAAATGTTCATTGTAGACTTCATCTTGTTGTTGGTACACAGTATTACAAAGTTTCACCATTTTATCAAACACTATATATTATGCTGATTCTTTCTTTTATATTTTTTAAATCAATTTTTTAAGATACAACTTGAATACTCTGATGATGGGGAGCATCTTCCACTCTGTCGATTTCATCCATTTCTTCCAAATCAGGCTTGTTGACACAATTGTTCATATCTACTTTCTCGCGATTATTGTACGCCATTAACATTACATCATCCATGGCCTTTTTATATTTATCCGGATTGTTCTTCATACCGTCTATGAAATTGTTTAACCGCTCATCCGCTCGTGGATTCAGTTTGGCCTTCCGCTCATCATAAAAATCGCATATTTCACTGAACCTGGAATCTACCATTTCTGAGAAAATTTTGTCTGTTAAATCCGTGATGAATTTTTCCTCGATTTCGCTGTATTTGTGCGCATACTTACTACGCAAATTTGTAAGAGCTACATTCAAATATTCCGGATATTCCCCCGAAAAATGGACCTTGTGAATATAATACAATAAACTTCCGTGTAACTTACTCAATACTTGTTTCTTGTCTTTATCCGTCAGCAAATCCGCGATGGTTTCACTTCCCAACTGAACCCGATAGGAAACATTGTTTATAATTGTATTATTCATCATGTTATTTGTAATATTATTAGTCACCGATGAACGAATACTCTCGATTTGCTTGTTCTGACTTTCCAATAGCTCTATTTTCTGCTGTTGTAATGCGATTGTTTGCTCCATCTCTCTATTGCGCTGTTGAACCACTTTACAACGATTTTCTACGTGTCGCTTTAATGCATCAGAACGCGAGAACGGTTCCATACAATGAGGACACGAAAGCATTTTGTCGGAACCATTATGTTTCCGTTGCGGTGGAACTTTCATACAAGATTGTTTTACTTCGGTGTAATTTGGTGGACGGTTTTGTTGTGACTTTTGTGATTTCTTATTTAATTTCTTGTATGCTTTCCATTCGTTCAACCGTTTATTCGAGTCAGTTTTTGATGAGCAATTCTTGTAATACTCCAACACATTTATCTCCCAATTATCGAATCCACCATTATCAGCTATTTGTTTATTTATTTCGGTCTCTTTTCCCTCTGTAAATGCTTTGCGGAATCTATACTTTATATTTTTTAAGTTTGTAGTCGCACCTATTTCCACGTATTTTACCCGTGGCTCTTTACATTTAAATTCGTATATTATGGTGTTGGTATAGTCTGTGGCGGGCATCTATATACTATATGATATAAAATTCTATATCCTTTTTTATAAATTCCTAAACATTTACTCAAAATGTTGTATAAATGGTCTCAAAATTTGAGACTTTGGTGTAATTTTGTGGAGATTAGGTAATAGTTTGAGTCGTTTATAGACATTTTGAGACGTCGATGGAAATTCAGGATTTTTTGATGGAAATCCGAAAAACATAAATAACTTTTTGGATTTCGGTTTTTTTTCATTGATGAACAAATATATTGGGTTTTCGCCGCTGCATACCACACCAAACCGTTCAATTTTGGGGTCGGTTTGACAAAATGGCTCCAAGTCATCCGGCAGCCAACTTTTTCCCCTGATTTGGTCTCAAAATGGCCATTTTCCGGTGGAGGATCCACCAATTTTGGTGGATTTTGGTGGATTTTTGGTCACAAAAAATATTATGAAAATATACAAAGCATAAATGCTAATAAAAATATATATACTTGGATAGGTCCAAAGCATAAGAAACTGTAAAAATGACCGTTTTTTTGAAGGTATGGTAATAAACATCAAATAAATTATATTATGATTGACTCGATATATGCTAATAGTATAATCATTAACATTTCTTAAAAAATCGTCTCAAAACAACTACCCGTGAATTATCATTTGTCATATTTTACATTATGGTGTCAATATGGATTGTTTTTATATTATTGAATATTTTTTTGAAATTTTTGAAAAAAAAAGTCTCAAACCTCCACCAATTTTTGAGTTTTAAAACCCAGAGAGAGAGACGAGGATTTAAAAAAATTTGTGTGAAAAATAATAAGAAAATAGGATTTCTAAAAAAAAGTGAATATTTAGGAATCTTCTTTCAAAGTCTATTTTTTATGAAATATCTGAAAAATCATAAATTTCAAATATTTAGGAATCTCACTTCAAAATATAGGATTGAATGATTTTCAGGATTTGTGGACTTTTAGGAATATTTTGTTTGACTTTTCTACAAAATTCCTTGTGCGAATCAGAATGTCCTATACCAACGCTTCCCGGTTCTGATAGAAGGTCAAACAAACAGACCTTGCGTGTATCACAATACAACGTGGAGTGGTTATTTATTGACCATTGTAGTTCATCTGACTGTCCCGGCTCGGGTTGTCCGTGGAAAAATGACACAGAAGCTCAGACACATTTGTCTACAATACTCAATAATATACAGGCCATCAATCCTGATATAATCAACTTTGCCGAGATCGAGGGGTGTGATGAAATCAATATGTTGCGTGAGTCGTTGGATGAATCATATGCCGGGTATTTGGTAAAGGGAACAGACACGAGCACCGGACAAAATGTGGGAATGGTTTCAAAAATCGACCCTATTGCGCCTTTACACAGAACAGAAGCCAGACAAGATTACCCTATACCAAATAGTGGATGTGGATATACTGGAGAACCGGGGAATACAGGGGTCAGTAAACACTATATTAGTGAATTTATAATAAATGATATTGCAGTGGTCATAATAGGAATACATTTGTTGGCGTTTCCTACAGACCCATATAGATGCGCCAAACGCGAGGCCCAGGCGTTGGTCATACAAGAAATCATATACGATTATTCGTCTATGAACTATGAAGTGATTGTTATCGGAGATTTCAACGATTTCGACGGAGAGGTTCTCGATAAAAACAATAACAAACCTATATCAAAAGTATTAGAAATATTGAAAGGTAATTTTGGAACATACGAAAATGAATATGAATTATTTAGTGTTGCCGAGAACCTGGAAAAAAGCGAACGATATAGTGATTGGTATGATGAGAATAATGACTGCCAATCAACCGATAACGAGTTCTCACAAATAGATCATATATTAGTGTCTGAGTATTTATTCAAAAACATCCAGAATGTTTCTATGTTACATACATACAAAGAGTATTGTGGAACGTATGATTCGGACCATTATCCGTTGGTAGTGGATTTTTTGGTGTAAGGTTCTCGAATCGGTCAAAATATTTTGTGTATGAAAACTACAAAATATTTCACAGGGATTTTTTATGGTATTTTTTTAGAGAAATTATTTTTAGTAAATTGAGAACCTACATATATGTTTGAGAACCTTAACCCAAAAAATTGATTAAATATTGGAGTTATTTGTATGATGTATAATGAACTATAATTATGTCACACGCTTTTGAACAAGAAGATTCAAATACAGATTGGTTGGTATTTCTGATGGTATTATTCTTCATCATTGCTTTGTTATGGACCCATAATGAACACTCCGGTAGTACTGGATGTTTTCACGGACAGAATATGGTGGCAATGGTGTATGAGTCTATAAAACGGTGTGATGAGGTGGTTAAAGGTGACGTTGTATTGTTGGCTAATAATACACACGCCCGCGTGGTTTGCGTAGTGAAAAACCTGAAAACCCCAACAAATAATATCCGACTATTGAAATTTCCGTGTGGTCTCATCGTCACCGAATATCATCCCATAAAAATCCAAAAATGGTGGTGTTTTCCCAAAGATGTTCCCTCCATCGAGTCTTATAACGAGGACTTCGACGCAGTGTATTCATTTTTGTTAGAAACCGCGGATGGTTCTCCGGTAAAACACGGAATGATTATACAAGGAATTGAATGCGCTCCTTTAGGACACAATATAGAAGAAAAAGTAGTTGAGCATCATTTCTTCGGCAATTTCGAATCTGTGAAAAAAACGTTGTCCGCAGGTAATCCTGACCAATACGAGAAGGGATTAGTAGAAATCACAAATACGAAACGTGGTCCAGACAATAAAGTCTGTGGGTATATTTTCGACGAAGTTTATTAGGTTCTCGAATGGTTCTCCAAATCGAAAAAATAATTTGTGTATGAAAACAATGAAAATAAAAATGTGTGTGTGATTGTTATTTTTTTTCAAGTTATTATTTTTTCATTTCGAGAACCTATATATAGGTTCGAGAACCAATCCAATGGAACCACTAATAAGCATCTTATTAGGCCACATATATTTATTTGTGGGAATATTGGTTTTTGTCTACGTCTACATAGGAATATCCATATCGAATATGCACCATCGGTTTTGGCGTTGACCTATCAATCAAATCCCGAGAAAAAAGTTTTTTCTATTTTTTTCTAATGCGTTGTTTAATCGATGTATCTACACCCTACACCCTACACCACATTTATTTTATTTTCATCAACGATATTTGCCAATACACAATCCATCGGTATTCGTCGGTTACCGTCATAATGACCGGTGCTTGAACATTAATCCCGCACATTTTAGCAACCAATTCCTCTTGTGACCTATTTTTGCCATTTTTCTGCATAAATTTTGGTGCTTCGTTAGTTTTCCGTTTATGAAAGGTTTTCTCGAACTCCTTTTGCGAGAAGGCGATGGCTTCTTCTTGGGTATCAAACACCCTAAATCCCTTGTCTTCGTCAGGAATGATTCTGTTATTTCTCCGCTCGACAATGAGTCCCCGGATTTGTTGGTTATTGAACAATGTTAGTATGTCGGAGTTTTGAATGGGTTCAATGTAATCGTTGTATGTGAAACACTTGGAGCCTTGGCTCGCTCGTGCGTTGAGGGTGCATTTCTCCATTTCAAACACGATGGATTTGGATTCTTCGTTACAATATACGACTGTTTGACAATATTTCGCCCCCCAGTTGCGCATTCGTCCGGTTAGGCGTCCGTATAGTTGATAGATTTCATCGTTGGTAATATTCGGCCTTCCGATGATGGCGCTGGTGAAGCATCCGAGGTTTTCGTTCATAAGTGTTTGACCCATACCGAGACAGTTGAACCCGACAATACACAGAGACCGTTTTGCGAGGTCCAGACCATTTTCTATGCACGTGTTGTATATGGATTTGTTGATCTCTGTATCCAACGACAGTTTCTTGGAAACTATCCCACGTGATACCTCGTCATAGAATGATATCGACTTTTCCGTGGAATTAATCACGACAATTACGGCGTGTTGGAATCTATCGAAAATGTATGACCGCACTTTAGAATGGACGATTTGTTTGACATTTGCGGGAATAAACACGCGAGTTCCAGCGTCGAAAATTTCGGGGTATTTTTCCACTACGAATTTGAAGTAGGAAATCACATTCCGCGATGGCTTCATCATACGGTGTGTGAGTTCCACGCCATCCACATCGCACCACTCGGTATGAACATATGAAAGGTGTTTCAGCGAAACGTAATCGGAATCGAAGGACGGGTCTTCATTTTGGAGAAGCGAAATCGAACTCCATAAATCACCGTGGGTCCATATGGATTGTGGAGTGGCGGTCAATCCCAGGATTTTTTCCACGGTAGGGTTTTGAAGGGCGGTTTCGACGAATTTTCGCGTGGAATTTATGTATTTGTGCATTTCGTCCATATAGATGAAAACGCGAATGGTGGTGTTTTTCAAGGATTCGATAATGGTATTAATGTGAGAGATGCGCGTAGGATTACTGCACGCAAATATCACTTCGGGGGTTCCATTTTTCATACATAATGTATTGAATTGTTTGACATTACGTATGTGATTGTATGATTTTGTCATTTTTTTACAGGACAGTATAGCTATTTTGGTGGGGTCCACGTGTTCTCCAACACGATATACTGTTTGACTGTTATTCATTAGGTCGTTCATTGTCAATACAATATGAAGTGACCCGTGGGTGTTTGAACGGTTCGCCAATAGTTCATTAATGGCGACGAAAGTTTTCCCGGATTGTGTCGGAAGACAAGAGAGTTGTAGCTTTTCCATAAATTTGATATTATATTGGTTATATTTTATGCGTGTAATTATTTCAGAAAAAAAGATAATCAATTTTTTATAAGATAAAAAAATATGTCCCCCTAAATAGACATTTCGTTTTTTTAGATTTTATAGTTAATCAAGTATACTTTTATCTAACGATGGTCCCTTTCCTTATTTAAAACCGTTTATTATACATGATATTTTGTTAGTTTTTACACTATCCCCTAATTTTTTGTCTGGATGATATCGTAAAAGCATGTTATGTTTGGCTTTCTTTTTTGAAAAGCCTTGTGTTGTTCTCATTCGACACCTTTTTCGGAGGAGCACACCTTTTTCGGAGGAGCACACCTTTTCGGAGGAGCACACCTTTTCGGAGGAGCACACCTTTTCGGAGGATCACGCCATACCGGAGGAGCATGCTCTAGTGAAGGGTCTGGGAATGGAGAAGAAGGACTTCCAAATGATTGGTTCGTCCATTTAGCAAACTTTTTGCCCACTCTACGAGATGACACTTCTTCTTCTATAGGAACTTCCTTATATATCATAGTCTCGTCGTAATCTAGAAAAATAGCTTCTTTGAGTGGATAGGACCTATGAATTAAAGATTCATGCCATACCTTAGGAATCTCAATCCCATCAACAATACAGCAATTATTATGGAAAATACTTGACAGTTCGTCTCTGCGTAGTTCGTGTTTGCGTGTATTCTCATTTATTTGAAACAATAGATCACACTGTACCTCTGGTGAAGTTCTGGTGCCGAATTTACTAATGAAGTTAACAACAATACCCCAATGACAATCGGAACGCTGTTGAAGATAATTTCGCAACTGCCATATGTTATCATCTTTGGTAGAGTTTCCTGAAGACTTGAGCTCTATAATTCCCTCCAATTCTATCATCTCAATATCAGTCCTTAAAGATTGGTTATCGCCCACGAACACCGGTTTCCCATCAGAGTCATTGAATACCATATTGAATACCCTTTCTCTAGTTGTAACAATTCCTAATTTTGTCAGTTCGTGGATAAGGAGGGTCTGATAGAGGCCTTCCTTCTGATAGGGTCCAGCACGTAGTAAAATTCCATCACAAATTGCGGTTATTTGATGAAGCATCAATCGTGCCGCGTGATAAGTGATAGGTGTTGAGTATTGGTTCTTTTCCATAATGTGTTCGTATGTGAAGAATTATGTGAGGGTTTGGAATGATTTTGAATGAGACCATTTTTTGAGGAAATCGACTATCGTTTCTCGGGGCAAGTTTTTTTAGGAATTAATTAAAACACGGTCATAAATACACAAACTGAAGATTGAAGTTGATCTTTCGTATAAATATTTTTCTTCTTCATAAGATGAGAAAACGATACCCAACGAGAATTGCGAAGAAGACGGAGCAGAAGCAGAAGCAGAAGCAGAAGACAGAGCAGAAGACAGAGCAGAAGACAGAGCAGAAGACAGAGCAGAAGACAGAGCAGAAGACAGAGCAGAAGCAGAAGCAGAAGCAGAAGACAGAGCAGAAGCAGAAGCAGAAGACAGAGCAGAATCAGAAGAAAAAGAATGTAACCTTAGGTGATGCCTCTTTCATCCTTTCTTTATATCCTGTATTTTTTTACACATTATATCGTTAGTATACGTTCTTTCTCATGTATAACTATTATACACACCAACAGAACCATTTTGTGAAGGATGCCACGAAAATCAAACCGGATATAGGAAGCGAAAGGGTCATGTAGGTAGATGTTATAAAACTCGAGAAGTAGTAGCTTTTTCTGATTCTGATGATGATTCTGCGGCTGATATTGATGATGATGACGAGGGGAAAAACTACGGAAATCTACAGCAATACCCCTCTACTGACCTATACACTCATTGCACTGATGTATCAGGAATGGGTGTTTTCACTCGTAAGGTCATCCAAAAGGGCACTGTTATTACAACGGTGGCAGGAGAAAAAATATCGATCGACGAATATGAGAGATTGTCAATTATGCAATCGTATAAACTACGATATACGATCTTCTTCAATAGCAAGAACATATTCCAACCACTACATGAACCAATCGTAGGTAAGGGAATGGGTTCATTCATCAATAATGGAGGACATAACAACACAGGAAAAAACAATTGCAAGTTTTCTTACAGCAAGAAAGATGATATTGTATATGTGAGAACAACAAAGTTAGTGAAGGCGTATCATGAACTATTTATTCCATATGGTGCTGGATACAAATGGTAGAACGAGAGCGAGCGATTGACCAGTTATGCACGTTTCGTGTGTTCTATTACGTGATATACGTATAATAGAACACAAAGTAATTATAATAATAGAGGTGTTGATAAAAGTTACTTGTATGTTAAAAGCCAAAAAAATTCCTTTATAGGTTCCTTTTCAGTTTTTCGTTTATATTCGCTAAGTCCTTTAAGTCTGTTGTATGTTTTATGGACCACTGGAATCTTGTCAACACTACCATATTGCTTTAAAATTTTGTCCAATTTATCTATAGGTATTATTCCCCCACTATTATATGATAATAGTAAATACTTGGATCTAGTATTCTTTATCAGATCATCCAATGCTTTCTCGGCGTGGGATGTACTATTATAGAGAGATTTTTCCCAGTTCAGAGGCTGACCTCTATATGTCTCAGGAATTAATTGACCTACTTGCCAATTATTAATGATATTCAGGAGAAAATAATATATTACGTATGGATGTTTGTTATAAGGAGGATCATAATAAATCAAATCTAATTCTGGAATATCCTTCACCCAATCATTTGTATCCATTTTGCTTATATGTATGTTTGTATTATGATTTTCGTGTACAGGTATCTTTAATGTTATTGGTTGAGTTATCCTTTTTACATCGATATTATGTTTTCCACCGTATTGACCTATATCACCATTCTTATAAAATGCACAAAATTGTCCATTTGTATTATTATGAATAGAACATTCTACCAATAGTGAGGCTAATAAATACGACCTGTATTTTTCAGGGATAGAATTAATATAATTTCGTATGATATCTATACGTGTGCCATTTTCGCTCGTAAAATATACCCTGTCTTCTGTTTTAATATCATCTAAAGGAGACCAATTCCCTCGTATAAAAGCCTTATTATATTTCTTTGTCTTTTTATCAGCGTGTATATTTGCCTTTTCTACATATTTTGTTATATTATTCAATTCAAGATTTGATATGTTTGATAAATAACATTTATTCAATGTTTCACTATAATCTGCTATATCATTCACATATAAATCAGAAGCACGCTGTTTGAATAATCGCGATACAATACCTGAACCAGAAAATCCATCACCTAAAGACAACTTACGACCTTCTTTTTCTTCTAAATTGATTATAATTGACTCAATCTTATTCAATAATTTGCGTTTATTTCCCATGTATGTTATTATTTGACTATTAAGAAAATCTTTCATACAATACTAGAATATTAATTTGTAGTACTTTTAATTCAATTTATATGATAATTTGTTTTATTCCTATTTTTGTGTCAGAGAACATGTAGAACAAGCTCTGCATAGAACATAAGAACTATTCTACTATTCTAGCTAATATAATAACTACTACAAAAGTACATACGTTCCTGGATTACTCGTTACTGGATTACTCCAGGAACGTAAGAATTCTCCATCAGCATCGACATCAATACACGTGTGCGTCAGGCCTTCTTCCTGGACCTAAGAATAAAAGCCGTCTACACACAGGACACACTTTGAATTTCCTATTTTTTTTCCAACAGGATGAACACAAAGCATGACCGCAAGTTTTACCGATACAGCATCCAGTATAATCCTTAGAATTGACATCAGTGCATAGATGTTCCAAACAAATGGGACAGTCTAATGTGAACTTTTCGTCTATATGTGTTTGTTCTAAAGTTTCTGTGATATTTTCAAGAAGACCACTATCGATTAATCCTTCATCTGCTGATGCCCCCAGCAGTGTAGAAGTATTCTCTCTTTCAACAGCATTCTCATCTTCATTTTCAATCGTATCCACATCGGTATATCCTTGAAGTGATGATATTGTCGATTCGGGTTTTTTACCGGCAACATTCGTGACACCGTGACGGCGACGAAGTTCTCTCATAACGTGTGCTTCGTTTAAGGCCCGTCTCATATTATCGTAATCACTATCACCATTATGATGGTCATTCACAGTGCCACATATTGTTTGTTTAAATTCCTCGAGCTGGTCTTTATCCAGCGAAATACCCATGTCATTCATACTCTCCATACAACTATCAGCAACTCCGCGAGGTACAGGTTGTGAGGGTGTTGGTGGTACACCTTTACCACCAGTAGCATTATCAGCAGTAGAAGAAGCAGAAGCAGTAGTACCAGAAGCAGTAGTACCAGAAGCAGAAGCAGGACTTCTACCTCTACCTCTACCAGCAGGACCTCTACCAGCAGCAGAAGGAGAAGCAGAAGGACCTCTACCAGCAGCAGAAGGAGAAGCAGAAGGACCTCTACCAGAAGCAGAAGGAGAAGCAGAATGACCTCTACCAGCAGCAGAAGGAGAAGCAGAAGGACCTCTACCAGAAGCAGAAGGAGAAGCAGCAGGACCTCTACCTCTACCTCTACCTCTACCTCTACCAGATTGAGTTCCTGACAGATGGATGGATGGATCGATGTTGGAAATTTTTCTTTGCAGTTCAATTATTTCATCTCGTGCACTGAGAAGAGCACGCTCAAACAAGGTTTTCATCTCAGTGTGTAATTCTATAGATATAGAACCGCTAAGTATATCGGATGACTCTTCATACAATTCATTTACCAAGATGGAGTATTTGGATTCAAACCAAACTTCTGAATGATTATCCATGCGTTCCCTCATAATTTGAATACACGTCTCTTTTATCGCATCAAATGATTCTTTTGTCGGAAATCTGGTCAATAAACTTTGCTTAAAGGTGTGTCTTACGTGTTGATTACTCCGTTCTCTAGAGAGCTGCTGAATACTGTTACTCACAATGGGGTCGTGTTCGTACATGTTCGATGGTATGAAAGATTTCGATGTATGAAATTATGACAAAAAAAGATACCAAAAAAGATACCATTGAAGAAAAATCGACAATTTTTATTATATTGTGACAACATTCACAAAACCCCGATAACATCTTGTAATACCGTCTCTCGATGCGACGGAACAATAGAAATAATGTAGTCCCTGACCCTCCTGCCCCTGCCCCTGCCCCTGCCCCTCCTCCTCTTGTTCCTCCATGGTCTCAGTACTTTGATCATCATTTACAGTTATTCCTATTGAAAATGAGTGAATTCATATCTGTCAACAAGTATGAATTCATTAATGGTATATGTGGAGTAGCGATATGCGTATTGTTTGTATATTCATTTGACGTTGTGCACGACTTTCGTAAACACGTTGGTGTAACAGTTTATGAGGCAATTATCAACAGCGAGTCCATTACATTAGAGGATGGATTGTTTATCATCTTATATGTTATGGTATTCATAGTCATAGGAGTTTTCATTCAAAATACGTTTAAATCCGTATTATTTCCACCATCCTTAGATGAAACGAAGATATTCTCAGATGATGAACAAGAAGAGAAGATTCGATTCTGTGACGGAAAAATAGATGTAGCATTATGGGCGAAAACATATGATGAACACACCCTTATGTTATTGGGTCATCATAACGATTACAATAGACACCGTAAACTGAAAATACGTTTACGTGTATCTACGATTGAAAAACTTTCTTGGTATTGGAAATGTATCGGGTTTCAAGACAAATACGTAGAAATCGTTTCTTTGCATAGAGAATTTGATATCTGAAAAAGTATTTCATCCAAATCTTTTTTACACTTTTCGATAGAATTAAAGCTATAGTATGTAAAGAATATAATAAACTATGCCTCGTGAAATGAGCGTCGTATTATACTTTATATAAATTTTTATGAAGTATTATTTACAAAAGAAAGCGAGAAATTGACTATAGATGGGTGTAAATAAATTACTTACTATTTACTATTTATGTTTCGCTTAAATTATACACATTTGAGCAGTTAAGCATTTAAAACGCCGACTAAAGATAAATAATATTATAGATATGTAGATAATGACACGAAAACCAGTAAGTCTAAAAAAATCAAAAAATTGAATGGAATATAAAGGAAGTGTGTATTTGTATACATATAGCATAATGGAAGAAACCAAACAAAAGAAAACTGACGAAGAACGTAGAGAGCATACTCGTAAGTATCATAAAGAATATATGAATAAATATTATCGTAAGGACGACAAAGCAACAAAAATGAAAATGTGCCGTCTTAACGGACTTATTCGCAAACAATACGAAATAGACGAAACAACACAAACAATATTTAAGAATAATCTACACACCATAGTTCGCATCAAAGAACTTATGGATACACTTGATGATGGTGTGGTGAATACTTTCTTACTTCACAAACACAACATCAAAATAAAAAAGATTATCGCCGATGGTAGAGGATTATCTTCAAAGAAAAAGAAGGAGGAGGATATTTAGGGGAAAATGATTCAAATGAAATATTTTTATAAACAATTGATTTAACTTTTTATAAAAATGATATGGTGTTAGGGTTAGTTGTATCGTTATATCATCTTGATATATATTTTTCGTAATTATTGTAGATGTTCTTTATGCTCTTCATAGTATTTTTTTGAAGGTCTTGTTTTCTTTCAAGGTATCGTCCGTGAGGTTTTTTTGAATTGAGGTCAGCATTTAATTCTTGATATATCTCAGATTCTCTCGCTGATGCTTCATGAGCATTATTACACGGATAGTTTTCTACCCATACCATATCCCAACTCCATTTTCTCTTATTGTTTGATAAACTTTAAAATTATAATTATTATTACATCTTGATTTATGCTCTCGTTTTCGGTACCTAATTCCTATTCCTAATTCCTATTCCTAATTCCTATTCTTAACCGCTCTAGCTCTGGCTAGTAGTTTGATTATTTCACGGCCTATCGCGAGAGAGGAGGCAGTGGTGACACCATCATTAGCAATATCATTGACATCCGCACCTCCATCCAGTAGCACGGATATACAAGAGGAATGTCCTTCTTGTGATGCTGTCATGAGAGCAGTCCACCCATCATTACACTTCGCATTGACCTCCGCGCCTCGATCCAGTAGTAGGGATATACAAGATGGATGTCCTATACTTGATGCCATCATTAGAGCAGTAAACCCCCATTCGTTCTTCGTATTGACATCCGCTCCTCCATCCAGTAGTAGGGATATACAAGATATATGTCCTTTCCCTAATGCTAACATGAGAGCAGCAGCACCATTATTACATTTCACATTGACCTGAGCTCCTCCATCCAGTAGCACGGATATACAAGATGGATGCCCTAGACGTGATGCTAACATGAGAGAAGTCAATCCATAATTCTTTTTGGCTTGGACATCGGCTCCTTTTTCCAGTAACAGGGATATACAAGATGGATGTCCATTCGCTGATGCTAACATGATAGCGGTCCAATCATCAATACCCTTCACATTGACATCCGCTCCTCGTTGCAGTAGCAGGGATATACACGGTAGGTCTCCTTTTCGAGATGATATCATTAGAGTAGTCCAACCATAATTACCCTTCGTATCGATATCAGCTCCTCCATCCAGTAGCAGGGATATACTCGATGGTTCTTCTTTATATGATGCCATCATGAGAACAGTCGCACCATCACTAGCCATCGCATTGACATCAGCACCTCGTTCCAACAGGATGGAGACGAATGATGCTCTAACCAATTCGGTTGAAGCTCTTAGTAAGCTGCAACTACCGTGCTCATCGTGTGCCCAATTCACTAGCTCTTCATTCTCATCCAGAAGCTTCTTGAACCTATCAATCTCACCACTTCTCAAGCAGTCCGCTGCCGCATCCCAAGCTTCGTTCAACCGTGCAGTCTTCTTCAGGTCTTGGTGTTTCGCAGCAATCTCCTTGCACAGTGTCCTATGCTTCTTCCGGTGTTTCTTCTGGTGATCCACACAGCAGTACCGAGCACCGAAACACCCAGAACATTTCTGCAGCTTTGGTTTATCAGGGTTTGTCGATTTCGTGGCACCACACAGAGCACACTTTCTTAAAAACATAACCTCATTCTTGAAACCGGCACCACTCCCCAACTCCGCAAACGTCCTCAACTGTTCTCTTATGTCCACCATCTCATTTTTTGATTTTATGAAGTTGATGTCATTCGTATTTATTTGCATTTTCCCAAAAAAATCTCAAAAAAGCGACAACTTATGTAATCCTCAGACATAATTTGTATACCTCAATATGATAAGAACTTCAGCGAAGGAACTTCTTATAACCTTGCTTCATAAGGAAAACGAAGAGAGGTCTGGGGAAAAGGATTCACACGATATTGTTATTGATATCGATGATCCATTCAAGGAACCCTCTACGTGGAACCGACCAGCACTTTTGTCTATCTCCAATGAGATAGGACTCAAAGTATCAACCCGTGGAGTAGTGTTATGCAAGAGTTCGTTGATACGAAACCTGAAACGAGTCATGAACGACAGCATACTGATGAGAGATTTCATCCCCGCTCCATTTGGATACAATTATATCGATTATTGGCTGCCAATCGTATGTAATATTTCATATGTTGTATTTGTTACATCTGTGAGTATATGTGGTATCCATCTATCATATATAGCAGCTGAAAATCTTCACAATCAGTACGAATGTTCCTACTGGTTAAAAATGTATTCCCTCCAATGTTATGTATTGAAAAAAGTTAGACACTATCTGGAAGATATGAATTACAATATTGTTTACTCAACAATCTGTGCTCTCTCAGTAGCACTTACATCATTATTTGTGCGTTTACGCAGATATAATGAATCGTTAGTGAACGCAGGATAGATATTGACGCGGATTCGTTCATAGTTATGTGAACCGACGTTTCATTCGCAATACTTTAATACAATTAGCCTACTAGATTCTGTCTTTATAGGTAGGACACTAGAATAGCTATTCTGCGATAAAATTGTTTATTTCATTTACACACTTTGTGTGATTTTCCTTGACATGACCATCAATCAATGCTAATAGAGTATGTATCTTTAAAATACGGTCTTGTTCAGTGAAGGGTATTCTGGTATGAGCTAGACTTCTTTTTTTTGTGTATATCAACAGACACTATAACTGAAACATTTCGTTCATTGCTCCTTGATTGCCATCATAATTTCATTTCAAGACAAAATTCTATCGACAAGAGTCGTTGGGTCTCTCTCACACATATACACACACAGGCATTCTCCTGTAGTGGTATACTAAATCTCCCTTCAGATGTATCTCTCTAACTGTGACTCTCTACTTATCTTTCTTTCGTTCTTTCTTTCTCTATCTATCTATCTATCTCTCTATCTCTCTTTCACTCTAACTCCAACTATGCCCATCTCTCTCTCTCTGTCTCTCTCTTTACTCCCTCTCTTTCTTTTCTTTCTCTTATACAAAACAATTGAGATGATTTGAACAAAACAATTCTTTCAGTATAAAAGATTAGCATAATGACCGTTGAATGCGAGAAATGACCCACTTTATGCGTAGTTTATAAATGGTATGTATATGACACAATAGACTATATGATAGTATTGTTACTCATTGTACCTAGTATAGCTAGTGTACTATCCTTTCATGTAACAATTCTCTATCATATACGTATTGTTACATATTGTTACTCTTTTTGATATATAATTTGCATGATTTTGTCAAGCAAATTATATTTTTTTCTCCGACAAAAACCCGACAAAACCCAAAAAAACCCATCCCAGTCATACCTCAATTCATAATATCACGGAAACATATTGGTTTCGTCTATTCAATGATGGACTATCGGTTCATCCTATGTGTTGTCTTCGTAGTATCTCGCGCTCCACTATATTCATGTCAGACAGATTGCACAGATGAAGTAAAAAATTACGCAGCAGTTACATATTGTTTGTCTCAACATATAGCAGATTACTCGTACGATGATTATGCATGGAGATATGGTTGTGGTACAGCGTGTGGGTCGTATGCGGATCCTTACGACGCGTGTGTAACACCTTGTTCTACAATAAATGTGAAATCCTTGTCTGAGTGTGTCTACATATGCAACAACGTCGGATTCTCACCAGACCTGGCGAAAAGATGCGATGAAGGTTGTAATTCGTATTGGCAAATATATGGTTCGTGCTACATCACTGAAGGACAGTGTTATACTGGTGGATATTCCGAGGCTCCGAGTTTCTTTCCAACATACATATGGACTCATGAACCAACAATGATGCCTTCAATAAGTTTGATGCCTACTATGATGCCTTCAACAATGAACCCTTCAACAATGAACCCTTCAACAATGAACCCTTCAATAAGTTTGATGCCTTCATCGGAACCATCATCGGAACCATCACCATGGGTCCCTTCGTCCATGCCTTCAATAAGTTTGATGCCTTCAACAGAACCATCATCGGAACCATCACCATGGGTCCCTACGTCCGTACCTTCAAGTGTGATGTTACAAACTACATCGTCTGGTAAGTCAAAATTGTCCGTCATCATTCTAACATCGGTACTGGTAATGTTTGGGATATTATGGTTAGTTACGATTAGAACGATGTTGAAGAAGCAAGGTGTTTCACCCGCGGCTGATACAGAAAAACCATTGATATTGAAGAAGCAAGGTGTTTCACCCGCGGCTGATACAGAAAAACCATTGATATTGAAGAAGCAAGGTGTTTCACCCGCGGCTGATACAGAAAATCCATTGATGTTGAAGCAGCCAGATGTTTCAACCGCGGCTGATACAGAAAATCCATCGATGTTGAAGCAGCCAGATGTTTCGACCGCGGCTGATACAGAAAATCCATCGATGTTGAAGCAGCAAGGGGAGAATTTACGGGAAACGGAGACATATCAATACGACTCGCTTTACCAAAAGCTCCTAAATCATCCGACAGATACATTTCGACATAGTATATCTTAGCGGCGTTATCGATGATTGTGTTTTGGAAACTATAGAATAAGTTGGATACCCTACTAATTTTTACCTTTGCTTGACGTTGTCCGAATCTATATTTTATTCTCAGATTCGGAAAATGCTATATGAAAAGAATGTAGGTTACAGACATTTCACGCCGCAGAAAACGCTTGATTCATTATTATAATTAGCTAACTTTTTATACATTCATATGATAGTTATATGACATGTACATATTATCTCTTTTTATATTATAATGTTTAAAATCAAACAAAAAAAAAGAGAGGAAGAAAGAAAGAGATTGATGCAAATACGGATTGATAAAGAGAGAGCGATAAAGGAGAAGGAAGAGATAGAGAGAGAGAAAGAGAGAGTGAGAAGGGAACAGATATTTAGCGTATATGATAAAGACATAGAAATGGTTAAGCAACAGTTCAAAAAATTAAAAAATGAAGATGATAAATCGGAATTATTAAACGAAGCTGTTAAATGGGCTGCTGAAGGCATCATTCATCCTCAACTACGTTCGGAATTTGAAAAATACAATGAAATTATTGATTTCCTTTTGAGTAATGGTGTCAAAATTACCAGTGAAACAATTGTATATGCTTGTAATATTTACTGGACGATAAATAATTCGGATTTCGATGCTGAACTCATAAAAAAAATAATAAATGCAATAAAACCTGGTGAACGTATTGATTATTATTCAAAATGGCATTATGGAGACAATATTTTGTATTTCCTTTTCAAAAATTACAAAGCATTTGGAAATTACAAAGAATTTATGGATAACATAATTTTCAAATTGATTGATTCTGGAATTGATTTAGATGATTTAGTTATGGGACGTGAAGATGAATTAATTCCAGAGGAAACAGATGAACAAAAAGAATACAAAAAGAAGATTTTAAACTATGATATGAATAGAAAGGATTTACTGGCACGAATGTCAATTTTAAAGGCATTTGAAGACAATGTTTTTGAAGAAATTATCACAATTTTTGAAACATTATCACATAATTTTAGAAAATTACAAAATTGTATCAAAAAAAATAAATATAATCATGAAGTTTGTATTGATGATATGAAAGAATTTATAGAAATGATTGAAAATTTAGATTATAAAAATATTACAAACTTTAAAAATTTACTCACAAAATTATCTGTAATGATGGAGGTTATGGCTGGAGAGGAAAAATCAAGAGTATTGAATAAATCAAGAAAAAGTGCCGGAAAAAGCAAAAAGGGTGGTAATAAAAGCTGTAAAAAATATAAATGAGTTTAATACTATTTTTTATTAATAAAACATAGTATAATGATCGTATCATATGCAAGTTGTTAATAAAATCCACTTTAAAAAAGATTTGACTTTGACTTCATAATCAATGTCAAATAAAAAATAAAATCTACTTGTTACCATTACTAGAATGGCAGTCGCTTGATGTTATCTTAGGAAGGAATAAGACTCATAATGTATATACTATATTATTGCACTGGGTGTAGAAAATTTTATGTTCCGTGCTTCATTTTCATTATAAACTTGAATTATTCCTACATACAGACCAATAAAAAAAGCTAAATTAAAAATACACAAACGTGTAATTATTTTACAAAAACCAAAAATATACTCACACACTACCAGTCGATAGTATCGTCATCCAAGACTGGATTGGTTCCTCTCCTGCCATTTCCTCTCCTGCCATTTCCTCTCCTGCCGTTTCCTCCCCGTCCGTTATTCCTATCTGTCACCACTCTAGCTCTGGCCAGCATTCTGATTATTTCAGGGTCTTTCGTAAGAGATGATGCAGTGGTGAAACCATTATTAGCAATAGCGTTGGCATCTGAACCTCCGACCAGTAGCAGGGATATACAAGATATATGGCATTGATGTGATGCTAACATGAGAGCAGTGTAACCACTATTGTTCCTCGCATTTACATCCGCTCCACGATCCAGTAGCAGGGATATACAAGATGGACGTCCTTCTTGGGATGCTATCATGAGAGCAGTATTACCAATAATATTCTTCGCATCGGCATCAGCTCCACGATCCAGTAGCAGGGATATACATGATGGATTTCCTTGATGTGATGCTAACATGAGAGTAGTACTACCATTATTGTTCTTCGCATTGACATCCGCTCCTCGATCCAGTAGCAGAGATATACAAGATGTATGTCCTCTCCCTGATACCATGAGAGCAGTAAAACCCTCATTATTCTTCGCATTGATATCAGCTCCACGATCCAGTAGCAGGGATATACAAGATGGACGTCCATTTCGTGATGCCATCATAAGAGCAGTGACACCACGATTGTTCCTCACATTGACATCCGCTCCTCGATCCAGTAGCACGGACATACAAGATGTATGTCCTTCTTGGGATGCTAACTTGAGAGCCGTAAGACCAATATTACTCTTCGCATTGACATCAGCTCCTTTTTCCAGTAGCAGGGATATACAAGATAAACATCCTAGTTGTGATGCCCTCATGAGAGCAGTAACCCCATGAGTGTCCTTCGCATTGACATCAGCTCCTCCATCCAGTAGCAGGGATATACCAGATATATCTCCTTTTCGTGATGATATCATTAGAGCAGTAGCACCATTACTAGCCATCGCATTGACATCAGCACCTCGTTCCAATAGAATGGACATGAATGATTCTCTAGCCAACTCAGTTGAAGCTCTTAGTACGGTACAACCATTATGCTCATCATGTCCCCAGTTCACCAACTGTGCCACATTCTCATCCAGAACCTTCTTGAACCCATCGATATCACCAATTCTTATGCAGTCAACTGCCGCATCCCATGCTTCATTCAACCGAGCTGTCTTCTTCATGTCTTCATGTTTCGCAGCAATCTCCTTGCATTTTGCCCTGTGCTCCTTCCTGTGCTGCTTCTGGTGATCCACACAGCAGTACCGAGCACCGAAGCACCCAGAACATTTCTGCAGCTTTGGTTTCTCAGGGTTTGTCGATTTCATCGCACCACAGAAAGCACACATTCTATTAAACTTCTGTAAATTATCCCAAACTCGTTCCAATTGCTCATCACTCCGAAAAAATTTATTCAAATATTCTATAGTTTCTTCTTCTTCTTCGTCCGTCATCTTATCTATTTCTTCGTCCGTCATCCTCTCTCTATCTTCGTCCGTAAACTTATATATTTCTTCGTCCATCATCTCCATCATCTTCTCTATTTTTTCGTCCGTCAGATTATTAATATTATATTTTTCGTCCGTCATCTTATATATTTTTTGCTTCTTAAAATTATGATAGTTGATGTCGTATTTGCGTTTTCCTACAAAAATCTCAAAAACAACATCACGATTCCATTCTCACATTTTTTGTAAGAATAAATTGTGAAAAAAAGCCACCCAGGGAACGTTCCTGCTAAAAAGTGTCACGTTCCCTCACGTGAAAAGAAATGTCGACATAAATTCCTTCCCTTTTTCTTCTTTTAAGGGTGAAAGGGGGACGATGAAAGAGAGAAAGAGAATCATTGTAGATATACCGGTGGATGTCTTCCGTCTGATTTGTGAATGGACAGATACAACCAATTTAACTGCGACTAATCGGTTTCTTTTTTATAATGTCAAACAGTTTATGTATCTGAAGATGAATAGAGTACATTCGTTAAAATATTATGAAGATGAGGGGTTTCGTCAAGTTGTTCTATCACGAATAGATAACCCAAGAAAACAATTGAGTCTTTATTTGAGATGTTGCCTTAATGTAAGTGATGTCAGTGGTCTAGGTAATGTCCATACTCTTAATTTGGGGAATTGCCAAAATGTCAACGAGGTCAATGGTCTTGGCAATGTGCATAATCTTAATTTGTGGAATTGTCAAAATGTCAATGATGTAAGTGGTCTTGGTACTGTTCATACTCTTGATTTGAGTTATTGCCCTGTCAACAATATCGGTAATCTTGGTACTGTGCATACTCTTACATTGGCTGGTTGCCAAAATATCAGAAATGTCAGTGATCTTAGCACTGTTCACACTCTTAGTTTGGCTGGTTGCCAAAATGTCAGCAATGTTAATGATCTTGGCACTGTGCATACTCTTGATTTGAGAAATTGCCGAAATGTAAGCGATGTCAGTGGTCTTGGCACTGTTCATATACTCAATTTGAGGTATTGCACCGTCAATGATGTCAGTCAGCTTGGCACTGTGCATACTCTTATATTGATTGGTTGCCGAAATGTCAGAGATGTAAGTAATCTGGGCACTGTTCATACTCTTGATTTGAGTCATTGCTCTGTCAGAGATGTCAGTAATCTGGGCACTGTTCATACTCTTATATTGATTGGTTGCCTACACGTCAGAGATGTCAGTAATCTTGGCACTGTTCATAATCTTGATTTGAGTTATTGTCCTGTTGTCGATGTCAGTAATCTTGGCACTGTTCATAATCTTGATTTGAGACATTGCCCTGTCATCGATGTCAGTAATCTTGGCACTGTTCATAATCTTAATTTGAGTTATTGCCCTGTCGTCGATGTCAGTGATCTTGGCAATGTTCCCACTCTTAGTTTGACTGGTTGCCAAAATGTCGTCAATATAAGTGATCTTGGCAATGTTCATAGTCTTAATTTGAGCGGTTACCCTGTCATCGATGTTAGTAATCTTGGCAATAGTCATAGTCTTGTTTTGCGTGGTTGCTATAATGTCATCGATGTTAGTGAGCTTGATAATGTCTTAATTTGCGTGGTTACTATAATGTCAGTTATGTCAGTCATCTTGGCAATGTTCATACTTTTGATTTGAGGATTTGCCGAAATGTAATTGTTAGTTTGCTTATTGTTTTTAGTGAAGCGTTCATCGTAAATATTGTATATGTAGATTTAGATATCAAAGGCGAAATTGTCGAGAGAATAGAAATAAAAATCAAGTGTATGAATCTATAAAAAATCAGTGTATGAACATTTTTTAATATCGGGTTAAAAAGCCATTTTGATCAATGTATTTCTAATAAGCGTGTAATTTGTTTGAGTAAAAATATCATTAGTAAATAAATGATATTTTCAAGAGAATAGAAATAAAAAATCAATGTAAAGTGACCCTTGGGTGTTTGAACGGTTCGCCAATAGTTCATTAATGGCGACGAAAGTTTTCCCGGATTGTGTCGGAAGACAAGAGAGTTGTAGCTTTTCCATAAATTTGATATTATATTGGTGGTATTTTATGCGTGTAATTATTTCAGAAAAAAGGAAATCAATTTTTTTAAAGAAAAAATATTTTCATAAATCGATATAAAAAAATAGAGAGACATAATATTATATTTATTGGTGCTTTTTTGTTTTTCGTTTAGATTTTTTTAGTAGTTTATTTCGGGTCAATTTCCCACCACGAGGTCGTGTGTTCAATTTAAAGAAACTATTAGCTATCTGGGTGGGGGACTCTTGAAGAGGGTTTTCCGAACCACTTGATGAATATCTACTAGTATATGACGATGATACATTTCCTTCTAAACCAGTTAGTCTTTTCTCATGCCCTTCCATTATTTGTTTTAAATTAGTTAGTTTTTTATTCATAGTTCCTCCTAAATCAGTTAGTTTTTTATTCATAGTTCCTCCTAAATCAGTTAGTTTTTTCTCATGCCCTTCCATTTTTTGTTCTAAATTAGTTAGTTTTTCCTTCATTTTTTGTTCTAAATTAGTTAGTTTTTCCTTCATTTTTTTTTCTAAATTCGGTACTATATCATCATAAAAAACATATGGAGAAGAATCACTATCTGGAGAACTCATAATCCTATATACTTATATAAGATATTTATTCATAAATTATGCATCGATGGCCGACCGCACTTAAGATGCGGTCTCTCCGGAGGCGAGGGTTCGAACCCCTCTCGATGCAAACGCACTTATAGCTCAGTTGGTTAGAGCATCGGTCTTATGAGCCGAAGGTCTGCGGTTCAAGCCCGCATTAGTGCAATGAAACAAAACAAGACAAAAACAAAAACAAAAAAACAAAAAATATATAGAGTGTAATTGAGTAAGTATAGTAAGATGAATTTAAGAGAGATCGATGAACTAATTATATTTTTCCAAGGTATAATCCCCCGAGGAAATACTAAGGCGACTATAATAAATACTTGTTTGAACATACATAAGTATGTTGAGGAATTCCAATCAAGTGGCGATCTCTCTATGGATATAATTAAGTTCGACGAATATTTCTATGGGAAGATATGTGATGATTGGTGCGAGGAAGTTTCGTTGTATACTATAGATGACCCACGCGAAACTTTTCCGGACCTATTCAAAGAGTTCAGGGCAGCATCACATCAATGTATTTCGAATGGCAGGTAATTTGTTTGAGTAAAAATATCATTTATTTACTAATGATATTTTCAAGAGAATAATTCTATAAAAAATCAGTGTATGAACATTTTTGAATAACGGGTTAAAAAGCCATTTTGGCATCATTTTTTGTATGTGTTGTGGGTTATAGTCTTCGATTACACACTCTCGATTTCATCCCAAAGAGAACACAGATGTTTCGCGTAGACAACCTCATTACCTGTCCATCCCGCTAAAATGGCGCCTCTATAAGTCGACTCCGGCAAGATGGCGTTGTCGTATCCGGCTGTTTGGACCATACACGTGTTCAACTTCGGGTTGATTTCCATCCGGTATTTGTCAACGCACTTATGTATATCGATGTACAAAGAGCTGCTACTGCTGCTGCGATTACCCATCTGGAACCCTTGTGTTTTTATCTCTGGGTCATTCCCGAAGAGCCCACCGTGGCCGACCTGCATATCCGAGTAGCAAAACCAGTGTTCGAACTTGTAGGAACCGGGGTTCTGGAAAGCCCGTTTGAAGAACAGCCACACACCATTTTCTGTTCCTCCACCTACTCCTCCTCCTAATGCGTTGATTTCGGAGTATTGCTCCAACAGGGGTCTTGATTTATCGACTTCGTATAGTTTTAGATCGTCGCCGAAAACCCCCACAACTCCGCGTCCAGAGGCGCGGTAAGCCGTCAGTAGTCCGGATAGATTTCCTATGTTGGCAACTGTTTGAGTCCCATATGTGGAAGTGACCGTCCCGTGAGCACTCCCGCTGTTATCACACAAGGCCACCACATCTCCTTCCAGCTCGGGGTAGTTTTCGATGGAAGTTTGTAGACATCTTTCCAAGTATTCCAACACGATGTCTCTGTATGTATCGGGAACTGTGACTGGTTCCCGTTTGCGCTTTTTCCCCGGAGTATTTTCTTCTTCCAATTGCGCAACAATAACTTCGTTTTCCCGTGTGGGAAACTCGTGTCTTTCGAAACTCTTTTTCATATGTTCGTAAGCGGTGATATATCGAAAAGGAAACTGTTTTCCCCCTTTCACGCCGGCCCAAAGCATCTCCAAGTATTTCTGCACATTGTCCAATCCCGGGTCGGACCCCGCGAATCCGCGGATGTTTCTTAGTGCGGCCATATGAGGCATACGCCACTCCATTGCTTCGAGTGTTTCCATCCAAGACTTGCCCGTCGACCGGTGTTTTTCCCATTTGGTGTCTTTATCATCGAGGTCGAGATGACCTTGTGACATCAACGTGGAAATGGTATCGTTCGCCCGTAAAGTGGCTTTGGACGCGTGGCAAATTCGCACCATACTGATGGAATCTTTGCGATACTTTTCTTGTTGGTAGGGGGTAAGGTGTTTCAACCGGTCATCATATGCGCGTTTGATAAAACTGGGGAATTTCGTTTTACTTCCATACAATGATTTCCACGCATCCAAACACGCAATAGCGTCGCTGGGTAAAAGCCAACACTTCACCAAGATTTCGCGAAAGAACTTTGGGTTTTCTTTGTTGAACTCTTGTCGGTCAGGGTGCGCGGCCGCAATGGCCAAGAGTTGCGCGGTTGATCTACGCATCAGAAAGTCGTTGCGACATCTTACAGCCAGTTCTAAGGTTTTCTTGAAGTCGAACTCTAACGCGTTATTCATTACGTTGTAAAACGCTTCGTTTCGCGAGATGACCGTCTCGGAAGGATACAGCAAATGGTCTTCATATGTTTTTAGTTTTCGTTGTCTTTCTGTTGATTTGGCTCGTATATCGCGGTCCAACTCGTCCGTTGGCTGATAGAAAGTCGGTTCTCCAAGGAAACTCGAAAAGGCTATCAACTCGGCTCGCTTTAAAGGGTTGAAGAGATTAAAACTCTTGCCTCCCATAAAGTTAGTCATTTCATTAGTAGTAGTCGTCATATTGTAGTATAATAAATATAGTATTTATGTTGTTTTAGGAAATGGAATAGAAATGAATCAATTTTTTTGACAAAATCTCACACATTCTTTGTAAATATACAAGTATATTTACAAAAATAAAAAATAGGATAAATCCTACAAAGACTTTGGAAAAGTCAACCGCGAAAGACCTCTCTTCCGATGATACCATTATGGTATCTTTATTAAGATGAAGTCAATATAACCGCTTCCACACTATGCAGTAAGAATACTAATATGAGAGTGTTGTGGAGATATCATATATTGACTGGGGTGGGATAAATCCCTTAATTCCTCGTGACAAGGAAATCATGATTAGATGAAGTCAATGTATCCGCTTCTATAAATAGAGATATCATATATTGACTGGAAGGTAAGAGATTTTAATGTGTTGGTTGGTTTTAAAGTAATTCGATGTAACCAACACACCCGCTTCTTACTTTTTAATATGCGATAGGTTTTAAATCGATGAAGTCAATGTATCCGCTTCCACAATATTTTTTGTTTTTATGATAGGATTGTCGTGGAGATATCATATATTGACTGGAAAGTAAGAGATTTTAATGTGTTGGTTGGTTTTAAAGTAATTCGATGAAACCAACACATCCGCTTCTTACAATTGTGTGGAAACCACACGCTGGTTCATTCTACAAGAAATTTTAGATCAATTTTTTTGTAAAGATCTTCTCACATATACTTATAATAATAGTTTTTTATATTGTTTTCAGAAATTATATAGATATTTTATATCTTATATCATATAGAATATATCAAATAAATATGCGATTGTTGTCATTGTTAGTGTATGCCGCACATTTAGTGTGTGGAGATTACGACGAGTTCATAGCGCAACGAAGTGTCCAATTAGCCGAATACAGTTATTGTGAAAGTTTTATTTGCCAAGATTGCACAACAGATTATGTGTTGGATGAAATGGGAACAAGAGTCATACAAGGATACGACGAAATTACACACACAATATTCACGAGTTTTAGAGGGTCTTCCAACACTTATAATTGGATAGAAAATATGGAGGTCTCGAAAATAGCCCCGTATGCGAACCAAACAATAGAGGTCGAACAGGGATTTTTCACGTATTATCAACACGTCAAAACCGATGTGTTTGACAATTTGAAGGCAATGTCCGCAAAATATAACACGCGGGATTTATTATTGACGGGACATTCACTTGGGTCCGCGGGGATGACACTAATGGCGTATGACATTTTGTATGATTTTCCGGAATATACTATCCTGTATTTCTACAATTTCGGGTCTCCGCGAGTGGGGAATGATATGTTTGCCGCGGATTTCAACGCGAAAAAGTATTTCGAGAGTTTTCGCGTGACCCATTATTATGATATGGTTCCACATCTGCCTCCTGCGAAGTTTCATTACAACCATATTAGTCGCGAAGTATGGTACAATGAAGAGAACTCGCAATATATCGTCTGCGAAGATGATTCGTGCTCCAATTCGTGTGCTCCTACAAAATGTACGAGCGTGGACGACCATTTGAATTATTTGAATGTTTCAATGGGTTCCGGTGGGTGCTGAATTCATATAGTATTGTGTATGAACTATTATATGAATTTTATTGTATGAATTTTATGGATTGTATGATTTATGGATTGTATGAGTTTTCTATTGTTTATAGCACAGGGTAACTGGCTTGAAGCAGAATGCCACATTGACCTTGTCCGTCGTTATACTGTGGACCGCGTCCGAGTTTGATGTATCCATTTTCGCCCCACGAAGAAGACCACGAGTTTTTCACCAAGTAATAATCTTCGCCGTTTTCTGTGCCGTATCCAACAGTAAGAACACCGTGGTCGAGGTTGGTTCCACACTCACCGACAAATACTCCGGAAGAATACAATTGGAATTCGCGTTGGTCGGCCTCGATCGCGATGGACACAGGATTGAGTGCGACCGCGTTCATCATTTCCTCGTCGCTACTTGGTGGAACATCCACGAAATCCATCACTTGCGAACCTTTCACCAATTCGCATTCTGTTTGACATTCTTCTTTGGTGGGACCATTTTGGGAAACATATGGGTAATCGAATTCGCTACAAAGACCACCATTTCCGTTGATCCATTTGAAAGCGTTGTCCATTAATCCGCCGTTACATCCGTGGTCGTGGCCTCCGTGCTTCCAGTTATCGCAATCCACGAGTTGCTCTTCCGAGAAAGATACTAATGAACCGTGCTTCACGAAGTAGGCGCCCTCTAAAGCGCCGGTAGTGGAAAAGGACCAACACGAACCGCACTGTCCTTGGTCCTTCACAGGAGTAACGGCTCCGGCAGAAACCCAGTCGACTTCGGTGGGAGGAGCGGATTTTCTCAAATACATATAGTTGGTCTCAGCGGGGGATTTGAACACGAATTGATTGGATAATATTTCGGAATATTCCGTGGAATTCATACCGGAAAACTGATTATGACCCAATTTGTATGATTTTCCCAGGGAATTTACGGAGTCGATGAATAAGTCGTTGTCGACCCATTTTTCAAACACAGAATAAAAATGTTGAGTATTGTGGATACGGATTTTGAATTGGTCGATCCATTTTAGGAAACGGTGCTGGTTATTGCTGTCGCCGGATGCCAGAGACACGCAAGTCACGCAGGCTATAGTGGTGAGTAAACTCAAGAGATTCATTTTATATAGATTGAAATATATTTTTATTTACTTTTCCTAAAATATATTTTGTGTGATTTCTTGTTTTGTGTTAGATTTTGTTTCTATGGATTTTCCAAGGCGTCGAGACAGATGCTATTTGTTAGTTATTAACCACAATGATAAGTACATCCTACATAAGCCGCAATATATACTTCTTCATTATTTGCTATTTTAGTGTCATAATCATCTTTACTGTATCGATTGCCGGATAAATCTAAATAACGCAAATTATAAGGATATTCATAAACAATATTTCCAATTCCATCTAATTCATTTGTCCACTGCAACATACCATTATCATCCAATACATTTTCATATATAGTATTTCCTGAAGCATCCAATGTTTCTTGTTTTAAAATAATTTCACTTGGTTGCAGTTGAGGATTGAAATCACAATCCATAGTAATTTTCGCCACAGTGTAGTTTGCCAGAAACACTGAGTCTTGTTTTTCACCATAACCAGGGATATTAGATGTAGTAATGTAGTCGCCGGATTCTAAAGAACCGTTTTTGTTTGAAACCCAAACCGCACCTTCACCTACCGAGTTAATATAAATACGTGTATCACCATCTTCTTTTTCATAAGGTGTTACAAAATTACCAAATTTATCCGAACGTTGTTCAGGATCTTCTGAATCAGAAATAACACCAAAACAGGATTTATCGTTGGATTTTGTTGATAATGAGACTAATGGCAACGATTCGTTCTGTGTAATTGCCTTGTTTCCTTTCTCTAACTTGTTAGACATACTCATATAAGTATTCTTATTTGCGCATACAATCAACCCTTGATTATTTGAAGCGTCTGTGTGTAAAACATTTTCTATGAATGTTCTGTGCTGTCCTGTAAAATTCATCCATGTGGAACCTACGAGATTATAGTGAATGAACGCCTTGGAAGAGTTGTTGTAATAAAAATGTAAATCTTGCCCAGAACCTTCAATATGCCAATAATTACCAATTCTTACTCCTCCTTGTACGTGTAGTGTTTTTTGAGGGTTTGTTGTCCCGATACCTACGTGGCCACTATTTCTGATAGTCATGCGGTTGTAACCTAATCGAATTTCTCCGTGATAATCTGAACTGTTATTCACACCATACTCCTGCGAATAATAATTTATATAGAATGGTTGAGGACTCCAATAATCCATATGATGAAGGCCACTGGAGGTCCCAGACCCTATGTTTAAGTAAGCACCACTACTCTCTTCCAATCTTGCAGATCCAAGTATGTCAAGAGCTCTTACAGGATTCGTTATCCCGATACCTACATTCTGCGTTCCATTTCCTAAACAAATCACATTGTCGGCTGTAACAGTCGAATCTCTCCCGAGAGCAATAGAATTTGAGCCTGTTACCACTGCCCCTTTTCCAATAGCAATACTGTCAGCACCGGTGGCTTTGGCAGAAGTACCAACCGCAACTGTATTATCCGCAATTGCTTCGGCCGCTGAACCAACCGCACACGAAGCCGAATCGGTGGCTTTAGCTGCATTACCGATGGCCATCGAAGAATAATTAGCCGTTGCGTCATTGCCAATAGCAACAGAATGTCCACTGGTAGTTTTACTACCTTGTCCAATCGCAATACAATTCATATGGGTTACCGATGCGTTATTACCTATTGAGATACAGTTTGGTACATTTATGTCGGCACCAGCTTTATATCCAATAGCGATATTATACAACCCATTCGCACTCGCGTCGGTTCCCAATACTATTGAGTGGTCAGCCATTCCTATAGTTCCTTTTCCGATAGCTATTGCGTTATGAGAATTATTTGTGGTCGCTCCATAACCGAATGCCACGCTACTTTCACCTCCGGTAGTAGCATTAGTTCCAATCGCCAAGCTATTTTTCGAAGAGAAATTCGAAGTGGCAACTTGTTCGAAGCCACCATCATTGCTTATCGCAACGAAAATAGATTCCCCTGAATATGTTCCTTGTGTTCCTTTACCAGGGATACCTGAAACAACGCTAGTATAGGATTTGTCGGGTGCTGTTTCTAAATTCCACGTGTAGCCATCAAAACTGGTCATTATTCGGTTGCTGCCACCATTTCTTACCGCGATAAATACAGTTATACCGTTTATAGTTCCTGAGTTTATTTTGGTCCAATCGCTACCTATCGAACTTGTTGCTGGTTCCCAAGTGGTACCATTAATACTGGTGATAACTGACCCACTCTCACTTAGAGCAACAAATAATGTCTTATTTGCGTAAGTTCCCGTATTTGGTACCCCGGAACAAATACTGATAGAAGATTGTGAAACTTGTGTCATCGACCAATTTATCGCGTCTAAGCTTGTCAAAACATAATTAATGTTATCTAGAGAATCAGGATCATTGCTGACAGCAACAAATATAGTTTTGTTTATTTCCGTTGATTCATCGTCGAGAATAACTCCCGAGGTAATAGAACACCACTCTAAATCTTTATTTGCAGTGTCTCTGCCGGTCCAAGATTCTCCATCATCACTGGTCATTACACGATTACCAGTACCGTCGGTTGCGACAGCGACAAATACGGTGGTATCGTTATATATCCCTTCTCTTGGAATTCCGTGTGTAATATCTTTCCACGAATTGGTGATTGAAGTTTGTTTTGTCCAAGTAACACCATTAGAACTGGTCATTACACGGTCATCGTTGTTACTTCCAGAAGCACCGACGGCGACAAATAATATTTTATCGTCATAAGTTCCCGTACTTGGAACGGCTGAAGTAATGGCATTCCAAGATAGGTTAGAACCAACTGTATTGTAGGCGTTCCAATTTTCTCCGTCATCACTGACCATTACACTGGTAGTACTGCCGTTAGAAACCGCAACGAATATAGGTATGTCAACATATGTACCTTCACTTGGTGTATTATACGTAATATCACTCCACGCTGAACCGTTCGTTGATTCGTTAGTCTCGGTCCAGCTGCTATGACCCAGGATTAACCCAGCGTCAGCATTATACCCGATGGATACTGACCCTTCGTGCATTTGACTACTCTGACTTCCTAAAGAAACACCGTATTTACCTCTTGCGGAAGAACCATGTCCAACAGCAATACTATAATCAGCGATTGCCTTTGTAATTGTTGCCATTATATGTTATAATATAATAATATATATAATATAATTATTTGTAAGGTAAACCCTAAATTTTGTTTGATTTGTTTGATTTGTTTCATTTGTTCGATTTCATAGTTTCGATTTCAGTTTTCAAGGACGCGATTTCCTTTTTCAATAGAGCGTTTTCCGCGGTCATTTCGCCCCGCATTTCTTTGACGGCTTCCACAAGAAGCGCACACGTATTTGCGTAAGACACACTCTTGTATTTTTCCTTGGAATCTTCTGTTTGAACCAATTGTGGGAAAATTTCTTCGACATCTTGAGCTATGAATCCCAGTTGTTTCCTCTGAGTTTCATCGTCTTTTCTTACAAACTCTACACCCTGTAATCGGCAAACGTTTTCCAAGACATTCGACAAGTTGGAAATGTCTTTCTTGAGACGAAAATCGGAAGTGGCGTTGAATGACGATGATGTTAGCTCTCCTGAACGAGCATTTAAAAACGTGTTACAATTACCGTTATAATCAATAAATCTTAATCCATTATGTAATTTCACTTCAACATTTGCTGTTGAGGAATTAGCATTATCACCATTTCCAACAGATATATAATTATTTCCGTACCCATTGAATTCAACTTTTTCTATATCGAGAGTGTCTACATAAGTACGATGTGTGGAAGTCCCTAGACGAATTTCATCGTCTGCTCCAGTAGTTGTCCCTTGCCCAATAGCGACCGAATTATGATATTGTCCGGTGGAAGCCCCGTTTCCTAAAGCTATACTGTTTTGTCCTCCAGTTATAGCATCCGAACCAACGGCGATACTATTCTTACACATCATATTCGATGTCATCACGCGACTCGAAGATCCGTCGCTACTCACGGCAACGAATAGTTCTTCGCCGGCATACGTTCCAGTGCTTGGAATGCCAGAAACGATACCTTTCCAACCGTTATCCGGCGTGTTTGACCCGACTGTCCAATTTTCACCGTCATAACTGGTCATTACCCGATTCCCAGTTCCACTACTGGAAACCGCGGCAAATAGTGTGACGCCATTTACCATACCGGCGGTCACACTTTCCCAATTCAAGCCATTTCCAACAGAGCCGGCACTCTTGGAGGTCCAGGTGTATCCATCATTGCTGATCATAATGACGTCATCCTGGTTGGAATTCGCGTGACCCACCGCGACAAACAGAGTTTGATTAGCGTAATTTCCTGTATGAGGTGTTCCTACACAAACGCTGGTAGCTTTTATAGAATTTGTTGCGGGGTTTTGAACACTGACCCAAGTAGTAGAGTCTGTGCTTGTCATAACATAAGAGTCAAAACTGACCGCAACAAAAAGAGTATTATTGCTGGCGTCTCCAACAGAAGGAACACCAGAGGTGACTGAGCGCCAGTCGTTGGCGAACTCTGTGTTTGAAACTATAGTCCAAGTATTCGCATCTTGACTGGTCATTACGCGGTTATCGTTTACATTGTTTACATTGTTGCAAACGGCGACAAATGTAGTAATTCCATTCAAGAGTCCGTGTGTTACCGAAGTCCACTCTCTGTTTACAGTAGGTTTGAGTGTCCAATTAATGCCGTCTTGGCTCACAATCGCGCCGTTAGAGGTGGTTGTAGGGCCAACAGCAACAAACAGCATATTGCCACTTAGCGAGCCTATGCTGGGAACGGCCGCAGTAACAGATTTCCAAGTTTTTCTGTCTCCATTGGTGTTTGATGAGATTTGGTGCCAAGTTATTCCATCTTCACTTGTCATAACACTATATGTGCCTGTGCTTGAAACAGCGACAAAAATGGGTGTTCCAGAAAGGTCGCCGACGGTTGGTGTATTATATGTAATCGAGCTCCAAGAAGAAGAGTCGTCTGAAGTGGGTGAATTCCAAAGGTGTCCGGGGATTCTTCCGGCGTCGGCTTTATAACCGATGGAAATGGATTTATCGTCGGTTTCGTTGCTTTGAAAACCGAGTGCTATTCCATTATGTCCGGTAGAACTTGAACCATATCCAACAGAAATACTATAATCTCCTGTAGCTTTCGTAATACTTGTCATTTAGGTATATATTATCAAGACAATTATATTATTTATATACAATAAATATTTCTAAATATAGTATATAGACACATTATGAAGGGAGGAGATTCGTTTCCAGTTAGTGTTACCTTAACAAGTTCTAGGTTTGAAGAATTAAAAAAGGAAATAAAAGTGAAAATAGATTCCACCACCTCCTCATCCATCGAGACACCCACTCCACATATCGACGCACCCACGGAAGAAAACCCCAAAACTGCGGTCGTGGAATTGCCTCGTGATGATGTCGATAGAATAGCTAAGAAACTTCTTGAAGAATTTGAAGGGTTGAACCCTCGTGTCAGAAAAGTAACCAAAGCTGAGCTTGATAAACTTAAACCAATATTTGATGAAGTTAAAACTGAAGTGAAAACAATGTTATCTGGAGAGACAGATCAAACACTCCAAATATTTAAATATAGTGCGTTAAGAGATAGTATATTAATTCATATAATAGGCATTGAAAATTTCGTAAATAGATGTGTGTCAGTTGATAGTAAGAATAAAGGAGGATTTACAAATAAAGACAAGGTAAAAGACTACGAAAGAATTGTAAAATATATTCCTGATGTTATGAAAAACCTCGAAAAAAATAGGGGTACCTGGATGAAGGAAGAACATATCCAAACGTTAGAATCTTTTGGTCTCAAACACATATGGAATGATATTATTTTACATCCTGATGATCGTGAAAAAAATGTCGAACTAAATAACTTAGGTAACAATTTCAACTTATATGATTCGAGTGTTGACACTCCAATTAAAGATTCATTTGAAAAATATGTGATGGATTTTCTTAAAGTTAATTCATGGGCTTCCATCTTTTCGTATAATTTCAAAACGAGGGATGCCTTCATAAGTGTCTTCAGAAAGTTTTATGCGGTTCACAAAGAGATATGGAGAGAGAGAGAGAGAGAAAGAGAGAGAGAAAAAGAGGTGAGAGAGGAAGAATTACGTGTTTTGAACGTCAAAAATACAAACAATTGGCCAGGTGCAGACCCCTCTAAGATTGATGGTGGCGCTTTCCCAGAAGAAATTGTCAGTAATTTTTCACAACAATCAGAACACCCTCCACCTTTAGGTTATAAAGAAACAAAAATAATTGGTGTAGCAATCGTATACATTTGTACTTTCTTCGTATTATTAGATTCTTATAGAAGATTGGCTTATCAAATCGATAGAATTGTAAGTGCCAATGAAACATATCTACAAGTATTTCCCGAAGACCAAATACACAAAAACTATACATACATACTATCCTCCATTTTATCGTTTTTCTATGTAATGCACCAAGTTGTATCAGGAGGAATCCTTCAATGGGTCAATGCGTTAAACTCCAACACATCGTATGAAACTATAAAAAACATAGTACAAGCTGCTGCTGATGAAACGGGAAGGAAAACACTTGAAAGCTGTCAAGATGGTTATTTTGGATGTATTAATGGGTTTTTTACAGGTGTCACCAGAGATTTTATGCAAAATGAATTGGCCACCCAAGCAACAACAAACATAAAAATGGCTGTTGAAAGTCAATTCAACGCTTTGCAAGCTGAGGCAAGGAGTATTGTGTATGAATATAATTTGGCAACTTCCAATATAGTTACCGGTATAAATGTTTTATCTTTTTCCACATTAGTTCTTATGAACACATTCTTTCCAGAATCATACACACGAGAAATGGTAATGGCTGGTGCAGGGTCTCTTCAAGGTGCGTATCTCTCCAGCAGTATTTGGATGAGAGTGGGATTCACGGGTGCTCAAGTAATGATATTGTTGCAGCCATTGCCGAATTTATTAATGAATAGCGGACAAAGAGAAGGGCCAGGACAAGGACAAATACAAAATGGTCCAGCAGATGAAGACATTCAGGAAGTAGAAAGGCTTAGAATAGAAGGAGAGAGACAGAAACTACTGCAGATACTGGGAAGTGAAGATAGACGAATAAACGAAAGAAGGGATATTCGAGATGAAATCGCAAGAATAAGAGAAGAAAAAGAAGCATACGACCTCCTTAATGAATTGAACGGCCCTCTTAAAGCACGTCGTGGAGGAAGTCATAGTGGTGGTTCTCGAAAAAAACAATCCCATAAGAACTACAGAAAAAAATCTCACAAAAAGAAATACACAAGAAACTCCAAACAAACACGCAAACAAAGACGACGCAAGACCAAATCTAAGAAATAGGCAAATCATCACACATCAATTCACAACATCCATTTTTATCCCATCTAAATTGTATGGCGTGCATTTCGACGCCTTTTTCTCGACATTCGTAAAAGGCGTTGCGGTAGGTTTGGTCGACAACACTTGGTTGAAACGACCCAACATCTTCACGCTGAATAACATAACACATAATAGTTCTGTATGATTTCGTTATCGAAACCAGATCATACAAATGTTTCAATGCTCTCGGACTAACGGGGTCTTTGGCATTTTTCCGGTACCCGTCCGGAAAATACGCGATTTTTTTATTCCACGGAACATCGTCGAAAACAGTCATATCCATTTTCTTGCGTTCTTTAGCTGAACAATCGACATAGTCCGCAAGAGGAACATTTTTGACTTCCATAACGAAAGGTTTACCGGAAGCATCAATGCCGACGAAATCGAATCGAGAATGTGTTCCCTCGATAGATACTTCGCGAATGAACACACTCGTGCCTTTCAAGAATCCCAGTAGATTGTTTTTGAGTGCGTGTTCAACCAATGTTTCCGCAATTTTAGGGTTTATTCCCACAATAATATTATTTTGGAGTTTAGGTTCAAAACGGACGGAAAGGTCAACGCGGTAACAGCACACGTTCTTTTTGGCAACGACCGGAGACAAATATACGGTGCTACAAGTGTCTGAAAGCCCACAGCAACCTAACGCAGGAGTATGCGCCAAGACGGTTTCATCGGTATCTTCGATGAAGACATCGGCAACATAGGGTGTTTTACAAGTGGCCGATGGTCGTTTCAGAATGTTTCCTCTAACAAGATTTGGTAGTTGAAATGCGGACATATTGGTTTGATTTGGTAATGTTCGATGCGTTCATTCAATGAAAAGAACATCAATTTTTTGAGGTGTTTGAATTCCATCCAAACATCGCATCCATTTTTTTTACCCGTATATGTATATAATATGGATGAACATATGCGTGCGTTTATATGGACGGCCGAAGTCGAAGATATTTTAGAGAAACTAAGGGTGAATTGTGTGAATTTGTGTGAGTATCATCGAAAGCGATATTTTCATTTCAAGTCTTATGGGAAATATTTTCGCATACCGATAATTGTGCTGGCTTCTATAAATTCCACCGCATCAGTGGGGTTACAACCATTATTAGAACAGCAAATTGTTTCTGGGATAACTTGTATAATAGGAATGATCATGGGTATAATGGGTTCAATTGAACTATATATGGGAATTCAGTCGAGTATGGATTTGGAGTTGAAACAGTCGAAGGATTTTTATTCTTTGGCGATTGATATCTACAAGACGTTGGCTGTTGGTAAGAATGATCGCGGAGAATCGGGAATATCGTATTTGAATAAAAAGTACAGTCAGTATTCTAAAATCAGTGAGCAGAGTAATTTGTTGAAGCGTGAGTTGAGGATAGATATGTTGGCGCACATTCGGCGCAATTTGAAAGACCACACGCCGAATGGGTCATCAGCTGATGAGATGGATTTATTGAATAATGTATATTCCACGATAGAGAGTCATAAAGTCGATATTGCCAACGAGTTTCAAAAAGAGAATATCGTGCCGGATGTGTATGAAGATAAACGTGGTCGTGATACCACGGCGAGGTTGGAAGCATCTAAAGCAATGATATCAAACAGGAAACCTTACACTCCATCTCCGCGAGATAATGGCTTGCCACCACCATCTCCGTCGGCGTTTGCGTCATTAGTGTTGAAAGAGCCGGAAGAGCAAGAAACTATTTTGAGTGAATCTACGATGGTGGAACCGATTACCGATATATCCGACAATACGATGAATGTGTAAATTAGCGAGTATTATGCGTATCGTATAGATTGGGAATAATAGTTCCGTATCCGTCAGATAATTGGAAGAATTTATCTTTATGGTCTTTGTATATGTGGGTGAGTATTAATTGGTCGGTCCATATATTATTTGTGTCTACAAGTTTGTCCAGATAAGTCTTATATAGATTGACAAAGGTCGAGATAATGTTTTTATGTAGAATATAACTTGTTCCGCATATGTGATGATAATATTTATTTTTATCCACTGAAGTTTCCGCGTATTTTGCGCTCGACGAATAGATAAATTTATCTTTTGGAAGTTTATAAAGTTTGTCTATATTTGGAAACGAACAAGATGGTGGTTTTTTATTTCTATATACACACACACCAGCATCAACCCAACAAAAGAAGTCAGACATAAACGGGTTTTCTTGTATGGCTTTTTCGACAAGATATATTTTTTCATTCCAAATGAGGTTAAGTTCGACAGTAGGACAATCAACATCGTGCGTAATCATTTTGCTCGAATAATCGAATGTTTGAAAATCCTCAATATTTAGTTCCATATAGTATGTTGGAATATCTTCGCGATATTGTTTTACTATCTCGATGGCTTCTTTATTGCCGAAAAACACGTAAGGACAGTTTATTTTGAGAGTATTGTGGAACCAGTCGATAAATTTGTCGTCGTGTTTATTTTTCACTTTCCAATAACCAGAAACACACGTCAACGGATGATTATTATTTTCCATTATAATTTATATAGATAGATTTTTAAATAAATTATATGAAGATTTGTTTAGTGGGCCCAGGAACCGAGATTCCTCCCAAATCGTGGGGTGCGTGTGAGATTATTGTATGGGATTATTATGAAAACCTGAAAAAAGTGGGTTATGACGCTTGTTTTATAAGCAATAGAAATAATAATGTTGTTATCGATTATATAAAAAAGGGTTGTTTCGATGTAGTTCATATTATGTATGACGATTTGATTATTTTGGCACCTCATATTCATAATAGTTGTAAACTCATATTATACACAACACACTGGGCATATTTGCCGCAAGTATATACAAATAATAAAATGTACGCTCCGTTTCAACATTTGCTGAAACAACAAAGGCACGTTCAAATTTTTGCGTTAAGCGAGCAAATCAAACAAGTGTATATGAAAGCGAATATACCTGAAAATAGAATTCGAGTTATACATAATGGAGCCCGCGAAGACCTATTTCGATATGCACAATCTCCTGCGTTTTCTGAGCGCAGCATATACGTTGGTAAAATCGAGATGCGTAAAAGGCAGTATTTGTATGAGTCCATAGCCGGATTGTATTTTGTAGGGCAAATACACAATTCTTCATTTCCAAAGGGTCATAGTCGATATTTGGGTTCATGGGACAAAAACCAATTATACGAGAGTCTAACAGATTATGCTAATATATTGTTGATGTCTGATGGCGAGGCGGACCCCCTGGTATTGAAAGAGGCTCTAATGGCGGGATTAGGTGTGGTGTGTAATGAGACGAGTTGCGCGAATTTGGATAGTTCTAAAGAATTTATAACGGTTATACCTGACGACAAATATGATGATATATCTTATGTGCAAAATGCGTTAGAAGAGAACAGAAAGGTGAGTCTATTGAGACGAGAGGAAATCCGTGAGTATGCTTTGACTGAGTTTTCCTGGAAAAATATTATTCAAAATGATTATTTGAAGAATATTCAAGGACTGGTGTAACGATTATAAATTGATAAGTCTTCTCGATAGACTCGCATAATTATTTCTTTCATTGTATCGTCATACAAGCTCAAATATGTAGTATTAATGTTGTTAAATTCTATCCCAACAAATATATTGTAGTTTTGTAGATAGTTTTCAATAGTTGACAATTTTTTGTAGGAAAATATGGAAATGTTTGGACAGTTATTAATAAATTCTGATTGAGGTAAAATGTGATCGATATTCCCGGAAAAGTGATTTTTATTATTCAATATATTCTCGAGTTTATTTAATACAAAGTCTTTAAAATCGACCGATTCAAACATTTCTATTAATTTTGGGTCTGAATACTTACAATATTTTTGTTTGTAGGCTGAATATAAGCGGTCATATGGGTCTCGTATTATAGTAAAAACGCTGAGTTTATCTACAAACGGTCTACCGTAGAACTGTATGTATTTTTCATAAGTGAAATGCTGTTTATACGATTCATATTTTTTAATATATCCAAAATTTTGTTCTTTTTCGCATTTTTTTAGTCTATCCTCAATATATGTACCTCCTGTTTTTGGAATATGGATAAATAAAACGTTATTATATATCGGCATATATAATAAAGGACCATTATACTAATGACATAATAACTTGTCAATTACTATATGTGAAGTCGTACTATCATCAATAATATAAAATAAATCTTTGTGTTTTTTCCATACTAAAGCCAACGCCAATTGCTCATTGTTTACATTATTGTTTGCTAACATCATATTACAAAATACATCTTCAAGTAATTTAGAAATTTTTTCAACTGTTTCTTTGTTTCCTCCAAACATGCTTCCTTTCAAAAGATTCGCTGAGTCCCATATGAATTCATTAGTAATATCATATGTTTCTAAATCAAATCTCTTTTGTATAATAAACTTACCATTTGATTTGTTTATGATCTTGTTACCGGGATATGGTTTATTCAAATCTATCTTGTCGAAAAATCTCGATATACCAATATCCATCCAAAAAAAAGAAGATGTTTTAAAAGGGTTTTCTTGTATAATGTCTTTCAACCAAGATATTTTGCTATATTGGATAACATTATATTCTGGTAAAATACATTCTACTCTATTTGGATGTTTAATCTTTGTTTTGTAAGTTTCACTGTTAATAATATCTTTCATTTTTTCTAAATATTGGAAATAATGAGCATCTTTTAAGTTTGTATTTTTAATAATAAGTGGATAATTTTTAGGTCTACAAGATTCGATGAATGACACAAATTTATCTTCTGTGAAGACGACTAAATTACAATTCAATTGTAACGTTTTCGCAATCCATAGTTTGTAATCATCTATTTTTCTTCCGTCTCCTTTTTCACTTCTATTGATATCGTAAAAGGCCGTAACAATTGTTGCCATATACCTTTTCACACAAAAACTTTAAGTAAGTATCCGTCTATTAAGTTATTCCAACCAAACATTTCATTTCCATATTTAGCGATTTGTTTTCGCAAGACAATACTCTTTGCTCTGTTTTCATCCATTTTTGTTTGAATATATGCCATATCATTTATTCTTGATTCTTCAATTACTGTAATGAATTCGCATTGCTTAAGATTTTTCGATGAGGTTTCATTTACTACTACTCCTAAACCACATATCAACGCCTCTTTTATTACTAATGGGTCTGCTTCACCATCACTCATAAGTAACATATTACCATATTTAGAAAGGTTTTTATATACTTCATTTCGTGACCACGCTCCTTTCCAATTACATGAAAGATGTTCACCACAAGGTCCAATTATATCTATATTATCCAGCTTACAATATATATGTTGTCTTTTTCGTGGCGTTATTTTACCTAAATAAATAGTTCTATCTGAGCACTCCGGATTATCATAATAAGTAAATGCGTCTTTATTAACTCCGTTTTCCAGTATATGACATTTTTTTGCCCCTCTTTCTTCAAGAAACTCTTTGTCTTTTTTTGCCAAAATAAAATTCAAGTGATTATTATTTATCATATATTCGAATATTGAAACAAAGCCATCATTACGGTGTTTATTTATATTGTTGATATACGGGTAATGACTTGTAAGCCCTACAATACAGTTTATATGTCTCGAAATGTGAAACAATACATCATAATGAATGTGCACAAAATCGAAATTTCCTGCGTTGATCTCTGTTATAAGTTCTTGTATATATTTTGAATTGATATCTCGTTGTTCATTATTGTTAGTTCTCATTTTATTTATTATTTGAACTTTGACATTTTTCTTCTTTAATTCTTGGTAATAATCCCATATTAAAATTTCAACTGCTCCCCAACCGATTGGAGGAATGTTCATTATTCCCGGTCCTACTAAACATATTTTTTTATCTTTGTAATAGGAATCCATACTACATAGTATATCATATAATTTTTCAAGAATTCAAAAGCATTCTGAGAAAAGTCTTCTAAAAAGAATTCTGCAAAACAAATCTTTGGTTGTAGTTCACCGGCCGTTTTTCGATATCGGAATATCCCGGTAATTGTCCCGCGTAAATTTTCGCGAAATACCAAAAGTGCGTGGTAACTTGTAAAGGTTTCCAACACGAATCTAAAGCCCATATGTCTGGGTTTCCACCTGTTTCTAAATATTTCACGCTGTTTTCATAAACAGGCAATAGTTTCTGTATGAAATCGTGTCTAATTATATATCCTGTCGTTGTTTGGTTGTCTATTATACGATTAAAATCGTCGCATATGTTTCGCGTATGAGTTTTTCCTCGAGGAGTTAAAACGATGACATCCCAGTTCTCTTCTTTGATTTTCTCAAATGATTCTGTAAATAATCGGTAATTGTCTTCATTCAATATGAAAAAATCGTCTTCTAAAATCATATAGTAGGGGTCATTATTCGTTTGTAGTTTTTTCAAACACTCGATGTGTGATAATGTGCACCCAACATCGCCTTTTCGGTGTGTAATCGCATTAAACCGTTTCACATTTTCGAAGAACGATCGACTCAACACGTTTTCTTTGATGTGTTTATCGCGGTCGGTTCGTTTCTCCAGATTAATATAATATCCTTTCATCAATATTATATTGAAATACTATAATATGTATCTATATTTGTATTTGGATTATTTGTATGAGCGAAGTTTCTCGCTATATTCTTCTAAAGTTCCATCGAAGTCGGCTCGTTTGTAATAATATTCCATCAACTCATCGCTTGAAAACGTCTCCAAACAAAAATTCAATAGTTCATTGCTCACATAGTATTTATGTAAGATGGTGCTTTCTTCCGTGCGCGGATGGGCTAAATGAAATAATGGTGTTTGTAAATACTTGTTATTAGGTCCTGCCGCCTTTTCATTAAACGATTCCGAGCATTTGAACCCCAGTTTCCTTATTCGTTTGACCCGCTCAACATCTTCGGGCGAATAACTAATAAATTGAACATTTTCATTTCCCAGCAATTTATACAGCTCACGATTAATAAACAATATTCCGCCCACACCAGCAACATTCGGGTCCGCAGTAACTTCCAACTTTTTAATATCGTAATCTTCCATAAAACTGGTCTTATCGGAAATTTCAAACGAACCCGGTGGAGTTCCGAACGGATGAAGCAATTGGAATCCGTCGTGTAGCAGTTTATTTTGTGTGATTTCATATGCGTGGGGAAGTGTGAAACAGTCCGTATCATTGATAATTAATATTTCCGAACAAGACCGTTCAATCAAATAATTTGAAACGATTGTTCTCGAAAAAGGTTGAGAACTTTCCAAAAAAAAGAATTCCATATTTGTAGTATATTTCAATCGAATGTCGTCGAAACTACATTTCTGTCCTTGTTCAAACACCAGGATTTTTGTATTGAAATGTTTACCTATAAAATTTAGAAGGCAAGTAAGATTCACAAGTCGTTCGTCGAAATCTTTCTTGAACGGTATGATAAATGTACATTTCGACAAATCCACTTTAGATTTCGCCGCAGTTTCAGTTGTGGAAGCATACAGTATTGTGTTTGATAAGTCAAGAGTCATTTGGTCCAAATATTTCTGTTTTCGTCGAGTATCTTGGACAATGAAATTGTCGACCTTCGCTTTGGAATCAAGGAGGATTTTTAGTGTTTGAATACGTTGAGTTATTGATATATAGGTTTCTCTGTTTATGATCGCGGTGTCGTAGACATTCTCCATAGTGGTGTCATAGACATTCTCCATAGTGGTATATTAGTTAATCTTGAAATACTATTTATATGTATTGAATATAAAAATAATATGTGAAATATCACATATGTCTGAATCCAAAAAGTATTGTATAAAATTTTTTGATAGTACAACTAAGTCTGATGTTTACAAAGAAATATACGAAAGACTTTGCGAAACACATCTCTTAGACTTTTATGGGCCAGATAAAAGAGTTCATATCACCGCGGGAGATGATTATACCCATGTTATCATCGTCAATACAGCTATGCCTCCCATACCACCCCATATTCCCAAACAGAATGTCATAGGACTGGCGTTTGAGCCCTTGCCATATTTAGGATTAACAAAAGCGTTTGTAAACTACGCGCAAAAACATATTGGAACATACTATATTGGTGATAAACAAGGACTTCCTTCTTGTTTTACAGAACACTATGCGTATATGTTTCATGTTACTCCATTAAAAAGCATTCCAGATAAACCCAAAATCATATCTATGATATTTAGCACCAAATCTAACTTAGAAGGACACAAATATCGACATAAACTTGTGAAACGGATTTTGGATGATAATTTACCGGTCGATATTTATGGAAGAGGATGTCGATTGTATGAGAACTATCAAATGAAACATCATTCACAATTGAAGGGAAATTTCGATAATTATGAACCGTATTTAGATTATCAATTTCATATTGCCATCGAGAATATCCAGTCTAATCATTATTTTAGTGAAAAAATCACAAACGCATTATTGTGTGAAAGTATTCCGGTATATTTAGGGTGTAAAAATATTGAATCCTATTTCCCAGAGCAATCAATAGTGTTAACAGGAAGTCTTGAAACCGATATTACATTGATTAAGAATATTTTAAGAGAACCCGAAAAATACAGGAAGGAAATAAATGTTCCAAAGGTAAAACAAACAATTGGGTTGATTCAAAATATAGATGTTGTCTTCAATAATGGCAATCAGTAAACATATACGAAATACAAAACCAAAAGAATATACATAAATATAGATAAATATATAAAAATATATGTAAACTATATAAAATGCAAAGAATACAAGAAAATCAACAAGTAAACAAAAGCGATAAAATCGAGGGATTATTTCCCTCTGGATACGCCGGCGTATTGATAGGTCAGAATGACCGTGTAGAAGAACTGAACCAGCGTGTCGCAGAACGTGTTACTGCGGATTCACCATTACAACCAAACTTTGATCCAAGACCTGTATCTACCAAATACTCACTATTCCCGATTATTGACCGTCGTGCTTTACCTAAGACACCTATTTTGAAAGCTCCTCAATATAATCCAACCGGGAAATTCTACAGTAATTTAGAGAAAGGTCCTGTTGATGGGTTTTTATCGAATGTTAATGTGGAATCAACTCTGCGCAATCAATACCACGCATTACAAAAGGGTGGTGCTCCTCAATCTACTTATATTCCATCATCGGATAGCGATTTGTATCGCGTGGACGTTGTTTCCAGACCATCCGTCCAACCACATCCGGAATTATTCAGACACGACGATTTCGCGCAATCCCGTGGCGTAAGTAACTTGAATATCCACATCGGTAACGACACCTTTTTCAATCATACAAGGACCCAACTTAGAACTGGAAGTCAAAAGTAAGATGTTTTGAGTCTTTGAAATGTATTAGTGACCTACTATTTTTTTATACATACACTATAAGAAAATATCAATCATATGAAAACTTATAATGTTTATCTGCTATATATTTTAATCATTTTAGCAACAACCTTCTTCTTCTTCTCACATTTTAAACTCCAACAAACGAAAACCTCTGAAGGGTTCCAGCAAGACGGCCCATTTGTCCTCAAACAAAACCACCATATATACGACTCATTTTACGCCGAAATATACGACACAGTTGCCTATCCAGAAAGGATTTGCTCCCTGGTTGCGCGAAAAGTCATAGATGTATTACAACCATCTCCCGAGCATTCCACATTCTTGTGTATTGGTTCTGGCACAGGAAGTCTTCTGAACTGCCTCCACGAAAACAAATTCGCGCATACGTTTGGTCTGGATAAGTCTCAATCAATGGTCGATGTATCCAAGACAAAATACCCGCTTCTTCCAGTGAAACACGGCGATGTGTTGGACTCTATGACCTATGACCGAAGCTCCTTTACACATATATTTTGCATAAACCAAACATTTTATGAAATCGAAGACAAATCTATATTTTTCCGCAATTGTTATTCGTGGCTCCAGCCCAACGGATATTTGATACTACACTTGGTAAACGGTGATAAATACGACCCTCTTAACATTAAGAATTCCCCGTTCAACATTAGTCTTGCGACCAAATACAGTAAGAAGAGAATAAATAAACACACCGCCGATTTCTCTGGGTTTTCATACACAAATGGCTACAATGTGTCGAGGGTGGATTATCCTACAGTGGGTGAAGATGCCGCACCAAATGCTTGTGTAATAACCCAGAAAGAGACTTTCTTGGACAAGTCCACGGCGAATATTCGGGAGAATGAGCGGAAAATAACAGTAGAAAGCGCCAATAGTGTTTTGCGGTTAGCCGGAGAACACGGATTTATTGTAAAAGGCAAGATTGTGTTGGATCAAACACCCATAAATGATCCACATCAGTTCATATACATATTAGAGAGGTCACATTGAATCTTTTTTCAACGGAACGTCATCCTCTCTTCTGGGGTCATAGTCGTCGAGTTCTTTCAGCGCGTCAATCAACATATGGAATTGCACCTTTTCATAAGGGTGCATTTCGATGTTTTTCTTTTTTAGCGCAATCATTGAGTCTTTGATATTATACAGATTCAAAAGAGCTTTCGATATTTCTGTTGTTTCTTCCTCGGTTCTCGAATCGCTCATAAACATTTAGCTGATAAAATTATATATTATTTGTTCGAAATAATATATTTTGGTCGGGTATATAGTGAATAAAAAATATATAGTCAAATTAAGTCAAACACCGAATTCAAATGTATTACCCCATAATCGATAGAGAAATCATATATGAGAACCTACACATATATTTGTTATTGATTTTCATATTATCTGTGTTAACAATTTTTGTATATATTAAATTGAGTTTCCCTTTTTGGAACAATCAGCCGGTTTATCACAGCTACGATTTCTGGCGGTATTTCTACAAACGACCCTTTATTGTACAAAAACGGTTTCCCATAAAGAGCCGATTTTGCGACTTTGACAA
>Ga0209092_10000208_pt1 | contig 55948 bp, 63 predicted proteins | sample FraStrMetagenome_FD_187446 | JGI IMG/M metagenome (GOLD analysis project Ga0209092, IMG submission 187446) | Marine eukaryotic phytoplankton communities from Arctic Ocean - Fram Strait ARC3M Metagenome (SPAdes) (version 2) | ecosystem: Environmental > Aquatic > Marine > Oceanic | place: Fram...
CAAACCCCAACACAAACCCCAACTCAAACTGCAAGAGTAACGGTCACTCCAACTAATACTCCTACTCAAACTCCAACTCAAACTGCGAGAGTTACTGTTACACCAACACAAACACCAACTCAAACTCCAACACAAACTGCGAGAGTAACCGTCACACCTACTCAAACTCCAACACAAACCCCAACTCAAACTGCAAGAGTAACGGTCACTCCAACTAATACTCCTACTAATACTCCTACAAACACCCCAACAAATACTCCGACATTAAGTCCTAGAGTTACTAATACCCCTACACCAACTAACACTCCGACTAACACACCTACTAACACACCTACTAATACATCTACGCCAACCAATACACCTACAAATACTCCAACAAACACTCCGACTAATACTCCCACTCAAACTCAAACTCCAACTCAAACTCCGACTAATACGCCGACTAATACGCCGACTAATACGCCTACTAACACTCCAACAAGTACACCAGGAGGAAGTCCAACGCCTACACCAACTAATACTCCCACTAATACCCCGACTAATACATCTACACCAACTAACACACCAACTAACACACCAACTAACACGCCAACCAATACTCCGACTAATACTCCAACCAATACATCTACACCTACTAATACCCCTACAAATACACCAACTAATACTCCTACTAATACACCAACTAATACTCCGACCAATACTCAAACTCAAACCCCAACTAATACTCCTACTAATACGCCGACAAGTACACCAGGAGGAAGTCCAACGCCTACACCTACTTTAACACCAACTAACACTCCGACTAATACACCAACAAATACCCCTACAAATACTGCGACAGTTACTTCAACCAACACACCTACAGTTACTCAAACACCAACGCAAACACCAACGAATACGCCAACTAACACACCGACTAATACTCCGACAAATACGCCACCTAATACTCCAACTAATACGCCTACAAATACTGTAACTGTTACACCAACACTTACACCTACAAATACTGCGACAGTTACTCCTACAAGTACACCTACTAACACTCCAACAAATACCCCTACAAATACAACGACAGTTACTCCAACTGTTACCCCAACAAATACGCCGACATCAAGTCCTGGTGCCACTTTAACACCTACTCCAACAAATACCGCTACTGTTACGCCAACTAATACTCCAACTAATACTCCTACAACAACACCTACTCCAACAAATACCGCTACTGTTACGCCAACTAATACTCCAACCAATACTCCAACCAATACTCCAACTAATACACCGACATCAAGTCCTGGCGCCACTTTAACACCTACTCCAACAAATACCGCCACAGTTACACCAACTAATACTGCGACAGTTACTCCAACCAACACACCTACTTTGACAAATACTCCTACTGTAACACCTACGAACACTCCAACAAATACTTCAACTAACACTCCGACTCCAACAACGACACCAACTAACACTCCAACGAATACCGTAACTCCAACTCCAACAAATACTCCAACTAACACTCCGACTCAAACGCCTACTAATACACCAACTAATACACCAACTAATACCGCAACCGTTACTCCAACCAATACTCCAACTAATACTTCAACACCAACCAACACACCAACCAACACACCAACGAATACTCTAACAAATACACCTACAAATACCCCTACGAATACTCCAACAAATACAGTAACTAATACACCAACACCAACAGACGGACCATCACCAACACCTACAAATACGCCAACTAATACTCCTACTAATACAGTTACTCCAACGAACACACCTACTCCAACAACTACGTTAATTGAGGATTGTGATGCAGATATCTCCGTAGGAGATGGGGTTACGCCAACACCAACACCAACAAATACACCTACACCCACACCAACACTACGAGCGTGTATAACACCTGTTAGTGGGGCGGTAACGTTTATAATTGATGATGGTTATTTTGATTGTGGTGAAGTTGCAAGATTAACTAATTGTGACCCTAATGATAGAGAACAAGAATTCTATGTGACTGCACCAATATCTTATACCGGTGGTACTTTAACATCAGGTACAACATTTAATGGTACTATAGGTGGTATAGAATATTGTTTAACATATGAAGAAGAAGTTGATGGGTCGTCAACACATATTCTAACCTCTGTTAATAGTATAGATGCAGATTGTTTAGAATGTACTACACCTGACCCAACTCCAATACCTGAAATTATTAGCGTATATGAAAGATGTGGTGGGGTTGCTTGTGTGGAAAATGACATTACATATGGTGAACAAACCGACCCTAATGATATTGTAAATAATTGGACACGATTCTCATATTTTGCACCTAACATATTCCCTGGTACAAATGTTCAAACGGGATTACAAACAGACGGTACTATTATAACAAATTTACCATTTTATTGGTTCTATACGGGTGGTACGATTAATAATAGTTCAAGATATTTAGGTGTTCATAATCTACCTATGACTGAAGGGGAAAATGTTGGACCAACCACTCCACCTTTATCGGCGGAATATCCTTGTCAAAGTTGTAACGCGGGAACCGACAATGGTAGATTTTACTTTAATAGTTATATAAATAAATTTGTTGTTTGGTTCAATGTTGGTCAACCTGGATGGGCTTGGACAACGTTTAATCCGACTGTAAATGAAGGTCAATCTTTAGGTAATCCAACGGGGTCTCAAATATTAACGACCACCTCTAATTGGAATGTAACGAATTTATCTAATAGTTTTCAGACTAAATATACCGTTGAAGGTCCTTCAAATACTGTAGTCGACGCGATAAGTAAAATAACAAATGCCGGAGGTGTACCCGACATGATTCAATGTTCACAAAATAGTGGATTAGTTAATGGGTTCTATTCTACATGTGGATTTAGTGATTACACACATGAAGTTACACTTGGAAGTAGTGCTCAGGATAATGACAATATTGGTCTCGTATTATCGACAATTAAAGATGATGAAGGTATTTATGGTCCTTCAGGTTCAACACAGTCTTTATTATTGACATTTAATTCACAATATGATAAGGCTGACATAAGGTATAACTTAAATAATGATACGTTAGCGTTCACTAATGGGTCCAATTCTTTCGATACGTATGTATGGGAAGGTACTAGTCCTTTTTCAGGAAATGGTAGCAGTAATAGTCCATCTTATAATTATTATTCTAACCAGGGTGATGTAAGAGTTAAGGTAGTAAAAACGGGGACGACTATAGATGTGTATACTACTAAAATGATGGGTGATTCAGGAGTATTACCATTCTGTACGGATTGTGTACAAACAGGTAACCCCAACCCATATACCTTATTAGTGAGTATAGACTTGAATGATATTAATACGTGGACCTCGGCACCATCATACGCGACGGGTAACGAATTAATTAAATTTGCAGACCAAGGTAAAATAGGTTATCATACGTCATCACAACGACAAACTCAGTTCTACGATATAGTATTCTCAGGTTCACAATTAACAAATACCGATACATTATATGGGTTAAATGTTGTTAATCCTGGAGCTAATAATGTTTCAACATTTAATGAAGTACCAGGATGTTGGGAATATATTGAAGATATAACAGGTTACGTAGGACCATCATACTCATTAAGTTTAGATACTGGATATCCTAACTGTACTCAATGTCCTAGTGACGACGCACCTTTACCATCACAAACACCTACTCAAACACCAACGCAGACACCAACAGGTACACCAATACAGTCACCTACACCAACGCAAACACCAACTAATACACCAACCCCAACACCTAGTGCACAACCAAGTGGAGCTAACTCCGGATGGATTTCGGGAGGTGTAATTCCTTGTAATGCGTTCTGTGATATCGCTTACTCTATCAATACTCCGATGACTTACGATGGAGTTTTTTACCAGCCTTCATTCATCTACGGATTACAAGATTGGGGTGGAAATCAAGACAACCCTGCATGGTTTGCTTTTAGGGTTGATAATGGTGATGGACAGACAGGGCAAGGTAATGATAACACTTACAGAGTAGCTAAAGTAGAAAAGGAGACATCAGGTCCAAATGCCGGAGTATATGGTGCAGTTACCTCACTATACGGTGGTGCATGTTTCACCACAGGTGACGAAGATTGTATACCTCTATAGATATTATGAATAAAAAAAATAAAATTAAAAGAGAGATAAATACTTATAGTAACATAACATATTCACTTAATAATGTGAGTGATTATAATAATAGAATAGAGAATTAATAAATGAATATAATTGTAAATAGCGCATCAGGAACACCACCATTTCAAATATGGGCTACTGATAGTTGCGACCCATTATCTCAACAAATATATGTTGGTCAAGTTCTCACTAATGCTGACTTTCCGTTTATCGCTAGCGTACCTACACCTTATGCAAATTCGCCGTTTTGTGTTAAAGTTATAGATGATGATGAATGTGTGGTTTGTGATTGTTTTTTTGGAGGACCAACACCTACGCCTACTCAAACACCAACGCAAACACCTACAAATACGCCAACTAACACACCAACACCTACACCTACCACTTCAGGAGTATGTCCAAATCCGACTTACTATTATGGGGTATTTGAAGGTAATGGATTTACAGTGTCTGCAACATACACTCTATCACCAACGTTATTTAACGGACAAAACCAATGGATTTCACCAAATAATGGTACTATACTGTGGACGGGTAGTCGATGGGAAGTCTCAGGTTGGAATTTAGCTGGAGTTTTATTTTATAATCCTACGCCTTCAACACCCTCACCTAATGTGGTAAATTGGTTATATCAGGGTTGTGCAGTTGGGGCAGTATGTGGAGTATCATTTACAACTTCAGATTGTGGATTACCAACTCCAACTCCAACACCTACAAATACCGTTACACCAACAAATACTATAGATGTTACGCCAACACCTACAAATACCGTTACACCAACAAATACTATAGATGTTACGCCAACAAATACGCCAACTAATACTCCAACTAATACACCAACCTATACTCCAACGCAAACACCTACTAATACCCCTACTAATACGCCGACAAGAACACCAGGGGGGACACCTACTCAAACACCAACGAATACGCCAACTAACACACCAACACCTACACCTACTTTAACTCCTACTAACACCCCGACTAACACCCCAACAAATACACCGACTAATACACCGACTAACACACCTACTAACACACCTACTAATACATCTACGCCAACCAATACACCTACAAATACTCCAACAAACACTCCTACTAATACTCCTACCAACACTCCTACACCAACAAGTAGTGAACCATCATTACCAACCACATATAGGGCATGTAATTCTACACTATCACCTACGATAGCTGATTTAATGGTTGCTCCAACAACCCTTAATACAACATTAAATGATGATGATTTTATTAGTTTCTTATTTACAATAACGAATCAATTTGGTCAAACATTTACTATTAATGAATGTTATGAAAAAATATCTTATGACTCTGGTGTACCATTATTAAACCCATCTGTACTATCAATTAATAGTGATTGTAGTAATAGTACTAAATGTGATGTGATACATGTATTGGCTGAAGGATGTGTAAATAATGATACAATAATTGTACAAATGGAAACATCATTAGCCACAACATTAAGTAGTGGTGATACTATAAGTGCCGCAGCATTAGCCGCGGTTGGTTCAGTTGTTTCAACTATTGTACCATCTCAAGGTGTTAACACTTGTTACACATTAGGAGGTAAAACTTCTTCTATCACATCAAGTCAGAATAATAACTCGGTTGGAACTGATTGGTCAACTACAGCAAAAAAATTCTCAATAGTAAGTAATTGTTCAGATACTTATTGTGGTTGTAAAACAGGATTTAGTATAAATAATACTTCAGCCTCACAAATAACATTAAATAATGTAAAAACTTGTAATGGTGATGTTGTTAGTATAGTAATATCTGGAGAGAGCTTTAATACTGTTACCGCTTGTATAAATATGAATAGCTTCTGGCAAACTGTATTTATCGGTGGACATACAAGTTTTATACAAATAACACCGGGTACACCATATAATGATTGTACTTAAAAAATAATAAAATGGCAGGATTAACAGGAAATCAATGTACGATAATAACCATAATACCTATGGAGGTAGAGTGTAATGTTACTAATGCATCTTCCCCAACGGCATCCGATGGTAGTGCCGTAGTTCAAGTATTTGGCGGTACCCCTCCTTATTCTATAACGTGGACTAATGGTCAACAAGGTAATACTTTAACTAATTTATCTCCAGGTACATATATAGCTAATGTTGTTGATTATTTTGGAGATTATATTAAAAAAACAACATGTGTTGTGGGTAGTAGTACCGAAACAGTTTACAAGTTTATTACATGTCCAGGATTTTCATCTCGAACAGTTTATGTTTCAGGGGCAACTTATGAACCACCATTCCCAAATTTCAAACCTACAATTATTTTTAATGAAATACCGGGATGTTATGAGTTTATTGGACCTGTTAGTTCGGCGGGACTTGAAGTGTCTGGATTAACAATTAATAGTTCTTATACTACTTGTACTGTTTGTAATCCACCAACACCGACACCGCCTACTCAAGACCCATTATGTTTAAGTAATAGTGAATTAAATCAACAATATGATTTCACACCTAATGGTACTGATAGTAATGGTAATTTCCAATGGTTAGATACGGTAAATGGTCTTACCTTAACATATAATGTTACTAGTGTTCGGTGGGAAGTATTGGTGTGGACATCAGTTAGTGGTAATCAAGGAGCTATGAGACTAAATCAGAGTCCTCCGCAATTACAACCAACAGGAACGTGGCAAAATCAAGGTGTACCACCGACAAAGGTAAATTGGGTGATGACAGTAGGGACATGTTCAAGTAATTTAAACAGCTTATCCTTAAGTGTTACTCCAATATCACCACAATGTGAAGGTCAGCTCGGTTCAGCAATAATGAACGCTAATGGTGGTCAGGCACCTTATAGTTATGTCATCGTAGGTATCACGTCTTCTCAAACATCAGGTCAGTTTACAAATGTTACACCAAACAGTTATGTTGGTCAAGTAACCGATAGTTTAGGTAATGTTGCCACAACTAACTTTACGATTAATCAAGGAGTAGGTGCACCATCATACACAATACAACTTAATAAGTTTAACCCAATAGTGACTAATAATATTGGAGAACAAGTTGTTAGTTATCAATATGATGTAACAGTTACACCTCAATTACCGACAGGTGTACAAGTATCGTTTGATTTAGATTTCGCTCATACTAGAACTAGTACGTACCCTGATAATGGTAGTTCTGACCCTATAACATATGAAAATACGTTTACGGGTAGTTTAGATGGTAATGTGGTAAGTATCAGTTCAACATCACCTGTTGGATTAGGTTCACCACCCCCACAAAATTGCCCTAACTCTCAAATTACTATTTATACATTTAGTAGTACTTCAGATACGACTATTACTATCGATAATAGTTCAAGTTTTAATGGTACTGTAAGTACAACGGTTAGATTACCTGGATGGGTGGGTGGTGGTTCATGTTCTTGTCCGATTACGGGGACAAACAGAACTAACGTACAATTAAATAATGTACAAATAATTGGAACAACGACCTGTGGAACCATAAATAATCAATCAACACCAATAACTGGTGAGTCTACTCAATCGGGTTGTCCACCATTAACGTAGATAAAAAAAATAAAAAATTAGATAATAAAACTATTTATAAAACATGGGATACATAATAAAAGATACCGCAGCATTAGTTAACAGTAAATTAACCGACGCAGGGCGAAAAAGAATTTCAGAAGGAACATTCAATATTTCATATTTCCAAGTTGGAGATAGTGAGGTGTGTTATGACTGTATACCGAACGCTAATTTAACGACAGGGCGGGTATTAGACGCCGAATATAACGCTCAAAATTTATCACCATTACCTGAAAAGAATAAGGCAAACGTTAAATACCCATTACTAGTATCGACTCAATCTACTAACACATACGGTATACCTATTTCTGAACCAATAATAGATAATATTTATAATACCGCAGCGACATTAGGTTTTTTTACTGGTCAAACATCTTACGATTTTAGCAATGTCGTAGACAATAATTTTACAGCCTTTACGTCAAGCGCGTACACAATTAACCCTAATTATGTTATACCTATGGGTACAGTTAATTCGGGTAATACTATTAGTTTAAATGCCTCAATTATAAATAGTGGAGTTACGGGTACAGTGATTTCTAACCATATAATGACAGTTTATTACTCAGATTTTAGTACACAACCAATAAGTAATAATTACCCAGTTTTAACATATAAAGTTATAGAAATTACAGGAGCAACTTCAGGAAATACAGGGCCAATAACTGTTAAACTTGATAGACAATTACCTGACTTACAAAGTATGGGATATACGGGTGATGCTAGAGTAATATTCTATCCTTCAGGTATGACTGAAATATACGATACGTATACCCCTGAGTTTTATTGGAATCAAGACGCTATTAATTTTGAAAGTAATTGTGATATTTCTAATTATTTTGTTAAAGTTTGGAATATGAATATTCCATGGACTGAAAACCCTGCGGGATTATTTACTAACGTGTATCAAGGGTATGACCAATTTGGTTCTACCGGATATACAGGGACAAAAGAATATTTAGGTTATAATTCAAATAATGGTCAAACAGATACGGATTCAACATACTATTATAATTCATTTTCTGAAAAAATTAATTTATCACCTTCTGACCAAAAATCTATAGCGATTGTACACTATACTAATCAATCTATCGATAATTTTTATGGTGAAAAATTTGCCTTAACAAGTACTGATACGGTATTTCCACTTTCAGGTCAAACAGGACCCGGTAGAAGATTTAGGGTGAATGTACCAACACTTATGTGGCACAAATCATCAGGAGGAACTATGGGACAAACATTCTATGTAGACCCTGATGGGTTTGAAAAAGAAAACTTATTTAAACCGTACTATATAGAATCCAACGTCAATACTGATATGAATAATCCCGGTATTAGATATTATCAATTATGGGATGATAATGCCAATATCAACGGAATTCCAAATAGGGTAGGTAAAGTTTGGCCCGATTTAAAAATGATAACATTTGATGACGATGAAATAATTGCGTCACTAAGTTATAAGTCAAATAGAAATTGGACATTACCAGCACCTAAATTAGGTTTAATCGTACCTAATACGTTTAATGGTACAACAGGTAGTGATACAGGTCTCCTTTCAGGAACCACTGAATGTTTATGGTTAACTTATAGGTTTAATCATTCTGCGTTTACAGAATCATTACATTGTAATTATTATACTCAAATATGTGGTACGGACCCAGATTGTCCACCTGATAGTGCAGATGTTACAATTAGATTTGGTAATGAATTTCCATATTTAGTCAGTGATGGTTCACAATCAGGATTTTCGGCTAACGATATTGTTATATTGGCCCAAAAAGTGGTATCAGGTCAAAAACCTGACCCAACCGAATGGTACGAGGTCGATGTAACTAGTCAATTAAGTGCAACGTCTGTTAATGGTAATATAACGGTATCAGGTTTGACGGGTAGTACTTTAATTTTAAATAAGGATATGTATGATGATGCGGTTTCTAACGGTGATGTGTATGATTTATCAAAGTATATTAATTTACCAAAAAATAATGACCCAGAGCCGACATTAACATTTGGTGATGAGTATTACTTTTACGGTAACATAGCATCGGACATTCAAGCGACAATTTATGTTATGAATTATAAATGTAATTTAGGTCCGACTCAATTTTTAACTTCTCAAAACCCAACATGGTCAACCGCAGATTCGGCTTACATAAATGAAGTTGGTCTTTACGATTTGAATAAAGAACTTATGATTATATCTAAGATACAGTCTCCTGAAAAGAGACAAGGTATACAGCAGTATACTATAAAATTAGATTTTTAATATAATCACATGTCAAAACAACAATTAAATAATACCCCTAAAGTCTTAGGGTTGGATATATCTACAAAAACTATTGGATGGGCACTATTTGATGAGAGTAGTCAAAAATTGTTAGAATTAACACACTTTTCACCAGTTATAAAACCTAAACCTGAAGAAAAGATTGAAGAACTTTTACTTAAGGTAGATGGTTTTAAAGAAAAAATAGAAGGTTACAAAGATTTAAATATTGTTAAGGTAGTTATTGAAGAACCACTTCTTAATTCTAATAATATATGGACTGTGGGTACCTTATTAAGGTATAATTCTATGATTTCAAGGGTAATCTACGAAGTTTTAGGTTTAGTACCTTGTTACATATCTACATACAATTCACGTAAGTTTGCGTGGCCAGAATTAGTTAACGATAATGGAAAAGGTAAGAGAGTTTTATTTGGAGGTCTTCCTAAGACAATCGATAAAAAAGAAATTGTTTGGAAAAAAGTTGCGGAATCTGAACCACAAATAGTATGGTTATATACTCGTAACAATACTTTAAAGAAAGAGTGTTTTGACCAAGCGGATGCTTACACATGTGTTCAAGGTTATATGAAACAACAAGGTCTTTGGTAGTTGATTTTATAATTATTTTATTCTATATTTAGTCCTATATGGACAATCAAGACGAATTATTGGTAGTTGACCTATTGGTCAGTATTTTTGGTAACTCACATTTACATAATGATGTTAGGGCTCAAATATCATTTGATTGCCCCGTATGTTCTTACGATATCAAAAGTTTAGATAAGGGTGACGGTAAAGGTAATTTAGAAATAAATTATTCGCAACACGTTTATAAATGTTGGTCCTGTTCTGAAACACACGGAACACACGGTCATTTAGGGAGGTTAATTGATAAGTATGGTTCCAAAAAAGACAAACAGTTTTATACTTTAGTTAGACCTGATGAGTTTGTTAAAGACCAAAGGAAATATAAGGCACTTAGAATTCCAAAAGAATACCAAAGATTTTCAGATGTTAGTCCAATATACCCACCAAGAGCACAGGCTTACAATTACCTAAAAAGAAGGGGAATTACCGATGATATTATTAAAAAATATGATATTGGTTTTGTCAATGACGGAGAATATGCGGGTAGAATTATTGTACCATCTTTTGATGATGGAGGATTATTAAACTATTTTGTGGCTCGTAGTTGGAATAAGTACTCAAAATTAAAATATAAAAATCCAGAAGCGCCAAAAGAATTATTGATATTCAACGAAAGTCGAATTAACTGGAATGAGGATATATGGTTAGTTGAAGGAGTGTTTGATAGTTTCTTTGTTCCAAATTCAATACCTTTACTTGGTAAATTTTTATCTGACAAATTATGGGAAACTTTATATGACAAAGCAAAAGGTCGAATAATTATTTGTTTAGATGCCGATGCTTGGGAAGACGCGAAAGGTCTTTATTATAAACTAAGTGGTGGTAAATTATATGGTAAGATAGATATTATTAAATTACCTAATGAAAAAGATTTAGGTGACCTAAGAGGTATTATACCTGAAGGAAGTTACATAAAATTAGAAAAATAATGAAAAATTTAAAAACGATATCGCAAGAAATTAGAGATATTATTGATAATAAACAAAAAGAGTTAGAATTATCATTTACAGAAGCTGAACATATATACTTTATGAAAGATAAAGATGGTATAGTTAAAAATAACTTTCCATCAGTTTCTAAACTACTTAAACATTTTTATGAACCATTTCCCGCAGAAGATATCGCATATAAAAAAGCAAAAGGGGATAGAGTTGAAATGGAACGGTTATTAGATGAATGGTCGGCAGCTGGTTCATACGCGACTAACATGGGTTCTCGTGCTCACTTTATATTGGAGAAAAAAACTATTGATATGTATGGTGGTTACAAAGAAGTTCGTAAACCATTATTTGAGTGTGATATTGAACAGGAATTAAGAAGTAATTCAATGATTAATGCTGGAGAAAAGTTTCTTAAATTAATGGATGAAAGAGGGGCGTATCTTTTAGATACTGAAATGGTGTTAGGTCATCCTGATTTAGGATATACAGGTCAACCTGATAAAGTTTGGTTGATAATGAATAAAGAAAAAAATGGTTTTGGATTAGTAATAACCGATTGGAAAACTAATAAAGAGAAAAACTTTAAAAAAACTCATTGGACAAAACCGATGAAAACCCCTTTTCAGGATTTACCTGATAACGCATTAGGACATTACCAACTACAATTACCTTTTTACGGTCGTTTAATATTAAAGATGTTAGAAGGTTCAAAGTATGAAAACATTTCACTTTTAGGGTGTGTTATCGTATTATTAAAGGGTGATAGTGAGTTTGAAGAATTTAAGGTACCTTCAAAGACTATAAATAAAGTTATGAATTTAAAATTATCTGATTATGGAATATAAAAATATGTATCCTGATTTATTTGACGACACAGATATTGATAAGTGGAAAAATAGAAATATAAGAAAAGAATTTTTATCTTATGAATGGGATATGATGGTTCAAGAGGTCGCTCCTGACGTATTTGAAATTCCGTTTTTTAATGTTAGTTTTTGTGATAATTTAGTTAGTGTACTAAAAACTATTAATTGGGACCAAGTAAATAGGTGGGGAACGCCAGTGTATTCTAATAACCTTAAGACATTTAACTTAGAAAAAGTTATGACTCACTTAGTTCACGATTATATTTTTAGTATTGTTCAAAAAGAGTGGCATTTAGAAGGTAAAAAATGGCAACTACTTCAACCAGATAATAACATATTAAAATTAGAGGAAGGTCAAGATATTAGAATGCATCATGATTATGTTCATATTTCAATTTACTGTAAGTTAGATGATGACAGTGATGGGGGTGAGTTAGTTTTTGATAAATATGGTAAAACTATAACACCAAAACAAGGGTATATTTATATGTATCCAGGACAATTAACTCATAGGTATGGTATGAAAAGAGTAAATAAAGGGGATAGATATTTTTTAATGACATATTGTACAAGTGATTAGAATAAATAATATTTTTTTAATGGTCCTTGGTGGTATATTTTTTCTAATCGGTAGAGAAAATGGGGACATATACCCTTCATTTATGTTTGGATTATGTTTTGGAATAATATACTTAAATTATAAAAGAGATAAAAAAGAAAAAAATGGAAAATAAACATCGTAATTATATTCATCCTGAGTTATACACTTATGATATTAATCCTGATGAGTGGGAACGTAAATTTCTAAAACCTGAGTTAATATCAGATAATTGGGAGTTATATGTTCATGAAGAATTATTAAACATATATACGATACCGGCTTTTACAGATGAGTTCTGTGATTTTATTATGGAAGAGGCGGAAGCCTGTAATTGTTGGACGGTAGATAGACATGAGAGTTACCCAACTACTGACATGGTTTTAGGGACGATTGGTTTAGGTGAAACCTACGAAAAGATATTAAAAAAATATATATGGCCATTAAGTTATAAACTATTCAAATTAGAAGAAAAATCATGGTTAAACATGAGTAGCGAAAATTTTATCGCTCGATATCACCCATACGCTCAATATCATTTATCGTTACACCATGATGCGAGTCAAATAACAACAGTTGTAACATTAAATGAAGATTTTGAAGGGGGTGGTACGTATTTTCCTAATCAAAATTCTAAACTAAAGGGAAGAAAAGGGGATATATCGATACATCCTGGCCAAATAACTCATTGGCATGGAGGATTACCTGTTGAGTCAGGTCAAAGATATATTATCGTTTCATTTTGCACATTAAAAAGATAAAAATATGAATATAGGTAATAATGACCAAATGAGGGTAAATCCTTTAGATTTACCAAACGTTAAGTGTGAAAAATGTGAAAATATTTTTTACGATAAAGTGACTATAATAAAAAAAGTAAGTAAATTATTGACAGGTGCGGTTACTGACGAATTAATCCCAATGGAAACATACGTGTGTACTGAATGTGCACACATAAATAAAGATTTTAATATTATAGGAGATGAAGAGTAGAGATTTTGTTATATGGGTTGATGGGTTCATACAGGGTAAGATTAACTTAAGTGTTGATGATATAAGACATATTAAAAATAAAGTTGAGGAAGTTGATTTAAGTGAAGGACTTGAAAGAATAGTAATAAGAGAATCGCCAACACCACCAATAGTAATACGGGAACCTAATCAAGATGATGATATGGATTTTCCTGGTAAACCACCTAACATATATATGTAATGGATAAAGAAGATGAATTTTACTTTTGGGACGAAATGTGGAATGAAAAAGACAACAACATTAAAAAAAATAAAAATGAGAAAGATATTACAAAAAATAGCTTGGAAGACAAATCAATGGACGACAAAGATTAGTCTATTTAATCTCTATTTAGGTGGGGATATTCATAAGTTTGGGTTTCAAATTCTTAATATCGATAAAGGATTCAGATGGAATGGTTCATTATTTGAGATTACATGGAATTTTCCTACAGTAACACATGCTGGTGAGTTAACGATTGATATTTTATTTTTATTTGAAAAATGGGATAATTGGTGTATTGATATGGACGATAGAGTTCTGTGGGGTAGTGGACTCAGTATATGGGAAAAAATAAATAGAACTATTCACACTAAATTTAAAAATATAAGATGATAAAAAAGATAGTACATTTTTCCGACTTACACTTGAGGTTATTTAAAGACCACGATTTATATAAACGTATTATAACTGATATGTTAAATAAATTTAAAGATATAAAACCTGACCGTATTGTTTTTACTGGTGATTTAGTTCATAGTAAAAATCAAATGACCCCTGAACTTATTGAGGTCGTTGCTTGGATACTTACAGAATGTAGTAGTATATCTAAAACAGTACTTATTCCGGGTAATCATGACTTTTTAAATAATAATCTTAATAGATTAGATGCCTTAACACCTATAATTGATTCACTTAAAAACCCTGAAATCGTATATTACAGAGACAGAGGAATTTATGAAGATGATAATATAAGTTGGTGTGTATATTCTCAATTCCAAGGTAATGTGCCACCTGAAATATCTACAGCCAAGGGTTATAAGGTAGGGTTATTCCATGACCCAATACAAGGATTAGTTACGGATACTGGTTATGGTTTTGGTGACCACGCTTATGACATAGAAAAATTTAAAGGTTTAGATGTGTTATTATGTGGTGATATCCATAAAAGACAAGTGATTAGTATTCCTAATAAGAAAAAAGCATACATGGTGGGTTCTACTATTCAACAGAACTTTGGGGAAAGTATTACTAAACATGGGTTCGGTACCTATGACTTAGAAAGTGATAAGTACGAATTTGTTGATTTAGTAAACCCTAGACCTTTTTTAGCTTTTAAAATAACCGACATTGAAGACTTAGAACATGGCAAAGAAGAGCTCACCAATTATTAATTTAAACAGTAAAGAACTTAAAGATATAAAGTCTTTCTGCGATTTAAACGAACTTGATTTTGACGAGTTTATTAATTCCTGTTTTAATAAAGGTTACCAAATTGAAAAATATGGGTTACTAACTACTGAGGATGGTCGACAAGTAATTGTTGAAGAAAAAGAGGTGATAAAAGAAGTTCGGGTTGAGATTCCTGTTGAGGTGGAAAAAATAATTGAAAAAGAAATAATCATAGAAGTACCCGTTGAAGTTGAGAAGATAGTTGAAGTTGAGAAGATAGTTGAAGTTGAGAAGATAGTTGAAGTTGAGAAGATAGTTGAAGTTGAAAAGATAGTTGAAGTTGAAAAACCTATTAAAGTTTTTATTGAGAAATTAATTGACGTTACAGATGATGAACAGATAAATAAACTCACTAAAAAAATTGAAGAATTAGAAGAATCTTTAGATATGGTACTAACCGACACCGAAATGGAGATAAGTGAATTATCTAAAAAAATACGACATTTGGAGAACTTACCTCCTGAGGTAATAGAAAAAGAGGTGATAATTGAAAAACCTGTTGAAGTAATAAAGGAAGTTATTATCGAAGTTACCAAAGAGATAAAGGTTGATAATAAAGATAAGTTGAAGTTACTTCAAGAAACAATATCAACTATGAAAGATGACATAAGAAAAAAAGACGAAAAGATTTTACAAATTGAGAAAAATGTTGTAGAATTAGAGAAAGTAAAAGGACCTATTAAAGCTAAATTTATGGGTTCAACAAATTTAAACGATAATTTATATAGATAATATGGAATTAGTAATTTGGTTAATAGCCGCATATGGGATGAGTCAGATATTAGTGTACGGCTCAATTTTTAAAGGATTAAGAGACGGTTTACATAGGTGGGCAGAAAATCGACTATCACTGTTTAACTTTATGGGGGTATTCCTATCAGGGTTAATATCCTGTATGATGTGTACTTCAACTTGGGTTGGATTTGTTATGAGTTTTATTTGGTCACCGTTTGTTGAGGTTTTAGGTACTAATGTGGTATTTGGTGTGTTTTTTGACGGTATGTTAGCGTCAGGTGGTGTATGGGTGATTAATACAATAGTTGAGTGGTTTGAAGAAACTAAAGGTAATGGATGAAGAAATAAAAGAAGTTAAATATTACTTAATACCTGGTGATTGGCGATTAGTTTTTAAAATAATTGCAATGTTAGTTAGTTGGTACTTTAATAAATCTTTATTTTGGTTAATTATTCACTACCTATTCGGATGGATATACTTAGTGTATTTGTTATTAATTGGTGAGTTTTCTAATGGGGGATTTACGGATATAGTTAATCACTATATAAGCTAAAACCACCTATGTTTCTTAAAGTATAAAAACATACCCACTATTGTAAAAATAGTTAAACCTAAGAATACCCAAAAACCGTGGTCGCCGGTTAGTAAAGGAACGTCATCGAAATTCATTCCCCACATACCAGTGTAAAAAGAGAGAGGTAAAAATATGGTTGACCATATAGTTAGTAAATTTAATTTACGATTCATCTTTTCGGTTTGGTCTTTATCAAAGGCGGTATCTAGGTTATCCATTAAAGATAAAAGAATATCAATTTTAGTGTCTTTAGGGTTTTCTAACTTATATAGTAACATTTCCTTTTTCACTTGATAAAGGTCCATTTCATCAAAGTTGGGGTGATTACTCTCAAGACCTTTTTCAAGTTCAGTAACTCTCTTATTAAAAAATTCTATTTTTTCCATATGTCCATTATCCATAATAAACTTTCCATTCCATACATTATTCCAATAAACATTAATCCATAATGTGTATAACCATTGTTGACTCCTCCACTAAAATCTTGTATAATTGATGGTATAGTAGAGACAATAATTGAGACCGAGAATAAAAGTTTAACAACTTTATGGGAAAGTATTTTTGTTAGTTGTTCTCTCATATTAATAAATATATAAAAATTAAAATTATGCCAAAAAGTAAAACAAGAGGTGGAGCGACCGCTCACCGTAAAAGAGTTCAATCGAGAAATGCTAAAATTGAGGGAATGAAAAAAAAGATGCAAGAAGAGTATAACGCTGAAATCACTAAACAGTTAGAAAAATATAAAGCATCAATGTCAGCTGAAACTAAAAATAATGAAGTAGTTGAAACTGAGCAACCACTTAATATAAAATTGTAGTATTAAAAATGGATTTATTTAATCCACCAAAAGAATTTAATTATAGTTATATGAACCATAAACTAGATGTAGATACTTTAGAAAATCCTTATATACAAGTTGTGTGGGAAGATACTCCTGATAATTTTACACAGGAAAGACTAAAGAGAGTTAGGTCTTATTTTGAAAAAAAATATAAGTCTAAAAATGTAAACGTAATAACGAAAGTTAAGACGGAAGATACTGATATGCAATCTGTAGATGTATCCATGAACATTTTAGATGAAAACTTTCAAAAAGAATTAATAAAAAAATATCTAATAGCTAATGGGTATGAAAAAAGTTTAGATGAAGTATTAAACATCGATATATTAGTTGAAGATAAAATAGCGTCTGAAAAGTCTGAAATAACCCCATTTAAAAAGTGGTACATAAAAAACATTGAGTTCTCTAATTTTCTATCGTTTGGTGATAATCAAAAAATAGATTTTGAAAAGGTAGAAGGTATTACTGCTGTCGAATCGAATCCACCTAACTTTGGTGGTAAAACAGTTTTGACTGTAGACCTTTTACTATTTTTATTCTTTAATACTACAACTAAGACTAACAAGGCTGAAGAAATATTCAATCGATTTAGAAATAAAGATAAAGTAGTGGTCAAAGGTGAAATTCAGATTGACGGGGAAGATTATATTATTGTAAGGGAAGTTAATCGTAAGTTAAAAAGAAATAAGTCAGAATATACTGTCAGTACTAGTTTAGAATTCTTTAAAAAACTATCGGACGGTAGTTTACAAAACTTTACAGGTGAACAAAGAAGAGAGACTGAAGAGTTTATAAAGAAATCTATAGGAACTATGGATGATTTCTTAATGACTATACTAACTACCTCAACTAATTTAGAAGAGTTAATTGATTCAAAACCAACTGCTAGAGGTCAAGTACTCTCACGTTTTTTAGGGTTAGACTCACTTAAATTAAAAGAAGATGTGGCTAAGGAAATAACTTCAAATTACAGTAAAGGAATGATTTCAAACATATATAATATTGAATCATTAAAGGAGGAAATTGAAATTGCGAAAATTGATATTGAACAAGAAAATTTAAACATACAGAAATATGTTGATGAACTTAACGATGTTAATGGTCGTATTGAAAAAGGTCAGGGTTATAGAGACGATTTGATTAGAAAAAAACACATAGGGTTAGATGATGAGTTACTTAGAATTAATCCTGATTCGATGAATGATGAGATTAAAGAGTATGGGTCAAAAATAGGTGTTACACTTAAAGAACTTACCTCAATTAATGTAGTTGAGCCTTCAAAATATTACCATGAAGATGAGCACGACCAAATAAAAGAAAAATTATCGGATGAGAGGGTTAATGAGGGTACTATGTCTTCGAAAAAAGAAGATATCGTTGAAGAATTAAAAACGTTTGAAGACGGATTAGAGTGTCAATACTGTGGTATTGTTTTGGCTCAGTCAACTTATACGGAAAAGAGAAAGAAAGAGTTAGAGGATATTAATATAGGTCTAACTAATTCTACTCTTAAATTAAAGGAGTTGTTACTTCAAGAACAATCTTTCGTAAATCTTAAAAAAGATTTCGACACCTATGAAAGGAACAAACTCATAAAGGAAAAATTTGAAATTCAACTTGAAACTTTGGAACTTAAAAAAGGTGGTTTGGAAGATAAACTTAAAAGATTCAAAGAAGTTCAAATAAAGTTAGAGGAAAACAAAAAAATTGATGAAACCATTCTCAAAGCGGATATGAGGTTGGATGTTTTAACAGTTGAGAGAGACGGGGTTAATACTAAAATAAGTGATTCAAAAAATAATATTAAAAACCGTAATTCTAAGATTGATGAGAATAAAAGTTTTATTATTAGAATAAAAGATGAAGAAAAGAAATTAAGGTTATATAAAATTTACTTAGAATTATTTGGTAAAAAAGGTATAACTAAAATGATTATGAGAAGTATGACACCGGTAATTAATTCAGAATTACAAAGATTATTAATTGATTCTGCGGAGTTTAAATTGGAGGTTAGAATATCTGAAAAAGATGAGGTTGAATTTTGGATGATAGATAATAATACTGGCATTGAAAAATTAATGAGTTCAGGTTCAGGATATGAAAGGTCTATAGCGTCATTGGCGTTAAGGGCGGTTTTAAGTAAAGTTTGTTCTCTACCTAAACCAAACATAGTTGTGTTTGATGAAGTATTCGGTAAAATATCTAATGAGAATTTAGAAATGGTGTCACAATTCTTCCAAAAAATCAAAGAGTATTTTGAGAAAATATTTGTGATAACTCATAATCCTTTAGTTAGTCAATGGGCCGATAGTGTGGTAAAAATAAATAAAGATAATAACGTTTCAAAAGTAGAACAATGACAAAAATAGTAGTTACAGGTGGAATGGGGTTCATAGGGTCACATTTCGTAAACAAATTAAATAGTGAGATAAATGATTGTGAAATAACAGTTATAGATAAACTCACATATGCGTCTAACCCTAACAATATCAATACTCAGGTTAAATTTATTAAAGAGGATATATGTGATTTGACTGAATTACCTGACTGTGATTACGTAGTTCATTTTGCGGCTGAATCACACGTAGATAACTCAATCAAAGATGGTAGGCCATTTGTAAGGACTAACGTTGAGGGTACGTTTAATATGGTTGAATTAGCACTAAAGGTTAAAGGTCTAAAGAAATTTATACATATTTCTACAGATGAAGTATATGGGGATATGAATGATTATGGTTTAGAGGTGTCCGCTGATGAAGAATTTTCGTTGGTTGGGTCATCATACTATTCTGCAACTAAAGCCTCCTCAGACTTAATAGTACAGTCAGCTGGAAGGACATTTGGGTTACCTTATGTGATTACTAGAACCTGTAATAATTTTGGGGAAAACCAACACTCCGAAAAGATGGTACCTAAGATAATTAAAATGATTAAAAACGATGAGTCTATTCCAGTCTACGGTGATGGTGAACAAATTAGAGAATGGATACATGCCGATGATAATGCGAAATCAATAATTAATATAATGTTATCAGATGAGGTTAATCAAGTTTTTAATATTGGTAGTGGTTATCGTATAACTAATAATGAATTAATTAAAATTGTATCTGAGATAGTTGGTAAAGATGTTAAGTTTGAATACGTAAAAGATAGATTAGGTCATGATAGAAAATATGCGTTAGACATATCTAAATATAATGATAAATTTGGGACTTTGAACTACATTGACCTTAAAGAGTGGTTGACAAAAATTATAGGGTAAAATGGAATGGGATAGATATTTTTTAAATATTGCGGAACAGGTAAAAGAAAAGAGTAAGGATAAGAGGACACATATTGGTGCAGTAATTGTCGGAAAAGATAATGAAATTGTATCAACAGGTTATAACTCTTTTCCTCGTGGTATTAATGATAATATTGAAGAAAGACAGGAACGACCTGAAAAGTATTATTGGATTGAACACGCAGAGAGAAACGCTATATATAATGCGGCACGTATAGGTGTTAGTTTAAGAGAAAGTACAATGTACTTAACCTGTGGTATACCATGTAGTGATTGTGCTAAAGGTATAATAAGTTCGGGGATTAAAAGAATACACTGTAAGATAAAAGACACCACTAGAAATAGAGAATATTGGGACGAACACGCAAAGAGAAGTTTACAAATGTTTAAAGAAAGTGGTGTTGAGGTAATTTTTTACAATGATAACGTTTAATTGAAATTTTTTTATTATCTTTGTATTCTAAAGATACACAAATGGAAAAAATAGATTTAAATAAAGAGATGGCTTGGGTTACTTTCCTTAATGATGGGTGGGAAACCGTATGGCATCCTGTAACCGATGTGATGGGGAACCATCTTGAATTTGACGATGGTATTATGGACCACTGTCGTTCTCAGTTCAACCGAGAAGATAATTGGGTAAGTTTTGGAATTGCACGTACTAGCCAGATGTTAGTAAAAAACTCAGAAAGAGATAACCTTTAACACAAAAGAGAGATGAAAGCAATATTAGAGTTCAACTTACCGGAAGATAACCAAGAGTTCAAACTAGCAACCAAAGCATCTGATTGGTGGAATGTTTGTTGGGAAATGGACCAATGGTTGAGAGCACAATACAAATATATGCCCGATGAAAAATATAGTGAGGATAGGTATAGCGCTTATGTTGAGGCTAGAGAAAAACTATTTGAGTTGATGCAGGCGAGTGGTGTAAGTTTAGATGATGTAGAATGAGTGTACAGGATTACTTATTAGCTTGCTTAAATCACTTTAAATATTTTAATCAATGATAACTGGAGCACAGCCTAAAATATTACTAACCCAAGATGAGGATGGTACTTTAAAAATGGATGATGAAATGGGTAAACTATTATTCGGAGAAACGGAAAATAATTGGAAACTGGTTCGGGAACGAGATGGTCTAACCAAAGAATCCAAAGAAATCTTATGGTTAGAGTGGAATGAAGATGGTACCTTTAAAGAAAAACATACCCAACCAAAAATAGGTAGAAGTTTAATTATGTCTCCATTCAATGATTTCTTTACATGGCAAACTACTGACATTACAGAAATTATAGAACAAAAAACCGACTATGTAAAATTCAAAACAGGCAATAGCACATACGAATTATATTTTAAACAATAAACACCAAAGAGAAATGAAAAATATAAAAACAATAATTAAGAAAATTGAAAGTGTAGATATAGTATTAATTTTAGCAGCACTATTATATGTGACTTTCTTATGTTTTCAAATACCTAAAATGTTTTAAAGTATGAAAAGTATTATATTTGATTTAGACGGAACATTAGCACTTATAGATGATAGAAGAGCATTATCAACTAAAGATAATGGCAAAATTGATTGGGACATATTTTTTGACCCTAATAATATAAATTTAGATAAACCAAATCAACCTGTTATAAAAGTTGCTCAAATGTTTAAAGATAGTGGGTTCAGAATTGTTATCCTTAGTGGTAGATTAAAAACTACTAAAGATGTGACTAAAAAATGGTTAGAAAAATTTAATGTACCATTTGATGTTTTAAAAATGAGACCCGATAATAAACAGTTTAAGTTTATGTCTGATGATGATTTGAAACAAGGTTGGTTAGATTCTTTATTCACAAATAAAGAAGACGTATTCGCAGTCTTTGACGATAGGAATAAAGTGGTTGACATGTGGAGAAGTAATGGGTTAAACGTATTTCAAGTTGCGGAGGGAGATTTTTAAAAAATATTAATTTAAAATAAATAAAATGATAAAAGAATTAACGTACAAAAAAAGAGGAACCGATGAGTATTATCCGCCCCTAAAATATTATAAGATGAAAGATGGTACACATATTGCCACCTATCAAGGATTTAGAGGAGATAATCCTGATTTAGACTTTATTGTAAAATATAGGGAACCTGGAAAACGATTAAGAACCCCAAGTCATACTCATTGGATTGTTGATTTACTTGTTAAATGTGAATACAATAAAGGTTTGGTTAGAGGTTTTGTATATAATATGTTAGATAAGTACGACCAAATGGAACCATTTAAAACTACGGATGAAAGGGATAATTATGAGTTAACGGTAAAAGATGGGTTAGATAATGTTTATGATGAACTTAATGGTCACGGTTATTATCGAATGGATACGTTAACCGCGTTTATTGAACTATTTATTAGATGTGAAAAACAAAGTGAAGGTGCATTCATGTTTAAAACCTTATTACAGTTAATTTTAGATTACTGTGATGGAATAAAAGATTTTTACCAAATAGTTGGTTATTCAAAAAGAGTGTAGTATGAAAATATTAGTAACAGGAGGGGCTGGGTTTATCGGCACTAATTTAATAAAGAGATTATTATCGGAAGGACATGAGGTTCATTCAATCGATAATTACGATAGTGGTTTGAAAGAAAATGAAGTTGGTGGATGTAATTATCATACGGGTGACATACAAGTAGTTAGTCTTATGGATAAAGACTTTGATATCATATATCATTTGGCCGCCCTTTCAAGAATACAACCTTCGTTTGATAATCCGTTACTAACTTACGACACTAATGTAACCGGTACTCAAATGGTTTGTGAATTTGCAAGAACTATTGGCGCTAAAGTAATTTATGCTGGTTCATCATCAAGATGGCACAATCCATACCAATCACCATACGCATGTTACAAACATCTTGGTGAGGAAATATTAAAAATGTACCGTAAGGTGTATGATTTAAACTGTGAAATTGCTCGTTTCTATAATGTTTACGGTCCTAATGAAGTTGTTGATGGAGATTGGGCCGCAGTTATAGGTATTTGGAGAAGACAGGTAAGAGATGGTGAAAAAATAACAATCGTAGGTGACGGTGAACAAAGAAGAGACTTCACACATGTTGTTGATATTGTAGATGGTCTTTATAAGATTGGAATGACTGATAAGTCCCATGATGATGCGTGGGAGTTAGGAACGGGTACAAACTATTCCATTAATGAAATGTACTCAATGTTTAAAAAGAAGTTTGGAGCCGACAGTATATTGATACCTGAACAGAAGGGTAACTACCGAGTTACACTTAGAGAAAATAACGATACGGTGGAAAGATTAGAATGGAAACCAAAAGATAGATTAAGTGATTATATAAAAAGTTTATAATAAGACGCACTTACGTTTTGTGGATTAGGATTATTGTTGTATATTTGTAAAACAAACAAGGAGATATGGCAAAAAAATACGACATAATTGAAACTACTACTATCGAGACTCGATGGGGTGAAACAGTTACTCGTAAAAAAATTAAAGACGAGTTCTTTAAAGATTCAAATGTTATTGCTGAAGAGCAGAGTTCTCTCGCTAAGAAAGAGAAAAATGATTGTGTTGTTAGAGCTATGATGATGACTTTAGATTTACCATATGACAGGTCACATAAGTTTGTAAAAGATAAACTTAATCGTATTAATGGTAACGGTACATACACTAGTAGGTATATGAGTAATATCATTAATCGTCAAAAAAACGGTAGAAAGTTTAAGTTAATGGGGTTTCATCCTTCAAGGGCCTACGGGGATAGAAAAAAACTACTCAACCCTAAATACAAAAAAGAAACAGGGTATACGGTTAAATCTTTTATGGAACAATACTCTAAGGGTAGTTATTTCATCATAGTTAAGGGACATGCCTTAGCACTGGTAGATGGTATTCTTTACGGTAATTCAGATGAGCAATACAATGGTTTTCGTAGACAAGTACATTACGTAATTAAGTGTCAGTAAATTTTAGTGAAGTTGTGAAGATATCGTACTAAATATTTTTTTTATAGATAAATCCGCCGTATATTTGTAGAACAATAAGGGTTTAACAATATAAAAAAGGAAAGATATGTATATTAAAGAGTATGACAACGTAATGGGTAAAGGATTTTCAGTAGAGCAATCAGTTAATGGTAAAATGTGTAAATTCATGGTAAGTGATAACGGTTTTGATTCTGAAACTGAATATGAGTACAGAGCGATTACTAAGTGTGTTGCGGGGTTTTTAACAATTTCAGAGAATAAAGGTAAACTTTCACAGATTGCTACTCGATGGAAAAAGAATTCACTACACACACTTGAAGTGAAAAATCAATACGGTAACTACCAAACAGTATTAGCTATGAAAGGTGGTAAATTCTATATAATGGATAAAGTTATCGTTGAGACTTTGACTGTTGGTGATATACACTCAACTTTCCCTAAAATGGCTGACCATAATCACTGGAAAGCTATCGGTTCTAAAACGTGGGCTGACCCAGCTTACGGAGAGTTAAAGGATTCTTTTAAAAACTTAACTTTTGAAATGGTTTAACCCATAAAAAAACCCACCGATTGGTGGGTTTTTAATTTATATTTATATAGGTTTAGAAGTCCATGTTGTCGTATGGGTCTAACAAACTTCTTTGTTTAAATCCGACACCACCAACATAGGTTTCTTGATTTTTAATTTGGCCTCTGTAAAACTCTAACATTTTTTTAGCAACCGCTCTATCATATTCTTTATCATCAGTCTCAGGAACCATATCATCAACATAGATAGACCCTCTAAACCTTCTTAATGGTCCCTTATGGTCGTAAATATCATTAATGTCTGAATAGTCCATATTGAAGTCAAAATCATCTACAGGGTATTTAATAAATTCCTCAGACTCGTCTTCATCATCGTAATCCTCATCATCGTTAATTTGTTCACTAACTAAATTATCTGACATAAAAAAATCAACAAACGGTTGACGTTCATCGTCCATCTTACTTATATATTCTTCAGTTTCTCTATAAGGCTGAAGTAACTCAGGATTTTCACAGTGGAAATCAACGTGAGCTGCGTAGTCTTCCATTGTTACCACACCATCTTTATCTAAATCAAAATGTCTATAAAGTTCATCAGGACTTATGGTACCATCTTTATTTTCATCTGCAGAGTCTTCATTAATGGGTTCAGTTTCATCATCAATAACCATATCAGTCATATATTCTAACATCTTAGGTCCATAGATATCTAGTAAACGGTTGATGACAATCTTAGGGTTTTTTCTCATGTACCTAACAATATCAGCAGGTATCTCACCACTGTATTTACCAAACACATTTTCTAATTCGGATTCTCTTGGAGTTTTACTAATTTTGGGTTCAATAGTAAAATCTTGTTCAATAAGTTTTTTTTCTACGGCTTTTTGTATTATATTTGTAAGCTCAGATTCAGGGATGATAAGTTTTTTCATAATAATTTGTTTTCTCTTATAAATATAAATATAATTAAAAAAAAGTGTAATATGCAAGAAAAGTCTAAACCTTATATGTTGTTTATTTTTTCGGAGTTCCAAAAAGAGTCAACAATTCTTAAAGACATACCGTTACAATTATCACCAATAAGTTCCTCAAAGTACCTTAAATATAATTATACCGACTCAAGTGTTGTGTGTAATTTCGAATCAAATTTACCATTTGAAGATTTAAGAGAGTTTATTGATAGCACCATCGGATTAATTGTTGAACAATGGTATTTATTTGAACATCCCGATAAGATGGCGGTACATATTCCGGATACGTTAAAGTTAAATTTGTTTGATTTAGAAACGGAAAATAGAAAATATGAAAAGATAGAGAATAAACAGGATGATGATGAAATGTTAAAGATTATGGACTATTTTTTATCGAATAGCATTAAAAATCTTAATAAGGAAGAGATAGAATCCTTTTATTTTAACGAAGAAGAAGAAGATTCTTTAATGAAAGAGCTTAAATTGAAAAAAAATGTTACCTTTGTAAAACCAACATTAGATGAACTACTTGAAAAGGTTAAAGAAAGTGGTGTGGAGAAATTAACTAAATACGAAAAACAAATATTAGACGAATATGCGAGAAATTAGAAACAACAACAGTATGTATACATTAAATCAAGATGATATTCAAATGTACTTAAAAGACTTAAGACGAATTGATGTTATGACCCCCGAAAGAGAAAAGGAGTTATCAAATATAATGTGTTCGAATGAGTGTACACAAGAACAACGTGACTCAATCCATAAAGAATTATTAGAAGGTAATCTTCGGTTTGTTATTACGGTTGCAAAACAATATCAAAACCAAGGGTTAGATATGTCAGATTTAATTGCTGAGGGTAACTATGGTTTAATGAAGGCAATCAAAAATTTTGATTGGACAAAAAAACTTAGATTTATCTCATATGCGGTTTGGTGGATTAAACAATCTATTTTACAATCTCTTAATGAAAACTCAAGGACGATTAGACTGCCAGTTAATGTTGTTCAAGATTTATATAAAGCTAAAAAAGTCGCTCAAAAGACAAATACTGAATTAGATTCTAAATTTACAAGTCTACCTAAAACAACGTCAGTAGATAACTTTATTAATGACGAGGGAGACACTCTAATTGATTTACTTGAGAATGTTGACTCAGTACAACCCGATGAAGGTTTTAACACTGCAGATGAGTTAAAACATAGGTTATTTGGTATTATGTCAGTACTTGACGACCGAGAAAGAAATATTGTTGAAGAATATTATGGGTTAACAGGTACACCAAGAACACTTGAAGATATTGGGGGTGATTTTAGCCTAACTAAAGAAAGAGTTAGACAAATTAAAGAAAAGGCTTTACGTAAATTACGTAACGAAAGCTCTACTTTATTTGATTACTTATAGGACTTTTAACTATTTATAGATAACTAAAATCACTTTATGGGTATTTTAAAAGAAATTAAAAAACGTATTTTCCCTACTGTAGTAGCACTCTCGGCTTTGTCTGTGAGTGTTTCTGCTGCGTTTTATTCGGTATCAGGACTTAGTAAGTTATTTGCGGGTGCGACCTTTGAGGTTATAATAATGGCGTCATCATTAGAAATTTCTAAATTAGTTATCGCGTCACTATTATATCAATATTGGGGTAAAATTAATAAATTGTTAAGGTTCTACTTAACTTTGGCTACAATAATATTAGTACTTATTACTTCTGCTGGTATCTATGGGTTTTTATCTGCCGCATATCAAGAGACGGCAACTAAGTCGGGTATTGTTGATAAGAGAGTCGAAGTTTTAGAACTTAGAAAAAATAGATTTATAGATAGTAGAGATTACTTAATGACTGAAAAGGGGGTCTTAGATAAAAGTATTTCAAGTCTTAGAGATGGTTTATCTAACAATGTTATCCAATATAAAGATAAAGAAACGGGTCAAATAATTACCACAACTTCTTCAAGTACAAGAAAGGCGTTACAAAATGAGTTAAATAGTGCTGTGACCCAAAGAGATAAAATATCGGTTAAGTTAGAGACTGCCACTGATTCAATTAACAGTATTGATATTAAAATTTTAGACACGGAGAGTAGTGCGGAAATTGCAAGTGAATTAGGTCCACTAAAATATTTGAGTGAATTAACGGATAAACCTATGAACGTAATAATCAATGTACTTCTATTGATTATTATTTTTGTATTTGACCCATTAGCTATTTCATTAGTGATTGCAGCTAACTTTATGTTTAATCAATTAAAAGATAAAGACGAGGATTTAGATGAGTCAGAGACACATGACGATGTTTCTAAAAGGGCGGGAAAAATTGAAAAAGACTTAATTAATACTGAACCAAAACCTTTAGATGTTTCGGATGAACTATTAAGTAGATTAGAAAAAGAATTAAGTAAAATAGAGACCAAAGATACTAAAAATGAAAAAAGTATGGTGATAACTGATGATTTATTAAAAAAAATTGATAAACTATCACAAGTGATTGATTTGGAAAGTGACGTAGAAAAACAATCAGAGAATATAGAAAATAAAGAGAATAATAAAGTCACTCCACAACCAAATAAACGTATTCTAACATATAGAAGGAGAAATGGCGGTGAAAATTCAAAAACTGACAGGACTTAAACCTGTTGGTAATTATAAAAAAAAGAAACAAATACTATTAACTCATACTGGACGAAACGCGAAAGACTATATCAACGGTCTTCGATATCGAATGGGTGGTAATTACAACAAATTACCTCATTATGTAATTTCGAGAGAAGGTGAAATACATGAAATAATTCCGCCTGAAACTTACAGTTATTATATGGATGTTAAGTCTCATAATAAATCTACAATAGTAATATCATTAGAAAATTTAGGTTGGTTACGTAAAAACCCATTAGTTGGGGGATATATTAACTGGATTGGTAATATTTATAAAGATAGGATATATGAAAGGAAGTGGAGAGGTTATTTTTTTTGGCAACCTTACACCGATAAACAGATAGAAACTTTATCCATTTTGGTTAACGAACTATGTGTGGACTTTAATATACCTACGACCTTTATTGGTCATAATGTTAAAGTGGATAAAATTGAGAAATTTCACGGAATTGCATCTTACAGTAACTACTATAGGGAACGAACCGATTTAAATCCATCTTTTAACTTTGAAGAGTTTATAAAAATAATAGAAAATGAGTAATCAATACGATGAATTAAAAAACTTACTAAACGTATCTAGAAATATGTTAAGTAAAAACGACCTTACAGAGTCAAGAAAAGTTTTAAAAAGAAACGGACTTATTAGCGAACAGGAAGTCGATGATGATGGGGCGACTAATATAGAAGTAGATTCGGAACAAGAAATAGATATCCAAACCACACCTGATGAGGATAAAAGTAAATCATATAGGGTTTCTGGTGGATTAATTACGTTACATGGTAAGACAAAACAAGAATTAGAACTTTCAACAGACGAAAAAACATCATTTCAAGAAACTATGGATGAGTTTGTGAACGAAGTTTCAGACTTATCTGATTTTGGAACACTAAACTTATATCCTAATAATGTAGATTGGTCAGGTAAAGTTATAGACTACGATGTTGAATTTTACTTCTCTATAGGTGAGGACAACGGAGTCTACATCAATGGAGATATGATTAAACTAGATGATGGTTTAGTTGAGTTAATAAGTAAACTAACATCTTTCTACGATAAATTTAAAGCTAAGTGGGCTTCAGTACTTTCACAAAGAAAAAAAACAAAAAACATTAACGCATAATGGTATTATCTGGTATTTTAAACATTATTAATAACGTTTTTGATTTTATCAAAAAAAACCCTAAATTCTTTTTAGGTGTTCTTTTTGCGTTATTAATAGTTTTATTACTAAGACAATGTGAGAATGTTAAAGAATTAAAGCACGAAATTAAAACTAAAGAAGTTGAGTATACCAATGAAAAAAATAGGTTCTTTAATAATATTCAAACTTTAAAAGATTCGGTAGTCTTCGTAGAAGAAAATAATGTGTATGTTAAATCATTATTACGAGTTAAAGAAAATGAATTAACCGTATTAGATAGTAAGTTACAAAAGGCTAAGACTAATATAATATCATTAATTCAAGAAATTGATAAAGACTCAGAAGTTAAAAATATATATGTTACAGATATTAGTTCGGAACTAACCACTAATGATGTAATGACTAACATCAAGAAAGATAGTATTGGTAATTTATCTTTAGGTATTAAAGATTCAAATCAAATATACACACTTGAAACTGAGAGTTGGTTTAAATTAGTTCCACACAAAGATTCATTAAAAATAGAGTTAGTTGATAAATTTGGTTTAAATCGGTCATCACAACTATCACACAAGTTAAACTTTTCATTAACCTTATCTCAAATAGAAATGAGTAACGGATTAACCAGAGTACTTGTCCAACCAACGGACCGAGATGGTCAATTCATACCGCCAAGTATTTTACAGATACCATTTATTAATGGTGTAGAGTTTATGGACGTAAAACCAAACATTATTCCACCACCACCACCACTAAAAAAGAGAAGAGGTTTCGGTATGCTTATTGGTCCTTCATACGGTTTATATAACGTAAATGGGTCATTTCAACCGACATGGGGTATAGGAATAAGTGTAGGTTATAAGATTTTTTAATATTTATTATTATGGCACTAACACAAGCAGACAAAAAAGATATTGAAGTTATGATAAGGAAAGAGATAAAAGACTTCCTTGGCTCAACAACTATCAATCAATTTGAGAAAAAAATTATAGATAAAATACAAGATGAAATAAAGAGAGGTAAAATCACTAAGGATGTTAGTGAAATCGTAGCCAAAGTAATGAAGGAATTTTATAAAATAATGTGGACTCAAAGAAGTTTTTGGGAACCAAGATTAAAAAATGTTAAATAATGGAAAACGTTTCACAACAACTTAAAAAATCAATAGGTAAAGAAATGAGTTCATCTATGGCTAAAAATTACACGGCACACGGTGATGCTGATTCATCGTCAGAATTTATGACTATTAGCTCTAATCTTAAAAAAGAAGTACAAGAAGATGGTAATAAAGGATGGTCACCTCAAATAGGTAAGACTGATGGATTATCGAGTGATACGTTAACAAAAATATTAACTAAAATAGCGAAAGACTTAGATGACGAGGTAGAAATCACTAAAGGAGAACCAACTGAGGCTATGGGGGCGTCGTCTGCAGGTGCGTATGTCGGACCATTATTTGGGGAACGTAAAAAGAAAAAGATTAAAGAAGAAAGAATTGAAGGGGGTTTAGCTGATAATATGACTTTAGAGGATTTGGCGAAACATCATGAAGTAGAAATTGATGAAATTATTAATGCTATGGAAAAAGGTGTTAATGTTGAATTTGAACATACTACTGAAATGATGGTGGCATTTGAAATTGCTATGGACCATATATATGAGGACTTAGATTATTACGATAAGTTAAAAAAGATTGAATCTAAGGAAGCTACAACGTCATCGTCAGCGGGAGCATATGATGTACCATTTGGGGCACCTAAAAGAGACCCACTTAAATTAGATACGCCAAAAAACGTATACTCAAAATTAAGGTCAGTAACAGATAAGAACTTCCCAAAGTTAGGTGGACCAGGAAGTAAGTACGTAAAAATTAAAGATAAATGTAAAAAGTTTCCCTACTGTAATCAGGGAGACATAAATGCTTTAGAGTTTTTTGAAAACAATATAGTTAAAGAAGCCATAAAACAAGTATCAAAAAAATATAACTTGGATAGTTCCTTTATTAAAGGGGTTATAATGGAAAAGTTAAATAAATAATTGATACTTACTATATATTTATAATAAAAATACAGACATGAAAGATATTGAAAATATGATTGAAAACCTAGTGGAAAGAGTTCTACATGAGGAAGTCAACAAAAAAGTGAAAACTATAACGGAAGCCGTTTCAGGAGAAATTGATGAAATGGAAGAGTATTATGAGGTAGCCAAAAATCGTAAAGACGAAAGAAAGGCTAGTGGTAAAGAAGAACCAAAAGAAGATATGGGTAAGATGCCTGAAGACCGAGATAAATTTGATGGTCGTGATTCCGAGGTTGTTGGTGTGTACTCTGATATAAATAAACAACGTAGAGAAATGGGTGAGGATGAAGTAGAGGAAGGAAACGAATTTAGTGGAGCAAGAGCGAAAGCTATCGAAAATGGTGAAAAAGAATTTACTGTTGATGGTAAAACTTATCCTGTTGAGGGAGAATCTACAGAACAAACCACATCAGGCTCAGCCGGAGGGTACTCAGCACCTTTAGGTTGGAATGAAAATACCAAGGGAAAACAGACGTTAAAACTGAGTGAAGATGAAATGATTGAGTTAATCCAACGAATTGTTAAAGAACAAAAAATATCAGGTGTTGTAGGTCAAAATAAGGCAATGAAGACATCTAAGAAAGATAATGAAGATTATATTAAGTTGGTCACTAAAAAAATGAAAAAATATCTTAAAGATGCCGATGAAGGAGAATATGTTGCAGACCCTGAGAAGTTTCCAACGGGTAACGGCGATAGAAAAGACGATAAGATGATGTATACAGCATCTGACGGTGTTGAAGAGTATATCGACCAAATTGCACGTTCAGGTGGAATGGAGAATTTAGATTATGACCAAATCAAACCTGATGAAGAGTGGTTAGATATGAATATTCTTGGTTCGTCAGAAACTGGTAATAATCCCGAATGGGCAAATGCGGTTAAGACCGATACAGGAGAAAAAGTAAAAGATAGAATGGATAAAAACATTTTAGCTAAACTTAAGAAACAATCATACAACAAAGCACCTCAACCAGTGACTGATTATTCAGGTAAGAAAAAAAACGGTGAAAAATTTGCGGGTATTGAGGTTTCAGAATCAGTAAATACAGATAAGAAAAAAGTAAGGGTAAATGAAGATATTAATAAGATTAAAAAACTATTTTCACATAATTACAAAACTCAATAACAAACAAAACTTTATATTTTTTTGGTCCGTTCTATACTTTCAATATGAAAAGATATAGAATGGACCAATTTTTTAAATGGCTATCCACACCTATGAATAAGGAAGATGTAGAAACATGGAATCGAGCTAATAATATTATACCTGAATATTGTGATTTATTTGAAGACTTTAGTTTTTCCCTTTTTTATTTAATAAATGGGACTTACTTAGGATTTAGTCACGGTAATAGTAACGATACGAAGATAGGTGTAAAAGATAACGATAAGTTAAAACATTTTAGGTGGTGTTTTGATAAAATCATATTAGATTTTAAAAAAGAAAACATAGTATTTAACTTTAGTAATAATGATTATGACTTTTTTGAGTCATTTTACATGGAAGTGTACTATGAACAGTTAGATAATGACGTTAGAGATTCAATAGAGAGCTTCTTACGAGATTTATTTAATCGGAGAAGGGTTGTGACTAAACCTGACCTTGAGATGTTTACAGACCTTTATAAATCACTAGAACGTTCGGTCCAAATATAAATTTTTCCCATTTCTATTTACAATGGGCAATATAAAATTAAGTTTTTTAAAAACATAAACTATAATAAGATTTTGAAAAAATGACAAAAACATTAGAAACAATCAAAGAATTAACCGAAACACTTTCCGTAGACACAACTAAGTTCTTCGAAGGTAATAAGTCGGCTGGTGTAAGAGCACGAAAAGGAGCTCAAACACTAAAAACTTTACTACAAGATTTAAGAAAAGAAATTTTGGAAGAAAAAAACAAGTAATAGTGATAGAAACAATAATGACATATATATCAACTTTTATTGCGATATTCACATCATTATCAATCGTAAGATTGGCAGTAAATTTTATAAAGGCCCTACTATCAACCGAACCAAAAAAGTTTGAGATTGGTGTAGGGTCCTTAATTTACTATGGTCTATGTGTATCCTATTTAATAACCTTAATAATCGTAACAATATGAATTCATACTATAACTTCTTAAGTAAAATACAAAAAAACCTAAAAACTGTTAGAGTGTTGGATACTCATGTCAGTTACGATTTACTATTCTCTAATAAGTGGGTACTTCCTCGTAATATGGGTAAGGGTGTTGAGGTAGTTAAAAATGGTATAGATGGAGACAAGATATCACTTTCATTTGTATGTCCAATTAATAAAACTTCAGTTGACCAAGTAGAAAATTTAATTGATAATATTATTAAATCTAACTTAGAAAGAGAGGCTAAAGACATGTTGTTTAGAAACAAAGTTCAAGAGTTAAAGAGTATTTTTGAAAGAGAAAATTTAGAAGACTTAAAGACCCTTAAATTTGATGTGGATGAAATAACAAGTATTATAAATTCAAAAGAAATAATAGATGAAAAAAGTATCGAATCAGGAGATAGACAAGGAACTGACTCTGTTGAAGTTAGAGAAAAAGAAGTCGACAAGACAAATTGAATCGTCTAAAAATTCATTTATCAAAAATATTAAAGGTCTTGATAAAGAATTGGTATCTAACACTATTTTTACTGAAAAAAAATATACGCCATGGGAGAGAGTAAAGAAAGTTTTAGGGATGAGTTAGCGATTTTAGCTAAAATCTCTGACGATATAGAATCGTCTATACTTTCTAATGGAGATGTAAAAATAATTATTGAGTTGGGAGCTAATGAGTATTTTGAAATAATTAAAAACTTTGCCGAAATTTATCATCAAGAGGATAAGTTTAATATTGAAATTTCTGGTGTTAATTTTACTTTCGTTTTGAAAAAGTAGTGGTTTGACGATATAATTTTTTCTTATCAAAACCATTCTTTACTAATAAATTATACATCCATTTTCTCTGAGTTGTTGAGGTATCTTTAACGAAGATAGCATCATTTCTCCCTGTTTGTCTAAAGTGATTTTCTAATTTATTAAGTAATCTATGTGAATCATCAATATTCTTTAGACTAAACACAAAAAACTTATCGTTAATTTGTATTATTAATTTATTATGTAAAGTGGAAATACTTTTCATTTCTTTTTTAATACAATATTTTTTAACTAACTCATGAAAATTAATACGATGGTTAGATGACCAATCATATATTTTTTCTTCGATTGAGTACGGAACCATACGTTTTATGATGTAGTCAGTTTCCGAAGAAATAAATAACTCAGTATTTCGTCCTAATTCATCTTCTTGAAAAAGTGGTACTTGATATGAGTCTTGATTAGTCAGTAGACCTAATTCATATGTTACGTACTCCGCATTTTCATACATAATCTCAAATTCGTTATTATTTTCTTTAATTAAGTCTTCAAATTTAATAATAGCGCGTTTCTCTGACTGATAACCTTTGATTATCTTTTTCTTTTTCTTATTCTTAAACAACACAATTATATAATTTTGCATGAAGGACTACTATCAAATTTTAAATATTAATAAAAACGCATCTCAAGGAGATATTAAAAAAGCGTATAGGAAATTAAGTAAACAATATCATCCAGATGTAAACCCTCAAGGGGAAGAGAAATTTAAAGATATTGCAGAGGCTTATGATATATTAGGTAACGAAACTAAGAAAAAACAGTACGATAACCCTAATCCGTTCGGTGGAAATCCTTTCGATATGTTTAATCAACAAAGAACTCAACAAAGACGACCGAAAATAAAAGATAAGGTAATGAGAGTTACTTTATCACCAGAAGAATCCTTTAAAGGTTTGGATAAAGAACTAACCTATAAGTCTAAAGTTTCGTGTGAATTATGTGTGGGAACAGGTGGAGATAAAAAAGGTTGTACGTCATGTGCGGGAAGAGGAGTTCATAGACAAAAAATGGGTACAGGTTTTTTTACCCAAGTTGTAGAGTCGACATGTCCAACTTGTCGAGGTACTGGACAAATAGTCATTAACCCATGTATGAACTGTCAGGGTGAGGGTGCCATAGATAAATTTAAAAACATCAAGGTTACTATACCTAAAAGTGTAGATAATGGTGATTTCTTACGTGTTAATGGTAAGGGGGACTTCATTAATGGTATACAAGGTGATTTATTAGTTCAAATTAATATGATTAAAAGTAAATACGAGAAGGTGGGTAAAGATTTAGTTTTTAATTTAAATATATCACCTATTGATATGTTAATAAATAAAACGTTTAGGGTTTCACACCCTGATGGGGACTTAGATATTAATTTACCTAAAAATTTAAGTACAGAAAAACCATTAAGAGTAAAATCTAAAGGATTTGTTACTCAAAATGGTATTGGGGATTTTTATATTAAAGTAGGTGTCACTAATAAAACTATTAGTGATGAAGATAAGTTAAAATTAAAAGATTTACTAAAATAAACTAATTACGAATTGTATTAGTTTTATTGTACCGTATAAACTTGTTGATAACATATAAAAAGAAAATAAAACAATAAATTTTTGATTAACATTAAGTCCTCGAGCACAGGTTTTACATTCTTCTTTATCATTTAATTCTATTGACTTAACATTGTATTCTTTTGACATAGTAGTAATTTTATATAGTTAATCTAACATAACTATATGTCATTGTAAATTACAAAACATATAAGAATACGTAATAATGTTATATTTATAATAAAAAAATATTATGAAAAAAATTTTAGATTTTATTAAAAAGATTTACAACGTTATCAAAACATGGGTAGTGTTAAACGGTATTGAAGGTATTTTTGGATTAATCGCAGGATTAATATTATGGGTATTTGGTTTTAAAATTTACGCGGGGTTCGCTTTTGGTGTATTTGCGACAGTAAATTGGAATTTATTGAAGATTGAAGTCCTCAAACTAAAAACCCGATTAGAACGACTGGAGAATAAACTAGTTAAGTTCTTTAAGAAATAAATTTAAAACCTCACTTTAGTGGGGTTTTTTTATGGTTTATATTTGCCTTTTACTTATTTTTTACTATATTTGTAAAAAAGAAAATTATGTTATCATATATCGGAGGTAAAAGTAGAATAGGTAAATGGATAGTAGAGTACTATCCAAAGGATATGGAAATTTATGTTGAAACGTTTGGAGGAATGTTTTGGTGTTTTTATAATATGGACTTAGATTTATATCCAAATTTAAAGAAAGTCGTTTATAATGACTTTAATCCCCTCAACTACAATTTGTTTTTATGTATTCAAAACCCTACAGAATTACTTAATGCGGTTGAAAATATACCGTGTCAAGAAAGGGGCGTGTTTCCAACTCCACCTGAGTATAGAGAGTTATTTAATGAGATACAAAAGGAGATATTTGTGGATACATATACCGTGAGTACTAAACCAAATTACGAATTAGCGGCTAAATACGCATATGTCCTCACTCAAGTTTTTAGTGGAAGTAAACCTGAAACTTCAAGTTATATTGACTTAAAAGGTAAATACAAATCAAAATATCTTACTTTTAGAGATAAATTAAAGAATGAAAAATGGGTTAAAAAATTCTTATCGGTAACTCATATTGAAAATATGGATTTCGATGATGTTATTAAGAAATATGACTCCCCAACGACATACATTTATTTAGACCCACCTTATTGGAAGACTGAAAACTACTATTCTAATCATGATTTTGATAGAGATGACCATGAAAGGTTGGCTAACTCACTTAAAAATGTAAAAAGTAAATTTTCTTTGTCTTACTATGATTTTGAATTATTACATACGTGGTTCCCTAAAAATCGATATGTGTGGGTTGAAAAAGACTTCGCTAAGGCGGCGGCGGCGTCTAAAGGTAAAAAACAAAATAAAGGTACAGAACTTTTAATAATGAATTATGCGATACCTAACTTCACCAAATTTGAAGTGTCTATAGATAATGAACACGAGAATAGTCAACTTAGTTTAGATATATAACCCATATAAAAATAGAATATTTTTAATTTCTGATATATTTATAAGAAAACAAATAGACTTATGAAGTTTAATAACATTATAAAAAGTATTATAGTCGAGCAAGGTCGTTACGAGATTCTGAAGAAGACTTATACTCAACCTAAAAAGAAAGGTGAGAAAGTTAAGCCTGCGAAGATGTCACTTGAACAACTTAATAAAATGGTGATGACTGACCCAACCACTCGGAGAGATGGTGATAATATCAAAAAAGCCGGTAAATATGTAAATTGGATTATTAAACAATTTTTACAAATTGAGCCAAATATTGAGGCGTCATACGGAACACCACAATTTAAAAAAGAATTTAAAGAAAAAACAGACTTATTTTTTGAAGATTTATACAAAACAACTGATGACCTTATTAAGTTTGACAGATTTAAAAGTCAAATTGATGATGAATTAAGGGATATAAATAAATTAACTATTGATAGTTTATTTAATACGGTTAAAGATTTTAGTTTAGAAAAGGCTAGTACAAGTAAAGCTGAACGAAAAGAAATGAAAGTTCACCCAGGAGCTGAATTGGTATATTCAGGTAGTAAATATGATGTTTACATGATTGAAGACCAAGGAGATTTAGGTAAAGAGGCGGCGTGTTTTTATGGTGGTCAGAATAAAGAAACGAGATGGTGTACATCTGCACCAGGATTATCATACTTTAATACTTATATTAAACAAGGACCATTATACGTTTTAGTTGATAGGACAGATACTGAAGTTGGAGAAATCTCTGGTTTACCAAAACACAGATACCAATTTCATTTCCCTAGTAATCAATTTATGGATGTGAACGATAGACAAATCAATTTAGTTGATTTTTTATTAGGTGAGGAAGAAGGTCTGAAACAATTCTTTAAACCTGAGTTTATGAAAGGACTATCTAACGCTGATGGTACAGAAATTTCGGTAGAGTACCCTAGAGATGCGGCATCTAAATTTATTGCTTTATATGGTTTTGATAAGTTCTTTGACGATTTACCAAACAACTTAGGTAGATTAGACTTTATTAAAACAAGTGGTAGTAGTAGATACGGACAGGAATCCGCAAAGGATTTAAATATAAAGATACCAAGTAGTATCGGTAGGTTTAAAAACATGTATGCTTTACACCTTGACGGAATATTAGATGAATTACCATCAGAAATCTCAAACTTAGAGGACTTGATGTTTTTATCTTTACCTAATAATAAAAACTTAAAGTCATTACCAAAGGAGATGGCCGAAAAAAATGGTAATGATTATAAGATGAAAAATTTAGCGGTTATTACGTTAGCTGGCTCTAACCCTAATATTGAAATACCTGAAGAGGTTCAAACGATGATTAAAGAAAAAGGAATAAAAGTTTTTCAATAATCTATTGAAAATCTTTACCTTTGTAGTTAATTTTTATAAAAAACATTTAAGATGAGTAATGTAGATATTGACATATATTTTTCAAATTTTAAAACATTCTTCCGAGAAAACCCAACAGAACTAAGTAAATTAATTGGTGGGGCATCGGATGAAGACTTTTATAATGAAGTCTATAAGAAAGTACACGAAAATTATGAAGGGGGAGATGAGTTACCTCTTACTCACAAACAAATCATATCGATTGTTGTGAAGATTAATAAAATCTCAAACAAACCTCAAGAAGAGGTTCAAAATAATATCTTTCAAGAAACTAAGTTCGGTACTTTCTGTTTAAACTAAGAATGGGTAAAAGACTTTATTTATTTCTAATATTATTTATTTTCTAAATAATAAACATTAAAAAGATAATCTGTGTATTTTAGAGATAATAATTATAGCGACGGTATTGATAAGTTTATGGTCATTACAGTTGCGACAGAAAATAATCAAGAATTAGACCGTTTTAGAGAGTCTTGTCATCACCACAACATACCATATAAAATTTTAGGTTTAGGTCAAGAGTGGACAGGAGGTGAAGCCAAAAACGGGGTTCTACTAAAGCCTGGAGGTTCACAAAAGATTAATTTACTCAAAGAAGAATTAAAAGATTATCCTGACTTAGGTAATCATATAATACTTTTTACTGATTCATATGATGTATTATTCAATGGTACTTCAGAAGAAATAGTTGATAGGTTTAGAAAAATGGAATCACCTATAGTATTTTCCGCAGAAAAAACATGTTGGCCTGATGTTGAACTAAAAGAACAATACCCTAAATCGCCTACAGATTATAGATACCTAAACTCAGGTGGATTTATTGGTTACGGGGACCACATATCAAAATTAATTAATAAAGTTTCGGTTAATAATGAATATGATGACCAGTTATATTATACTGAAAGGTTTTTTGAAGACCTCAAAGGCGATAAAGGTATTATATTAGATTATAACCAATTCTTATTTCAAACTATGAATGAATCCTTAGAGGATATTATTGTTGAGGGTGATAATGTTAAAAATACTATAACTAAAGAAACTCCAATAATCATACATGCGAATGGGGGTAGTGATGTGAAGAACGCTTTAAATGGTTTTTATGAAAAAATATTCCATAAAAAAAGAATAGATTCCTTTATTCCTGATAAGGGTAATAATGATAAAATCACAAAAGTGGTAAATGAGGATTCTAATATTATAATAGGATTATTTTTAGACGAAGAAGTTTTAGATATTAATCAGACTTTTGACCATATTAGATTTTTAAACTACCCAAAAGATAAAACTACTTTTCATATAATTTACCGAGATACAGAACACACATATAAAGTCAATATGTTTAAAGAAAAGTATGCGAATATATTTAAAGATTTTAAAGTAACGTTTACTGACGATAATAAAGTTGTGTCAAGGAAAAAATTCCTGATAGATTCGTTTGATGATGCAGACTATGTAATTATTATGGAATCTAACCATATTTTTAGAAATATTAAATCAATACAGTTATTACTTAATGAGTGTCAAGGGATTATTACTCCTATGATAAATAAAGAGGGGAGTGATTGGGTTAACTTTGAATCTAACAATAAAAAGGGGTACCAAACATATAGTAAAAGAGGTGTTTGGGATGTTGATATAACTTATGGTATTCATATTATAAAAAATGAAATTATACCATTTTGTGTCCGTTCACTGTATTTAGAGAGTGAGAAATACTCCGATGGTGATTGGGACATACTATTAAGTGAAAACTTAAACAACCAAGGTTATAAGACTCAGATATCTAATACTAACTACTACGGAGGAATAATTTAATTCCTCTTTTTTTATTACTTTATTTTAATTACATTTGTGGTGTGGATAAAAAAACATTACATTATAAAAAAGTTATTGATACGTATTTGGTTACTAAATACCATACGTATAATGAGATAGGTGATAATTCTGTCAGAGAATACAATAAAAGATTAAATGAAAATAAATATGGGTGTTGGGCAGAATTAGAAACCGATAAAGTTTCTGAGGAAGAATTCAAATCTAATTACGGTAATAAAGTATCTAAGGTTAGTTCAGAAAAAGTAACTATAGTTGTTGAAGAGTATCCTAATAAAATTTCATGTAAGGTATATCAAACTGAAAGAATTAGAAGAGTCGGGTCATCCTATTTTAGGGTTCGAAAATACCTCACCTACATAACATATAATTTTAAATACAATAATTTTTATTCGGGTACAATAGGTAAAAAAAATAAAAAAATATTAAGTAAAAAAGTAAGAGTTAATGACTTCAACGGACATGTTTTTAGTTCTTTAAATTTAGAAATAAGGAGACAGTTAAGAGATAACGAATTACGTAACAATAACTTTTCTAATAGAGTACCTAAAGAAAACTCAAAACTTTCATGGCAAGTTACAAAGAAATATAGTGATAGGTGTGAACACTCTAATGATATTATGGATATCTTTTTAAGTAGAATTAAGGAAAGATGTGGTGTTAATAAAGATATAAGAGGTAAAGATTATGAGGTTAAATTTTTCCAACTATATTTAGAGGCCAATAAATTTAAATACCCTAATAACTATAGAGAATATGTTCAGTTATCAATACCTAAAAAATTATTAAAAAAACAAACCAATTTAGTTTCTTTATATATGAATGTTAATGAACTAAATGGTAGGAAAATTCGTAAGATTTTAAATGTTGGTCATGATTTAGATTTTGAAGTCTTAAATAAAGTGTATACTTTACTTGGTGTGGATTACTTTAACAAAGTTAATAGTAGTGTATTTGTTAAAAGTAATCTTCATTTTTCCTCAAACTTTAAAGCTGAAAAAGTCAATTTAGAGACGAGTAATTTTCATAAACAAAATATTGTTAATGTTTTAAATGACGGATTAAATATACATTCACTTATCGAACACTTTAACATGGTTAAAGAATTAGAAGATAAACACGGACATAAGTTTAAAGTTAAATTTAAAGATGTTGAACAATTTAATAATGAACACTATGATGTATCTGAACTACTACAATCGTATAGGAAAGGTGTGGTAACTAGATATTATGGTGACGGAGTGATAAGATTAATTGAAGGTAGTGTTACCGATTTAGTGGGTGTTGAGTATTATCCTAAAGTATTGATGACTACCAACGATTACAATGAAGAGTCACAAACTCAAAAGAATTGTGTTAGAACTTATGTTGAAAACCCAAATAATATTATTATTTCATTGAGGGTTGGTAGTAAAGATAGTAAACTACGGGCTACGATAGAATATCGATTTATCGGTAACACATTAAAAAGGGTACAATCACTTGGTGGTAAAAATAGTAAATTAACTCCTATGTGGGACACAATATTAGAAATTTTAGATGATAAGATAAATTCACTATATCGAAGTGATATATTAAAAACACCTGAACTTTCTAAAGTTTATAGAAGTGGTAGGGTTATAACCAGAAAGTCTAAATACGATGGGGTTATTCTTAGGTGGGATAATGAAGATGAAATTGATGACACAGGTAATATCGATTTACCATTTTAAGGTAAAAAAAATTAAGAGGTAGGTTGACTACCTCTTTTTTTATGATTATAATTTAGTAACTTAAATTAAATCTAAACTAATAAATAAAAATATGTCAGAAAAAATTTATGTCCGTAAAATTGAGAGTTGGACAATCTCATCAGCAAGTAAACCTATTGAGGTTAACGTAGAAAGATTAAGAAAATGTGAACCACCATATAAAGGTGATTCAGAACAAGAATTGGTAAACTATCTACAAAACGAAGTGTGGAATGAATATGAATTCTATGAGAACGAAACTAATAAAGAAGTTTATGGTGAGGATGCCGTATATGATTTATGTATGGAAGAGGCTTATGTTGAAAATGAGTTCTTTGATTCTCGTAATAAAGGTTCTGATGAATCACTACAAGTTGGTGTACCAAATGAGGAGTGGACAAAGACAGGTGGTTTCCAACCATTAGCTTACGGAGAAAACGAATATTAATAAATAAGATATGGCAAACAATTTAAAAAGTTTTGTTACCATTAAAGGTAACGAAGAAGCGATAAAGTTAATCGATTCATTGGTTGACAAAGTAAATGATAATGATAGTGACTCACCTATTACTGCATTCGCAACAGCATTTTATAATGATGTTGAATTAACTGAAGACCGTAGTGTCTTAAACACATGGTCTAATGAAAATTTAGGTTCTAAATGGACTACATTGTATGATGTTCAAAACGATGGGGAGTTTTCTATTGAATCTGCTTGGTATCCACCAAAACAATTTTTCATTCATCTATATAACCTGTGTGTTACATTAGATGAGAGTGTAGAAATTGAAGTGACATACGAAGATGAAACTTACAATCCTATTGGTGCGATTGTGATTAAAAAAGATAGAGACGGTACTCCTTGTATGTGGGAGGAAGAAGATAACGATATTGAAAATCCACTTGAGGATATGGATTGGGATGATGAAAAGTATGATGAGACATCTGAAGAATTCTATGAGAGTTTGTATGATAACCAACAATCTTTATTAGGATTATGTCACGAGTTAGTAATAACTGACGGTGAACCAATTGATGAATTAACAGAAACAGAATAATATGAAGATAAAGTTAGAATATATATGGTTGGACGGGTATAGTCCTGAACCAAACCTAAGAAGTAAGGTAAAAGTAGTAGACGCTAAATTACATGAAGTAAAAGGTAAGAAACTACACGGAGTTTCATTAAATGATTGTCCTCAATGGGGATTTGATGGTTCTTCCACTAAACAAGCTGAAGGTAATTTTTCGGACTGTACTTTAAATCCTGTTAGGTTATACCCTAACCCACTTAATAAAGGAGTGTTGGATTCTTATCTTGTGTTTTGTGAGGTACTCAATCCTGACGGCTCACCACACGATTCAAACACTAGAGCTCTAATAGGTGATGACAACGAAACTGATTTATGGTTTGGATTTGAACAAGAATATACAATTATGAAAGAAGGAAAACCGATTGGTTTCCCTAAAGATGGTTTTCCTGAACCACAAGGTAAATACTATTGTGGTGTGGGTAATGGTCAAGTTAATGGTAGACTTTTTGTTGAACAACACATGGAAAATTGTATCATGGCGGGAATTGAGGTGACAGGTACAAATGCTGAGGTAATGTTAGGTCAATGGGAATATCAAGTACTAGGTAAGGGTAAATTAAAGTCAGGTGATGACTTATGGATTTCAAGATACATATTAAATCAAATGTCTGAGGACTATGGATTTAATATTGAATACCACCCTAAACCTGTTACTGGTGATTGGAATGGTTCCGGGTTACATTGTAATTTCTCAAATACAAAAATGAGAGAAGAAGGGGGAAAACAATATTTTGATGCTATATTTAAAACATTTGAATCAAGACATATTGAACATATTAAGTGTTATGGTTCATCTAATGATATGAGATTAACAGGTGAACATGAAACACAATCAATACATAAGTTTAGTTGGGGTGTATCTGACCGAGGAGCATCTATTAGAGTCCCAATATCAACAGAAAAAGAATGGAAAGGATATGTTGAAGATAGAAGACCGGCATCAAATGCAGACCCTTATCGAATAATTAATATTATTAATGAATCGATTATTAATTCTGAAGAGTTATATAAAACTTTACATAATATGTATAGTGATGTGAAAGTAAGTGATGAGGTTAAAGAACTTATACAGACTGAACCAATGGAAAGGGAGAGTGAGTAATGGAAAATAATAACCAAAATAATAAAGAAGAGTATCTTTTACCTAAAGAAGTATTAACTCACGTTAATAATCTAATTGGTAAAGGTGCTCATACTTTATCAACAGTTATTGAAACTGAGTTTTACACTCAAGAGGCGTTAAATAGGATGTTAGAAAAAAATGAGATTATTTGGTCACACAAATTATTTAATGGTGTTGGTATGGAATTAAAGGAGGGTCTTATTAGATTTAATGAAACATTTAATTATTTATATTTTATTAAACGAAAAGATGAGAATACTTATAAGTTCTATATGATATGTAAAGAAAGTTCATCAGATAGTATGTTATTTTTCTTACAAAGTTATAAAAAATTTAAAACAATATAAAATGAGAATATTAGACTCTAAAGAATTAAAAGAAAAAATCAATAGTGGTGAAAAATTCATTGTCGATATGTATGCTGATTGGTGTGGACCTTGTAGAATGATGGGTAAAGTTATTGAAACTGTTAGTGATAAATTATCGAAAGAAAATCACGAAGTTAAATTATATAAATTTAATATTGAGACTGATAAAGAAATGGCCACATCTTTAAATGTTAGGTCAATACCAATGTTAATTGGATTTAATGACGGAAAGAGCGTTTCAGTTAAAGTAGGTGTGGTACCTGAAACTCAAATAATTGAGATGGTGAACAATATATAATGAAAAAAGTAATAGTTTATACCATGAAAGGGTGTCGTCATTGTGATGATATGAAAAAAATGTTAATTGAATCTAAAATTAAGTTTACTTCGAGAGATATTGACAAATATAAAAAAGAATATGACTTATTTGTTCAGGCAACCGATAGTGAGTTCATACCTGCTTTTATGTTAATAACTCTTGAAGAAGACAATAAGACATCTAATATACAGTTAATGGTGCCCGATGAGGACTTTGACGATTTAGATGAAGCGTTGATTAAGGTGAAACGATATTTAAATTAATATCATTTCACCAACCTTATCCTTTATTTTCCAAATATTATGTGTGCTAATAATTTCTTCTGAGAAATCATAGTTATTTAAATCCCATCTACGTATTATTTCATTCGGGTCAAATGTAAATAAATCTAATATTAATGATTCTAACCATTTATTACTGGTCATTAGAGTGTTGGATGTTACTTTAAGTGATATGTTTTCCCAATTAATTAAATCGAATTTAGACTCCGTAAAGAACTCTATTGTTAAATCTTTACATAGTCCTCTCTCAAATATATTGTAAACTATATAATTAAAATAAGACTCAAATATTTTAGAGGTTTTTAAATTCTTACCGTAATGTTGTGATGATTTAAATGTTTCAATGCTACCATTATTTTTTAAAATTTTATAATCTTCAAAATTATTTAGTACGTCAGTTACCAACTCTTTATTAAAATCATGTTTAGTTAAAATAATGTTTAAGTCCGTACACGCGGTAAATCTATAATCTTTATTGTTTAATGTATCTAAGTATGTTTGTTTTTTAATGGATTCTGTTAGGTCATCTTTAGTGAACGTTTTCTTAATGTAAATCGGCTCATCTCCAACAGTTGTGTCGTACTCTATGAGGTCTACAACATTTAAATTTATTTCCCTATTAAAGAGTTGTTTATAGTATGAGATAAATAATTTAGATAAGTTAATAGGGGTCTTATGAGTTGTTATTCCTCTTACCACTATAAAGTTATTATTATTTATTACTTGTATATTTGTTTTATGATTTTTAGTTTCTTTTTCTATTTCAAGAATTACTTTATTTACTAATAGATTAGTTAAGTTTTCACCTCTTGAATAGGTTTGTACTATGTAGTTTGACATATTAAATGACTTTTAAATATTTATTAAGGGTAGTATAGAAAAAAAAAGTTGAATGATAAATACAAATCGGTATTTAAAATGGTTAATAAACTTTTTTATGAGTATTTATAAAGTAACATAAACCCTTTGAACAACACCAATGGCTAAAAACATTATAATAGTACCAAAACCCACAGGTACAACAATTCCATATATTATTTTTGAGAACACAAATGGTGATTTAATTTCATTAAATGTCCATGATAATGGTACGTTAACGTTTTCAGGTGCAACTCATGGAGATAACTTAGTGGTTATTGATGAGGATAGAGTTAATATCAAAGGTTCAATGATTTTAGGTAATGACGTTGGATTTAATGGGGTTATGTCAATTACAGATACTGGTGGGTGGAAAGGTAGTACCCAAGGACTAAAAGGTAATCATGGTGTTGATGGGGATAAGGGTATAAAAGGAATACAAGGACCACAAGGACCTACGGGAAGTAGAGGTTCAACCACTAATGGACCACAAGGCGATAAAGGTAGAAAAGGATTAAAGGGTCTAAAAGGTAGATTAGGTACTATTGGTACCAGTTGGGAGTTTCAGACTGGTGGGGATAAAGGATTAAAGGGTATCCAAGGACCAACATCTACAGAAGTAGGACCACAAGGTGATAAAGGTAATCGTGGAGTTAAGGGTGAGATAGGTATTAAAGGTGCCGTTGGTATAAAGGCGAGCCAAGGACCTATAGGTACACAAGGTTCAGATTCAGATAAAGGTATTGTTGGTGACAAAGGTAATAAGGGTTTAAAGGGAATACAAGGACCTAAAGGCGTAAAAGGTGTTGAAGGTGAAAAAGGTCAAAAAGGTTTACTTGGTCCACAAGGACCGGTGTCACAATCAGGAGATGTAGCCGATAAAGGTCTTAAAGGTCTTAAGGGTATACAGGGTACTAAAGGACCTAAAGGGTTAGTGGGTACTCAAGGTCTTCAAGGACCTATAGCCAGTGTCGGTTCACAAGGACCAATAGGACCAAAAGGTCCAACAGGGCAAAAAGGTATAAAAGGTCTTATAGGGATTAAGGGTCTTAAGGGGGTAAAAGGTATTAAAGGAGTAAAAGGTCACAAAGGTTTAGTTGCCGTTAGTGGAGACAATGGCCAACAAGGTCCGATTGGTACTCAAGGACCTATAGGTTATAAAGGCGATAAAGGTCTTAAAGGTCTATTAGGGTTAGAAGGACCAAAAGGATTTAAAGGACCTCAAGCCAGTACAACTATTCAAGGACCGCAAGGACCACAAGGATTACAAGGAAATACCTCAACTGATAAAGGAATTAAAGGTCAAAAAGGTTTAAAGGGTATAAAGGGTGTAAAAGGTTTAAAACCTAATAGAGGTACTCAAGGAGGTATTGGTGTACAAGCCTCACAAGGACCAACTGGTCCGCAAGGACCTAAAGGTGACGATAAAGGTCAAAAAGGTCTAAAAGGTATTAAAGGAATTAAAGGTGTCAGAGGACCACTTGGTGTTCAAGGAGGTATTGGTAACCAAGGAAATATAGCGTCAACAGGTGACAAAGGTATAAAAGGTGTAGTTGGTCCAACACCATTTAAAGGTCTTAAAGGACTTAAAGGTAATAAAGGATTAAAGGGTCCTAAAAATTCACAAGGTCTACAAGGACCAACAGGTAATGGGGCATCTTTAGGTAATAAAGGTAATCGAGGTACGACTTCAACCGATAAGGGACTTAAGGGACCTAAAGGTTTAAAGGGTATTGAAGGACCTAAAGGACCTATTGGACCACAAGGACCACAATCAAGTACGGGTACTGTAGGTAACCAAGGACCACAGGGTGACCAAGGACCACAAGGTCCAACATCTACAGATAAAGGAATTAAAGGTCAAAAAGGTTTAAAAGGTATTAAACCTAGTCGAGGAATTCAAGGTGGTACGGGTGCACAAGGTGGTAAAGGACCACAAGGACCAACAGGAAATAGAGGTGGTACTGGTGTGTCATCCTCTAAAGGAAATAGAGGACCACAATCCACCGAAAAAGGACTTAAGGGTTCAGATGGTTCACGAGGGGCTACCTCAACAGATAAAGGTCAAAAAGGTCCAGAAGGTGGTAGAGGTACTCAAGCGGCTCAAGGACCAACAGGACCGGCAAGTACAGATAGAGGACCGATAGGTAATCAAGGACCAAACGGACCAAAATCTACAGATAAAGGACAAAAGGGACCACAAGGTACTCAAGGTAGTCAAGCCGCAGGTGGACCAACAGGTCCACAAGGACCAACTAATAATACTAAAGGACATAAAGGTCTAAAAGGTTTAAAGGGATTAAAAGGGAATAGAGGACCTAATGGTTCACGAGGAGCCATTGGTTTGACATCTACAGTAAAGGGTTATAAAGGAATTACTAGTACAACTAAAGGTATTAAAGGTCAGAAAGGTTATAAGGGACCTAAAGGTCCAAGAGGTAATGATGGACCAAGAGGTGCTCAAGGTACTATTTCAACAGTAAAAGGTGCTAAAGGTCCAAATAATACTGAAAAAGGATTTAAAGGACCAAAAGGACTTAAAGGTCTAAAAGGACCATTAGGACCTCAAGGACCACAAGGTGGTATAGGAGCAACTTCAACAGTAAAAGGATTTAAAGGACCCGCTAATTCTACTAAAGGACCTAAAGGTTTTAAAGGACCAAAAGGACCTAGAGGTGGTATAGGGACACAAGGTTCTGGCGGACCAAGAGGTACCAATTCATCAGTTCAAGGACCACAAGGACCAACTAATTCTACTAAAGGACAAAAAGGGGCACAAGGACCACAAGGACCAACAGGTTTAAAAGGTATTAAAGGACCACAAGGACCAAGAGGCACTGATTCAACGGTAAAAGGATTCATAGGGGCTACTAGTACAGAAAAAGGACTTAAAGGTCCAAAAGGATATAAAGGTCCAAAAGGAAATAGAGGACCACAAGGTTCTGGTGGAACAAGAGGTACCGAGTCAACAGTTAAAGGGCCACAAGGACCAGCTAGTAGTGTAAGAGGACTACAAGGTGGAACAGGTGCGGATGGTAACAAGGGAATTAAAGGTCGTAAAGGACAACAAGGACCTCAAGGAGCACAATCTACAGATAAAGGTGTTAAAGGTTTTATCGGTACAGAAAAAGGACTTAAGGGACTTAAGGGACCTAAAGGACCTAAAGGAAATAGAGGCCCACAAGGACCAAAAGGATTAAGAGGAGCCCAATCTACGGATAAAGGACCAAAAGGTTTTAAAGGAATAAAGGGACCACAAGGACCAACAGGACCCGGAGGTCTGTCAGGTAGTGGAGGTCCGGGCGGTGGAGGTGGACCAACAGGACCAACAGGACCAGGTGGACCAACAGGACCAACAAGTACAGAAAAAGGTTTAAAAGGAATTAAAGGTCATAAAGGAATTAAAGGACCACAAGGTACAAGTGGACCACAAGGGCCACAGGGTTTTCAATCTTTATTAACGGGACCTGTAGGGGCCACAGGTGATATTATAGGTCCAACAGGTGCGGGTGGACCAACAGGACCAGCAAGTACCGAGAGGGGTCTAAAAGGACCACAAGGTGCTACCTCAACAGTTAAAGGTCCAAAAGGTTCGAGAGGATTCCAAGGACCGCAAGGTGGAACAGGTGCGGATGGCCCAATAGGTTTCAAAGGTCCTTTAGGTCCAATAGGTAACAAGGGTATAAAGGGACCGCAAGGCCCAACAGGTACGGGTGGACCGACAGGTCCAAAAGGTCCACGAGGTCTACAAGGTCTACAAGGTCCACAAGGTCCTGCGTCTGATAAAAGATTAAAAAATAACATTAAATCTCTAAAAGGTAATTTAAGTAAGTTAAAATTAATTAATGGTGTTAAGTTTACATGGAAGGGTGGAGCAACTAAGTTTGATGGTAGTGTAGGTGATGATTACGGATTTATCGCTCAAGATATTCAAAAAGTAATACCTGAAGTTGTATTTAATAGTGAGAGTGGTTATTTAAAACTTGATTACGGTAAATTAGTAGCCATTGGTATTGGTTCTATACAAGAACAACATACACGTATTGAAAGTATAAAAGATAGGGTTAATATATTAAAATCAAAAATTTTAAATGGGTAGAGACATTAAAATAAATCCAACAGGAGGTACAATTAATTTTTCAGGTACTAATGCTAGTATGATTAATATAGCATATGGTAGCGGAGAATTGAATTTTAACACACACTTAGGTAATGATTTTAAAATCACTTCAAGTTTAGAGTTAGATAATATGAAGTTTATGCCGTCTGTTTCAGTAAAGAAACAGAATAGTAATGAATTAATTGATAACTCAGGTAATTGGAAAGGTTACCCTATGAATATGATTGGACCCACTGGTGTTCAAGGACCTCAGGGACCGACAGGTCTTAAAGGTAATAGAGATGGTGATGGTGAAAAAGGTTTAAAAGGTCAAAAAGGATTAAAAGGTATAACCTCTACAGAACAAGGACCAACAGGTGAACAAGGAACTAAAGGGTTAAAAGGTATCAAAGGTGAGAAGGATGTCTCAGGACCATTAGGTCCCGTGGGAATTAAAGGTCAAATAGGTCCACAAGGTGTAATCGGACCTGCGGGTCCTGGCTCATTAAAGGGGTCTATAGGTACACAAGGATTTAAAGGATTCAAAGGTAATAAAGGTATAAAAGGTTTAATTGGTGATTCACTAAAAGGACCTACAGGATTATCCGCTAGTAAAGGTAACCAAGGACCAACAGGTACAAATAAAGGTGAGATTGGACCAAAGGGTGAGGTAGGTGTAAAAGGACCTCAAGGACCAATTGGGATTACCTCAAATGTAGATGTTTATGTTTTCTATGACGCGACATCGATGCCAAGTGATAAAGCTAAAGAAGCTTCGCAGAGTGTTAGAGATTGGTTCCAAACGGTAAATGGTGATGGTGATATTAATAAATTATACGAGGGGGTAATTGGTAAAAACAATCATAACGGTGAAAATTGGTTATGGTGGGCATCTTACCCATATCTTGGTTCACTATCCGGAGGTACTTTATCTGATAACACACAAATTAATGAATTTAATAGTGCCGTACCTAATGCAACTTATCAATCTGATTATTGTAAGTCTAATTCAGGTGGTAATTGTGTACCAAGAAACTCACAATTTAATGATGGTGAAACAATTTATAGAAGAATTAACAGAGGTGTTAATTTAGATACAGGTGCTGCTGAATCTATATCACAGGGTGTACCTTTTGACCATAGTAATTTAAATAATACAGAAACATCGGGACAAGGTTCATTTGGTGGTGATAATACTAACTATTTGGTAATTATTGTTGCCGATGAGTCAGATGGTATTGCTGGTCTATATCATGGACAGTTAGGTGGAACACCAACCAACGCCACTAAGAGTGACTTATATAATAAACCATTTGAATTAAATGGTAATTATTGGAATAATAATGCGAGTGATGAATATACGAATAGGTATTCACACGATTACTGTTCTTATATTCAAGTATATGAAGATATTATATCCAATAGAGGGGGTAATGCTCAAGGTTTAGTTTATCCAGTTGTAAATCCACTTAGAGGTATTTCAACTTACGCGTTTGTCCAACATGTGGTAGCCGCAATTGAAGGTAGTACCATCACTAGTAATGATTTTTTAAATAGATATGGTGACGATATAACTTCAGTTGGTCCTGAGAATTTAAATTTAAGTGCCTTAACAACTACAAATGTATATTCTTCTCTTTCGTCTGAAACTTGTTATACAAATTTAGAAAGTAGTTTTAAAAATGGCCCAGGTCTAAAACATTTTGGTTTTGATGTTGACCCTACTGTTGATAATTTTACTGAATCCGTTGTTACAAATGCTTTAACGTCTTTTCTAAGACAACAAGGTGAAACTGGTGATGAAGGTAATAAAGGAATTGTTGGTGATGATAAAGGAACTAAAGGATTAAAAGGTTTAAAAGGGTTAAAAGGACTTAAAGGGGCGAAGGGACCTGATACCGATGGTGGGACAAAAGGTATAATAGGTGAAAAAGGACCCGTGGGTGTTGATGGACCTGTTGGTAATTTAAAAGGACCAAAAGGTGAAGTTGGTGTTGTTGGACCAAAAGGAATTAAAGGACCTGATGGTTCCATAGGTAGTTCACCTAAAGGTCAAATAGGGGCTGACGGAGACCAAGGTCCAACTGGGGGTAGAGGTAATACTTCTACTGATAAAGGTGAAAAAGGTTTAAAGGGTCAAAGAGGTAATAAGGGTCTTAAAGGTATTAAAGGTATCAAAGGTCTAATAGCTAGCCAAGGAGACGTAGGGCCAACAGGTCCTCAATCCGATAAAGGTCCGACCGGTAATAAAGGTGATAAAGGTCTTAAAGGTTTAAAAGGTCGAAAAGGATTACTTGGTCCACAAGGACCACAAGGAATAATCGCTGACCAAGGAGCTCAAGGTCCAGTATCACAAGATGGTGAGGGAGCGGATAAAGGTCTTAAAGGACTTAAAGGATTAAAAGGGTTAAAAGGTAAAAAGGGTATTGATGGGACAAAAGGACCTCAAGGGCCAACAAGCCAAGGTAATGAGTTAGGACCTACAGGGGAAAAGGGTCAAAGAGGACCACAGGGAGATAAAGGTAATAAAGGTTATAAAGGATTAAAAGGTAAGAAAGGTGTTAAGGGACCTAAAGGACCTAAAGGTTTAATTGCAAGTCAAGGTGATGGGGGTCCACAAGGACCAACGGGACCAGTGGCGGACCAAGGTAATAAAGGACTTAAAGGACTAAAAGGTAATAAAGGTTTTAAAGGGTTAAAAGGTTTAATAGGACCTCAAGGTAATAAAGGACTTAAAGCTAGTCAAGGACCAACAGGACCACAAGGACCTGTTAGTACTAAAGGAGATAAGGGACTCAAAGGTATTAAAGGTTTAAAAGGTTTAAAAGGACCTCAAGGGGTTAAAGGACAAAAGGGTTATAAAGGATTAAAAGGTGTGACAGGGGACAAAGGTCTTATAAGTACATCTACAGGTGATAAAGGTATTAAAGGTCAAAAAGGTTTTAGAGATACTGACGGAGATAAAGGAATCAAAGGACAAAAAGGATATAAAGGTCCTCAAGGTGGTAGAGGAACAACTTCAACAGTTAAAGGATTTAAAGGATTAAAAGGTATTAAAGGTTTAAGAGCCGATGATGGTTTAAAAGGAAGTAAAGGTCTCATTGGAATAAAGGGACCACAAGGTCCTCAAGGTGGTAGAGGTACAACGACTGGAGGTTCAGGAGATACAGGACCGACAGGACCAGGTGGACCAGCAGCATTTAAAGGACTCAAAGGTGTTAAAGGTTATAAAGGACCAAAGGGACCACAAGGACCTAAAGGTACTCAAAGTACCGATACGGGACTAACAGGACCAACAGGGTTAGGTGGACCAACCGCATATAAGGGACTTAAAGGTCAAAAAGGTATTAAAGGAGCCTTTGGACCACAAGGTCCGATAGGTTCTGCTACCGGAGAGAAAGGACCAAAAGGGTTCGTAGGACCAACAGGACCGGTAGCATCCAAAGGTATTAAAGGGTTCAAAGGGCCAAAAGGTTATAAAGGACCAAAGGGAACTAAAGGGCCGACAACAGGTGAGGTAGGACCAACAGGACCAACAGGGCCAGTAGCATTCAAAGGTTATAAAGGTTTAAAAGGACCTAAAGGACCAAAAGGATATAAAGGACCTTTAGGTCCACAAGGTACTACTACAGGTACTGTTGGAGATAAAGGACCTCAAGGTGCTCAGGGTGGTGGAGGATTGTTAGCCGATAAAGGTCTAAAAGGACCAAAAGGATATAAAGGACCAAAGGGTCCACAAGGTCTACAAGGGCCACAATCAGGACCAACAGGTCCAACAGGAGCAGGTGGGCCGGCAGCATTTAAAGGTATTAAAGGACCAAAAGGACCAAAAGGATATAAAGGACCTTTAGGTCCACAAGGTAATGCTTCTACAGTTAAAGGTTTCAAAGGACCTAAAGGGGCATTAGGTCTGATTTATGATAATGGGGATAAAGGTCTTAAAGGATTTAAAGGTCCAAAAGGGGCATTAGGACCACAAGGACCACAAGGAACACAATCAGGTCCAACAGGTGCTGGTGGACCAACAGGACCGGCAGCAGAAAAAGGTTTTAAAGGACCTAACGGACCTACAGGTTATAAAGGTGTTGGAGGTCAACAAGGACCTACAAGTACTGAGAGAGGAGCCCAAGGACCACAAGGTGGTAGTTCAGCGGTCAAGGGACCAAAAGGACCAAGAGGAACGACAGGTCCTCAAGGTGGTGGTGGGTCGAGAGGACCACAAGGTGTAGGTTCCACTTCAACAGGGCCGATAGGTCCAACTAATACTCAAAACGGACCAACAGGGTTTAAAGGACAAAAAGGTCGTAAAGGTCTTATAGGACCTAGAGGTCCACAAGGACCAAAAGGGTCACAGTTTACAAAAGAAGGGTCTGCTGGACCACAAGGACCAAGAGGTACACAATCTACAGTAAAAGGTTATAAAGGTCCG
>Ga0209092_10000209_pt1 | contig 55729 bp, 54 predicted proteins | sample FraStrMetagenome_FD_187446 | JGI IMG/M metagenome (GOLD analysis project Ga0209092, IMG submission 187446) | Marine eukaryotic phytoplankton communities from Arctic Ocean - Fram Strait ARC3M Metagenome (SPAdes) (version 2) | ecosystem: Environmental > Aquatic > Marine > Oceanic | place: Fram...
CTCTTACCATCATAGAATGGTTAAGGTCACGGCAAGACTAGCCGTTTGATAGGTATCAAGTGTAAGTGCAGCAATGTATTCAGCTAAGATATACTAATAGACCGAAGGCTTGACTTTTTAAAAGCTTGAATTTTTCAATAATTTAACTTAGACGTTTTATAGCGTAATGGAACCACATCGATCCTTCTCGAACTCGATAGTGAAACGTTACAGCGGTGAAGATACTGAAAGGGGGGCTTTTTGGGAAAATAACACAATGTCTAAGTTTTAATATCCGAACTTTCATTTTTCCTTGGTTATACAAAGTGTTTTGTGTTGATATAATGTTCAGCTTACAAAAAGTTTTTTATTACAGATATTCTTTTTCAAAAGACCGGTAAACCGTGTTATAATAAAGGTGAATAGTTAATTTATTTGACATATTCAAGTTGCCTAGCGGTGTTTTTATTTATTTCAAATATCCATAAATTTCATGAGTAATGTTTATGATTGGTTTCAAGAAAGACTTGAAATACAAGCAATTGCCGATGATATCACAAGTAAGTACGTTCCACCTCACGTAAATATTTTTTACTGTCTTGGTGGTATTACTTTAACATGTTTTATCGTTCAAGTAGCAACTGGTTTTGCAATGACTTTTTATTACCGTCCAACAGTTACAGAGGCATTTGCTTCTGTTCAATATATTATGACTGAAGTTAACTTTGGTTGGCTTATTCGTTCAGTTCATAGATGGTCTGCAAGTATGATGGTATTAAACATGATTCTTCATGTTTGTCGTGTATACCTTACGGGTGGTTTTAAAAAACCAAGAGAATTAACGTGGGTTACAGGTGTATTATTAGCTTCAGTAACAGTTTCTTTTGGTGTAACTGGTTACTCTTTACCATGGGATCAAGTAGGTTATTGGGCATGTAAAATTGTAACTGGAGTTCCGGATGCAATTCCTGTTGTTGGAGGTCTTGTTGTTGGTTTATTAAGAGGTGGAGTAAGTGTAGGACAAAGTACATTAACACGATTCTACAGTGCGCATACATTTGTATTACCAGTAGTAGCGGCAGTTTTAATGCTAACACATTTTGTAATGATCCGTAAACAAGGTATTTCAGGCCCTCTTTAAAGAGGTATTAAATAGCCAGATTACCAATCTAACTTAAATTTTAATATAGAATCAAATAATGTCGATTTTAAAAAAGCCTGATTTATCAGATCCAAAGCTAAGAGCCAAATTAGCTAAAGGTATGGGACACAATTATTACGGTGAACCTGCTTGGCCAAATGACCTACTATATATTTTTCCAGTATGTATTCTAGGTACAATTTCATGTTGTATTGGTTTAGGTGTTTTAGAGCCTACACCATTAGGAGAAAAAGCAGATCCATTTGCTACACCATTAGAAATTTTACCAGAGTGGTATTTCTTCCCAACATTTAATTTATTACGTGTAATTCCAAATAAGTTAATCGGTGTAGGATCAATGGCAGCTGTACCAATTGGACTTATCACAGTTCCATTTTTTGAAAATGTTAATAAATTTCAGAACCCATTTAGACGTCCGATTGCATCACTTGTTTTTATCTTTGGAACATTTATCGCATTTTGGTTAGGTATTGGAGCTACAATGCCAATTAGTCAAGCTTTAACATTAGGTTTCTTCTAAAATTATTAATTAATAATAGAAAGAAAAAAGCATACATGACCAATTAAATATATATGTATTTAATTGGTCATGTATGCTTTTTTCTTAGAATACATGTTTAAATGTAATGATCCGTCAAGACGATAATACGTTTTTGAGCAGATGAAATTAAGTAATCAGCAATTAAAGAATATATAAAGGCTTTATAATGATTGAGAGAAAATACATAGCTAATTTAATTTTGAAACTGAGGGCGAAAATTTAAGCTGCGTAAAAAAGGATTATGAAATATCTGAAGAAGAGTTAGTAAATTGTGTGAAAAAACTTTGTTAGAAATAAAAGATCGTTATCCTTAAGGGTTTAACAAATTCAAAATTTTTTGGATGAAGAGGGAGAAATATTAAATTAGCTCTTCGAGAAAAGAAAAATGTAATTTTGTTATTTTAAATATGCGTGTTGATTAAGTTTATTCTAAATAAATTTAATGTTCATTAGCTATTTGGAAAATACTAAGAATATATTAACAATTGCAAAGGTTGTTAAATTTTCTTAACAAAAAGGAAATTTGGTAAAGAATTTAACATAGAATATATACTTAGGAAGCTTTAAATATCGTAGTCTTTTTTCTGTTTTATTAAAAATAAAAATAGGCGTAAATTAAAAGAAACAATTTTATTGAAAATACGATTTAAAGATTTCATAATTATAAGTCTCATAAAAGGAGAATAAAAATGAAAATTAGCTCTAAAGAACTAGAGGCTAAAAAAGTTAAAGTTATAGTAGATAAAAACCCGGTTGCAACATCATTTGAAAAATGGGCACAACCAGGTCATTTCTCTCGTACATTAGCAAAAGGACCAAAAACAACGACTTGGATTTGGAACTTACATGCTGATGCACATGATTTTGATAGTCAAACAAACTCACTTGAAGATATTTCTAGAAAAATTTTCAGTGCCCACTTTGGTCAATTATCAATTATTTTCTTGTGGATTAGTGGAATGTACTTCCATGGAGCAAGATTTTCAAACTATTCTGCTTGGTTAAGTAGTCCAACGACAATTCAGCCAAGTTCACAAGTAGTTTGGCCAATTGTTGGACAAGAAATTTTGAATGGTGATGTTGGTGGAGGTTTTTCTGGTGTTCGAGTTACATCAGGCTGGTTCCAAATGTGGCGTGCATCTGGGATCATGAATGAAACTGAACTTTATTGGACAGCAATGGGGGGATTAATTATGTCAGCATTAATGATTTTTGCTGGTTGGTTCCACTATCATAAAGCAGCACCAAAATTAGAATGGTTTCAAAATGTAGAATCAATGATGAATCACCACTTAGCTGGTTTATTAGGTTTAGGGTGTTTATCATGGTCTGGTCACCAAATTCACATTAGTTTACCAATTAACAAGTTATTAGATGCTGGAGTTGCACCACAAGAAATTCCATTACCTCATGAACTGTTATTTAACCAAGATTTAATGGGTCAACTTTACCCAAGTTTTAAAAAAGGTTTAGTCCCTTTCTTTACATTAAATTGGAGTGAATATTCGGATTTCTTAACATTTAAAGGTGGATTAAACCCCATTACCGGAAGTTTATGGTTAAGTGATACAGCACACCATCACTTAGCTTTAGCAGTTCTGTTTATTTTTGCTGGTCATATGTATCGCACAAATTGGGGTATTGGGCACAGTATGAAAGAAATTTTAGAAGCACATAAAGGACCATTAACAGGCGAAGGCCACAAAGGACTTTATGAAATTTTAACAACTTCATGGCACGCTCAGTTAGCAATTAACTTAGCAATGATGGGTTCACTTAGTATTATTGTAGCTCATCACATGTATGCTATGCCAGCATATCCGTATATTGGAATTGATTATGCGACACAGCTTACATGTTTTACACACCATATGTGGATTGGTGGATTTTGTGTTGTTGGTGCTGGTGCACATGCATCAATTTTTATGGTTCGTGATTACAGCCCAGTTCAATCATACAACAATTTACTAGACCGTGTTTTAAGACACCGAGATGCGATCATTTCTCACTTAAATTGGGTTTGTATTTTCTTAGGTATGCACAGTTTTGGTTTATATATCCATAATGATACAATGCGTGCATTAGGTCGCCCACAAGATTTATTCTCAGATAAAGCTATCCAACTGCAACCAATTTTTGCAAAATGGATTCAATCAGTACATGTTCTTGCTCCAGGTAATACGGCTCCAAATGCATTAGCGACATCTAGTTATGCTTTTGGTGGGGATATTGTTGCTGTAAATGGTAAAATTGCCATGATGCCAATTCCATTAGGAACTGCGGATTTTATGGTTCACCACATTCATGCATTTACAATTCACGTAACAGTATTAATCCTATTAAAAGGTACACTGTTTGCACGTAGTTCACGTTTAATTCCAGATAAAGCTAACTTAGGTTTCCGTTTCCCTTGTGATGGACCAGGTCGTGGAGGTACATGTCAAGTTTCTGCATGGGATCACGTTTTCCTAGGTTTATTTTGGATGTATAACTCAATTTCAGTGGTACTTTTCCACTTCAGTTGGAAGATGCAATCAGATGTCTGGGGTACAATTTCAAGCACGGGTAAAATCTCCCACATTACAGGAGGTAATTTCGCCAATAGTGCGTTAACAATTAATGGTTGGTTACGTGATTTCCTATGGTCGCAAGCATCGCAAGTTATCCAATCTTATGGGTCAGCTTTATCTGCTTACGGTTTAATCTTCTTAGGTGCACACTTTATTTGGGCTTTTAGTCTAATGTTCTTATTTAGTGGACGTGGATATTGGCAAGAACTTATTGAGTCAGTAGTTTGGGCGCATAACAAGTTAAAACTAGCTCCTGCGATTCAACCTCGAGCATTAAGTATTACACAAGGACGAGCAGCTGGTCTTGCTCACTACCTTCTTGGTGGTATCGGTACAACTTGGTCATTCTTCTTTGCAAGAATTATTTCTGTAGGATAAATTAAAATAAAAGAATAAAACTTCTACTATGGCTACTAAATTTCCAAAGTTTAGTCAAGCACTTGCGCAGGATCCCGCTACTAGAAGAATCTGGTACGGTGTAGCAACTGCTCACGATCTTGAAAGCCATGACGGAATGACGGAAGAAAGTCTTTACCAAAAGATTTTCGCTTCACATTTTGGTCATCTGGCTATTATATTTTTATGGACATCTGGAAACCTATTCCATGTTGCTTGGCAAGGGAATTTCCAACAATGGGTGCTAAACCCGCTTAAAGTGAAACCAATTGCTCACGCAATTTGGGATCCACATTTTGGTCAATCTGCAATTAAAGCATTTACACGAGGAGGTGTTTCTTATCCTGTAAATATTGCAACTTCTGGTGTTTATCACTGGTGGTATACAATTGGTATGAGAACAAATAGCGACCTATATTTTGGTGCTTTAGGATTACTATTATTATCAACAACATTACTATTTGCTGGTTGGTTGCATCTTCAGCCTAAATTTAGACCGGGTCTAGCTTGGTTTAAGAATAATGAGTCAAGATTAAACCACCATTTATCTGGTCTGTTTGGAGTAAGTTCATTAGCCTGGTCTGGCCACTTAATTCACGTAGCTATTCCAGAATCACGCGGTCAGCATATTCGTTGGGATAATTTTACATCTACTCTACCACACCCAGAAGGTTTAACACCTTTTTTCACTGGAAATTGGGGTATTTATGCAGAGAATCCAGACACAGCTAAACATATTTTTGGTACAGGCGAAGGAGCTGGTACAGCAATCTTAACATTCCTTGGTGGTTTTCACCCACAAACTCAATCAATGTGGTTAACAGATATTGCACACCACCATTTAGCGATTGGTATTGTTTTTATTTTTGCTGGTCACATGTACCGTACAAATTGGGGTATTGGTCACAGCATGAAAGAGATTTTAGATGCACATGTTCCACCAAGAGGTCGTTTAGGGGCTGGTCACCGTGGTCTTTTTGAAACGATCACAAATAGTTTACACATGCAACTTGGTTTAGCATTAGCATCAATTGGTGTAGCAACATCTTTAGTCGCTCAACACATGTATGCATTACCGTCTTATGCGTTTATGGCTAAAGACTATGTAACACAAGCAGCACTTTATACACATCACCAGTACATTGCAGGGTTCCTAATGGTTGGAGCTTTTGCTCACGGAGCAATTTTCTTTGTTCGTGATTATGATCCGGAAGTAAACAAAGATAATGTATTAGCAAGAATGCTTCAACATAAAGAAGCAATTATTTCTCACTTAAGTTGGGTATCTTTATTTTTAGGTTTCCACACATTAGGTTTATATATTCATAACGACGTTTGTGTAGCTTTTGGTACACCAGAGAAGCAAATTTTAATTGAGCCTGTTTTTGCTCAATTTATTCAAGCTGCATCAGGAAAAGCAGTTTATGGATTTGATGTTTTACTATCATCATCTACAAGTGCTGCAACGGTTGCAAGTAGTAAAATTTGGTTACCTGGTTGGATGGAAGCAATTAATAGTGGGAAAAACTCACTGTTTTTAACTATTGGTCCTGGTGACTTCTTAGTCCACCATGCTATTGCTCTTGGTCTTCATACAACTGCCTTAATTTTAGTTAAGGGTGCATTAGATGCACGAGGTTCAAAACTTATGCCAGATAAAAAAGATTTTGGTTATAGTTTCCCTTGTGATGGTCCTGGACGTGGAGGTACTTGTGATATTTCTGCTTGGGATGCATTTTATCTAGCAATGTTCTGGATGTTAAATACAATTGGTTGGGTAACATTCTATTGGCATTGGAAACACATGACAATTTGGGGTGGTAATGCTGCAGCATTTAATGAATCGTCAACATATATTATGGGTTGGCTACGTGATTACCTGTGGCTGAATTCATCTCCTTTAATTAACGGTTACAATGCATTTGGAATGAACGCACAAGCTGTTTGGGCATGGATGTTCCTTTTCGGTCACTTAGTTTGGGCAACTGGTTTTATGTTCCTAATCTCTTGGCGAGGTTATTGGCAAGAGTTAATCGAAACTCTAGTATGGGCACATGAGCGTACTCCAATTGCTAATTTAGTTCGTTGGAAAGATAAGCCAGTAGCACTTTCTATTGTACAAGCGAGATTAGTTGGTTTAGCCCATTTTGCAGTAGGTTATATATTTACATATGCACCTTTTGTTATCGCTTCAACAACAGGTAAATTTAGCTAAAATTAGTTAGATTAACTATGTTTTAAAAATTAATAATTTTTAATTTTTCCTACTTTCAAAAATATATTTCGATATTTTTGGAAGTAGGAAATTTTTTTTTGACTAAAATACTTATTAGTAGATTTTTCTATATTGCCAAAATAGAGTTTATAAGTTATTGTATTTGTATATTCGGGATGTAGCGCAGCTTGGTAGCGCATCTGCCTTGGGAGCAGGGTGTCGCAGGTTCAAATCCTGTCATCCCGAAATTTTTTAACCACCTCCAGCAATAGTCAAAATTTCAATATTATCCTTATCATTTAAAATTGTTTTAGACCACCATTCTCTTGGTAAAACCGTTCCATTATAATCGATTACTATAAGATTTAGCTTAAACCCTAGATATAATAACAAAGAAAAAATTGTTAAGTGAGAAGAACTTTGATATTTTTTACCATTTATTGTTAAAGTTAGACAAGTCATTAATATTTTAATTAAATCTTAAATAATTTATAAGGTTTTGTAAGAACTATAAAGACCTATTATTCTGAGCGCTTTTTAAATAACTAATACTATAATTGTTTAATAACAATAAATTAATTTTACGGGAAATTTAACACATGAGCGAATTCGTTAAACCATATAACGATGATCCATTTGTAGGGAATTTATCTACACCTGTAACAACGTCAACAGCAACAAAATTATATCTTGGAAACCTACCTATTTACAGAAAAGGTCTTTCTCCATTATTACGCGGTCTAGAAATTGGAATGGCTCATGGCTATTTTATAATTGGCCCTTTTTATATTTTAGGCCCATTAAGAAATTCGGAGAATGCACTTTTAGTTGGGTTTATGGCTGCACTTGGTTTAATTATAGTTTTAACATTAGCGTTAACTATTTATGGCCTAGCATCATTTCAAGATGGTGGAAAAGAAGAAGGTTTAGAATCTTCAAAGGGATGGCGAAAATTTACTAGTGGCTTTTTTATTGGAGCTTTTGGGGGAGATGTCGTTGCATATCTACTTCTTGCAAACATTGCATTTTTTGCCTAATAAAAATTTAATCAAAACGAGATTGGTTTTACCTTCTCGTTTTGATTAAATATTATCCAAAATAACTTAAGCTTAGAGTAAGTAAAAAAAAAGTTACTATTAAAAACCAATTTAATTGCTTTATAAACTTTTGTCCATCACTTGCACTTGCAAATACTGTTGAAAGTTGATTACCCCAAGCACTTGTTGTGGAACTTTTTGGATCTGTTGAAAGAATAATCCCTATTATTGAAATACTGGTTAAAAGCCAAATTTTTTCCAACAACGTCATCTTTATTAAAGTTATTAATTACCTATTCTCCTTGAATTTTTAGAAGACCAAAACCAACACTTAATCCTGTTAATGTTAAAGCCCACATTACGCCCGCTACAGTAAAAATCTCTTTAGTCATTAATTTTCTATCTAAACTTTATTTAAATAAGATTTCCATTTGCTATTTATTTGCTTGGTTTTTAAAAACCGTTTCGACCCCAAACAACTAGTGCTAACGAAAAGCTAAACATAACCATAAGAGATGACCAACCTAAACTTAGAATATTCATTGTTCGTATTATTATAGTCGTTCTTATTATTAATCTATTTTTAAAATAGTATAACATTTCTTTTTTACTTTTGTAGCGTTAAGTTCAATTATGAAAATAAATAAGGAGAGGATGGGATTCGAACCCACGGTACATTGTAAACGTACATCAGATTAGCAATCTAAAGCTTTCAACCACTCAGCCACCTCTCCTTGTATTAGCTTCATTAAATAATAACATTTAATAAAGTATTCCGATAGATTTTTTCTTAACACGCCCTGAAGGACTTGAACCCTCGACATCAGGTTTTGGAAACCTACGTTCTACCAACTGAACTAAGAGCGCCTACATATATTATATATACGAATTTCATCACTAGTCAATAAGTAAATTGTTTAAACTACCGATAAGATTACTTAAATTAACAAAAAGATTATTTTGAATAATATTCAAAATAATCTTTTTAACGAAGCAACATTTGTATTTATTATAACGAGTTATAAATTACCACGTTTAAAATATAGAAGGAAAATAATTGCTGGTCCTGAAAGAATAACTAATGTAAGTGACAATAGTTGAGCGATAATATTCCAGTTAATCATATGAATATTTCAAGTTAATAATTACCCTAAGCTATAAATAACTTTATTTGATGTTATTAACAATTATACTAGATTTCGACTAAATCTTTACAGATTTAACGAAAAGTCAGTGAAATAACTCATTTTTTTTATTCTGAGTAAATTAACAAAAATAAATTTTTCTAACTTAAGTTAATAAAAACTCCGATTCACATTATATATGAATATTTAATTCTTTTTATGGTAGTATATATGTTATCAAAGATAGATGATATTCTCATTACAATTTTAAGTAATGTTTGAAAGATTTACGGAAAAAGCGATCAAAGTTATTATGCTCGCGCAAGAAGAAGCGAGAAGATTAGGACATAATTTTGTTGGAACTGAACAAATCCTTTTAGGGCTAATTGGAGAAGGTACAGGAATTGGCCCAAAGGTTTTAAAATCAATGGGAGTAAACCTTAAAGATGCAAGAGTTGAAGTTGAAAAAATTATTGGGCGTGGTTCAGGTTTTGTTGCAGTAGAAATTCCATTTACTCCACGCGCAAAGAGAGTTCTTGAACTTTCTTTAGAAGAAGCCCGTCAACTCGGACATAATTATATTGGAACTGAACACTTATTACTTGGTTTGATTCGGGAAGGTGAAGGTGTTGCAGCACGTGTTTTAGAAAATCTAGGTGTGGATTTATCAAAAGTTCGAAGTCAGATTATTCGATCACTTGGTGATAATACTGAAGTTGCATCAGGTAATAGTACTACGCGAAGTAAAACCCCAACTTTAGAAGAATTTGGAACAAACCTAACCCAGAAAGCAGTAGAAGGTAAATTAGATCCTGTTGTTGGTCGTGCAAAAGAAATTGAACGCGTAATTCAAATACTTGGTCGACGTACAAAAAACAATCCTGTTTTAATTGGAGAACCTGGTGTTGGTAAAACCGCTATTGCAGAAGGTTTAGCTCAACGTATTGCAAATCGAGATATACCTGATACTCTAGACGATAAAAGAGTTGTTGCATTAGACATTGGCCTGTTAATTGCTGGAACAAAATATCGCGGTGAATTTGAAGAACGTCTTAAAAAAATTATGGACGAAGTTCGAACTGCAAATAATATAATTCTAGTAATTGATGAAGTACATACATTAATTGGTGCAGGGGCCGCAGAAGGTGCCATTGATGCAGCCAATATTTTAAAACCTGCTCTTTCTCGAGGCGAATTACAATGTATTGGTGCGACCACTTTAGAAGAGTATCGAAAGCATATTGAAAAAGATGCAGCTTTAGAACGACGCTTTCAACCTGTAATGGTTGGGGAACCTTCTGTCGATGAGACAATTGAAATTTTATATGGACTTCGTGAACGTTATGAAAAGCACCATAAATTAATTATATCAGACGAAGCGCTCGCTGCTGCTGCAAAATTTGCAGATCAATACATTGCAGATCGCTTTCTTCCAGATAAAGCAATTGATTTAATTGATGAAGCTGGATCAAGAGTACGTTTAATGAATTCACAATTACCTGCGGCTGCAAAAGAATTAGATCAAGAATTAAGAGAAATTCTTAAAACGAAAGATGAAGCAGTACGGAATCAGGATTTTGAAAAAGCGGGTCAATTAAGAGAGCGTGAGATGGAAATTAAAGCTCAAATTAATGCTATTGCCCAAAGTAAAAAAGGTGCTACAGAAGCATCAAATCAGACCCCAATTGTTACTGAGGAAGATATTGCTCAAATTGTCGCAGCATGGACTAGTATTCCTGTAAATAAGCTAACTAAAAGTGAATCTGAAAAGTTACTTAAAATGGAAGAAACGTTACATAGTCGTATTATTGGACAAGACGAAGCTGTCGTAGCTGTTTCACGTGCTATTCGAAGAGCGCGTGTTGGCTTAAAAAATCCAAATCGACCAATTGCTAGTTTTATTTTTTCAGGTCCGACAGGTGTAGGTAAAACTGAACTTACTAAAGCTCTTGCAACATATTTCTTTGGTTCTGAAGAAGCAATGGTAAGACTTGATATGTCTGAGTATATGGAAAGACATACTGTAGCTAAATTAATTGGTTCTCCACCCGGTTATGTAGGTTACAATGAAGGCGGACAATTAACAGAAGCGGTTAGAAGACGACCTTATACTGTAGTATTATTTGATGAAGTTGAAAAGGCACATCCAGATGTTTTCAATTTATTGCTTCAGATTTTTGAAGACGGCCGATTAACGGATTCAAAGGGTCGAACAATTGACTTTAAAAATACGCTTTTAATTATGACTTCGAATATTGGTTCAAAAGTCATTGAAAAAGGTGGAGGTGGATTAGGGTTTGAACTTTCTGAAGATCAGTCAAACTCTCATTATAACCGCATTAAATCATTAGTAAATGAAGAATTAAAGCAGTACTTTAGACCAGAGTTTTTAAACCGTTTAGATGAAATAATTGTATTCCGTCAATTAACAAAAGACGAAGTTGCACAAATTGCAGAGATTATGTTAAAAGAAGTTTTTGAAAGAATTTCAATGAAAGGAATACAGTTAGAAGTAACAGATCGATTTAAAACCCGTTTAATTGATGAAGGATATAATCCAAGCTATGGGGCTCGTCCTTTACGTCGTGCTGTTATGCGTTTATTAGAAGATAGTTTAGCTGAAGAAGTATTATCGGAAAAAATTAAAGCTGGTGATACGGCTGTTGTTGATGTAGGTGAAGATGGAAAAGTAAAAGTTCTTCTGGGTGAAAAGTTTGAAATATTACAAGAAGGATAAATACAAACATTATAATATCTAGTTTTTTTTAATTAAAATAAAAACAAAAATAAAGTTCTAAAGCAAATCATTTGCTTTAGAACTTTATTAATTTTAAAATTAAGCGACAGCTTGAAGTCTTGCTTTTGCTTTGCGTAACTCTAATGTTGCTTCAATTTTTTCTTTTTTGGTATCTGCTTGATCAACAAGAAGTGTAACTTTTTCTAATTCAGCTTGCGCTGATTTTGAATCAATTGTTGATCCTTCTTCAGCCCCATTTGATAAGATTGTTACCTTATTGTCTTCAACTTCAGCAAAACCTTCCATTAAAACAATGGAAGTCCAATTACCATCAGTTTTTAATCTCATTACACCAATATCTAATGCAGTTAATAATGGTGCGTGATCAGTTAAAATACCAAGTTGACCTGTGCTACTAGGAAGAATTAATTCCTCAGCACTAGCATCCCAGACAACTTTATCTGGTGTGATTACACGAACATTTAGACTCATTTTAATTTACCCTTTTAACTTTTCAGCTTTACTAATCGCTTCATTCATATCTCCTACTAAATAGAATGATTGCTCTGGTAGATCATCATATTTACCTGTTAAGATTTCATTGAAAGCTGTAATTGTATCTGCTAATGCAACATATTTACCTGGCGAACCTGTAAACACCTCTGCAACAAAGAATGGTTGTGATAAGAAACGTTCAACCTTTCTTGCACGGGCAACAACTAAACGATCTTCTTCTGAAAGTTCATCTAGACCTAAAATAGCAATAATATCTTGAAGCTCCTTATAACGCTGAAGTGTTTCTTTAACATTTTGCGCACAATCGTAGTGTACATCACCTACAATTCCTGGTTGAAGCATTGTTGATGTCGAATCTAGAGGATCTACTGCTGGGTAAATTCCTTTAGAAGCTAAACCACGTGAAAGTACTGTTGTTGCATCTAAGTGTGCAAAAGTTGTTGCAGGAGCTGGATCTGTTAAATCATCAGCTGGAACATAAACAGCCTGAATTGATGTAATTGAACCTTCATTTGTTGATGTGATTCGTTCTTGTAGTACACCCATTTCTGTTGCTAACGTAGGTTGATAACCTACAGCAGATGGCATTCGTCCTAATAGAGCTGATACTTCAGAACCTGCTTGTACAAAACGGAAGATATTATCAATAAATAATAGAACGTCTTGCTTGTTAACATCACGGAAATATTCGGCCATTGTAAGAGCAGTTAATCCAACACGCATTCTTGCACCAGGAGGCTCATTCATTTGACCATATACTAGTGCTACTTTTGAATCATCTAACTTGTTCTCGTTGATTACACCCGATTCTTTCATTTCACAATAAAGATCATTTCCTTCACGTGTACGCTCACCAACACCACCAAAAACAGATACACCACCGTGAGCTTTTGCAATATTGTTAATTAGTTCCATAATAAGAACAGTTTTACCTACACCGGCACCACCAAACAGACCAATTTTACCACCACGTCTGTATGGAGCTAAAAGATCTACAACTTTAATACCTGTTTCGAAAATTGATGGTTTTGTTTCTAAATCAGTAAATAATGGTGATGGTCTGTGAATAGGTAAGCCAGAGCTTGCATCACAAGAACCCATTTCATCTACAGGAACACCAAGAACGTTAAAAATACGACCTAATGTTGCAGTACCTACAGGAACAGTGATTGGTGCGCCTGTATCTACTACACTAGCCCCACGCTTTAAACCATCTGTTGAAGTCATTGATACAGCTCGAACTTTATTGTTACCTAAAAGTTGTTGTACCTCACATGTAACAGATGAATCTCCAGATCCGATAACTAAAGCATTATAAATCTTCGGTAAATCTCCACTTGGAAATTCGATATCTACTACTGGCCCAATAATTTGTGCAATATAACCTGTTTTTGAAGCAGTATCAACCATAATATTTTTTTTAGAACTAGTTCAGTTATAGTTAATAAACAAAATTTCGAAACCCTAAAATGTATTTATTATTAATACACTTTAGGGTTTAAATTAAAAAAGCATAATAGTGTTGCTCAAACTACTAGATTTTTTTTATCTAAAACCTACTGAAGCTTGCCACACGAAGGCTAATAATAAGAATAATACAGGAATAGCTGGCATTACGTCAACAATAGGACGAAATGCTGTGTATGGTTCAGGTAGAGCAGATAGTAAAAAATTTACATCCATTTTACGTTTACCTCATTAATAATATAAAAAAGTTTAAATAGATTATATAACAAGTTGTTAGAATATCGCCGAAAGATGTTATAAACTATTGGTAAGGAAATTCGGTTTTAATGAGAGGTATAACTTTCTATATAATACGTATTTTTATTTAGTAATTAAATTTAAGCGAGAGAAAATTTTTTATGGTTGGGATTCTCCAAGTATTCGTTTTTCTTCTTGTAATCGTGTCGTTTGGAATGGTGGTTGCAGTGCCTGTAATTTTAGCAACTCCTGGAGAATGGGAAAAATCTCAGAGTATCGTTTGGAGTGGTGCTGGCTTATGGTCTGCTTTAGTTATTCTAACTGGAATCTTCAATGTAGTTCCAGCTTAGACAGTTTATAGAGTTTTATTGTAAATCTCAGAATCTTTTTTTAAGATTCTGAGATTATTTTGTCCTATTTTTAATTATTTTAAGTCATATAAAAGTAAAAATATTTTTTTGAAAGCTGATGAAGGTGATAAATACATTATCATTTACCCTCGACTAAGCTTTTACTCCCCAGGTAGGATTTGAACCTACGACAAACCGGTTAACAGCCGATCGCTCTACCCCTGAGCTACTGAGGAAATTTCGAATAAGATAATAAACTATCCATGTAACACACATAATACTAGTATATCTTTTTTTGTATGTCAACAGAAGAAGAAATTTATAGTAAACAATTTTTATTAAGCATTCCCCAAACAAAAGTTTTTTCCATAGAGAATTATTTACTAACTATTAAAACACTTTAATACTACCTATACCTATATATAATCCAAAGCATAAATGGTAAGAATATAAAATTATTAGTAACGCTAATTTTCCTTTGTTATCCAATATAAATATGGAGTTCAAACAAATTAAATGAGTCTGAACGATGAAAACTTATAGGCGCAATAATGAACCTGTTAAGCATAGTGCTACTAAAACCCGACTAGTTAAGATGTAATTTCTATAACAGTTTTTAATGTTAATTTGAAATACTTTAACTTTAAAAAACGCCCATAAACAAGCGGGTGACGCGATTCGAACGCGCGACATCAACCTTGGCAAGGTTGCGCTCTACCCCTGAGCTACACCCGCGTGTTATAAATCAATTCTTGTAATAAAGAATAGCATAATTATGCTAGCTTGTATAGAAGTTTTTAATAAAAATTCATGAAATCTTAAAATGAAGATAAGATTGGATTTCTTAAAAAAATCTTTCTATTTATAATATTTCGTTAAAGGAACTTAAATTACGTTCATTCTTATTCGGTCAGTACTTGGCGATAAAAAAAAGATGAAGTTATGACTTTCCGACACTAATAATTTATGTAAGGCTTCGAAAACGAAGAGAGTTGTTTTACCAGTGCCAGGTGGAGCATAAATTAATTGATTATTTTTAAAGTCTTCAGGGTTAATATTTGTCGTAACATGTTCGTTAAACTCTTGTTTGTTCAAACGATCTAACTCACCAATTAAACAAGATTTTATAAACGTGTTTCTGTCCTTTGTCTTTAAGGTTATATCGACTTCAATTACGTCTTTATTACCGTTTGAATTTTTGTTAACTAACAATGATTCGGGCTTTATCCCGATAGCTTCAACAGGTATTTAAAGTAATGTTGATAAATTTATATCGACTACAACTCTATTCAACTAGATCAATCATATTGAAGGATTGACCAGAGAAACTTTTATTTTATAAAAGATTAGTGTTTTAACAGCCATTTTTATAGAAAAGTTATGAAAAAGAATATGTTGATCTAAAGAGAAAAGTCTTGAAAAAAGGATATAATATCTGCTAGAGATTATTTTCGTAAATAATTTAATCAAAAGATTAAATATCTTTTTTTGTAAGAAAGTTAAAAATTTTTCTATAGGAGGAAAAAAGTAAATGGCGTTACCTTGGTATCGTGTTCATACAGTAGTTCTTAATGACCCAGGTCGATTAATTGCTGTACATTTAATGCACACATCGTTAGTTGCTGGTTGGGCTGGCTCTATGGCTTTATATGAGCTTGCTGTTTTTGATCCTTCCGACCCTGTACTAAACCCAATGTGGAGACAAGGTATGTTCGTAATGCCTTTTATGGCTCGACTTGGTATTACAGATTCGTGGGGTGGATGGAGTATTACTGGAGAAAGTGTATCTAATCCAGGTATTTGGAGTTTCGAAGGTGTTGCCTTAACACACATCGTCTTATCAGGTATGTGCTTCCTTGCAGCAATTTGGCACTGGGTTTATTGGGATTTAGAACTATTTAGAGATCCTCGTACAGGTGAGCCTGCATTAGACTTACCAAAGATTTTTGGTATTCACTTATTCTTAGCAAGTTTACTATGTTTTGGTTTCGGTGCTTTCCACGTAACTGGAACATTTGGACCTGGTATTTGGGTTTCTGATGCTTACGGTGTTACGGGTCGCGTACAAGCAGTAGCTCCTGCTTGGGGTGCTGAAGGATTTAACCCATTCAATCCGGGAGGAATTGCATCACACCATATTGCAGCAGGTATTTTAGGACTTTTAGCCGGTGTTTTCCACCTAACAATTCGTCCACCACAGAGATTATACCGAGCTCTTCGTATGGGTAATATTGAGACGGTTTTATCAAGTAGTATTTCAGCAGTATTTTTTGCTGCATTTATTACGTCGGGAACAATGTGGTATGGAGCTGCAGCTACACCAATTGAGTTATTTGGTCCAACGCGTTACCAATGGGATAGTGGTTATTTCCAACAGGAAATCGAAAGACGTGTTGAAACATCTCTTAATGAAGGTCTTTCATTAAGTCAAGCTTGGTCACGTATTCCTGATAAACTAGCTTTTTATGATTACATTGGTAATAACCCAGCAAAAGGTGGTTTATTCCGAGCTGGTCCAATGAACAAAGGAGATGGTATTGCTGAAGCTTGGTTAGGTCACCCAGTTTTCCAAGATAAAGAAGGTCGAGAATTAACAGTTCGTCGAATGCCGGCATTCTTTGAAACTTTTCCAGTTATTCTTGTAGATAAGGATGGTATCGTGCGTGCGGATATTCCATTTAGACGTGCCGAATCTAAATATAGTATTGAGCAAGTTGGTGTAAGTTGTAACTTCTATGGCGGTAAACTTAATGGACAGGTGTTTACAGATGCACCAACAGTTAAGAAATATGCTAGAAAATCACAATTAGGTGAAGTTTTCGAATTTGACCGAACAACTTTAGAGTCTGATGGTGTATTTAGAAGTAGTCCACGAGGTTGGTATACATTTGGTCACGCAAATTTTGCACTACTATTTTTCCTTGGTCACTTATGGCATGGCGGTCGTACTCTATTCAGAGACGTTTTTGCCGGTATTGGTACTGAGGTTATCGAACAGGTTGAATTTGGTGCCTTCCAAAAACTTGGTGATAAAACTACAAAGAAACAAGGTATTGTTTAATTAGCCACGTTTAAATTTATTATTTATTTGTTTAATTCAATTAAATTATGGAAGCAATTGTATACGCGTTCCTACTTATCGGAACTCTAGTTGTTATTTTCTTTGCAATCTTTTTCAGAGATCCCCCAAGAATTGTTAAAAAATAAGCTTTTATAGCAAATATGTTAAAAACCATCTGTAAAGAACAGGTGGTTTTTAACATATTTTTTTAGTCTTCATGCTCCTCAAAAGGATCACGTAATTCTTTAGATACTGGTCCAAACGCTGTATAAACTGAATATCCTGTTACGCCTAGAAGAAGTCCTGAAATAAAAATGCTTAAAATAGTTGCGCTTTCCATATAAAATTTGTTATTTAAGAAAATGTAATAAAAGTAAAAATTTGCTTATAATATATATTATGAGTAGCATATTACAATAGTACTATTAAATTCTCTTTAAGTTAAAATTATGGCATTAAGAACGAGATTAGGAGAAATTTTAAGACCACTTAATTCAGAATATGGAAAAGTGGCCCCAGGTTGGGGTACAACGCCCGTTATGGCTGTTTTTATGGCTTTATTTCTAGTATTTCTAGTTATTATTTTACAAATCTATAACTCATCAATTATTCTTGAAAACGTTGATGTAGATTGGGTAAACGTTACGTAAAATACCTATATTAAGAAACACACAATTGTGTGTTTCTTTTAAAATTTTAAAAAAGTAATTTTAAAAAATTGTCAAAAGCACGATTTTTTGTTATTATCTAAATAAGAAATTAAGCGGACGTGGCGAAATTGGTAGACGCACTAGATTTAGGTTCTAGCGAGCAACCCTCATGAGAGTTCGAGTCTCTCCGTCCGCAATAAGATTTTATTATTACGAAATACTTATTAATACATAAAATTAAAATTACTTTACCAAGAATATATGAGAAGAATACAATATTAACTATTCTCTCCTATCATCACTTTGCGAGACTTTAATTCTTCGAATTGATAAGATTCTATTTGGGTTTAGAGAGTTAAAATAACTTGTTAATTTACAATTTTAATTAAAAATTAGAAAAATTAAATAAAGGTTTTAAAAATAGACATTCGTGTTACTAATAAAAATGAATATTTTTAAAACCTTTATTTGATTTAATATGTAAGGCCTAAACTTCGCGTTGTTTCACTACCTAAATAAACTCTAACACTTAAAAAATCCGTGGGACAAGCAGTTTCACACCTTTTACAGCCAATACAATCTTCTGCACGAGGTGCTGAAGCGATCTGACCCGCTTTACAACCATCCCAAGGAACCATTTCAAGAACATCACAAGGACATGCTCGAACACATTGAGTACAACCAATACACGTATCGTAAACTCTTACATTATGTGACATAAAATTATATTAATTTTTGTTTTAACAATTAAAAACCCATTCATTAAGAAGAAATCTTAATAATAATGATAGCAACAAAAAAGAATTCTTACAGATTTTCACTAAAACTTTAATTACGTTTGTCCTTTAAAAAATTTGTAAACATTCTGGCCTATTTTAGTTTGAAATGTTCTTTATGTTAAATATTTTTACGAATAAGAAAAACCTTATAAATTATAATTTACAAAAAATGACGAATAAATATTTTTTACAAAAGTAAAGAACTTTAATAAAAATTTTATCCATTGGGGGTAGAGGGACTTGAACCCTCACGGCTGTTTAAGCCAACAGATTTTAAGTCTGTTGTGTCTACCATTCCACCATACCCCCTTTTTAGGCGACACCCAGATTCGAACTGGGGATAGAGGATTTGCAATCCACTGCCTTACCACTTGGCCATATCGCCTTGCTTAAATCTTATCGAATATTACCACAAATAGATTATAATGGACAATTTGATTTTTGCATACCACAAAAAGTGTTAAAATTTGTTGAAGTTTTTTACTTATTAAAATTAGCTAACTATTTTAAACTTTTAGACAAACCCCGGTAATAGAAACAATAAGTAACGACTTCCTGTTAAATCATACTTAAAACCTTAAAACTTCAAGTTTATTAAAACTTGAAGTTTTAAGGTTTTAAAAATTTTAATTACTCTATAAAGATGAACCTAAACCTGAGTAGGCTCCAAAGAAAAATAGAGTTAGTAAACCTAGAGCGGCAAGTCCGCCTACTGTTGCCACCATCCAAAGTGGGATTCTTCCAATATCACTCATAAAATTAGAATTAGTATAACGTTAACTCTTTCTTTATATTATCAAGATTAGGTCTTGTTAGCCTTTAGTTTTTAGTTAAAAAAGTAACTTGAGAAAAGTACAGCTAAAACAAAAATTAAAAGTAGACCCCAATATAATGATGTACGGTTTAATTCTACCGGTTGTTTATTAGGATTTGGTGCACTCATTTAAAATCTCTCCTATCGTTGAATAAATTGCATTGATGTTATTGCACCAAGGAAAAATACCGTTGGTACAGCTAATCCGTGAATTGCTAGCCAACGAAAAGTGAAAATAGGATATGCTACTGGTTGATTTGTATTAATCATTGAAATCTCTAAAGTTTTTTCTCTTTTTATAATCCCTTAGTTAGATCTTCAAGCTCTTGTTTAGCACTGAAACGATCGTTTACAAGTGGAATCTGTTGACGATCCTGCGTAAAATATTCGTTTGGTCTTGGAGTACCAAAGGCATCGTAGGCTAAACCTGTACTAACGAACAGAAAACCTGCAACGAATAGTGATGGTATAGTGATGCTGTGAATAATCCAATAACGGACACTTGTTAAAATATCTGTAAAAGGTCTTTCTCCTGTTGAACCACCTGACACAATTCTTTCTCCTAAATATTTAGATTTATTCTAAAATTCTTTAAAAAAGACTAAAGAATTTATATTGTCTTATACATTTTATATCCGCAATTCTGCAAATATTTAGAATAAGAACTTTAATTTATACTTTTAAAAAAGCTACTTGAATAGTAGTATATAACTTATTTGTTAGTTTTTAACACTAATTAAAAGGAGATTTCACTCGAATTTCTAAAGCAATAATAAAAAAATTAATTTTTAATTTTTATAGTAAAAATATTGAAAAGATTTAAGAATTTTTTCCTATCCGTGTAAAATAATTTAATTAATCTATTATGAATAATTCTGATGTTAAAAAAAGCGGGTAGCGAGAATCGAACTCGCATCATTAGCTTGGAAGGCTAAGGTTCTACCACTAAACTATACCCGCTTATTTTGTTACGAACATGATACCATAAATCCAACTTTTTAAAATCTAAAGATAGATATCTTTAATTACCCCCAGGGGAATTCGAATCCCCGTTACTTCCGTGAAAGGGAAATGTCCTAGGCCTCTAGACGATGGGGGCAAATAATACATGCCTATAATCTAATACATATTGTTCATGCTTGTCAATGGTAAAAAATAATTTTTTACGCTTTCAATAAAAAAAAATTAATTTAATGAGTCTATTTTCTTTTCAACATTTGGTTCTAAAAACATTTCTAAAATTTCTTCTTTAAATAAACGTGTCACATTAGCATGATACCTCTTTGGGTTAGTAATAATTGAAAGAGTTCTTTTTATTGTTACACCATCAATTTTTGTCCAATGCAACATATTTAATTCTAATTCTTTTGATATTGCTGAAACAGAAACAAAAGCAGCTCCTAGACCGGACTGAACAGCATTTTTAATTGCTTCGATTGAATTGAGTTCCATTTCAATTTTAAAATAGCGGCTATCAATACCATTGTAAGTTAAAGTATTGTCAATAACATTTCTTATTGTTGATTGAGTATCTAAAGCAATAAAACGAAGTCGGTATAAATCTTCTTTTTGTATAGATTCTAGTGAGGAAAATGGATGTGAAACAGGTAAAATTAGTGCTAACTCGTCTTCTGCATAAGAAGTAATTTCAAGAACATCGTTTAGTTCAATTGGAATTTCACCTCCAACAACAGCTAAATCAATTTCTCCATTTGCAACTGACCAAGAAATACGTCGTGTAGAATGTACTTGCAATTTGACAGCAATATGAGGATATTTATGCCTAAAGATACCAATTAATCTAGGCATAAGGTATGTTCCTGTTGTTTGACTAGCCCCAATTACTAAAGCACCAGATTGAAACGTTTGTACTTCATCTAAAGCTCGGCATGTTTCTTCGCATAAATTAAGAATTCGGTCACAATACTTTCTTAGTAATTGACCAGTTTCAGTTAAATAAGCCCTTCTTTTATCACGATAAAAAATTGGTGTGTTTAATTGTTTTTCCAAATTCTGAATTTGTAAACTAACAGCAGGTTGAGAGATATAGAGCTTTTCAGCAGCCTTTTTAAAGCTACCTTCTTCGGAAATAGTTTGAAGTATTTTTAATTGATCTAACGTAAAGGGAAGATTGGACATTGTTAAATTGAATATGTTTAGCACAGGCTAAAATACATATAACTAGTTACTCATAAAGCTAGATTATATATGTGAATATACGATTAATAAATTTTATTTAGTTTCAGGAAATCAGTACTAAGATGAAACTTTTTACATAAAATTAATTTTTTTTTTTATAAAAATTGGAAGATCGATTTTGAGTACTATTTATATAAAGGATGTATAATAGTAATCAAATAAATAAATATGTTATATATAAAGGATCTAGACTTTTATGGCTGATACAAGACTTTTAGTCGTTCTATTACCACTTGCAGCAGCTGCATCATGGGCTTTATTTAATATCGGTCGTTTAGCACTGCAACAGTTAAAAAGAATGTCTTAGACAGGTTAATTCTAAGATTAAATTGGTTCCGGATAAATTTGTAGAGAGAGCTTTTTAATAAAAAGTCTTTCTCTACAAATATTTTATTAATCCAACGAGGATTTATTAATAAAGTTCCTAAGAAAACGCTTCACAGGATTTCGAGAATTAGGTAAGTCCAAATTTAAAAAATCTATTTCCTCGCCAAGAAATCGCCGCGCAGTATTTTCGAAAGCTAATCCAGGTAATGACAATTTGTCATCAAGGACAAGTGGTTCACCGCGGTTCGATGCAATTATGACTTGTTCGCTATCAGGAATAACACCAACTAGAGGAACACCTAAAATATTTTTGACGTCGTCAATTGACATCATGTCGTCGGTTTTAACCATTTTTGGGCGAATGCGGTTTATTAATAGGCTTATTTTTTTTATATCTTGTGAAACAAGTATTCCAATAACTTTATCTGCATCCCGTATTGAGGGTACTTCGGGCGTTACTACAACAATAGCTTCTTTGGCAGGTCCTATTGAAGTTTTAAAACCTTCATCAATTCCTGCAGGACTGTCAATTAAAATAAATTCATATTTATCTTCTAACAAAGAAATTAATTCTTGTATTTGCGGTTTAGTAATCGGGATTTTCGCTTGATTTGAAGACAAAGGAAAAAATGTCAATTTGGATTGTCTTTTATCCTGAATTAAGGCTTGTTCTAATCGACAAGTTTTCGCCAAAACGTCTACGCCAGTATAAATAATACGGTTTTCTAACCCTAATAGTAAATCCAAATTGCGTAATCCCACATCAGCATCTACTAATAAAGTAGTATGCCCTAAACGTGCAAGGGCCATTCCTATATTAGACGTTGTTGTTGTTTTGCCAACACCTCCTTTACCAGACGTAATCACTATAACACGAGCCATTGCATTGTATAGACTATAAGGTTAATATAAATGCGGCAATTAAATTAGATCATCTTACTCGGCATTCTATTTTTCGTCTATAATACCCTTAATTTGTTAATAAATCCAAAAAAGAGATGACAAAGACATTGCAAAATGATTTCCTACATATAGGAAATAAAAGTTTTTCTTCACGATTAATGCTTGGAACGGGAAAATATCGAAATTTTCAAGAAGCAAAAGAAAGTATTGAAGCAAGTGAATGTGAAATTTTAACTGTTGCGGTTCGTAGAGCGCAAACATCTAAAGTTGATGGTATTGGAGAACTTCTTAGTAAGTTTGACTGGAAAAAACTTTGGTTGATGCCTAATACTGCAGGATGTCAAACGGCTGAGGAAGCAGTTCGTCTTGCTTTTATCGGTCGTGAAATTACAAAGAATTTACAATATAATAATAACAACTTTATAAAATTAGAAGTAATACCAGATCCCAAATATTTATTACCAGATGGGCTTGGAACATTGACTGCAGCTGAATATTTAATTAAGAAACAATTTGATGTTTTACCTTATATTAATGCAGATCCAATTTTGGGGAAGCAACTTGAAGAAGTTGGTTGCGTAACTGTTATGCCATTAGGTTCGCCTATCGGGTCTGGGCAAGGCTTAAAAAATTTATATAACATTCAAATTATAATTGAAAATTCTAAAGTACCAATAATTGTGGATGCTGGTATTGGTTGTCCAAGTCAAGCGTCCCAAGCAATGGAAATTGGAGCTTCAGCTGTTTTAGCCAATACCGCTATTGCAAAAGCTAAAAATTCAAAAATGATGGCTTATGCAATGAAGCTCGGTGTAGAAGCTGGTAGATTAAGTTATTTATCGGGAAAAGTTGAAACTTCTATTTTTGCAAAGCCTAGTTCACCAATAATTGGAATATCTAACTAAAAAAACTTATCATTAAAAATGGTTACAAAAACTACAACAGAGAGACCAGTATTTCCTTTTACAGCTATTATTGGTCAAGAAGAAATGAAACTTGCACTAATATTAAATGTAATTGATCCAAGAATTGGTGGTGTTATGATTATGGGCGACCGTGGAACAGGAAAATCTACTACAATTCGTGCGGTTGCTGATTTATTACCTGCAATTAAAATAGTTGCTGATGATCCATTTAACTCATCTGTTGATGATTTTGAACTTATGAGTGAAACAGTTAAATCAGCTGTTGAAAATAATCAAGAATTAGCAATTGATTACAAAAAAGTTCCAATGGTTGATTTACCGTTAGGAGCAACTGAAGATCGTGTTTGTGGAACAATTGACATAGAAAAAGCTCTTACAGAGGGCGTTAAAGCATTTGAGCCAGGTCTTCTAGCAAAAGCTAACCGTGGGATACTTTATGTGGATGAAGTTAATTTACTAGATGATCATTTAGTTGATATTCTATTAGATTCAGCTGCTTCCGGGTGGAACACTGTCGAACGTGAAGGAATATCAATTAAACACCCAGCACGTTTTGTACTTGTTGGGTCCGGTAACCCTGAAGAAGGTGAATTAAGACCCCAACTTCTTGACAGATTTGGTATGCATGCAGAAATTCGAACAGTAAGAGACCCAGAAACTCGTGTACGTGTTGTTGAAGAGCGTAGTAACTTTGACCAAAACCCAGACATTTGTTTGCAAGAGAATGCTGCGGCAATTGACGCGTTAAAAGAAAAAATTGTAAGTGCACAACAATTACTTCCTCAAGTAAAAATCAATTTTGAATTGAGAGTTAAAATTTCACAAGTCTGTGGAAGTTTAGATGTAGATGGTCTTCGGGGCGATATTGTAACAAATCGAGCAGCAAAAGCTTTTGCTGCTTATAATGGAAAAGAAGAAGTTACAGTGGAAGATATTGAAAAGGTAATTGTTCTGTGTCTTAGACACCGTTTAAGAAAAGATCCATTAGAATCAATTGATTCAGGAGATAAAGTTAGTAATGTTTTTGAAGAAGTTTTTAAATAGCTGAATCTAAAAATTGGGCTCAGTAGGATTCGAACCTACATTAGAGACTTAGAAGGTCCCTGTCCTAATCCCTTAGACGATGAGCCCGATATATACCATTTAAAACGCGCTGAATCGAAATAGATAACTATACTGTTATCTAATTCGATCATCATAAAAAATGCCCAATACAACTTTATTATAGTGGGCGGTATAGGATTTGAACCTATGACCACCTGCTTGTAAGGCAGGCGCTCTACCACTGAGCTAACCGCCCTATACAACTATATTATAGTAACTATATATATTTTGGCAAATAAAAAATTAATTTGTTATTCTTAAAAGGAATCAATAATAAGTCAAAGTTAACCTTTTATTAAAAAGTTAAATGGAAATAACAAATGAATATGCCGCATATTCAACAAAAAATCATAACTTATCAAATGGTATATTTCGCATATCATCCCAAACTAAAAAGTCAAAAATAATTGAATTTTTGGACGATTTATACACTTATCCACCTAAATTTAACGTTAAATGGGATTCTCTAGACGAATTGCACGAAGATCTCTTTATGTCGTACAATTATCGTTCCCTTGAGCACAATTCACCCTTTTTAAAAGTTCTTGGAGAGTTTAATCAAGATCAAGATATTATAGAAAAGGAAAATATCAAAGATAAATTTTCAACAAAATCATATGTTGAAGGTTATTTAAATAAACTTGTTTCCACTAAATTTTATGGAAAACAAACAAAACAAATTCAAGAATCTCTTCAAACAGTTCCAATTTATGTTATTTTAAACGGGCAAGGTAACATTATTTTAGGAAATTCAACAGATCAGATTAATAAAAATACAACTAGTATTAGCAATCTTTTATATAACTTTTGCGGGAGTTTTGATCCATTGGCAGAAAATAGTTCACAATTAGGATTATTTTTTATGTCAAAGAGTGATGCAGAACTTTATTTACAAGAAATCGCCCGTTCAGATGTAGAAGGGACAAGAATGGTTGGACTTTCTCTTCATTGCTTTGGGTTAGACTTTGCTTACCGCGTAATAAGAGAGTATCATCCGGGAATTGATTTTCGTATCATTCCGGATCTAACCGAAATAAAAAAATTATTGCAGCAAGGAATAAATAAAACAGATTTAATTTTTGAGGATGAACAACAACAACTCCGTTTTCGCCGGCGTTCCATTAATATTTTACCTATAATCAAGAATTGGTCCTTCCCTTTCTTTTCATTTTTAGAAAAAACAGAATATTTCAAAGGTACACCAATTTATATTGTTCAAAGTAATAGTGCACAAAAAAATTTACTTTTACAAAAGTACAACCAATTAGTTAATTTTTTCGACAGTGGATACAATCGTATTAATCAGTCTATCAAATTTATCTTGGGTTTTGGAAATGATTGGATTACACAAGGATCGTTAAAAGAACAAAATTATAGTGATAATTCCACAACTTACGTATTTTTTGAAAAACAATCTGCTTTAAATTTTTGTAATAATACAAAGCGAAATATCGAAACTTATAATAAAAACAGTTTTTCAAAATTTAGCCCCTTAGGTCGAAAGTCTAAAATTTATGTATACAATTTAGAAGACTTTTTAGAACTTTGGGAAGAAACATTAACAGAAAAGTATTCAAATACAACTGAAAGTAATTTCTCAACGTTATTCAATTCTCAAACAATTCGTTTAATTCCAACAAAGAACAGTATTGTCAATTTAGAAAAATTTGCCCAACAACCTCAGAAATCATCTTTCCAAAACTTTAAACAATTTATAAATTTCAAAACACGATGTTTAATCGGTTTTATTAATACTGTTTTAAACACAAATTAATAAATTATCCGCCAGTTATTATAATGAAAAAATTCTAAGTAATAACTGACGGAAAAATAATTTCCTTCAAAGGTCAATTTTTAAAAATTTCTTGACAAAACTTATCCAATTTTTGTAATCTTTTATAAAGGGGCTGTTTTGGTTTCGACATATAAGTTTAAAGTTATTCTAACAAATCTTAAATTAAAGATTTTACTAAATAGTTGCAAACAACATTTTATCTTTTAACTCAAGACTAGCATTCGCTTAAATTTCTTGATATATCAATTTTTATATTTTACTCTTTTTTAAGAATTGATTAATAATCATAAAAGAGACGCATAATTGTAATGAAATCTTAACTTTCGTTTTTAAAATAGTAACAATGTACCTTTTTTAACTTAAATGGACGTGGGTTCAAATCCCACCAGCTCCAAAAATAAATTCGCATCTATAGCCAAGTGGCCGAAGGCATCGGACTCATAATCCGCTTCTCAATGAGACACCGCTGGTTCGAATCCAGCTGGATGCAATTTAATATAAGAAATTTAGAGAAAGTTGTAAAGATAGAAATTTGTAATACTATTAATAGGCTAAGAGGGATTCGAACCCTCGCCACCCAGAACCGGAATCTGGTGCTCTGTCCACTGAGCTATTAGCCTATATTACACTTAAGTAGAAGCAAACTCATTTTTTATAAGAAGGTTCGAACTACAATTTTAATAGCTGTGTTGAATCGAAAATAGGACAGGTCTGTATCTATAATTAATACCTTTCTATTTTTGAAAAAAGGTTTATATTGATCAACTCGTTTAGTCTCAATTGGAATATTTTAAAATTTAATTTCTTGAAAATTATAAGGTCTGCCGGCTTCAAAGTCGATAATACACCTTTTTAACTACTCTAAATAAACTGAACGGAGCTCACGTGAAATTCCAAACAGATTGAAAACAATAATGTTTTTCATCACGTCCCCAAATCTTTAGTTTTTTATTGAACTTCTTTTTCAGATCTTCATTATATCCGCGCTGTTGAAACTTGTTTTTAAAAAATTTAACGCCCTGATGCTTAAGGTTTTCGTCATCGCTAGAGCACTTCATTTCGAATCCACAAATTATTGATTTTCCTGGGACATTTGATTTGTAAAAAAAAGCTATTTCATAACCAGGAAGAACATTGAACGAATTTAGTTTGTCTATGAGATATTCGGTAACAGAGCCGCAAACGTCAGGATTATTAACTACAAAAGCTTGATTTCTAAAGGGTTCTTATATAATACCCTTTACTTCAAGCAAACGAATCGTGTCAATCTCATAAATTAAATTCCGTTGTATTGCTGCAAGGTCTACCTTATTTCCTCTTCCACGATCTTTTTGCAAAATAAGAAATCTATATTGGTCAAAATTGTACGGTTTTAATCCAGCTTCGGTAAATCTAATGGAGTGTGAATCGAACGCGTTTTCGATTGTTACAGCATCAAATAGCACAATTTTAGTAGCTCATTTTATGACCCCAATTACCTCTACAGATGTTGTTGCAGGGTGTGATATGAGTAGGATTATTCCATTGCAAGCGGATAATAGTGACAGAAGCCATACCTTTAAACGATCGATCATAGAAATCTATTTTATTCGACAATCTACAAACTTATTATTTCCTTTGTATATTCTGAAGAATTATAAGTAATGTTTTCAAACGTACAATACAACCTTTAAAATATAATTTCGGAAAAAACTTTCATTTAATTTTAGTGAGGAAAAAGTACAGTTAAAAAATTGGAATTATGGCAAAGTAAATAATCAAGGTTATATTATCAAAGGAGGACTCGTCAAAATCACATTTACAAACTAATAAGTTATTATAAATAATGCCCTCAAACCGACCGAAATCGACAGAATTTTTTTCAAAGGAAATGTTTTTAAAAAAATAAATAGATCTTAATTCTGTCAATAACTAGACTTTGACTTTGAAAAAAAAAATTGTATACACTAACTTAGTAATATACCTTAATTCTTATGAGAGTCCACGAATTTCTAAATTTCCACTAAGATTTACACTTTCTTTGGTAAATTTATTGATCTCAAAGTCATTAGATGATTGCTGCCAGCTATCCATAGTTTCAACTACCAAATTTAAAAACTTGACCCGTTCTTCGACCGGAAGCCAATTTTTCGAATCAAGTTCAACTTTAAGTTGTTCCCAAGCGTCACTTATTGGCCAGAAATAATAACCTGTTAAAGGTATCACTGTCTTAGCTATTTTATAGTTTACGCAAAATCCTAGCGAATCATTAAGCCAAAGAATTTGTAGTTGAAGGTTTTGCATAAAATATAGGGTTATTTAATCTAATTTTTTTTGTTTTTAACAAGGAATTTTAGCCCTTGTAAAAATATGTTTAACGGTATCAGATGGTTGCGCTCCATCTTTTAATCGTTCAGTAATTCGTTGAAACTTTAAATGTGTCTCATCCGTAATTGGATTGTAAAAACCTAATTCTTCAATTGAACGGCCATCACGTTTTACTCGACTATCCATTGCTACAATTCGATAACAAGGTTGCCCTTTTCTACCATATTTTTTTAACCTAATTTTAATCACTCGAATTTAATAATTTTAACATTAATAATAATTTATATTGCTTTACACTGTTAATTTTGCTCTACCCTTTTTTCGACGAGCATTTATTACCCTACGTCCAGTTTTTGAAGCCATACGACTTCTAAAACCAGAAGTCTTAATTTTTTTTAAACGTGTTCCACGAAGCGTACGTTGAGTCATAAGTTTAATTAATAAAAATTTAATCTATAAATAAAAGATATAAAAAGTAACTACCAACTTGCTTTTGTAAGTCCTGGAATACTACCTTCGTGAGCCATTTCACGTAATACATGACGTGATAGACCAAAATCTTTATAAAAAGCTCGACTACGCCCTGTAACCCAACAACGATTACGGTGTCTTGAAGGTGCAGAATTTCTTGGTAAAGCTTGGAGTTTTTTAAAACTTTGCAGTTTATCTTTATAAGAATCGGTATTCTTCAATAATTGTTTAATCGCTTCTCTTTTTTTAGCGTGTTTGATAATTAAACGTTCACGTTTTATTTCACGCTGAATCATGCTTTGTTTAGCCATTCACTCGACAAAATGTTAAAATAATTATAGATACAGTAAATTAGGTCATTTATACCGTGTATAAATATAAAACAATATTACTTTACTTTTTTACATTAGTCAAAACTTAAAACTAAAATTAACTAATTTAGATTGGATTAATACACAAAATAAATAACACACTAGTATAAATTAGAAATGGTTAAATAACAAATGAACCAAAAAAACGATAACTTTATTGATAAAACCTTTACTGTTTTAGCTGATATATTACTTAAGGTACTTCCTGCAACAAAAGACGAAAAGCAAGCTTTTTCTTATTATCGTTATGGTATGTCGGCACAATCAAGTGGCGATTATGCTGAAGCACTGGAAAATTATTATGAAGCTTTAAAGTTAGAAGAAGATCCTTATGATCGTAGTTATATACTGTACAACATAGGATTGATTTACGGCAATAATGGTGATTTTTTAAAAGCCGTGGAATACTATCAACAAGCACTTGACTTAAATTCACGCTTGCCACAGGCCTTAAATAATATTGCAGTTATTTACCATTATCAGGGTACAAAAGCGTCTGAAAAAAAAGAGTTCGAGCTTGCTCAGAATATGTTTGATAAAGCAGGTGATTATTGGAAAAGTGCTGTTCGCTTAGCACCAAATAATTACATTGAAGCTCAAAATTGGTTAAAGATTAATGGAAAAATGTCTGAAGATAAAGGTTTTTAATAGGTCTTTTTACAAAATATATTATTTGATACTATAATTAAATAAGAGCTGTTAAGACAAGTAATTCTCGATTTTTTTTTATGGACTTTTTTAAAGTTAATAATATTTAAGATAAATATGAGTTTACTATTAGATAATTTTTTTTTCAGATATTCAATATGACTATCGCAATTGGACAAAAGCAAGATCGTAGCGTTTTCGATCTTGTAGATGACTGGCTAAAGCGTGATCGATTCGTTTTCATTGGTTGGTCAGGTTTACTACTTTTCCCATGTGCTTACCTAGCTTCAGGTGGTTTCTTAACAGGTATTACGTTTGTAACTTCTTGGTACACTCACGGTCTAGCAAGTTCGTTCCTTGAAGGATGTAACTTCCTAACAGCTGCTGTATCAACACCAGCAAACAGTATGGGTCACTCTCTACTGTTACTTTGGGGTCCAGAAGCTCAAGGTGATATTACACGTTGGTTCCAAATTGGTGGACTTTGGGCATTTATCGCTTTACACGGTTCTTTTGGTGTAATCGGTTTCTGTCTAAGACAATTTGAAATTGCTCGTTTAGTAGGTATTCGTCCTTACAATGCTATCGCATTTTCAGGTCCGATCGCTGTATTTATTACAGTATTCTTAGTATACCCACTTGGACAAGCAAGTTGGTTCTTTGCTCCAAGTTTTGGTGTTGCAGCTATCTTCCGTTTCCTTCTTTTCTTACAAGGTTTCCACAACTGGACTTTAAACCCATTCCACATGATGGGGGTTGCTGGTATTCTTGGTGGTGCACTACTTTGTGCAATCCACGGTGCAACAGTAGAAAACACTCTTTTTGAAGATGGTGATGCGGCGAACACATTCCGTGCATTCACACCAACACAATCAGAAGAGACATACTCAATGGTTACTGCAAACCGTTTCTGGTCACAAATTTTTGGTGTTGCTTTCTCTAACAAGCGTTGGTTACACTTCTTTATGCTATTTGTACCTGTAGCGGGTATGTGGACTAGTTCAATTGGTATTGTAGGCCTAGCACTTAACTTACGTGCGTACGATTTCGTATCTCAAGAGCTTCGAGCTGCAGAAGATCCGGAATTTGAGACATTCTACACAAAGAACAACCTTCTAAACGAAGGTATTCGTGCATGGATGGCAGCACAAGATCAACCTCATGAAAACTTCATCTTCCCTGAGGAGGTATTACCACGTGGAAACGCCCTTTAACACAGTAATCGCAGGCCGTGACATTGAATCTACAGGATTCGCTTGGTGGTCTGGTAACGCACGTCTAATTAACGTATCTGGAAAGCTTCTTGGAGCGCACGTTGCTCACGCTGGTCTTATGGTTTTCTGGTGTGGTGCAATGACACTATTTGAAGTTGCACACTATATCCCGGAGAAGCCACTTTATGAACAGGGATGTATCCTTATTCCTCATCTAACAACATTAGGTTGGGGTGTAGGTCCTGGTGGTGAAGTAACGGATGTATACCCGTTCTTTGTTGTAGGTGTTCTACATTTAATTTCATCAGCAGTATTAGGTTTTGGTGGTGTTTATCACTCGCTAATTGGTCCAGATACTCTTGAAGAGTCATTCCCGTTCTTCGGTTATGATTGGCGTGATAAGAACAAGATGACAACAATTCTTGGTATTCACTTAATTCTTTTAGGTATCGGTTGTTTCCTTCTTGTAGCAAAAGCTTGTTTCGTTGGTGGTCTTTACGATACATGGGCTCCAGGTGGTGGAGACGTTCGTGTAGTTTCAGCACCAACATTAAACCCGCTTATTATCTTCGGTTATGTTCTTAAGTCACCGTTTGGTGGTGATGGTTGGGTTATTAGTGTAAATAACCTTGAAGACATTGTAGGAGGCCACATTTGGTTAGGTTTCTTATGTATTGTTGGTGGTATTTGGCACATCCTAACTAAGCCATTCGCTTGGGTAAGACGTACTTTCGTATGGTCTGGTGAAGCATACCTATCTTACAGTCTTGCAGCCCTTTCACTTATGGGTCTTACTGCAGCCGTTTTTGTATGGTATAACAACACTGCATATCCGAGTGAGTTCTTTGGTCCAACAGGTCCAGAAGCATCACAATCTCAAGCATTCACTTTCCTAGTTCGTGACCAAAGACTAGGTGCTAACGTAGCATCAGCACAAGGTCCTACAGGATTAGGAAAATACTTAATGAGATCACCAAGTGGTGAGATCATTTTTGGTGGTGAGACAATGCGTTTCTGGGATATGCGTGCTCCATGGGTAGAGCCATTAAGAGGTCCAAATGGTTTAGATCTAAACAAGATTAGAAACGATATCCAACCTTGGCAAGAACGTCGAGCTGCTGAGTACATGACTCATGCTCCTTTAGGTGCATTAAACTCAGTAGGTGGTGTAGCAACAGAAATCAACTCTGTAAACTATGTTTCTCCACGATCATGGTTAACTACATCGCACTTCTTCTTAGGATTCTTCTTATGGGTAGGTCACCTTTGGCATGCCGGTCGTGCTCGTGCAGCAGCGGCAGGTTTCGAAAAAGGTATCAACCGTGAGAACGAGCCAGTTCTTTCAATGCGTCCTTTAGATTAATGGTCGTTGGTTGAAATAAAGAAAAACTCATAAAGACCTTGTAAGGTCTTTATGAGTTTTTCTTTATTTTACATTTCACAAATTAATAGTCAGCTATGTTCAACTAAAACTGACAGAAAAAAACGGAGAAGGTGGGATTCGAACCCACGGAAGCTTGCACTTCATCTGATTTCAAATCAGACGCAATCGACCAACTCTGCCACCTCTCCAATAATGATTTACATAATAAAGTACTCTAATTTAATATATTTTGTCAAGAGAGTGAATATGTTAATTTCGACCAACAAAATCTTTCCAAGGACTTCAAAATAAATCAGGCTTTTATTAATTAATATTGTGTACAACATATTTATAATCAACTCTACTAAGTTTCCCAATATAAAACAGAGTACTTATTTTAATAATCGTATTATGTAATAATTAAACCAATGTAAAATACTCAAGGCGTAATTACAAAAAAGCTAAATAGCTTGTTAATAAATCTGAGATATAGTAAAAAATTAAAAAAAAAACGGGCAAGAAGGGATTCGAACCCCTGACACCGTGGTTCGTAGCCACGTGCTCTAGTCCACTGAGCTACAAGCCCGATTTAAAAACAACACATTTTTATATTATCACTACAAGAGCTAAAAAGTCAAATGAAAGCTAATGTCTACTTCGATTTTGTTAACTAACTTCTCTTTTTCTATAAAATATTATTCATTCATAAACCACTTAACTAATCGTAACCCTAAATATTTATTACTTAATTTACGTTACAAAATAAAAAGCTATTTTAATCATCTTATCTCTATTACCTGGGGTGGTAGGGCTCGAACCTACGAATAGCGGAGTCAAAGTCCGTTGCCTTACCACTTGGCTACACCCCAAAACTTTATCTATTAATAACTTCAGTTATATATTATTTTCTTTTTTAAGAGTTGTCAAGTTTCTGTATTTAGCGGGAAACGGATTTGAACCATTGACCTTCGGGTTATGAGCCCGACGAGCTACCAAACTGCTCTATCCCGCGAAAAAGGTTAGATGCAACAATGATACCATAAAATTTGTTTCCTAGTCAATGCCTATATGATAACTGTTAAAAAAAGGTTAATAATACTTTATTAGATTATGAAGAATTTCCAAAATCAATATTGAAAATTCTACGTAACTTGTACATCTTCAGGTAATTTTGTTGTTAGATTGCGTAAGATTGATTCATCGCGCATAATTTCTTTATTTAAGGCATTGACTAATTTACCATTCCCTAGATATACCATCTGAATATAATTAGCCGTATCAAAACCTTTGATAGGGTAACTTAATGCACGCTTTCCTTTATTTTGTACCATAACTTGACTTCCTTGATTTGTAAGAAACGTCTGATAATAGTCAATTTTCGACGAAATTTCCTGCTGTGTAAAACTTGGATTTAACAGATAAATGATTTCGTATAATTCAATTTCTTTTTTCATAGCTAATCCTAAATATATTTTACTAGATAGTATAGTTTTATTAGATTCGTTTGTCCATTGTTGATTATCGTAACGAAAATAAATTAAAGTTTTAAACATAGTATACAAATTATTGGTACCATCTAAACTATTAACAAAAATTAAGTTTTTAGTCCTAACGTCTGAATTACAAGTTTCAAATAATTTTGAAGATCAAATTAAGTCTCTTCAAGAAAGAGTCACTCATCTAAAGAATCAATTCTAGTTAAAGAAGAAGATAAAAAGATGCTCTCATGTGTCTGTCTAATCGACGATTAGATATGTTTTAAATACAAGCGTTGAGTCTTCCTTATAGTAAACTGACCCATCAGTTCAAAATAGGAACCTTTCAGATAATACCTTTGCAAAAAGTTGAAGGTATGGAACCAAAAATACTTTCAAAAATATCTAAACCCCCGGTAAAAACATCCTCCAACGGTTAGCACTCCAAATCAAACCAAAATAACGGTTCAAATGATATTAATTTCGTCACTTTAAGTAATTTTTCTGAGGCTGGGAAGATAGGAACCATTCGAAAACACTGACAACTAAATCAAGGTGGAAAAATATCATTTGAAAGATATTATGAAGGAAGAGAAAAATATAGCTCCTTTGCATGAAAAGAATATCAAGTAAAGTATGAAACCATACATCGCACCAAAGTATGTCAAAAATTAAAATTAACCACCTTGAAAAAAAGAGACTTCTTTTCCAAGATTATTAAAAACCAGCAATTGTTATAAGTATCGTCCGCAAAGTGCACCGCTGTCTACAATGAAGGTACAACGATACTTTAATTTGAATGAGATAACTTTTCGAGAAGTTTTTTACTTGAATGTAAAATTTCCATTATCAAATTGATCAAAATAATTCCTGAACTTAGAAAAATTCTTGATCTCGAACTGTACTTTATAATCTCCAAATTTTATCTTCACGTTTTTTACGCCTATTAAATCTAAATTGCTTAGAAAAAATGTTATCATACGTGATTTGCAGGTACAAAAATTGCTTGCCTATAAATCAACTTTTTCAAAAACCCAATTTATGAAATTTTTTCTAGGTAATGCATCCAATTTAATCTAATGTTTCAGAAGTGCAATCTCTTACTGTATTACGTCTGGTATCCAGCTGAAAATCATCATGGATGAAGCGGACGCGTGCTTACGAGCAATGATTAACGAAATAAGTCTGTCTACTGTGCTTCAAAAAAAAGATTGCAGACAGTCAAAAGGGTACTCCACTACAAATATAAACAGTGATGAATCTTTTTTACCAATTAATGATTCTATAAGCCCCTCAAAAACACCTGAAGAGGGCATAATAACAAGCTTTCTAAAAGTTTCCCAGATAAATAAAAATTCATTTGAAGAATTTCAATTTGGACGCCCAGATGATTTCTGCTACCTGGTAAACGAAGAAGTGAAGTTTACAGATACTCCTGGAAACTTGCATTTAGAATTTGCTTACTCTGGTACTGATTGTTTAGCGTACGAAGTTGTATTTAAAATAAGTGAGATTTTTATCATAATACCAAGTACGACAGACGTTCAAAACAAGGTTTCATTAGTGAGATTCGACTGTGAGGGTGAAGTTATTCTCAACCCTGAAATTGTACGTCTGATAGAAGTCGGTAAGCCAAACCCAATCCCAGCAAGCTGGCTCGACGCTACTTCATTTTTGTCAAAAAATATCAAGTTCTAATGGAATTCATATACGCTCTATATTTTGCAAGAGTGGGGAATTATACAAAAACTGGCTTTTAAAAGAGAGTGAGGTTGATTTTAACGGACAAGCTCCCGAATACTTGGATTATAATCAAGCCATACAAGCTTACGAGTTATATACCGGGACTGAAAAAGCAGAGCTTTCGGAATATTTAAAAAGACCTAAAATTGGTAACATTTATAAGTTTAGACTGGTTTTTATGGAATCGTTACAACTTGAAGAGACTGAAATTGATTAAAACGCTTCCTGGTAAAATTAAGACAGACGTAACGCTTCTATCGGCGACCTTCTTAGGGCTACTTTTAAGAACATGTAACTCACCCTTGATTATTGAGAAATGTAATGACACGGAGGTCGTCAATGAGTGGAAAAGTCTGTTCACATATTTCATGGACGAAGAACGTTTTTACTCGTTTTGTTCTTCAGTAAAAATACCTACAAAAAACCCTTTATATTTTGGATTATTAGGGTCAAAATTAGTTGGAGTATAGTATCTATGACCCTTGACACCTCTTATCTCAACGTCTGTAAAAATCTGAGATTTAGGGCTTTGCATAACTCTTTCAACTATATCACCAAAAAACAGCTCATTCTCCTAATCCTTTCAACTGGATGGCTAGTGTAAGGCACAATGATTCCCTCACACTCTATAGCTTTCTTTGTGGGAAAAATGCAAGACGTAAAAATACTGGCTAATCTTATAAAAAATCGCTTCATAAATAAACTCCCTTAGATTCTAATACATAAATTTAATTGAAAAGGAGTACGGATATAAACCTACTATTGCATAACCAAATTACTATTAATAGTAATTTGGTTATTTTTATTTTTAATAAATTATTAGAGATATCACAAGCAATTTGGTAATTTAAACTGCGTACTACTTCGAAGTAATTTGTTAGGAAATTTTTTTAAGTTCAATTTTAACGGAATCTTCTTAGCACTAAACGAATTGAACCGTCTTCAGCAGTCTCTGTTTGAGTAAACTGAAAACCCTCTTTTTCACTAACATCAATTATGGAATTGTAGGCATAACGTTGATTTACGCGATTAAGAAACTTGTCAACAGAATAATCTTGCGACCAAAACATTAAATCTGCTACTAGTTCATATTCATTTCCATTCCACTTAAAACCAATGTCACATTTGTTTTCCTGTAAAATAACAAGTTCAGCTTCATGTTTCGTATTTTGGTAACCACGAATTTCTTTATGATTAATAGTCCAATCTATATTTAGATCTGAAAGACTCTTTTTCAGAGTTTCAAGGTTATATAATTTCGTTTTAATCTTTGTAAAATGAGACATTTAAAATAAATTTTTACTTGAATAGATAATTTTAGCTGCTTATTAATTATGATGAAAAAGTAATTACAATTCTTTCAAAGAACTGAACATACAAATCGTTATCCTTCGGTAAGTATTATATTTGTATTAATTGAAAACAATTGTATCATGAATTTAACAATTTCGGAGATATAACAATAATTTTATTTTTATAATTTAATAAAAAAAAGATATTTTTTGAAATTTGATATTAATTTTGTTGTTTACTATGGCTAAAGTGTGACAACTAATACTTATATTTTAATGTTAAAGAAATTCAATTTAATGTTTCAATAATAAAGTATTCTAGTATTTGGTAAATCATAAATTAGGTAACTAATTATTTTTAGTATGTTATATTCAACAAAATTAAAACATGCTATTTATAGAGTATAATCTTTGCTGATTAACAAAAAATTATTTATGCTTCTTGCAGACGATTTAAATCAATTATTAGATATACTACCTCAATACATTAGTACTCCATTGAAAGAACATAAAAAACAAAATCAACTTATTGAAATTGTTTTAGATATTGGTAGACGACCAGAAGCCCGTTTTTCTGACAGCTCTAGTTATTTATCTTATCAAACAATAGTTTGGCAAGACTTAGATCATATTTTAAAACGTTTAGGAAAATTTAGTGGTGATAACCGCGCTGGTATTGAAAAAACTTTACATCGAATAAGTTCTTTACGTAATAGGCAAGGAAGTGTTATCGGGTTGACTTGTCGAATCGGGCGTGCACTATTTGGAACTGTTAGTGTTATTCGAGATTTGTTGGAAACAAAAAAGTCAATATTATTGTTAGGACGTCCTGGAGTTGGAAAAACTACAGCTATACGTGAAATAGCTCGCGTGCTTTCTGATGGAATGAAAAAGCGCGTTATTATCATTGACACTTCAAATGAAATTGCAGGAGATGGTGATCTTCCTCACCCTTCAATAGGAAAAGCCAGACGAATGCAAGTATCAAGCCCACAAAATCAACATCAAGTAATGATTGAAGCTGTGGAAAATCATATGCCCGAAATTATTATTATTGACGAAATAGGAACAGAATTAGAAGCTACCGCGGCCCGTACTATAGCCGAACGGGGCGTTCAGTTAGTAGGAACTGCGCATGGAAATGCTTTAGAAAATTTAATTAAAAACCCAACAATTACTGATTTAATTGGTGGTATTCAATACGTTACATTAGGCGATGAAGAAGCTAAACGTCGTAGTTCTTCAAAAAGTATTCTGGAACGAAAAGCTCCCCCAACATTTGAAGTTGGTATTGAAATACATGATGCAAAAACATGGGTTATACATGAGAATATTGAACAATCCGTTGATTTATTACTGCAAGGGCAAACAGTACCATTACAAAAAAGAAAATTGATTGGTAATAACAATAATGTTGTTCATTGCGAAATCGTAACAAATCAAAAGGAATCAAAAAATTTTACAAACCAGTATTACAAAAAACCTGATTTTGATAAACGGCAAAAAAATACTTATCTATTAAATAAACTAAATAAAAACGACAATTGGAAAGTAAAAAACTTAACAAAATCTGATTTACGTTCGAAAAAAAAATCTGGCAGTGAATTTATTTTTGTCTATATTTATGGGGTTAATAACCAAGATATTAAATCTTTAATTAAGACATTGCGTTTGCCAATAGTTATCACAAAAGAAATTCAATATGCTGATGCTGTTTTAGCCTTAGCTAATTTAATTAAAAATAATAAAAAATTACGCCAGATATCACATTCTAAAAAAATTAGCATTTATACAATACAAAGTAATAGTCTCTTACAAATTGCAAAAGCTTTGCGAATACTAGTAAATAATATATTTCCAGCAACCCAAACACTTGAGAATAAATCACCCGACAAAAAAAAGTCACGCATTATTTCTAAAGAGTTATTAACACCATTAGAAGAAACACGTTTAGCTATTGAAGAAATAATAATACCCAAAAAGATAATAGTTGAATTATTGCCAAGACTTAATTCAATACGTAAACTTCAACATGAACTTATTGTACATTATCAATTAAAGGGGGTTTCTGTTGGGAACGAACCAAATCGACGCATTAGAATTTACCCTAGATAGAAATTTAATTTGAAGAGGAATATTATTGACCAACTTTGCTGACTTGGTAAAAATGTATCGTTTTCATCCCAATAAAATACTTAGAATGAAGTAAGTAACTTTAATTTATTATGCTCTTCCCTTTTTATTACTTAATTTGAAGAATTAAGTGAAATAACGAGACGTTTGTTAAAACATGTAAAAAAAATTCTAATTTAAAATTATAACAATTGTGATACAATTTTAAGTTGTAACATTTGCTATTTTACGATAGTAACTTAAATTTAATAAATTTAAAATCCGTTCATTTATAATGGCAGTAAATTTACAAGAAGAGTATAATAAAACAAATATTCAAGGAATTATTGATCAACTAGAAGATGACTTAGTTGGTCTTGCCCCAGTAAAAGCTCGTATTAAAGAGATCGCAGCACTACTATTAGTCCAACGCTTAAGAAAAAATTTAGGCTTAGGACTAAAGTCGACATCTGTCGGTTTACACATGTCTTTCACAGGCAGTCCAGGAACTGGTAAGACAGAAGTTGCAAATCGAATGTCAGATATTTTATTCAAATTAGGTTATATTAGAAAAGGCCACCTCATCACCGTTACAAGAGATGATTTGGTGGGTCAATATATTGGACATACGGCACCAAAAACAAAAGAAGTTTTAAAACGTGCAATGGGTGGCGTTCTGTTTATTGACGAAGCTTATTACTTATATAAGCCTGATAATGAAAGAGATTATGGCGCAGAAGCGATTGAGATTTTACTTCAAGTTATGGAAAATCAACGTGAAGATCTAGTTGTAATTTTTGCCGGCTATAAAGACCGTATGGATAATTTTTATGAGTCTAACCCTGGATTATCTTCACGTGTAGCAAATCATATCGATTTTCCCGATTACACTTCTGAGGAGTTAATTCAAATTGCGCGTCTAATTTTGGAAGAACAACAATATCGAATGAATGGGGAAGCAGAAGCCGCCCTTCTAGAGTATGTTAAAAAAAGAAGATTGCTTCCTTTGTTTGCAAATGCTAGAACTATTAGTAATGCAATTGATACAGCTCGAATGAGACATGCAAATCGAATGTTTAATTCTGGAGACAGAATTCTTACGAAATCTGATCTGGTAACTATCGAAGCTGAAGATATTCGTGAAAGTAGTCTTTTCACTGAAATTAGTGAATAATTCTTAATAAAAGTAAAAAACCTTTCGTAGCAGAACATAAATAATTAAAAAAAAATGGTTGAAGTATTATTATCGGGTCTTGTTTTAGGTCTTGTTCCAGTTACGATCACTGGATTATTTGTTGCAGCTTATTTACAGTATCGTCGAGGGAACCAATTTGGTTTATAAATAAAAGATTTAAAATTAAAGTATCCAAAGAAAATTAAATTTTTTAAAAAATTTAATTTTCTTTGGGTACGTTTATACATCTAAAACAATTTTTGAACGTAATACAAAATATACTACCCGATGACGAATTCTTGTTAGCATTGTAATAAAGAAATTAAATGCTTCTTTTTTGTATTCCGTTAATGGATCTTTTTGACCATACGCCCGCCATCGAATTGAATCCCGTAAAAAAGCAATTTTTTGCAAATGCTCCTTCCAAGAATAATCGATTTGTTGAAGTAAAAATGTTCGTTCTAATTCACGTAATAAACCAGGTTCAATTGATTCAAGTTCTATTTCTTTAAGGTCATAGCTAATTTGGAACTGTTGTCGTAAAAATGAAAACGTATTTTCAATATTTATTTCACCTTTAACTAATATCAATTTAAATGGTATGCCAAGTAATTCTTGAACTTTTAAGTTATAAATTCCAGTAGCTTGACCATTTTTTTCTAATTCTTTAAAATATAAAATTAAATCATACAAGCTTCTTTCAGCATACTCAAAAATCCAGTCTCTTACATTTTCACGTTGTAAAATTTTTCTACGTTCGGTATAAACACCGTTTCTTTGCATAGTTAATGCCTGATCATATTCGAATAATTGTTTACGAGTATCAAAATAAAATGCTTCAACCTTTCGTTGAGCAGATTCTAAACTTTGGTTTAATAGAGGGCTTTGAATTGGGGTAGTGTCTTGAAAACCAATGTTCTGCATCATACTGATAATTTGATCACCTCCAAAAAGTCGCAGTAATTTATCCTCAAGACTAAGAAAAAAACGTGATGATCCAGGATCACCTTGTCGACCTGAACGCCCCCTTAATTGGTTATCAATACGTCTTGATTCATGTCTTTCAGTACCAATTACATGAAGTCCACCCAATTTTAAAATATTGGATTTATCTATTTTTACAGTTTCTTTTTTAACTTCCAAAGTCGTTTGATAAAACTTATACAGTGGATTCTTTAAATTACTTTCATCACTATTAGATGATTCATATAATTGTTTAACTAATGTACGATAGTTTTCACTAATTTCAATTACCGAATCTAAAGTATCAACTTGCAATTGTGACTTCAATTTAGATAGATCAAAATCTGTCAAACTATTTTTATCGAACCGACTGAATAAGTCTTTTAAAACCGATAACATTAAAGATTCGGGATTTCCTCCTAACAAGATATCTGTACCACGACCCGCCATGTTTGTAGCTATTGTGACAGATTGTCTACAACCCGCTTGGGAAACAATTTCAGATTCGTTTTCAACATTTTCTGGCCTCGCATTTAATAATTTATAAGGTATTTTATATTCGCTTAATAAAGCAGCTAATAACTCAGATTTTTCAATAGTTGTAGTACCAACTAGAACAGGACGACCTAAATTATACATTTCAATACATTCATTTGCGATTGCTTGCCACTTAAAATATTGATCTTTGTAAATCAAATCTGGAAAATCTTTTCTTGCAATCGTTCGATGCGTTGGGATCGGTACAACTTTCAAATTATAAATCTTTTCAAATTCTAATTCCTCAGTTTTGGCCGTGCCCGTCATTCCAGACAATTTTTCATAGAGCAAGAATAAATTCTGATACGTTATTGATGCTAAAGTTTGACTTTCATCTTGAATAGGTACACTTTCTTTTGCTTCAACAGCTTGATGTAAACCATCACTCCAACGCCTACCATACATTGTTCGACCCGTAAATTCATCAACAATAATAATTTCTCCCGCGTCATTTATAATGTAATTTGTATTTAACTTAAACAGCTCTTTTGCCTTAATTGAATTTAAAATATACGGAATCCAAGGATTCTCAGGGTTATATAAATCCAATTGACTTAAAGCTTGTTCACAAAAAGATATTCCATCTTCAAGCAAAATTACATTTTGATTTTTTTCATCAATTGAATAATGAACGTCACGTTTCAAAATTTGAACAAGTTTTGACGTTTGAATATACTTTTCTGTTGGAACTTCACTTGGCCCTGAGATAATTAAAGGTGTTCGAGCTTCATCAATTAAAATGGAATCCACCTCATCAACAACGGCAAAGAAAAACGGACGTTGTACCATTTCAGAACTAGTAAAAGCCATATTATCTCGCAAATAATCAAATCCAAGTTCATTATTAGTTACATAAACAACATCGCAATCATAGTTTTCTTTTCGCTCTGACGGAGACATATTCTCTTGGATTAAGCCAACACTTAGACCTAAGAAACGGTGTACTTGCCCTACGTATTCAGCATCTCGCCGAGCCAAATAGTCATTAACGGTGACAACATGTGTACCTTTTCCATATAAAGCATTAAGGAAAGTAGGTAATAATGCGACAATTGTTTTTCCCTCGCCGGTTTTCATTTCGGCAATCTTTCCTTCATTTAAAATTAACCCACCAATTAATTGCACATCATAATGCCGAATTTTTAATACTCGTGAAGTTGCTTCACGTACTAAAGCAAACGCTTCATCTATAATGTCAGCTTGATTTTGACCATTAATTAGGCGACTTTTTAATTCTTTAGTTTTTGATCTAAGTTGTTCGTCTGTGAGTTTTTTATAATTTTCCCCAATCGTATTAATACGTTGTAATTGTGAAGCGTTTTTCGTTAATATTTGTTTAGTGGAGTTCTGAAAAAAGGTTTGTAACATTTTAAAGGTTTTTAAAACTAGTCAATAATACTGTTGAACTATTATTATTACATTCTGGTAAAAACTTATTTGAAAGTTTTTTTACTTAGCTTAAATTGTTATGAAGATGGGGTAGAATTTTCTCGCTTGTAAAGATACAAGATTTTAATACATTATTACAAATAACTATAAAAAAATAAACAAAGTGTTATTTAATATAAAAAAATTATTTAATTCAGTAAATTACTCATGGCAAAATTTTAAGTTACAAACCCAAATAATTTTAGCTACAACACTTCTTATTTCAATACTCGTAAGTAGCATTGCATCTTGGTCAGTAACAGCAATAAATGAACAACTTACTTTAAGTAAAAATCAGTATACAAACGATATGAATTTATTATTAAGTAACAATTTAGATTCTTTACTTAAAGATGACAAAAAGAAAGAAATCATATCTTTTTGTGAAGGTTTTTATGAAAATACACCCAACATACGCTTTATCCTATTTATTGATAATTATGGATCATATTATGGTATCCCATATAATTATGACGAAATTTTTTCTCTCAACCCCAAATTGGCAAAAAACTTAACTATTACGAAAAAAAAATTATTAAATTCAATAAATGAAGAAAATTCTGGTTTTATATTAATTGGTAATGATTCTAACCCAAATATTTTCAATAACTTATTAATAACTAATGAAATTATTTTCATTATCTTTATAATTTTCTGGATTATTTTAATTCTTAGCATAATGTTTAACAGAGTTACTATTATTTTACCCCTAAAAGAACTTTCACAAAGTTTTAAAAGTATCGGGAATGGAAACTTTTCAAAACGAATAGCACTAACTATTACTGGTGAACTAAGGGAATTAATTTTAAGTTTTAATGAAATGGGAAGATCATTACAACTATATGAAGAAAAAAATAAAGAACAATTATTAAACGAGAAAATAAGGTTAGAAAGTTTAATAACAACTATAGCTGATGGTACAGTACTTTTAGATACAAATTTAAAAATTGTACTTGTTAACACTGCAGCGATTAAATTTTTCGGGTGGAAGATAAAAACGCGACTTATTGGTACTTCCATATGGGATCATTTACCCATTAACTTGCAAAAGAAAATGTTTATGACTTTGCAAAAAATGTTAATTAATTCCAATAGTGCTATGTTTTACGGAGAATTTAGCAATGAGGTAGTTCAATTACCTAAAAAATATGTTCGCATAATTTTAAATATTATTTATGATTCACAAGGTCGAAATAAAATTCCAATTGGTATTGGATTAACGTTACAAGATACAACAAAAGAGTTAGAACTCGACAAAACACAAAATCGTTTCATGAGTAATATTTCCCACGAACTTCGTACACCATTATTTAATATAAAGTCATTTATCGAAACAATCGAAGAATACGATTATACACTAAGCAGTTGGCAAAAACGTTATTTTCTTGGCATTATAAATAAAGAAACGAATCGTTTAGCCCGGCTCGTTAATGATATTTTGTGTATATCAAAGTTAGATTCAATTAAAAATATTTCATTAAATTCTATGGATTTAATCGAAACATTTAATCAAACTGTAGCAAATTGTCAAATTACTGCTCATGATAAAGATCTTTACCTTCATACGGAACTGTCGTTTAACAAAACAATTGTAAAAGGAAACAAAGATTTACTATTGCAAGTTCTGATTAATCTTGTTGGAAATGCCTTAAAATTTACTTATAACAAAGGTGAAATAATAATTCGTGCATATCAAATAGGAGAAGGAAAAAGTAACAAAATAAGGATAGAAATTGCCGATACTGGGATCGGAATAGTTTACGATTATCAAGAAGATATTTTTCAGCGATTTTACCGAATTGAAAATAATGTGCACACACTAAAAGGGACAGGACTTGGATTATCTATTGTTAAAACAATTTTATTACAACATAACACAATAATTAATGTAATTAGTCGATATAATGTTGGCAGTGTTTTTTGGTTTGATTTAACAACTAATAAATTATAATTACTTGGAATAGAAGACTCTTCAAAATGAATTTTTGATTAATTTTATCAATATAAAAACCCTCATATTTCGTTTTAAATTGCTTGCATGATCAAAACCTATCAAATAAAAATTGGGTCACCTGGGACTCGAACCCAGAACTATTCGGTTAAAAGCCGAGTACTCTACCATTGAGTTAGTGACCCCTATGTCCTCTATAATTATACCTATTTATAGGGTTGATTAGCAATACCTTTATCAAACCAATTATAACAATAATATTTTGATTAGTTGTAAAGTCTATTTTATCTAACCCACAAATACCTTAAGAATTTATTACTAAGTTAAGATAGAAGCTATTATTCAATAAATTTAGATGGTGAAAAAAAAGGAATCCATAGAGCTTAGAGAAAAAGAAAGTTGCAAAAATAACAACGCTTTTGTTAATATATGTAATATAAGTATAGGCTCAGTAGCTCAGTTGGTTAGAGCAGGGGACTCATAAGCCCAAGGTCGCAGGTTCAAGTCCAGCCTGAGCCATTATAATGTCGATATATATATGTTAGCATGGGTATGACAAACGAATAAATAAATAAATTTTTAATTTTTTACTAAAAGAGTTAGGTTCCAATTTAATAGATTATCTGTATTTTAGGATTCATATAAAAAAAATTTATAACCACTAAAAAAATGCCTGTTAAAACAATTTTATATCAAGAAAATGCTAGGAAAGCTTTAGAAAGAGGAATGGATACAATTGCTGAAGCTGTTTCTATAACATTAGGTCCAAAAGGAAGAAACGTTGTATTAGAAAAGAAATATGGAATACCCCAAATTGTTAATGATGGGGTTACAATTGCTAAAGAAATAAATCTAAAAGATAATTTAGAAAATACAGGTGTTTCTTTGATTCGGCAAGCAGCTTCAAAAACAAATGACGTAGCAGGAGATGGAACTACTACGGCAACTGTTCTTGCGTATGCTATTATTAAACAAGGGATGCGTAACGTAGCAGCAGGATCAAATCCAATTGTTCTTAAACGCGGAATTGAAAAGGCAACACAATTTGTTGTGCGTAAAGTAACAGAATATGCGCGTCCAATAGACAGTATTCTCGATATAACAAAAGTTGCTACAATTTCAGCAGGTAATGATAACGAAGTTGGTTCACTTATCGCGTCGGCTATTGATAAAGTAGGTCGTCAAGGTTTAATTTCTTTAGAAGAAGGTAAATCAACGGTAACCGAACTAGAAATAACAGAAGGGATGGGTTTTGATCGTGGATTTATTTCTGGTTACTTTGTTACAAATACGGAACGTATGGAAATTATTCTAGAAAATCCATATGTTTTATTAACAGATAAAAGAATTACTGTTGTAAAACAAGATTTATTACCAACCTTGGAATTAATTTCAAAAACAAATCAACCTTTACTAATTATTAGTGACAATGTTGAAAAAGAAGCCTTAGCAACACTTATAATTAACAAATTACGAGGAATTCTAAATGTTGTTGCTGTTCGTGCCCCTGGTTTTGGTGATCGCCGCAAAGCAATATTAGGAGATCTTGCAGTTTTATTATCTGGACAAGTCGTGAGTAGTGATGCTGGGTTAAGCTTAGAAAAAATGGAATTAGAAACACTTGGTAAAGCTCGTCGGGTAATTATTGGCAAGGATACAACAACGATAATTGCGGATTCAAATAAAGAACAAGTATTAGCTCGTTGTGAACAATTGCGCCGTCAATTAGAAACTTCTGATTCTTCATATGAGAAAGAAAAATTACAAGAACGCTTAGCAAAATTGAGTGGTGGTGTAGCTGTAATAAAAGTTGGTGCAGCAACCGAAACAGAAATGAAAGATAGAAAATTACGCTTGGAAGATGCAGTTAATGCAACTAAAGCTGCCGTCGAAGAAGGAATAGTTCCTGGTGGTGGTTCAACATTAACGCATATATCTACATCATTATTAGAGTGGGCTAAAGAAAACTTGACCGATGACGAATTAATTGGGGCACTTATTGTCGAAAAAGCATTAAGTGCGCCATTAAAACGAATTGCTTCAAATGCAGGTAAAAATGGAGCCGTTGTCGCTGAACATGTAAAAGAAGAAAATTTTGAAATTGGATATAATGCAGCAACTGATGAATATGTAGATATGTATGACGCAGGAATCATTGATCCGGCAAAAGTAACGCGCTCAACTCTTCAAAATGCTGCTTCAATTGCAAGTATGGTTTTAACAACAGAATGTATTATTGTTGATAAAATGGAAGAATAAAAGTCTTTAAAAGAGTGTCATACTATATAAAAAACTAAAAGTATTAAAATAGTTAAAAAAATGGAGTTTATTGATGGAACAACTTCTAATTCTTTAGATATAGTAAATGATGATGAAATGGCCTTATCAGAACATATTGAAGAATTTAGTCAACGACTGTTATTTTCTATTTCGGTTTTAACAACTTCAATAATAGGATGTTTTGCCGATATAAAACCAATAGTAAAATTATTTCAGGCTCCAGCTATAGGGATTAAATTTTTACAATTTGCACCAGGTGAATACTTTTTTGCTTCAATTAAAATTGCAGCTTTTAGTGGGCTTTTAATCAGTAGTCCTATTATTCTTTACCAAATTTTTCTTTATGTCTTACCTGGAATGACAAAAAAGGAACGCGATATACTACTGCCAATGACAATTGGTTCAGGAATTCTTTTTGCTGTTGGGTTGTGTTTCTCTTATTTTTTTCTAGTTCCAGCAGCATTGAAATTCTTTATTGCTTATGGTTCAGAAATCGTGGAACCTTTTTGGTCATTTGACCAATATTTTGATTTTGTTGCTGTTTTAATTTTTACTACAGGGTTAGCTTTTCAAGTTCCCGTAATTCAAATTATATTAGGGTTACTTGGAATAATATCTGGTAAAAAAATGTTATCTGCATGGAAATATGTTGTTGTAATTGCTACAACTTTAGCAGCTATAATTACTCCTTCAACAGATCCTGTAACACAATTGTTAATGACAGGTGCATTGTTAACATTATATTTAGGTGGTTCAGGGCTAGTTATTTTACTTAAGAAATAGTCAGTAAAAAAATATTAAAGATTAAGATAGTAATTATAAACTATTACGTGTATAATCGAAATTATACAAATGTAAGTAATCTATATAAAGATGAATATTTTATTAAAAAAGTTTCGTTCTGCTTTTCTAATTTTTGGAATTATAGCAACGATAGTTTTTCCTAAGGTATCGTATGCGTATCCTGTTTTTGCTCAGAATGCCTACGAAAATCCAAGAGAAGCAACTGGACGTATTGTTTGTGCAAATTGTCATCTAGCTGCAAAACCAACTGAAGTTGAAGTTCCTCAAGCCGTATTACCAGATACAGTATTTGAAGCAGTTGTAAGTATTCCTTACGATACTTCTGTTAAACAAGTTACGGCGTCTGGAAAAAGAGGGCCTTTAAATGTTGGAGCGGTTGTAGTTCTGCCAGAAGGTTTTAAACTAGCACCAAAAGATCGTCTTTCAGATGATATTAAAGCAAAAACAAAAGGTGTATTTATTCAGCCATATAGTAAAAATAAAACAAATATTCTTGTTGTGGGACCAATTTCCGGAGATAAGAATAGAGAGATTGTTTTTCCTATTTTATCGCCAGACCCAGCCCAAAACAAAGATGTTAATTTCTTAAACTATCCAATCTATGTTGGTGGTAATAGAGGGCGTGGACAAGTTTACCCAAGTGGTGAAAAAAGTAATAATACCACTGTCACATCTACAGTAGCAGGTCAAGTAAGTGCTATTGAACCAGGTGAAAAAGGAAAAACAATTGTAAAAGTTGCATCTACTTCGGGTGATGTAGTGTCTCAAACTATTCCAGCTGGACTAGATTTAGCTGTTAAAGTTAACGACATTATTAAAAATGACGAAGCATTAACATATGATCCAAATGTTGGTGGGTTTGGTCAAGCCGAGACAGAAATTATTTTACAAAGTCCAAACCGTGTTAAAGGTATGATAGCTTTTTTCTTTACTGTAACAATAGCACAAATTTTATTAGTGTTAAAGAAAAAGCAGTTTGAAAAGGTACAAGCGGCAGAAATGAATTTCTAAAAAAAAACTGGGTTTCATAAGAGAAATCCAGTTTTTTTTTTCTATGATCTGACAATTTTGTCAGATGAGCTTACAAATACTAATGCCGCTGAAATTGGAATAATAACAATAAGAACAGCTAATATTATGCTACTTAAAAATGCGCCTAAAGAAGGTGTCATAATTGAAAATTCGAGTTTTACTTAAGATGACCTTTGAGATTGATTATAACACTTTTTTACTAAAAAATTATTATAGTGTAAAACATTCTTCAGTTCTATTTAGATTTTACCAATTACAAAAGGTAATAAAGCAGCAATACGTGCTCGTTTTATAAGTTTAGTAATACGTTTTTGTTGTTTTGAGTTCAATCCAGTTAAACGTCGTGGTAAAATTTTTCCTTGGTCACTAATAAAACTACTCAGGATTTTAGTATCTTTATAATTTAGTGACTCAATACTTTCATTATCTAATTCCAAATCTCTAAAAGTGGTCTTTAACATTTTATATGTTTGATTGTTTCTAATTTATTTTATTTCACGAAATAGCTCATGCTTTTTCGTTACTGGTGAATATTTCTTTAATTCGATTCGCTCTGTAGTATTTCGACGATTTTTTGTCGTATGATAACGATAGACTCCCGCCTCACATTTATGTTCAAGCGTAATTCGAATTCTTGCCCCTTTACTCTTAGCCATATTTTCTTTTCTATTTAGAACTACTTATTTAAAAGTAAAATAAAAACAAGTAAAAAACAAGATTAATTAAATTTTTTCATATGAAAGTTTAATTTAGGAAATTTTTAAAACGTGAAAAGTTAAATAATAAATTATTTTACAAATAAATTGATATGTGTTATCTTCAATAGAAGTTAAAGCTGGTGTAGCTCAATTGGTAGAGCAACTGATTTGTAATCAGTCGGTTATGAGTTCAAGTCTCTTCACTAGCTTTCATATTGTTAGATAACTAAAAATAAATATCTTTACAAGATTTGTTTTATGCTATTATTTAAATTTAGGGTATGAATTAATTAGATATAGACTTATTAATGAATGTTTTAATCATTACAATTTGCAGTGGAATGGCTGGGTTCTTAAAATTTTACATTGCGTTATTAACTTTACGAGTTTATTTAACATGGTTTCCTAACCTAAACTTTTACACCCAACCCCTGTATTCATTAGGTAAAATGACAGACCCATACCTACGAGTTTTTCGTGGTATCATACCACCTCTTATTGGTTTGGATCTATCACCATTACTTGGCTTTATATTGTTAACATTTTTGATTGATTTTTTTTCCAGTGCCGCAGGGGCAATTAGTTAAAGAGCGTTGATAAAAATAGCTTATTTAAGATTTCTTTAGTTTAAGAAATCTGATACTTCAAAAAAAAATGTATCATTATTAATTAGCATATCCACTTAAGGTAGATATATAGAAAATACGAAATTCTTACGAATTACATAAATTTTTTTCTAAGAGCTTTCATACTCTATTAAAAAAATACCAAATAATTACATTTTAATAAACCAGTCTAATATGGTAGAAAAAAAAAATTATGAATCCGATGTAATTTTGGAAGAAATTGTCGCAAGTCCATATAAATATGGTTTTACAACAGATATTGAAACTGAAGATTTTCCAAAAGGGATCAATCTTAAAACAGTTATTGATATAAGTAATAAGAAAAGTGAACCACTTTTTTTAAGAAAATTCAGAGAACGAGCATACACGTTTTGGACAAAAATGGAAACACCGAATTGGGCCTATTTAAATATTCCTGATATAAATTATCAAAATATTCAATACTATTCAATTCCAAAAACAAAAAAGAAACTCGGTAGTCTAGATGATGCTGATCCAGAATTATTACGTACGTTTGAAAAATTAGGTGTTTCATTGAACGAACAAAAGTTGCTGGCCAATGTTGCGGTTGATGCTGTATTTGATAGTGTATCTATTGGAACAACTTTTAAAAAACAATTACAAAAAGCAGGTGTTATTTTTTGTTCTATAACTGAGGCAGTTGAAAATTACCCTGACCTAGTTGAGAAATATCTTGGTAGCGTTGTCCCAATTGGCGATAATTTTTTTTCTGCTTTAAATTCGGCTGTATTTAGTGATGGATCTTTTTGTTACATTCCCAAGAATGTAATATGCCCATTGGAACTCTCTACATACTTTCGAATCAATAACGAAGAAGCGGGACAATTCGAACGTACGCTTATTATTGCCGAAGAAAATAGTTCTGTAAATTACTTAGAAGGTTGTACAGCACCTCAATTTAGTAGTAACCAATTACACGCAGCGGTAGTCGAATTAGTTGCGTTAAAAAATGCAACTATTAAATATTCAACCGTCCAAAATTGGTATGCAGGTGATGAAAATGGAATTGGTGGAGTATATAACTTTGTAACAAAACGTGGCATTTGTGCTGGATCAAACGCAACAATTTCATGGACACAAGTAGAAACAGGTTCCGCCATAACATGGAAATACCCAAGTTGTATTTTAGCAGGGGATTCTTCCATTGGTGAATTTTATTCAGTTGCATTAACTAGTAATAAACAACAAGCCGATACGGGAACAAAAATGGTTCATATCGCACCAAATACAAAAAGTAGAATCATATCAAAAGGTATTTCGACAGGATATTCTAAAAATAGTTATCGTGGACTTGTTAAAATAGGTACAAAAGCTCAAAATACACAAAATTATTCTCAATGTGATTCATTGCTAATTGGAAAAAATTCAAGTGCAAATACCTTTCCTTACATAGAAGCCCAAAATAGTGATACCCGTATAGAACATGAAGCATCGACGTCCCGAATCGCTGAAGAACAATTATTTTATCTTTTACAGCGGGGAATTGAAAATGAAGAAGCTATTTCATTAATGGTAAATGGTTTTTGTAAAGAAGTTTTTAATGAGTTACCTTTAGAATTTGCTTCAGAAGCTGATCGTCTTTTAAGTTTAAAATTAGAAGGTTCAGTTGGTTAAAAAACTTAATAAGTAATGACATTGGTAATTTTTTATCCTTATTTAATTATAATTTAATGAGTTTTTTAAATGAATTTGTGCTTTTGTTAAAAGCACGTTACCCAATTATTTATATTTCAACTAATGAGGAAGAACGTTTAGAGTACATTATAAAATACTGCACAAAAAAATACGTATCACGAACGTATTATTCCTGGGATTTTATAGATGGATATCAAGGTAATCCTAATGATACTGGTTTTGCCGCTAAAAGTCCTTTGGAAGCATTAGAACTAGTCGAAAAATTAACACCCGAAACAGCTTCCGTTTTTGTTTTAAAAGACTATGATAATTTTTTAAAAGATCTTTCAATAACACGTAAATTAAAAAATTTAAGTAGAACTTTAAAAACACAACCTAAGAACTTAATTATAATATCATCTGAAGTTAATATTCCAGAGACCTTAAAGGAATTTATTACACTAATTGAGTTTCCTCTACCTACATACGATGAGATATACGATGAACTTGTCCGTTTGATGAAATCATTAAAACAAGAAATACCAGATGACGTTTTACGTAAATTAACCATAGCCTGTCAAGGTTTATCTTTAGAACGTATCAGACGAGTTCTCTCGAAAGTAATTGCTAAATCTGGAAATATTAATGCAACGAGCCCAACATTAATAATTGATGAAAAGAAACAAATCATCCAACAAACCCAACTATTAGAATTTAGTGTCACGGACAAAAAAATTAGTGATGTCGGGGGATTAGATAATTTTAAGGAGTGGTTAAAACTACGCTCAGACGCGTTTTCGACTGCTGCAAAAGAATATGGTTTACCTTATCCAAAAGGACTACTTTTAGTAGGAATACAAGGTACTGGAAAATCATTAGCTGCGAAAACTGTTGCAAGTGAATGGAATTTACCTTTACTTCGTTTAGATTTTGGTCGATTATTTGCATCTTTAGTTGGTCAATCCGAATCACGTGTTCGAAAAATGATTCAAATTACCGAAGCATTATCTCCTTGTGTTTTATGGGTTGATGAAATTGACAAAGCTTTTGCTGGAGCACAGAGTAGTGGAGATAGTGGAACAACAAGTCGCGTATTAGCCACATTTTTAACTTGGCTTTCAGAAAAAACTTCTCCAGTTTTTGTTGTTGCTACAGCTAATAATATTGAATGGATTCCACCAGAGATAATTAGAAAAGGTCGGTTTGATGAAGTATTTTTTTTATCTCTTCCAACAAAAGAAGAACGAAAGGAAATTTTTGGTGTACATTTACGTAAAGTTCGCCAAACCAGACTTGAAGAATTTGAATTATCATTATTAAGCGACTTAAGTAAAGACTTTTCGGGAGCAGAAATTGAACAAGTAGTAATTGAAGCTATGCGACTTGGTTTTAGTAAAGGACGAGAATTTAATAATGAGGATTTATTAAATTCGATACAAAAATTGGTTCCATTAGCAAGAACAAAAAATAAAGAATTAGATCTTTTAAGAGAATGGTTTGAATCCGGAAATGTGGTTAGTGCATCCAAATAGAAATTAACTTTAAAAAAATTAAACTCGCATGAGTATGATTTTTATAGATCTATTGGATTAATGAAATAATGATTCAAACCATTTAAAATTAAAAGACCATAAATTGTTTACAGAAGTAAAAAAATATGGTAACAAATACCTAAAGGAAATTCGTGTGGCAAAAAAGTTAAAAAGTTAAAATTTTAAGGAATATGAAAACGTTAGGAAATATAGATTTAGACTTGCCTATTTTTTATAAAAAAGAACAACTACCTAGTTTAGAATTAGGTGACACAGTAAAGATAACAATCTTTCTCGAGTTACCAAAAAAAGTGGAAGAAGGTGAAAAGAAAGAAAAAGAAAGAATACAAGTTTATGAGGGTGTTATAATATCAAAACATTTAAGTAGCTCACAAATAGATTCGACTATAACAGTACGAAAAATGTTTCAGGGCGGAGGTATTGAAAAAGTTTTTGTTCTCAATTCACCGTGGATCAAAGAAATAAAAATAACAAGACGTGCAAAAGTTAAACGGGCAAAGCTATACTATTTACGTCAGCGTACAGGTAAATCAGCAAGATTAAAAACTAAATTTTAATGAAAAAGCTAGGTTTAAGAGACAATAAAAAAAACTTACCCACAGGGTTTAATTGAAATAATTAAATCGTATATTTTATTTTTTATCCAATTTTGGTATTAAAAAAAGAGACATCCTCGTGCAACGAATTCTATTGCACGAGGATGTCTCTTTTTTACAATTACTCTAAATCCTTTCGGTTCGGGTTTCGTGATGGATCATTAGAAAGGAAGCCGAATGTAAATAAAGAAACAAAAAACACTACAACAGTGTATACTAAAATCTTTAATGTAAACATTAACTAAATATAATTAAATATTTTGCTGTTAGACCAATATTTTTAAATCAAAACAAGATGTAACAATTCTGAACAGAATTATATACGTTATTGGTTAATAGTTGCTCAATATTATAATACTTTAATTAAAAAAAATTAAGCTTGACACAAGACTTCGATAAATGCTATTATCTATTTCAGATTAAAAATTTAATTTTCACACAAGAAACGAATACCATGGAGAGTTTGATCCTGGCTCAGGATGAACGCTGGCGGTATGCTTAACACATGCAAGTCGAACGAAAGTTTTTAACTTTAGTGGCGAACGGGTGCGTAATACGTGAGAATCT
>Ga0209092_10000210_pt1 | contig 55382 bp, 33 predicted proteins | sample FraStrMetagenome_FD_187446 | JGI IMG/M metagenome (GOLD analysis project Ga0209092, IMG submission 187446) | Marine eukaryotic phytoplankton communities from Arctic Ocean - Fram Strait ARC3M Metagenome (SPAdes) (version 2) | ecosystem: Environmental > Aquatic > Marine > Oceanic | place: Fram...
AAACACAACACAGTAAGCTGGTTCCAACGTTTGCCAATATTCATCTGGATCGAATTGAGTCTTTATCAGAAGAGCGTTGAAAAGCCTGAAAGCGCATAAAAATAAATAGATGAAGAAATGATGTTTTCCTTTCATAGCATTATTGAAATTTTCGAATTTTTGTTTGATGACAAGGGACATTTCTTCCACAAACTTCAAGAGATTTCTGCCGCTCTGTTTGAAAGCATAAAGTTTTTGTTTGCATCATAATGCTGACTGATACAAGCACGTGAATTTGCACGTAATGAAAATGGGGCAAAAAAGCAAAGAAAAGGATTTTTCAATTTTCCAAAAGAAATTCCCAAATGATGAACTTTAAAGGAAGAGCTGCTTGGACTCTGTCAGTTTCCGTCTTAAGAATAATGATCAAATTGTACTTGATTTTGATCATAAATAATTTAATTTAGGTTGCAAAGATTGCAAAAGAAGGAATTCTTCGACGAATAATTATTTTTCAAAAAGATAAACTGTGGAATGACCATAACCTGCTGAAGAAACCCAGAATGAGACTTTTTATATTAACTCGTCATTGACTGAAGATAAATTTTGTTCGTCATGTGATTGCAATAAGGTTGTACAGAATTTCAAGAATGATTATTTCCTAATATTGACTTCATGATTGAGTCCATTTGCAATCCGTAATCATTATAATACCTCAAGATATACATAAGTATCAAACTTTATATTGCGCAAACTCAATTGTTGTTGAAACAAATATTAAAATGTATTGAAAAATTATTGCGGATTTATTCTGTCGCAGTGCTATTTGCCACAACTTTGATCGTTCCTTTTTGTGAACGATTGGAAAAATTATCATTCCTCATGCACTTGAAATGATATTCTCCTTGAGAAGGCACAAATATGTTCCCGTGGTAACTAGCAGGGGCATTATTCAGTTGATCATTAAGGGTACCATCATAGGGCTCCGAACACTCATCTAATGTTTCACAATGATAATATCCACTTGTTGCCATACTCAAAGCTAGGTTGAAATCTTTATTCTCTTCATCACCTTTTTGATGACTCGACCAGATCCAGTCAGCATTTTGAAATAATGTATGCATGTGGTCAGGAGCTACTAGATTTGATACACGGTCAACTAGTTGAATGAAATTATGACGATCAGTACCAGTTGTTCCCTCTCCAGCATCTCCAGTTTGGCCATCTCCACCTGGGCTGGCGTTATTGTGAGTGTTAGATCCAGTCCATTGTATATGTATGGCATCTCCGTCTGGAATTGTGAGACGATTGGGTACAAAGTCATATTCAACAGCAGGATATGTTTGGACAATATTTCCTCGTTTTCCTCTAACAACCACATTATGAATATCAAGATCATCACTAATTTCATCTGGCCTTTGCAGTAATTTGAATACGTGACTCCTATCTTCATATATTTCAGTTTTCTTTGCGGGTGCTAAGGATAGCGCAAATCCACTGGCATCAAAAGATACCCGCTCATCTCGAGAAATGGGCTCATCGGGTGTTCTCACAATGTATCTAATTCTAAAAACACAACGCTTGTCTTCTTCATAGTTTGGTAGTTTCCATAGAAATCCAGGTGTATCTCTACTGCTGTCAGAATCTCCTAAATAACCGTTCCTCGTGTTCGGTGCTTCAAGGCACTCAGGCTCAGTCGGAAGCGCAATACAAGTAATGTTTGACAACTTATCTTCTGCTAGATCCTTCCAATCCATTGGACGCCCCCATACGTATGTTTTATTGGAAGCATCGTTTAGGGCCTCGCACTCAGATTGTAATTCAATATCATCTCGAATATCTCCTACTTTGTAAAAGCCTAGCCAATCGCCTCCGTCAGCCTCACAGTCTGATTGTGTTTCATGGAATGACTTATGTCTCCTAATTTGCTTATCTTCATCATAAAATTCAACACATTCGTAAAATTCTCTGTTATTAAGGCCCGCAATGTCATCTGTACATCTATTAACCTCTCTCGATCGACCAGAATCATCCACCGATTCTGAAACATCAGAAAAAATAGCCACGTCTACCCATGGAGAAATGTTGGGATCTGGCCAAACTTTTCTTTCGTGCAGGCACTCCATACCATATCTATTAAGTGCCGGCTTACATCTATCAAAATACTCCCATGATTCATGTAGCCCAATATCTTTGTTCCGACTTTGAGCTCGACGATTATTTTTTTCTTGTTGAGTACTGAGAGCTGCAAGTTTCCTTCTACCACCAAATAGATTAGTAACGGTTTCAAAAAGTTGACATAGAAGCGTTGTGCACGGCTCGCTTTCCTCTTCTTGTTCATCTTGCTCATCCGGTTCGGTTGGACTAGTTTGCACTTCGTCAATTTCTTCTTCTTCAAGTTCAATAGCTCCGTATTTTTCAAGAGAATACACATGAATTTTTTCGTATGGGTCTTGACGCATTTCTTTGTGCTTGTTATAGTCATCAGTATTCTCGAGAGGATCATTTTCCTCTTCATCGTACTTTTCAGCAGTCTTTCCTGTTTTTTGAGGCGAAGGTGCGATAGAGTCTGATAGATAAATATTATTTCTCCATCCTGCACCACATTTATTGCCAGACCCATCTTCGCAATCTTTGTTACAATCGGAAAGAGGAGCTTGACCATATCTTCCAAAATCATTATCACAATAACACTCCCTGGTGTACTGGATTCCAGCGTACGAGTATCCGTTCGCGAAACACTCATCTAAACAATACTGAATTGAGTTATCAGCACCACCTGGAATATTATTCACCCTGAATTGTAAATCTCTGTTACCGGAATCAATGAAGCATCGTCCTTGTGGATTAATTCCAAAATCTGGATCAGTTTGATACGGCATTTTAGTGGTAGTTCTTCCGTTTCGGAGAGTATAAGAGTCAGTTGGGGGTACTCCATCGACCTCATCGGCTTGACAATTTGTTTGAACCACAATCTCGCAGTCTTGAATTTTTTCTCCGTCTTCATCGAAACCGCAACCCAAAAGGTTTGTCCATTCAACTGTTAGATAAGAGTTTCCTACAACTCCGCTTTGAAAGTATTGCATAGAGTATTGACCAGATTCATCGGAAAAGGCGTTGCTGCCCTTATCACCTACATTGTATCCACCTCGACGATTGTTGTTTGCGCAGAAAAGTCGCTCATCGTTTGTGTTCTGGGCTGATTTTTCATTAAGCCGGTTGTTGGATCCCCTAGGGGAATGCAAATACACGTTTGCATTGACGACAATGGGGAGTAGAGACAGGAAAGAAAATCTCATTTGTCTGAAATTTGATGTTTGTTTGTTTTTGATTAGTTTATTTTATGACATCAATGCTTCACGATGTAACGAGACTTCTTTTAATCCAAACAAGATCATTTTTCTCCATGAGCTGTTGGATTTCATGCGTAAGAATATACCAATAAAACTAAATTGATCTTAAAGCAAATTAAAGGTCATTGAAAAGGCCTATTTTCGCATAGGTCATTAGGATTCTTCGCACGTAAATATGTGTAGGAATAGTCCTTTAAGAGTTTGTGAAGTTTTCGGAATCTCCATTGCATATATATGCCTATATACGTATTGTACCACGAGCATATTTTTTCAGGTACGGTAACCATCAAACAAGACACTTTTGTTTTTATCCAAGATCGAAAATGAGAACTGAAGTTGAGTCAAGGACTCGAGAGAATGAATTAAAAAATAACAAAAATATATTTATTCTTTAGTGAACGTCATTTTCTAGTTTATGATAGCTTTTTGTACACAAAACTATCGTCATGATCTCATTCTTTTTCTCATCTGATTTCATATCGTTTCTGTTCTCTTAATTTTAGTATACAAGGAATCGTTAGGATAAAAAAAATGGCATTACCGTAAGGTAAACCTTGTTGGATAAAGTTTATATATCTTGAACTTCTTTCAATGAATCAAAAAAGAAAGAATGAGTAACCTAATTAAATTATTACAAGCCAGCAGCTTTCAACAAATGTGTTCATTAGAGCCAAATGATACAAGACTAATCCGTGATTCACTGATTTTTTTGTCTTTGAAGTTGTTGGTATTGAATTCTTCTGTTAAAATATCAACAGCAGGTAAAAGAAAGCTAAAAAGCTATTGAAATGATATGTCCTTTCATATGCGGGTGTATTTTTTTGTTTATTAATCTAGCCTCACGAGGAAAAATAGACCTCATCCAACAAAAGTATACAATCCCGTAAAATCTAACGATGAAGTCCTTTTGTTAGAACTGGAATTATGCCTATTGGAAATGGAACCTGCTGTAGCTTGAATAAACAAAACAAGACTCTTAATCTTCGTTGATTTTATACGAGTGTAAGTACGTAGCATCGTAATAAAGTACCTTCAAACAAATTGAATGGCCTACCTTTTTATTCAATGTACAGTCCTTGCAAAAACTGAACGATACTTCTCATAAAAAGACAAACGCTTAAAGAAACAAACACATCATGAAGCTCAGATTACCGCTCCTTGGTCTATTCTATTGTAAAAATGTCTATGCTGACATGTACCTACAATTTCCAGGAGGTGGAAATAATCGATTAAATGAACCTGACCGCAACCGTCGAAATAAAAATCGTCTCTTCGATAGCCAGAATAACAACAGGTTTGGATACAACCAACAGGGCTATTATTTTTTCACTGAATCTGAAATCGATATGCAGTGGACAGTTCAACATTCTTGTGGCCCAGATTCGAATGTAAATTGCGATGTTATTTTACAGTACGCGTGTGAAGATAATCTTAGAGATGGTCACGAAACTAATACTATTCCCTCAATTGAAACAGGATGTTACAACAATGACTGCAACTCTGATTTTAAATATGGAATGCATGAAGACTTTCAATCATATCAACACTGCTCTTTAAGAGAAAGAAACAAAAGACTATATCCTGCTGATAGAAATATCAATGGTGAGAATGCGAGATATACACGACAAGAAAATAATGGTGAAAGATATGGCTATGAATGCAATGAAGAACGCGATCACTACCCATATTGGCATCCTACAATTTGGAAGGATATTGCTGTGTTTACAGATGATACATCTAGGTGCCAATATTACCAAGAAGAGTCCGAAAATGTCAAAGGGAGGTGGTATTGTGACGTTAGTGACAGATTCTTAAATGATAATTACAATCCCAATTCTAGAGATGCAATTATTCCGATTAATGAGGACGACTGTAACGAACTTGAAGGTGGGGAATGGAAACAAAGTGAACCCCATCTACATCCTAGTGGTGAGGCTGTGGGAGCTCCAGTTTGTGAAGAAGCACCTTACCAGAGGGATAATCACCATGGAAATGGTGATTCAAGATACTTTGTTGGATATAAGTGGACTGTTCCTGAGCATTTAGTACATTCTAGCTGTGCTATAAGAATTAGATACAATATCACAAGCAATGATTATGATGCTTGGAATATTGATGACGAAGCGAAAGAACTAAATGAGAGGCTAGCTGAATCTCCTAGCAATTACATTGGCCAATGTTTTGGTGTAGGTGAAGGTCCGGCACGAATTGCTGGAGAAGATTTCTCTGATCTTGATATAGACATGGATACTGCTCTCGAAATAATTCCTCTACCTGACGAAAGAATTGCTATGACTAGGGAGTCAGCAAATAGTACAACATGGAGGCTCACCACGAAAAATTTTTCATTCAATCAATGGGTGGGATGGAGAAGTGAAGGATTCGGTAGAAAAAGAGTAAAGGTTAGCTTTGATGTGAAATTTACTACTAAACCGTTAGGTGGAGTGAATGGGCTCTTTTTCTTCAATACGAATATCAACGATTGGTATGATGAAGCTCCTGTCGGAGAATGGTATCATGTTGAGCATGAAGAATTAATGGAACTATCTGGATTAGATTACCTTGTTGTGCTTAAGTTTGGCCATTTTGAAGTGGATCTAGAACTTCGAGACTTCCAATTATGCGTCGTAGATGAGCGAGAAGGAGCTAATCCTTTTGCTAGTATGCAAGATGCCCTTGAATGGGGTCCATATGAAGCCAAGCAGCGAGGATATGAACATAAAAACGATGCAGCACTACAAATTTTTGAGAGAATTGACATGAAATTGAGATCTGCATACAATACAGATCAACTTGGAAGAGTATTCGAAGATAGGAGTCATAAAATCAAGTTCAAAAAGATGCCTGATGAAATCAAACAAGATATGGTAGCAAACGACAAGAAATTCTACAATATTAATGTAATGGGAAAAATTGGGAACAATGTGGAGGTATACCCTGCTTTTGAGTATGATTTCGTACCATCTCGTTTATTTGCAGATGAGGGAGATTACATTCACGTACAATGGTCTGGAAGTAATACTAACGATTTGGGGAATGATCATAGTCAAACAGAATCAAATGGTTCTACAGTAGAAGTCCTACGAGGTTTAGATAGACATAATATGGTGGCAATTGATTCCATGACCGATATCCATCCAACTTCAGATGCTGATAAAATTAATTCGGTTCTTGGACTAAGTGCGGTTGACAGTATGACTTTGGCTTTTTCAGGTGTTATCGGGGGAGACAATGAATATTTACAAAGTGCAGGACCCTACTTCGACCTTGGGATTAGGAAACTAGAAACAAAAGGAAAGCACCATTACATGTCCTCAATCAATAACTCCCATGGTACCAGGACACAAAAAGGAAAGGTCATTGTTGGTGAGACGGAATAAAGAATTCCTCAAATAAGTTGTAATTGTCTGTAAAAATAAGCAATAAAATCCAAATTATCTATAAATCAACGCTGCTTTACTCAATTATTATTTGTTTGTGATGTCATAGTAGCACTTTTCACAAACTTTATTTGCATCTTACAACACAAAATCTTAATTACGATTTAGAGCCTTCGAGGAGGATCGAATACAAGGAGCAAGACTAAATAATAATAATAATAATAATAAATGTGAAAGCTGCTGACATCATTTGAAAAGTTTCTGTACGACAATGTCTACACAGCAGTTCAGTATATAATTTGATCCCGTCTATGCAATTGATTTAATTTGTTAGGTTACTGCTGTTGTGACATTGGATTTCTCTTGTTTTCAAAAAATAACGCGTGTTCAAATTAGAAAAAAAATTCAGTTGCGAAACATAAGATGAATAGACATTCACCGCCGATTGTGGAATTCAAAGCGATTCCCACCGAGAATTCCAGAAATCTCAAATGTCCTTTTAGTAATGAATCAGTGTCATTCTCAATCTATCCAGGATCTTGTATCCGCATCGCGGGAGATTCGGGTGCAGGAAAGACTACCCTTGTTACATTTTTAGCGGGTCTATCTTCCAAAAAAGAATTAGCAAAACTGGGCATCGAAGTTCCAACGTGTGCATGGAATCCAGCAATACCACAGGGAGAGAGGTGTGGAGTTCTTTTTCAACAAACAACTCTTTTAGATTCTCTCACTATTGCTGGAAATGTTGCGCTCGCAATTATGAATAGTCCAGAAAGAACGAAGACTGATCTCGATGAGAAGGAATTGTACTCAAAAATAAAATACCTTCTTGAAGCAGTTGGACTTAATTATGCAAGAGATGCTTCAAAACGATCAACTCAACTCTCTGGTGGGATGGCGAGACGTGCTTGTTTGGCGTTACAATTGGCTCAGAACAAAAGATTAATTATTTTGGACGAGCCATTTGCTGGATTAGATCGAAATTCAGCTGTAAGCGTGGCAAAAGAATTAGTTCATTTACGGGTTAAACATGGCACAGCATTTGTGCTAATTTCCCATGAACCAGATTTAGCTGCTTTGGTAATGGATGCAGAAAAGACCAAAGATAATCAAGTCATCACTCTTCTTCCTCCAAAGGATAAATCAAATCATGATACGAAACAATTTCACAAAGCTTCACTATTCGGAACAACTTTATACCAGCGTTTTTTTGATGATTTGAAAGACTTTATTCTTTATAGTTTACCACTTATTATGTGCTCATTTTTGGCATGTGGAATGGCAATTGCAATGCTGAGTTCTGATATTTTACAGAAAATTGATGTTACCGAAACAGTCTCCAATATCATACAGAAAGAAGTAAAGCCACTTATCAAACTATTGACCGGAGAGGATCCTGGAGGAATGACAATGATGATGATCAATATGAAAGTAAAATCAATGCTAAATGCCGCAATTCCCGAGGCCAAGGCCAAATTATATGCTATTGGTATGGCAAAATTGTTTGTATTGGAAATTGGTCCACTTTTGACGGCACTGCTATTGTGCGGGAGGATTGGTGGTAGCTACGCTGGAAAAGTTGCAACTATGCAAGCAACGGCACAAAATAAACTCTTGCAGACATTGGGTATTAATGCGCGGTGCTGGACTCTCCTCCCAGCGTTATATGCCGCCATCTTATCCTCTCCAGTTCTTACTCTTGCTGGTACAGTTTTGGCCATTATCGTTGGTGCTTTCGTAGGAGATCAATACGGAATATGTTCACTTCAAATCTACCAGGAAGAAGTCTTGAAAACAATTTTTCCGCCTCTTCGCTTCAACTTCCTGCGAAATGACTACTCAGAACCAAGTAGTATCTTCCAGATTATAAAAACACTTGACTTTCATTGCACATTCAGTGAATCATATCTGGATAGTTTGATTGAAATCGTTACATATCCACCATGCTATTTGTTTTGCAAGTCGATTGTTTTCATAGTATTTATCATTTGTGTTGCTGAAGTTTCTGCTCGTATACGAAACAATGTAACTCCCAGAGTTGTTCCCAGCATCATAACTACATCTGTAGTTGTGGCAAGTTTATTTTGTATTTTAGTGGATTGGGGATTCTCTCGTCTTTTAATCATGCACCACTTTTAATCTTTCTAATTTTAGTTATGAATCACTTGACATTTTGGTTTGCTTACGGATTGAATTATATATTTGTGTTCCTTGCATTCATCAAAACATATCCTTATTTTTAATTTGTCTTGGTAATAATGAAATCAATTATTTATGGATGATAGGTTTTTATTACATCTCAATGCGAAGTCGAAGTAAGAAAGAATAATTTATTGTACTAAGAATGTCTGGCTTGTCATTCGATATGTTATTATTGTTTTTTGTTGGCCATGTGTGACTGTATTGAATTGCAATTTATAATTTGTAAGGCTTTTGTTGCCTGAGAAGACAAAACGAAAAACAGGGAAAGCTTTGAGGGCTGAAAGACTACCTGCTCGTAGAATCGCAGTATGTAGAGTTCGAATAAATTATAGAGGAAAGAAATCGAAGAGTTTCACCGCCCAGACAAACTTGTTGCTGTTAAGAATAGTGCTGAATTGGATTCAGGAGACGCAATCAGGACAATACGCATAGCAATAAAACAGCATTGACCAAAATGGACAGAATAGCAGCTATATCACTATACAGGTCGATATTACGAGCGCATGCTTCACACCTTCCCCCTCAGATGCGACAACTTGGAGATACCTATGTCAAAAGTGAGTTTCGAATGCATAAATCAGTGACTAATCAAGAGCAATTAACTGCATTTTTCAACGCATGGAGATCGTATTTGGATCAAATTGGGTTTTCAGCTCGAGCTAATGAAAGCATTTCCGCGGGTGTGTTGAAGAAAGAAAATGTACAGGAAAAAGGGTCGACTAAATTTTTGTATGGAAAACCGTTACCGGAAGATATTGAACTGAACGAAGATCAATTGGAAAAGTTAAAAGCGTTAAAAGATGAGGCAAACAAATTAGGAGGAACAAAATAATTTTTGCAAACTGGTTCCATTAAACCGTTACTAAGACAGGAATTTAACTAATCATTACGTGATGCATAAAATATTGCTTGGCTCTCTACCAAACTACCAAAAGTGTCATCTTCATTCTCAAATGAGTCTTTTTCTTTATCGGGCTCCACTCTTTTATCGTTTTGATTTAGAATTTCTTTATCGCCGTCCCTTACATTATCATCTTCATGAATATTAATTTCGCTCTTCTTTATAGTATTTTTATGTTTGTCCAAGGACAAACTCAGAGGACGTCTTTTTCGTTTTCTCCTACCTGCTAGTCCAATATTGAGGGTGCCATTACTACTACTTGAGACAGATTGACTTTCGGTATTTGTTTTTGCAAGGGGATGTTGAAGTTTCAACAGCGATGATTTGATTAGCTGTTTTTGATTAGATGAAATAGGTTCTAAAATGGTACTTTTTTGGTCAAACTTTTCGTTCTTATCTTTCCTAACGGAATTGGGTTGCGTGGCGACATTTTTTTTCCTTGCCTCCAAAATGTTGTGTTGTCTGTGCGATTCTTTGACTCTCAATACTTTTTTCTCATCAAAATAAAACTGCGGTTCGCAGCCAATAATATCTTTTGATTCACTAATTGTTTTTAGTTTTTTCTCATTGTCTCCTTCAAACCCATATTTCAGAATATGGAATAACCATTTGATGCTCACAACATGTAAAGACCATACAAGGCCTCTTTCATATTTTGGACCTTCTGCCTTTTTGCAAATGAGATGAGTATTAGATCGTGTAAGATTTTCTGTATAGTCCGCTCCAATTTGTTTCAATATTTGAACTATCCCAAACCGTTCTACACCCACAAATCCTGATACGGCTGCAACAATGCCATGTTTTGACTGTCCAATTTTGTCTTCCTTCCTGCTCGTGAGGAAAGCATCTGGCAGACCGTGCAATGGATACGGCTGAGGTTGAAACAAAATGGGGTATAAATTAGGTAAGAACTCCATTTTTTCATGGATACAACACTGAATGTAATTTGGATTTACTAATACCATGGGACAAAATTTGAATCGTTCCACTTTGGTCAACAAAGCACTACGAGTTGCATAATTTTTCACAAGGCGTCCTAAGAATACGACACAAAGGATTCTGTGTGTTTCTCTATTCTTCTTCACATCTTTTTCAAGAGCTTCTAATATACGATTGGAAAGCATCAATCCACCATTGGAACGAATTTGTTGTTCTAATGTTGAGATTGATGATTTGAAAAAGTTTTCGGATGGGCTGGACTGGATGATGGAGAATATCATTCCTTGAAAGATATTCGATTTGGGAATTGGATTAGATGCTGTCTTTATTTTTGATGGAAGAGGGAAAGGTGTTTTGGGAACTGGTTTGGGTTTGGGCTTTGATTCTATCCGACGAGCTGGAAAGCTGCTGGTAGATTGAAGTGCTTGTGATTGGAGAGACTGTATGATCCAATGAGGAGATACAATTGCGGGACGATTAGGATGGTTATCTTCAATATAAAGAGCTACAAACCTGCAAGTGAAGTTTTTATTTTTGAGCGTAAGTATCAATGAAAAATGCAGATATAAATTGGTACATTTAAAACTTACATATCATCCTTATCACAATTTTCATTGACAATGACATGAGTTATTTCAGCTGTGAGTTCCCAATAACGTGTCCCAAATCCATGTCGTACTAGTTTTGCTAACAAATGCTTTGCTCCCAGTTTCTTTGCGTCATAATGTACCCTTTCGTTTTGCTTTTCAATGGAATTATTTGCTACTTGGAGATTTTCTTCATTGAAGCCAAGAAAATAAAAAGAGCATGATTCAAAAAGCGAACTTGAAGGAATGGAAGAAAGAATGTTATGGCAAGTTTCAAGTAAGACTATTTTAGTTTCGACATCTTTGTCGGGTAACCTTTCACTTTCATTGGTATCCTGTCTTGCCTTTGGAGGATGGAGCAAGAAAGGGGTCTCATTTACTTTTAATTTACATTTTAAGCATTCTTCTAGCCACGAAGGTTTCACAATAATGATGTGTTCCGTTCGAGCTGCTTCACGATGTTTCGCACCCTCTGCGACTTCGGCTATCAAATGCGTTGTATTTTCAATGATTAAATCTCCTGTATATCTGCAAGATATGGCGTTATGACTTTTAGACTCTAATCTATGATTTATAAATGGCATATGAGAGAAATCACTCACCTCCCGCCTAAACTATTGACTATGTTGTGGAGTTTGTTCTTTCTTTGTGACGAAAGACCAGTTACACAAACAACAATATTCCGGAATTGATTATCATTGTAGCCCAAGGATCGAGCTCTCTTCATGTTTACTTATACAATGAGACAATTTTGAAGTAAGAATACTTAAACTTCATAATGTGCTGCGAAATCCCATTCAATCAAAGGTTATTTTGATTACCATTGAGTTGAAACCATGAAATACTACATATAGGGTATTAGCTGCGATTAGCCCTTCTATTTTTATTATTCTTTGGTTTAATTTTTAATTTCAATTAATTTTCGATTATTTTCAAAGTTGAAGTCAAAATGCTTCCATGATGGTTACGTAAGCAACTTTATTTTATATACTTGGTGACATCTGGAATTTCACGGTTGCATTTAATCTCGCGGGACTTACGATCGCAATCTCATCGGAACATATTGGACTTCATCCACAGATTTAGAGATAAAATTTCAAATTGGATTATTATGCTCCAATCGGAGTATATTTATTGTGTACGTAGGTTCATGGTTTAGGCTTATTCTTGACGTATGGGAAAAACAGGAGGCACGGGCATAATGGTCTAGAGATTATTTTGCTTGTGAATTTTCGTTTCGTCCAAACCTCTGAATTTAGTTGTAGGAAAACAATAACCCCCACCAAAGATTAATTTTAAGTTGTACTAAAACTAAATTTGATTTCCAAAGTCAATAAAGATATAAATTACATTGATTGTACTGTCTAATCTTTTCGATTATATTTTAAGATTGTACATTTAATTATTATACAAGATCCATTGAAAAGGTCACCAGTTCGCCTTTGTTGCATGATCCTCCGAGCAAGCCTTTAGTGAATAATTGTTGACTTACCTTTGATATGGAGTATGAATATAAACACAATATCAATGGGTTGACTACGAAACAATTGTACACTAAAACAAGCAGGCAGGCAATCGATGAAGAGTAAAGGGTTGGTGAGGAATCGAGAGCAAATGTACATACTTTTAGATGCTCACATCTTTCCGCACTTTAGGAGCACATGCTTTTCATAGTAAGATCTTTCAATGGCTTCACCACCCAAAGTGTTAACAGGGAAATTGTTAGAATTGATGTTCCTTGAATTCTCCTTCTCATTAATAACGTCTGAGCTCTGAACAGTGCTAGAGTTCTAAACATAATGACTCTGGAGGAGGAGGACATCAACTTCGCAACTTTGCTTAGCTGTCCTCTGAGGAATGCTGATCTTCGTGCATCGATCTCTTGGAAAAAATTTGCTGCAATCAGAAAATTTACTTGGAGTGCTCTCTTCGTTCTGGAAGTTCGAAGTCTTTCTTCTTCCACCACTCGAGAATCGATGACTCTACTATCATCCATCAAAGAAGCATTGTCAAAGCTTATTTGTTTTCTTGTGGGAATTTCTATAGAGGTGGGATGTTTTTGAAGTAATCTAGCACTTGCGAGCTCGGCTACACCAAGAACATAAAGGGCATCTTGTTTCATGGATTCATGAAGAGATGTTGGCTTGGAGGACGATGAGTCTGAGTCAAATATCCATTTCCACGCTGTATTAACACTTCGTTTCTTTTCTTCTTTTTTGTCGTTGCTGTGAAGACGATTGTATCTTCGGTCTAAAAATTCTAAATATTCATCAATGTTCTGTTGTTCTTTAGGGATGTCATCTCTTTGCTGGATCATGGAATTAATTCTCCACTTTTGCGCAGTGACTCTCACGGAGCTTACTAATGATAATGCTCTGTTGTGATCTCGCCTTCTAGGCTCAGATTCCTCATCATCTCCATTTCGGTACCAGACTCGTGACACTCTGCCCGTTGATTGTACTAGGGTTCTCCTAGTCGTAGATGGAAGTGAAAAAGCATCGCACAACTGCAAATTATTTCCAAGCCCAGTGAAGACAGCACTGCATCCAATAGATGTTATGATCATTTTCTGCTTCAGACGGGTCTGTCTGTTTTTGCGAGTCATTGATTTCGTGTTCTTGGTTGATACAGCCATCGTGCAATCGTTGTTTCTAAATAAGAATAAAAGTCTTCAATATTGGAAATTATGAAATAATGGGTAAGTTCTTAAATTTAAAACGGGAACGTCACTTTCATATTGAGAAGTTTTGCGCAAAAATTCTGCTGTGCAGTACATAATATACTAAAGTTCTTTTTTGCGCCTAAAGAAAATCGTACTGCTGTTACCTTGTCAATACATTTCTATGATGGCATTATGTTTCAAAATTCAGATAATAGGTAATTTCTGTGAAGTTGTCGCGTAAAATATAGGGAGACGGAATGTGCTACGGCCTCTAATTAGTACGTAGGGAGAGCCAGTTAATTGGGCGGAGAAGGAACTTTGAGCTGCACGACATACAAAAAAGTATTTGCATACGAAGAGTGTACTATCTCTACATAAGAAGAATTTTCAGACAATAAGACGTCACGTTTGCTCCGAATTAATTTAATTGGAATTGTGCTTGTCGTCATTTGTTTCTCTACTTTCTCTATACCAATACGTACGATATGAAATGCTTCTTACATGATGTATTCTTAAAAAGAACATGCAAAATAAACCTCTGGTCAAACCCTTATCCGTCCTATGTTCACCTATGAGTGCTCTTTCGAGACCACACATTGATATTTATTTAAGTACAGAAGGCAAACGGTTTTTACCAGTCCAAATCTATGAATGGAGTGGTTTTCAGTTACTTACAGTTGATTGGATTATTCTTTATGACTTGTTGAGGGGCTTGACACTTCAAATGACGTGAGCATGGACAAAAAACGAAGAATCGTCAGAATATGACGATTATGGATGGTCCAGTCGCACGTACAATACCCATATTACAAAATATATTCAGAGAAAAATGCGTCATTTTGAACAATCTTTTCCTTTCAAATAACCGTTGGCTTCTTTCTCAAGGATATGCTCGTATAACAATCCTTATCTTTAAAGTGATAGTTGTTTCCAGTTAAACAGCAGAAGTTTATCAACTCCGCTTGTATCATACTCGTGTCGTTAGAATTATTTTAGGCTCGAACAAAAGTAAAGTATTGTCTCATTATGACGTGTTACACTAATTGATTTAGAATTTCTATGAACGCATTATTATTCATGCATTCTTATCAATTTGTATTTTATAGTACGGAGTTGTGTCGTCCATGTAATCTTATAATCGAAAGTAGTCATTAATCCGATATTTGTTCTATCTATTGTGGTTCATAAATCACACCACGTCCAATAAAGATGTCAAGAGAATGGTACGCATAATAAAATTCCGAAAAATGACGTAGTTGAAGTAACGCATTGAGTTTCACCATCCAGAACTGTTTTTCTATTCAGAAAGTCACAAAATACTCTTAAAAAACAACGAAGGGTGCAAATTATGATTGCAAGCTCAATCTTATTTGAAGAACAGATCTATTGATTCAGTATCCAAGATAGTTTTACTTTTACAATAACTGGTGAAGAACCCAACTGTACTTTAGTTCGATTACTCAAGATCTACAAGTAACTTTTTAACGCTCATTACTTCATTATATCCAATCTGATAAAAAAGATTTGCATGAAACCATTGTCAAATCTGTCCGGTGCTCCCTATAAAATATATAGTTACCATTCATACAGGCAAGACCAATTTTTGAAATTCGCCTCAATGAAAACAACATGCATTTGTGATTGAGGTTTCGACAGGAAAATAAGGCATTGATCCTCCATAATGGAATAATGGGGCAAGAGAACTCATTTGGACGACGCGAAAATGAAACGCCAAATATAAAGATTCAAAAGTTTCTCTGGTAAGGTTTTCTTCGGCCAAAACAGGAAAGCGAAAACCTTTTATTGTAACTAAAGTCATCTCTAAAGAAATAATGACAAAAGAAAGAATGTGCATCCAACCATAAAAATCAAAGGGTTTTTTCGTCGTGTATTCATAACGAAACTTGATACCAATGCAATGTCTATCCAACTTTACCTACTGTACTCAACGACATGCAAAGAACGCTTCGACGCTGATTCAGAAAATGCATTAGAATAGAATTCCATATAATCTAAAATGTGTCTTCCGTACTCTAAATTGTCTCAAAATTTGTATTACACTAGATGTTGACTGAATGTTTCCATATACAAAGCAACAAGTCACAATCGACAACAAAAATTACAGCAAAAAAGACCAGACGTGATTGAAAAATACATTGCATTTGACAACATAAACTTACAAAGTGATATATTCTTGTTCATAATGTATATGATCTCCAACTTGGAACAAATATATCGATACCAAAATGGTAATAAGCTTGGATAAAAATGAATATGCCACGTAAATTATTGTCCAAATACACTTCAATGTATTCTGCTGTAGTGATCTTTGTACATCAGGAATATCATCTTTCATAATAAAACCTTTGAACCTATAAATTCACAAAAACAATCTATTATTATAACGTCAATAAAAAAGAAAATTGGAAATGTAAGTCCTAAAGCACTGCTGCTGGTATCAGATTTTAATCATTCAAAAACTGGACAAAACTCTTTGAAAACGTAAACTAAAATATGAAAACCTACACTAAACTTTAAAACAATTAACTCACACATAGGGTGCTTAAACCTATCTCCTACTTCAATTTACCAGTAATCACTTCCTTCATTCATTTTGAACTTCTTTCTCGCTCGAGTCTTTGGCCCCAAAAAGTCATGTGGTCTCAGTCGTCTTTCTCCTGACTGCACTTCTATCAACTCCACTGCCAGGAGATCTCGATGTTCCGTTATAATGTCTACCAGATTCTGTGCAATTCCAACTGATATCCATTCATGTCCAGTATATTTTGCAATCAGTCTATTTTGTTCTTCTATCATGATTTCCAGCATTTCTTCTGAAAAATTATAATGTCGCTCAGTAAGCCCTTCTCTATCTAAGAAAGTTTTGCTTCCTTTCTTGTTTATTATTAGTTCTTCCCATATACAATCCCATGCATCTTCTTCAATTAGATAGTCTCCGATGCCTTGCTTTCCTTGTAAGACTGATGCAATCTTGCGGGTTTCTATAGGGCCCGTTCCATTTACGAGAAGCCTTTCTGCTGAAATGATCTCTTTCGGACGACATCCATCTGAAACATCATTCAAACAATGGGGGTCATATGATGGAGTAACAATGACATCGTCACCAACAATCAAACTATAATCTACGTCTTCTCGTGAATAACCATTTGGAATCATGAGCATATTCCAATGTCTTGGAGTTGTTATTCGATGTGAAAATATATCACGCATCAAACCACCTTCCATCCAGTAATCAATGAACCAACCATACCACTGGATCTCATCAATGACATACTCATCTCGCCAATGAAGAAAATCGTTAAGTGGTGGCCTCTCTCTATAAAGATTTTGGGCATGTTCCATTGCCACATCATATGTTTCTGCGTACCCAATATCCCAAAGAATATCATGATATTCGACAATAGTTCTACGGAGATTTCGTACTATCATGATGACTTGGTCAGCTTCCTGCTCCCATCCCCAAATGCCCTCATGATGAGGATAATTGCTCTTGATAAATGGGTAATTAGTGATACCAAAGTAGTCAAACTCCCACTCATCTTTAGCTGTTAGACCTGTAAGAGCTTCCATTTGAATATAAGTGAGCCTTTTATCACCACTTGGATATCCAACAATTAATGTCTTGTGAAATTCACCTTCAGGTGGGTCATAAGAAGGCGGAGTCCACCTTTTAAGTGCAAGCAAAGGCAATCAAACATGAAGATTAATTCATCAATAGTTTACATAGTGTTTTGAGTTTATGAGGAAATGTTGTTTATAATTTGACTCACTTGCATCTACCATTACCAAGGTAAAGGGAAACAAGTCGATGTTGGTTGGATGATATAAATGACCGAATGGCAAGACGCTGAGAAACGAAAAGACTGTAGGCGCAAAAAGCTAATGTAGCTAATTGGAGTTTGTAACGCTTTGATAGGATCATCATAAATGTAGGTTTTTTGTGTTATCTTCTGTATCTATGGACTAAAAGACAGAAATCAAATGTGTCTTTTGTCTTCTTTAAAAATTATGTCTGTATGTCATCTTTTTGAAAAAATGAAGACCTTTTTGATGCCTTTCGTGTTATTTTTCTTGATAATACTTCGTTGATACCTATTTTGTAGTATGCACGTGGAAAGTATTTCATTGATGTAATTTCCAACTTTGTTAGCTCTTTTACGTACTACGGTACTACACCTTGCTTAAGTGAATAATAAAATGGTTATGTCCCTAAGCAGTGTGCATCAAGGCCACATTAACGTCTTCTAATGAATTAACCGCTCCAGACTTTAAGTTTCCATAATTCTTTCTTTCCTTCTCAAACGTGATGTAAATTCAGATACATATCGTAGTATGATGTTTCTTCAACAATCAGAAAAAGTTAGATTTGAGCCAATTGCGTACAAAACTTTCCTAGCATTTGTGTGCAAACCTATTCAAGGTCCGTGCATATTCATATGATCCGTCCTAATAACTATATTTTTAAAACGAAAAAGAGAGTAAATTTAAAATCATTCCAGTCACGAATTCTTTAATCATGAATATTGAAAGTGACATGGAGACTTGGTTTTTTATTCAAAATAGCATAAATGGCTTTACGTTCGGTAAAAAGGCCTCAAGTAGTCTGTACTGAAACCATTTATGATACTTCTATAACAGTGATTTGAATCCATTTGATATGAGTGTGATTTCTTACTACAATTTCTTGCACTCCACATTTTGATACAGGCCATTTTTGCACAAGGAAGAAAGTAAAGTGGGAAAGATGTCTTCATTAAGTTGCTGGTATTAGTTCAATGATTCCGTGAAACGTCTTATTTGGTGACGGATATGTTTCACCATCAATAGTTCCAAGCATTATTTATTATTCATCGTGATTAAATTTAACGCTAGTACCGTATCGAAAAGAGTCGCGATCTGATTCTTATATTTTTCGTGAGAATACAGAGATATGACAAAAAATGAAACATTTCAAAATAAACAGTCAATCTTCATTTTGATGGATACAAATAGAAAACGCAATATCATACAGAAAAGTTATTAATTAATGCCGACTCAAAAGATCGCGAATAAAACAAATTTGAGCTTGAGAATCTACTGAAGTTACATCTCAAAGAATGACTAAAATAGAGTCAATTTGAAATGTAAGATAGTTTAGAATTTTTTATACCACCACACATGATGTCTTTCCGATCCAACTTGTTGATATCAATTTCGGAAGTTACCTTACGTAGGGTACCAAAAACAAAAAAACGACGCACGTAATTAAATGGGCAACTTGTTGTCTGCAGATTTTGTAACCAGAAAGCCAATCACTCCTGCATCAACTCAAAAGAGAACCGTTCCGATTTTCATAAATCGAAAACAAAAGTGCCTCATTTTCTACCTTTAAAAAATGAAAATCGTCACATTATTTCTTTCATATTTGTCATTGCAAATAAGGGTAAACAGTGGATTTATGATTCCAAGCACAAATCAAATTCTTATGGTAGAAATCGCCCATTCTGGTTCCCTAAGTAAGAGCCCCTTCCTCAATCAGCAACGAACAAGTATCAAAAACAAGCTATCTATAAAGAATGAAGAAACAATAGAATCTTCGTCTAAGAAACAGAATCTTGGGAATCCTATCTGTGACTATCACACAGTCACAATTCCTTCCACAAAACCAGGTCCTCCTTGCCAAGCCATTAATGTAGAAGATCTCACACTAACAATCCAATCTCTCCTTGCCGAAAGTAAAATGAGTCAAGGAGTAATCAACATTATAAGCCGCCATACTACCACAGCAATCACAATTAATGAACGAGAATCAAGATTAGCACAAGATATGGAAAAGTACTTCCTTTCGCTTGCTCCTCCAGATGAACGTTCTTCTGCCGATACAGCCAAAAAAAGTGTCCGTTATTTTCATAATGACATTAATATGCGACCAGACAGTGTCGAAGAATCTCAACGTTGCAAAGAAAATGGCTGGGATGTTGATGATCCTGCTCAATTAGATGCTTGGAGAGCTCAAGAACCTATTAACGCGCATTCGCATTTATTATCAATGTTGTTGGGAAGTTCGGAAAGTATTCCTGTAGTGGATGGAAAGATGGTAATAGGCCAGTGGCAAAGCATTTTGTTGGTAGATTTGGATGGGCCTCGAGAAAGAACAGTGGGTGTTCAATTCATGGGATATCAATGATTAAAAACCAGTCAAAAAGGAACTTGATCGTTTCTGAAGATACAAGTAAAAATATGAAAATGTTCCTAAAAAAATAAGAATTTTTATCGATGCTGATATAGGCTCATATTTTTTATTTTGTTAGTCTCGTTATTAATACTACTTATTATCTTGATTCAGCATTCGACTCCTATGTAACGTTAGGAGTAAGAAACAAAATGGAACCTTTTAGATGAGACGTGTTGCTCATGATTAAAACAGATGACAAATATCCAAGCTGGGTTTAATACGCATCCCCGAAACACCTTCAACATGGGTGAGAACAATTTTAGAATCGACAAATAAAACATAAAGTAATTCAAAGCATGGTTTAATGGAAACCATGTCCTTGGAAAGCCTTCACAAGTGCTATAGCGTCACCATACAGATCAATTTCATTTAGGAGCAACCGACATTTTCTTTTTCAAGGGGCTTATTGTCACTATCCATTGAAGCAAGAGGTCTACTTTTAGATACAGGAGGACCCATATTGAGTTGTTTTGCAATTTTTGATTTTTTGATGCTATTGTTGCTGTTTAGTTTGCTTTGTGACGAGTTCTGGATCCTACCAAGAGGTGTTCTTGTTCCAGGAGGTGATTTCAAAACGCTTAATGAAGATCTCTTTCTTTCAGATGCTGTGAAAGATAGAGCACGTTCTGATAGCTTATGATTGAGGCCACGCTCATTCACTTCACAATCTTGTCTTGCATCAGTATAGATATTAAATGTCTCTTTTGATGTCTTGACTGGAGTTTTAGTGTCTTGTATTTCATTACGGTGTCTGAAAACTTCTAATAAACGATCATCTATGATTCCTAGTGTGAGTGATTTCTTGCCATTCATTGGCGTGACCCCAGAGTCCTTTGTTTCAGAGAAATGAATGACAAAATTCTCCGATGATTTCGTTGGTGCGATTAAATCATCTTTAAACAACTTTGTGATGTTCTTATTAGCGGCTCGTTGGAAAGGATTGGCCGCTGAACATTCCCCTGAAGACGATAAATACTTTACTAGATCATTTAAACTATTGCTGGAATTTCCATTCGAAGAGAGATGGCTATCAGATATTGCATCTGTATATATGTTGAAGGGTCTAGATGCATCGAAAGCGTTAGATCTTTTGCTGGGTCGAAAAATATCAAATGCATGGTCCTTTTTTACTTTGAGTCTCTTCAATCTAGGGGTTAAATGAGATTCCTTATATTCTTTCTCAGTCTTAGAACATTCATCATCATCAAATTGTGAATGTCGTAACCACGAAAGTGGAGAATCGCTTTCGTTCGAAGAACCTTCAGCAAAATTTTGTAGGACTGAATCCTCGAGATAAATTTTAGTGATGCCATCTTTCTCTATCATTGAGCTCGAAAGTGAAAAAGATGCATCGTCAGATGTGAAAGAAAGATCTATTACGTCTGTACTTTCGCTAGAGAAGCTCGATCCTCTTTGAATTTCTGTGTCTCTTGTGATTCTATCTTTTGTAGTAATATGCTCCTTTGCCGAATGAAGCTGAGTATTAGTAGTCATGCTCACTGCCGTTGTTTTATCAGGTTTCGAACCTTTACTTGCAAAAGCCTGTTCGTCTATGTCCAATTTTGTGGTAAGGCTACTATCCGTCAAGCTTGAAGTATTCTTGCTTGAGTGATTCATAAAGTGTTTTCTGATATCAATACAATCTGTTAACGCGTTTGTGAACGAGGATGCAGAGTCCGTCTATTTTAATGATGGTACGGTATCTTGAATAATCTTGCTTTTGTTACGAAATCGGTTTTAGACTAAATATTTACCATAACTAATTCTTTAACGATATTCCGCAAGAGTTGAAGTTATCGTTAAATATCCTGTATTATTAATCAGGTTCAATTTTTTTGTTTATACAGATGAGCCGCAACACATAAAATTCCTGAAATATTTAAACGAGAAAAATAATAAATCGTGCTAAATCAGATCTTAAGAGATCCTCCCTCAATTCTCAAAAAATAGATATATAGAGTACTTTTCTTATTTACAGCTTAATGTCGAGTCCACTTCATAACGACTCTATTCATATTAGTTGTTTGCACCGACATAGTAAGCTGCTGAGAATATGTCTTTAAGTAAGCCAAAATACAAGTAGATTTGAGTCCCCTTTACTTAGAACGTATTTACCTATATGACTTTTGAATTCGTTTCAAATGGTAAATCTTCGATTGTAAATTTATATAGACAAAAGTGTATAAATATATATAAACGCGGATTAATTATAAACTGTTAGCACATGCTAATTTAATTTTTTTATCGCTCAAATGCTCCCATTGAGATTTTGAACTAATTAATATTCACATTTTCTTGACTCTAAATTAGCCTTTTATTAATTTGAATGGACAATTTCAAAACTAAGCTAAATAATGTTTTTTAGTCTTATATACCGATAAAAGATTTAATAATTGACCGTGTCACTTAGATGAGTTTGTTTTTTTGAAGAGCTTTCAAAACTCTTAAGAACTTTTGTAGAATTTTGCCCAGCAGTATTGTTGGATCAATGAAGTTGCGAACTTTTACACAAAGGACCATGAGGTTTTTTAACTCGCGATACAGTGAATGAAAACGAAAAAGTCTTGACTCACGGATATGAAGGACAAACATTTCTTGAGAAAGATAAGCCTTGATCCATTGACACGCACGTTTGAACACCTAAAACTTTCGAATCCATGCAAACAAGTACATTGTAATAGTTCATGGATTCATTCTTTTCTGAACTAATGCTGAAAAGCATTTGCGATTTTGAACGACTTCTCCTCGATAGAAGTTTGTGGATAGTGCTCCAATCGTATTTGTTTTTTTTTTTCAAATTTGAAACAAAAAGAATTTGTCCACCAAGACTTTGATGGGTTGTTGTGGGTGGAAGAAACTCTTGTAACAATGGGAAGAAATAAATGATGTAGTCAAAAAGCACGAGAATATGTCTCTTGGACTCAAGAAACCTTCTTTTGGACACATCCAAAATGAATTGTTCAATTCCTCTGAAGATTATGATACTAATAGACTGAATGAAAAAGAACAAGAGATATCATATAAGAGGGAGAAAGTAATAACAAATGCTAAAGTGATCAATGCTTTGAAATCTCAAGCAAAATTTGCAGTGAGAAAGAGCGTTCTGGGAGTGGTCAGTGCAGCTTCTTTTTTTGAGCCTGAGATCCTGAAGCGAACAAGAAGCACGAGAATCCATAATGAAAAAATTGGCAAAATTGAAATTGAACAGAGCGAATTAGTGAAAGATCGAAAGCTTCATAAAGATATTTTTCAGAACAATAAAACCAAAAGAGATATAGTAGAAGATCTTAATAGGTGGAAGTTAGCCGAAAAAAAGATCGCTTCAAAAAATGCATTAGAGTTAAAAAAACGAATCAAACTTGAAGAACGCGAAGTGAGAATTGCTAGTTTCGACAAACGCCATAAGGAAAATATCAAAAACAAAAGATATGAACAAGAAGAGAAACGGAGAGCTAAGTTTTTAGATGAAAATAAGAATGAAAAAGAACGTCGAATAATATTACTGAATCAATGGAAGGAACAAAAAGATGAATTGCAAGAGGAAGCTAGGAGATTGAAAAAGAAAGCAAAGGCTCATTTTGACGATTCTCAATTTCCTCCAAAGGAAGCATTCACTCATCACTCTCAACATACACAAATCAAAACAGCATGTTCCTCTACAGAAGTTTGTGATGACATTAATATTGCATCAAAAGTAGATAATGAAGATGACATACAGGTGTGCCTATTTTCGCCTCCCATACCAAAACAATCTGAAAGAGTCCGGTAAGAAATGAAAATTATCTGAAAATGTCCATATGAAATTTGAATCAATAACTAATGGATCGAAATACACACTGAAATAGTACAGAATTATATAATTTACAGAAACAATGTGGTACTGCGAAAATGAGGCACAGTTATCTTTTCGAAGAAAGAAAGAAAATTATGGAGAACCTCAAATTACTTGATTCGCGTCGGTCAAGGACACTGATCAATTTGTCTCAAATTGATACTGGAATTGCTTTCCATTTGTCATGTATGAAAAATCCAATAAGGCGAGAAGCGACAACGGATGAACGAAGAGCTATGCATTTGTTGAAAACTAAAAAAAATGAGATTCAAAGCAGCTTGAAAGAACTCAACAGAAACAGAGAAAAATTGGAGAAAATACTTCCTCAATACAGTCAACAAATTGAGTCATCCTCGAAAACTCTCCATGATTTAAAAAAAAAGATGGAGTCAACAAAAATAAATATAAAGTCCATCGAGAATGATCTATCCGATGTACCTTTCGTTGTTGGTAGAAACATAAGTGATGAATTCGATCCAGTTTTAGCTCGACCTCTTGAGTCTATGAACATAATCACTCAAAGATCTAAGTTAGAAATAACACGCGATGGAGTAAAGAAGGGTTTAGAGATACATAAAGCAGCAATGTTGCACGAAAATGAGATTTGGAATTCTAGATTAGAATGGTTAAATGAGATATCCGAGTTTGAACTATTGAAGACAAAATTGAATGCTGTAAAAGATAGATTAAAAGTTTTCAAGAATAGCAATAAAAAAAGCGATATTAATCAAGCTATTAAATTATTTTGGCACTCAGGAACAAAGCTTATTCCAGTTAAACATGACTTTACTTCCAAAGTCAGAGTAGTTCAAGAAGGTATTAATGTCAACAAAAAGCATATTCTGAGTGATTTTGTGAAAAAATTACGCGTAGAAGAGCAAAATGGCAGTCTAAGATTGATGAATCTTTTATCGGAACTTGAAGCTTCACGTGAATGTAAAGGTGATTGGTGGGATAGCGGGGTTCTGTTTGGTGTAGCTAAAAGACCCCTTTCAAACAGCATTGATCAGTCAAGACTCCCACATTTTGGTCCTAAGGTAACAGTTACCCATCGAATGATATCGTCCTCCGCGGGAGGGGCGAAGTGCTTCAAACGTTACCGAAGGTCCATCTTCATAAAAATACTTGAGAAGGAAATTGAAAATATAAAGAAAAATGTTAAGCCTTCGAAATCTCAACAATTGCCTGATCGGGTGGATAAATCTCAACAAGCGTATTTTAAAAAGAAGCAAAGTAGATACTTGAATGAAATAAATGATGCCACTTCCCTAACCAGTCATATGATTGAGGTGTTGGATGCCCCAAATCAAGGAAAATACATAATAAAATCTTGCAAAATTAAGTGGGTTGAAAATTGCACAAAACCGTTAATTGAGCATGTTGTGCAAAAATGTAATGATTCATGGGAGTCAAACGGATATGAATTGGCGATTGATTTAAGTCAAGAACGATATTTTATCCATAGAAACAAAAATCTGAAACTTAGTAGATCAGTTCCAGTACTCTCGGAACCGGTGCCTAGCATACCGTGTTTTGGAAAGGCTCTTATGAACGCTTCAGTAAGTTTGTATGACAGAAATCATTGTCTCGAAAAAATTTTGAGCATCGAATTGATACCGATATTTTTTATTTTCGTTAGTCATATGAAGACCTTGTGAAGGAAAGATGTGAACTGGAAGAGCAAAACGTATATTTTTACGACTTTGATGTTACTCCTGGAGTATATGATATAAAACTTCGTCATGGTTCTTCTTATGAAGCACTCGAAACCACTGGTGTCGTTGAATCACCACTTCAACTAAAAAGGAAAAAAATGGTTGCAAATTGCCTAGCATATAGAAGAGAGGATGAAAAACATAAAGCAAATTTTCAAGATATTCTTGATAGGATGGGCAGAATAAATGGTTTCCGCTTAAGAATTTCACAATTACATGATGCCAATAAGAAATTGATTCCAAGACGAATGGATATACTGAATTCATTGGCTTTTAGAAGGAGTCGACTAGTGGACGCGGAGGATAGAATTTGTGAAATCATTTCAGAATCTAACGAAATTGAACGTCGCTTAGATGAAGAGTTGAAGGCAAACATAAATGTTGGAAAAGCTATGACAAGTCTCACCAGAGCAGAGCTCTCACTGCGAGATATCAGTACTAGGTCGAAAAAAATTGAATATGATGTAAGGGTTAGCAAAAGCAATATGAAACAAATACAAGATGTTATACAATCTACACTAAACAGTGAAAGAAGGTCTAAATTTTTAATGCGGAAGTTTCGAGAAAAGCGGGAGATTGCTCAAGAAATTGTTGAACAGATCCAAAGACAAGTTGCACTCTCGGAAGAGAAAGTATTAAAATTATTATTCAGAAAACGTGGTCATTATGTGCCAACACGATACGGGCCAAGGAAACTTTTCTACCTTCGTGAGAAAGATAGAATGCTTTGCGTGCATTTCCCTCTTGGGAATTCCAGTGGAGGGACGAGAGCAAGGCTTAATGCAAGATTATATTTTACATTAAATGAAGCTATTGAAATAGATGCGAGAAGTAGTAAAAGTAATTTGAAGGAAATGGCGTTCGAAGATAAACTTTCTAGGCATCTTTATCATCAAGAAGAAAAGGATCGTAGGTTAGAAGTTGCTAAAATGGGAGATGAAGATAGGTGTAGTCAAATCTTTTTACAGGAGACAATTCATTTGTGTAAGGCAGAAGATATAAGGCAATATCATCAAACAAAGGCCATAAAATGTGCTAGAGATGCGATGAAGCGATCTTTTCACCGGAAAGAAATTGAGATTCGCAAGCAAAAGACAAAGAAAAAATTCAAAGCAATGCACATTCAAAATAATCAGCGTGAATCGAAATTTGGAAATCATTCTAGCATAGTTCGTAATTGGAACAGAATTTCAACTTTACGGAAAATGTGCAAACAAGAAAAACAAATTTATTTTAAAGAGTTGGTTGCAGCAGATACGGTAGAGCTTAATCGTGCATTATTCGAAGAAGAACGATCTGATTTATGTAGTCAAATATCTGCATTACTCACTGATGAAATTGTGCGATCCATCATTTTAGAAGAATTTCAAGAGTTAAAGAAAGAAAATGAGAATCAAATACATATCGCTGAAAAAGAATCTAATATAGTTTTTCCTGAATACCAATTCTTATCATATTCCTTGTATTGTGAGCTTAGAGATCTGAAAATGGATCAATTGAGAACATGGAAGGAGAAACTGTTCATATGGTCACTTCGAGACGGAAAAAATTACTCTGTTGAATTGAAAGGTAAAAGAAATTTGCAGCACTTGGAAAAAGACTTAGAATTGAGGAAGAAAAAAGAAAGTGAAGACAAAATAATAAAGCAACACTGCAGAGAAATGTATTTGGAAGATTGTAAATGTAAGCATTTTTACCATCGTGAAATGCTTGAAGTACTTCACGAGAGAAGAAATATGATGCATGAAGAGCATCGAATAAAAATGTTTTTGAAAGAAAAAGAATTCGAAAGAGAAAATGCTTTATCAAAATACAATGTTCTCAAATTGCCTCACAAAACTGAAAAGGCATCAGAAAATATGAAACGGCGAAGTGAACTCAAGCGAGATGCTGCGCAACGTAAAAAAAATCAGAAAGAGATGAGATCAATGTATAAGGAGGACATGATTATGAGGTCGCATATAGCGTTCGAGAAAAGGGATGAACAGCAAAACTACTTGAGTGTTGAGAGGAAGCTGTTTCATTTCTTTTCTTTTGAAGAAGCCAATTTGGAAAGTCGGCAAAATGTAGAAAATGAACTTCAAAAAATAAAATCTGATGACGAAGCATTAGAAAGACGAAAACAAAAAGAATGGAAAGACAAAATTGAAAAAGCGCATGCCGATTTGCTAGCAAAGAAAGTTTTATTACTCGAAAGAGAAGGAGATGCCAAATTATTTGAAAAAGAACTGAATAGAAGAAAAAACGAACAAGAATCTTTGTCGGAGAAACTTCGAGTCGCAGTTAAAGAAGAAATACGAAAAGAAAGAATATACAATTTTACATCAAGAAAATTACTTTCATTCCAAGCAGCTCTTGAAGGATCTAAAATAATGAAAAGTCGGTGTAAATCTGATTTAATTCAAAAACAGAGAGTATCAATTCAAACTAAGGCTAAAGCGCAATGGATGGACACTTATGTATTACATAAAGTTCATCAAAGGTTAAACACAAAGAAACTCAATAAAATTCTACATAAGAAGTTTTTTGAAGAAATGGTCTCTTACATTATTTGCAAGGCTGAATTTGTTGCTACTCAGAGAAAATCAGATGAGCTGAGTATTAAGATGTCACAAATCAAAAATACTTTGAAAGATAAGAATTTGGGAATGAAGCGTCTCTGGAGAAAATTTCGGCGACATGACCATTTTATGATGTATAGGTCCCAACTAGGGAGGAAAATGTTTGTCAAATCTCGGACAAACACTCTAACAAAAGCCCTTCATGGATGGAAGCTGTTTACAAGATGGCATATGAGCCGGAAGAATGCGTATAGGTTGCAGTACAGTCTGATGAAGAAAGACATTGATTTCAATAATCTAAATAGTGATACTCAGGAAAAAATTGTCAAGCAAAAAGAAAATCTAAGATCGTTTTCGTCAACAAATAGAACTTATTTTGATCGTATAAAGGATAGAGTAATACAATGCAGGACTTGCGATGCTTTTTACACTGAAAACATCAATCATAGTCATGCATGCTATTTCCACCCCGGTAAATATATTGTTCCAATGGCTTCATCAACGCAAAAAAATGCTTTTCCAGAAAATGTAAATACATTGAATTCAAACAAAAGAAGTTGGTCATGTTGCGGAAATTATGAGGAATATAGCGCAGGGTGCAGAACACAGTACCACGTTCCACCCTACAAGGGTGATATTTCTTTTGCACAAAATCATACCAAACTTCTTGCAAAAGATTGTCTAAATCTCATAAAAAAGAATAAGAAAATAACAAAATATAATGCTGAAATGCCAGAAGGTATGTTATGTTTTAAACAAATATGGTTTTTTCATTTTCAATACCTCATTATGATTGTTTTGCTCGATAGTATTCAGGACCAAGAAAAAGGAGATACTTCAAATTCAAAAGTCAATTGAAAGACGTAGGACCTTAGCAACAAAATATGACACTAACTATTAATATATGTTCATACTTGATAAAGTTGATTTGCAAGTTCTTCTTAAAAATCATGTACCCAACTTGATGGAACTTTTTTTAGCCATACATTTTTATTAGATAATAGCAGAAAAATAAGGCAATTAAAAGTCTTTCATTTCAAGGATTTCATTTAATATCGATTGAGATTAGCCTTTGCTTGAAAAACTAAGCAATGAAGTTGTGGGAAAACGAATGATTTTTTGATTGAAATTGAACATTGAAACAAAGTCGTCATTAATTCATGTATCAAATGCATGTTGAGGTGCTAAAATACAAGAAAGAAATTTTCTAGATGACTCCATATCTCCTTTTTATATTTCTCATCGGTTGTAAAGAACTCCTCTATTTGATCTAGCATGAAACATTTCACGTGCCACATCCCTTTCACAAAATAAATGATCATACAAATTATGTTTTTAAAGTATCCTTGAGGATTCTTGGTTCTATTAAGAGTATCTGCAATGCATTTAATTTCAAGATATAATCCATAATCCCATGATGTCTAAAATGTATTTTAAAGAATTTGTGTGTGTTTAAGGGTTTTTAATAGATCCCCGTAAGTGCCCATAAGTACTATCTATGTCGAAAGAACCTAACAAATGGAGTAGATTTTTCCCTTCGTCTAATTAATTAATTAGCTAAGCAGTAATTGAAGTCAAGTTCAAAATTACTCTGCTGACATCATGTCAAGTTCATAAATAAGAATTGTACGAAAAGAACAAAACTTGCCCAGACGTACTTGATTTGTGTCGTCTTTTCCTAAAAAAGAATCCTTCAATGAGAATTCTTATTTGGAACATCATTTTTCGAAACTTCTTTTGAATATATGCAGGATACAGTTTTATTTTAAACCTTTAGAGTGATACATAGTTTTTATTATTGAAGATGTATCCGAAAAGGACAACGAACGGTACCAATATTGTTGAATCAATTAGCACCGTGAAACGCTTGAAAACTACTACCAAGCATGATGGAAAGCGACATGAACTCACCAAATTTCTTGACTCTATGACTTTTGCACATCGTGACGACGATTGCGAATGCGACGAATGCGATTTACCTAAAAATTCATCTCTTCCTGCACCAGCAAAAAAACTAGCTCTTGATTACAACAGCATCAGTAATACTAAAGAAGCTGTTAATGCAAAGCCGCAAAAAAGAGTGTTTGTAGCAAGAGATAACCTTACAGGCATATCTATTTGGAAATGGATTCTGCCTGTGCAACAAATGCAACCGATGTTAGAGTTTGGCAACAGTCATCGTATTATTTACGTTGATAAGCTAGCAAAGGTGAGAAATAAAATGAAGATCAAAACGATTGATTGATGCCATACATTTCTAAAATATGTATATATGTTTGATCTTTTTGATTGTAATTCAAGAATACGAAAGTATCCATACGCATCTGTAATAACGATTCAAAGATCGAATATCGTACTGATTGGATTGAATCATCGGCGTACTTTTTGGGCTCGGGTAAAGTTGTTGCAAAAAACGATAATAACAGTGAAACAATAGATCCTGAGAATGCGGGATTAGGTTGGATATGTCAGAAATCAGACGCTGGAAATCCCGGGTTTATCGATCTGAGAGAAAATGAGGAGGAATTAAAGTTAGACCCATGTGTTTTGATCATGATTAAAATTCCACCCAAAAAATTGGAGTCAAATTTAGAAGAAATGATATCCATGAATTCATTCTACTCGAAGGGGGCTTTATCTTCAGTTGATAGAAGGGTCCTTATTGATATTTTCAGACAGTGCACTAGTGACCTCCTATCCAAAGAATCAACAGAAGCAAGCATAGATAAGGGAGCAATATCCAGCGCGTTGAACAATAATCCTAAAAATGAATTGATTAAATTAGTGCGAAAATTCACCCAGTAAAGCAAGTAAAGCACTTGTCGGTTTCTTTTTGGTTGGCATATTTTCATTTCGGAACGATTCAAAGAGAATGCAATAAATCCAATTTAGAAAACCTATTCAGGATACCTGGTAGATACCTGTGATGTGCGAATTGGGTTCAATTATTTTGATCATTTTTTCAGTCTTAAGCACTAGCTGATAGAAGAAGATGGTCGCCATCAGAGATAAAACAAAAAAATCAGCTGAAAAGTCCTTATACTTCAAACCCATGCCAAGCCTAAATTGTGTTCAGGCACAAGGAAATAACACAGGTTCTGATAGGAAAATTACTCGAAAGTAGTCCTGCTGAAATCTAAATTATTGTTTCATTCCTCCAGAGAATGATACGTCCTCAAATCTTCTATAATGCTCACATATTCATAATTTGTATGTGAAAAAAAGTAGTGCTTCAAATGTTTGACATTTTTCATTACAACAAATTGAAAAAGGAGAATTGGGTTCAATACCACTATTTTCTTTTGAACTCGAAGAAAACATGTTTATACCAATTACATAAAGACTTCACAGATGAATAACGATACCTTAACATTATTGAATAATCAATACATAACTAGCTAGTCAAAGTCGTAGCACTTTCAAATGCATCGGAGCGCGATTGAAGAAAAGCAAAAAGTGGTCGGCACCGGGGATTGAACCCGGGACCTCCTCCACCCAAAGGAGGAATCATACCTCTAGACCATGCCGACATGGACTCCTGGAATGTGATGTAGATATATAATCTCATAAGTACAACGTGAAGTTTCGAGTCGAATTCTTATCTTCGTGCGTACCAAGAATTAATCATCTAAAGGTTGATCTACGATACAATGATATGGGATCCTTTCCTACGTACTTTGCCAATCATGGAAAAGAATCATATAGTATGCAACATAGGCGAAGTAAAGATGAAAGCCAAACAAATACCAAGAAGAGTGACGGTTGAAAACGAATGAGTTGTTTAACTGTTCTTCTGATGGAAAGGCAAGCTTCTTATCTTAGTTTGTGAGCAACTTTATTATTACATTTTGGGGCTAGGACATCCATAACAGCTCTCTATTAAACTCTGAAGGATCAGTGAATCGATCAAATAGAAAAGGATATATTACACCAATCTTTTTGCTACAAATGAAATTTAGCAACATGTCTTTTGCGGCCTTTGCCGTCATGTCTTCCATCCCCTCAAGATGTGCGTTCCAAATGACTTCTCGCGTCGCCAGTTATAGTACATCTCCAGCCCTATACCAAAAACTTTCCAAACTATCAATGTCTGTAACCACCACTAATTCTCATGAAGAAACTAGCACAGCTGGACGTATCTCTAGAGGAGATATTTCAGCTTTAGATGCACGTATCGTTGCAGACAATCTACCTATGGTTCTCTCACATCTTAAATCACGAAGAGCTAATGTAAAAACCGTAGAAGCTGCTGAGAAGCTCTCAACACTTCAGTCTGAAAGAGTAAGCATGATTGTCAAACGCGATGAAGCATTAAGCAAGCGCAAAAAATTCTCTGAAACAGTTGGTAAATTAATGAGAAACGTCAAAAATTTATCAGATGAAGAAATAGAGGAATTAGAGGCTGCAAAGAGTGGTAGTTCAGCTGCAGCAGAAGAAGCCTCAGGTGTAGAGGAGCAACTTAACGCCATTGAAGCGACTGTTTCAGAACTATTGAGCTCCTTGCCAAACTTATTGGATGATTGTGTGCCTGAGGGAGATGACGATACTCAAAATGAACTTATTTCAACCTGGGGCGATACTGAAGATTTGCCCAATGAGCTTGGATGGTCTTCAGCAGAAGAATCTTTTACTCCATTGTGGCATGATGACATAGCTTCTAATTTAGATGGGTGGAAAGGGGAACAAGCTGTTGCTATGTCGGGAGCTCGATTTGTCGCGTTATCTGGTCAAGTTGCTAAATTAAATCGTGCAATTTCTTCTTTCTTTCTAGATATGCATACCAATAAGCATGGATACACAGAAGTAAGCCCCCCTCTTGTAGTTTCAAGAACTGCTTTAGAAGGAACTTCCCAACTGCCCAAATTTGAAGAAGATTTATTTAAGATTACTCCTCAAAGTCACACTTGCAATGGTGAAGATGCTTTCCTGATCCCCACAGCAGAAGTTCCACTGACTAATATGCACCGTGATTCGATTTTGGAAGAAAATGATTTACCCATTTCCTATGTAGCATTGACACCTTGTTTTAGAGCCGAAGCTGGAAGTTATGGAAGAGATACACGTGGACTAGTTCGAACACATCAATTTGACAAAGTAGAACTAGTTAAAATCACCGATGCCGAATCTTCTGATGATGAACACGAATTATTAACTTCTCATGCACAGGCATGTCTTGAGGCATTAAAGTTACCTTACAGGAAAGTTCGATTGTGCTCTGGGGATATTGGCTTCAGTGCCAGACATTGCTATGACATGGAAGTTTGGCTTCCTGGCCAGCAAATGTTTCGAGAAATTAGCAGTTGTAGTAATACAGGTGAATTTCAAGCTAGAAGAATGGGACTAAGGTATCGTCCAAAACCTAAAGAAGAAGAGGCCCAAAAATCAGGAGGTGGAAAGAAGAAAAAGGCAAAGAAACCCAAACCTCAATTTTGCCACACTATTAATGGAAGTGGTTTAGCAGTAGGACGTACTCTGGTTGCTGTTCTTGAAAATTATCAACAACCTGACGGCAGTGTTGTAGTTCCCGAAGTTTTGAGGCCATACATGGGTGGATTGGAGGTATTGACCCCCGTTTCCAAAAAATAAGTTTGCGAACATTCTCTATAAGATAAAGCACGATAATTTACCTCGAATGAATAAATTTTAGTTCATGAACAAAATCCGATATCTTCATACAATTAATTTAAAGTTTTTACATATAAAAATGAAAAAAGTGAAAAACTAGAATAATTACACAAAATTTTAAGACATCCCTTTCCAATACTTTTCATATATTTTGTTCAAAATGCGTGTTGTTCGTTCATGAGCTTCGCTGTACAATTCAATCTACCTTGAGTATGGACCATTAGTGGCTGATATAGTGAAATTCTCATCAGATGTAATCATGGATCGTAAGGCAGTACCTAAAAAGTATGCCGAAAGGTTGCATAGAACCAAGACTAATACAGTTTCAATCCCAAATATGAGATAATTGGAGTCAAAGAATTTACTTCATGAAGAAAATGAACAAGGAAATATAAGAAGCTTGGTTAGATTGTATTTAAGGAAACCTGTTCTTCATGCTGTGAAAAATAAAATTCTTACCTTTTCCAAAAGCCCAGGAACAACATAATAAAGGATAATACAGCAACTGTGACACTAGTGGGAGAAATACCTGTATCAGTTTCATTAGTGCTATGATACGCATGTTGTCCGCCATATGGATCATAGTAGGTTGCGATAGGATTTGTTGCAAGACTTGGATTAATCCAACCCGGAACAAAAGCATAAATTGTGGGTGGTATGATAGAAAACATGGAAAAGGCCATCATCATAAACACTGCTTCTGCACGACTTTCGGCATCTTGCTGATGAAAGTGATATGTATCTTCATCATCATCTACATAATCGTCGTATTCACTTGAACCTCCAACATTATTTGGAACTTGGCTCTCCTGCAAATTGGGGTGGCTTTGTGCCAATATATCTCCAGTAAGAGCTCCCAAAAAGACGTCTGGATATCCTTCGAGAGTATCTGCTATACTCATAGCATCGATTTTCAACATTCCTCTCATAAGCAATAAGTCCACCAACCTCGCCTTTGCTTCTCCTCTACTATTCTGAAAGTTATCCATTTCACCTTGCCTTTCTTTTGCCATACTTTCATTTACTACAAAGGTTGACCATACATGACCTATTGCCATACAAAGTCCATCTGATGCACATGCAGCAAAAGTTAGCACTACTAGAAGCATGCGTTGCGTGAGTGATGAAGATGGTGAGAATAAGCCTAAGCCGGACGCTGCGAATGTGATAGAAGATCCCGTTAGAAGACCATCAATAGCGCCAAAACAGAAGGATCGTTGTAGATTCAATTGAGTAAGATTAGCAAAGCATTTCAATACGGCACATGTGGGTGTAGTATCTTCCTGAGAATAAAATTCTCCTGTTTGATCGTGCCAAGAATTCTGATTAAAGTTTGGATCATCCGATATGTAAGAATGCATAGTTGGTTGTTGGTAGGATATAGGTTGCTCGTAGGAGCGTTGGTGGTCATTGTGTGGATCGTGAATGGGGACTTGGTTTTGATTATACATATTCATGTTAATAGTATGGTTGAATTTTTGAGTGTTCTGTTCTGGTGGAATATTCGGAATATTTGATTGTAATGGCGGATCCAATGCTGTATTATTTTCAAACCCTTGATAATGCATCGAATTGTATTGAATTGCCATTCGTAACTCATTTTCTGTTACATTTGACAATGTATTATAATTAGAGGGAACACCATTATCGTTGATGTGGTTTTTGTTTTCAGTTGTTGTTGCATTAGAATTTTGGTTCAAACTGTCATTTTCAACTAAGGGGGATGTTTGCTCTTCCTTCTTTATTAACAGGGAGGCATCATTAGGTGAAGAGGAATGGACGTCGTCCTGATTATTTACAACTTTCTCAGAGCTCATTCTGCTTTATCTGCGAAAATGTTAATAATCCAGGCATTAAAGAGAAGGCCAAACTAAACCACATTTTTATTGATCAGCAGGACAGAGCCAAGATTAAGTAAGTAAGACGACCGGGCATAAGTTCGCTTACGTAGCAGTACGCACTTAGTTGAAAGAAAGCCCTAATCAATCAAACGTTCTCTGATGAAAATTTTAGTTTCTCCAATTTTCGATTTTGTCAAAGGATAATTTTCTTCATTTTTATTCAGTGGTGTTTGCTGATTTGATTTAAAATATAACAAACTCATTGCTTACTTTATTTCTAATTTTCAATAAACTTTGGTTACCCTGTAACAATATCTCATAATCAAAACTCAAGCTAGAAACAATACGATTTTGTTGCCGCTCTACTTTCTTTCATCGTTTCGCACATCGTCAAGGTAAGTAAATTCATCTCAAACTAATATTATGTATTGAAAACATAAAAAATTAATGGACGGCCAAAGGTGTAATCGTAATTACAATTTTTTGACCAATGTTGTTATTCATTTTTTGTGAAATTTCAACTTTTTGTATTTTGTCTTTCTCGAAAACACAATGTTGTTGAAGATGACGTGTTTTTTGCTTTTTTCCTCCGAAAAATAAATAAACTTGCCGTTGTTGACGTAGAAATAGTATAGGTTTGTGACAGGACAGAGAGAGAGAGTTCTGGTGTATGTTTACCATGCAGCAACGTCATAATGTAACGGAGTGCACAATTCTTCTACCTCAACTTTGAAACATCATGCTGCAGAATCCTCGTTACGAAAAGATATGAAGAAGAGTGTTAAGAAGCTACATGGATAGCCTAAATATGAATATTCTACATACGGACTTAGTAGCAAAACCGCAAATTAGCAAAAAAACTCCATGTGGAATATAGCAGGAACAGCAACGTTTTCGCTAAATAACACTTCCACAACAAAGTTGAACTTGATCCAATTTCAGAAGGAAAAATCATTTTAATTTTCCTCATCATGAAATTATCATGGGCGCTACTTGGCTTGATGGCCTTACATCAACATGATGTAAATGCATTCAGCACTTTGCATAATGGAATGGGTAAGTCTAATCGAAGGGTTAAGCGAAAATTATTATTTAGTGCTCATTCAGTGTTATTGTTACTGACATTGTCTAATCTTATTCATTTAAACATCTCATAATCTCTGATAGGAAGAGCCTCATTTTCGCATGCATTAGAGAAAAATAATAACCTTAAAGCAAGATTTCCAGCATATTCACAAAACAGTAGAGGTTCCTTATTATCAGTCGCTGCAGAAGTGAATGGATCTGTTGCTACTAATGTGAATGGTGATATCAATGTAAAGCTATCTACATGCGAAAAAGCCAGAACAGTAACATCCCTCAGTTCTTCAGGTACCCTTTGTACTGTGAGCCGTGCTGAAGGAATAGAAGGTGCTCCATTTGGTTCTTTTGTTGATTACGTTCTAGATGACGAGGGCAGACCAGTTTTTTTAATGAACGAATTGAGTTTACACACGGTGAATATCAGGGAAAATTCCGATGAGCAAAAATTAGTAACACTTTTTGTACAAACTTCATCCTCCATGCAAGATGTTTCTCGTTGTTCAATTACGGGACAGGTTGAGAAGCTGGAACGTGATGTCAATATTGATGACATGGACTCAATTCGAATGCGGTACTCCATATCGCATGTTTACGCAGATCAGGTTATGGACAGTCCTAAATTCCACTTTTATCGTCTCAACCCTACAAAGATCTACTATGTGGGTGGTTTTGGTGTGCAAACAGCTTGGGTTCCTATTGAAGACTACACTACGGCAGACCCAGATATTCTTGCAAGGGAGGCTTCTGGAATTGTTTCAAAACTAAATAGAGAAAGCTACGATGACCTTATGCTCACAGCAACCCATTTGCTTGAAGTAGAGGAAATTGAACGTGTGAGAGTGACAAATGTTGATAGGTTGGGGATGGATATTCGAGTAACTAGAAGGGGTCCAAGGAGGAATAAACTAGTCACAGATGAATTCCGAATTGGATTCCGTATCCCTGTTATTTCAGTAGAAGATGCCAAAAGTGAGATTCAAAAAGTATTCCAGGAAGCCTGGGAAAAAGGGGAGGGCTACACATGGGACTCGGATGAACTACCAGGAAGTGATGTACCAATCATCAAGATTGCTGAGGATAGTCTGGGATAGTACAACAAAATGTTCATTTATCTAACGTTGGATTCTTTTGATTTTGTTCTAGATCGCTGAAAAAAATGAACAACTTAATGCAGCTATATCTAAACTTTTTCATATATGTAAAAAAATAGCATGCAACACACAACTTTGCTGTTCTCCAATTTTAAACTTCTCTCAAAGATAGATTACTAAATTTGCATAGTCAAATTTCTTCAATAATATGATTTTGCTCTATTCTGAATAACATTCTTTCATAGAATGAATGTTGTAAAATATATATTGAAAGAGATGATTGGCATCAATATAAACTTGAAATGACACAATAGGGGAAGTGGCAATCTAGATTCTTTTTCTTGCTTCAACGACATAGTAGGCAATAAAATAATTCATATGATACCTCTCATATATGAAATGATAAATATAAGATGAAATTAGGTAACACTTTCTACTCTGCGGGAATCCTTTTGGCCTAACGTTCTCTATAATTGTTTCCTTAATCTCTGATCTTATAGAAGACGCACCAAGATAATTCTACAAGTAATACTGTTCAGAAAAAAAAGATGTAAGACGCGATTGAATAGGATAATACTCTTATTCTTTCACTGCATAATTGTTTTCAACTGTGTATATACTCCAATACCTCATTTTTTCTCGAATTAGATTGTCAATCTTTCCTATGCTTTCTATTTGATAACGTTCTGAATGGATGAAAAAGAAATAAACCTGAAAGAGAAAAGTTATATGTAGTCAAATTGTTGCTAATTTTGACCGAGTTTGTGATGGTTTTTTTAGTTCACCAAAGAAAAACTTTTTTCATTGTTTGAATTTTGGTCAAAGCGATTTCCTGCTATGTTTGTACTATTAATGTGTGTATGTGTAAATATATCGAACTATCGCTTGTAGAAATTATCTAATTACAAGCAATGTCTAATCATTTAATTAGGTGCAACACCATTTTCATAATTTTTTCTCATTTTTCTTCGATTTTGGCGCGGAGCATTTAAACTAGTCACATTGCATCATAGAAACGGCATTGCGCTGGAGAATCATCAGCTCAATAGTCTTAAAATTTAGAAAAGCACAAATCTAACATGAGTACTAATCAAAACATAGAAATTTCTGGGGGCAATAGAGGGAATGCAAATGAGGATCAAGTACAAGAACCTCCATCCATAGGAAACCCTGTCAAACGACGTAGAATAGCAGCTTTATCCGATGATGAAGATGAACTTAATGATATGAGATCATACAACAATGGTGATGACGATTCAGAACCGTATGACGAGAATTCTAATATGGACGAAGAAGAAGAGGAAGGAGAAGATTTGCTTGAAAATGCGATGCGAGATTATTCTCGCATCGAAGCATTGGATACGTATGGTACAGAAGGTCTTGATGATCGTATGTTTGCTTCCATGACAAGAGAAGAGCGTTTGGGAGCAGAAGCAGAACTAGAAGCACGTGATGGTAGAAGAGCTGGTAGAGAGATTGTAAAAGATGGCTGGGTCGAAGTTGAAGAAGATGAAGAGGATCGTTTGGAGCGTCGGCGCCGTTTTCGCTTTGATCGTGATAAACGAGGAGACTTACAAGAAGGAGAATATGACGATGATGAAGAAGATGAAGCATTAGAACAAGTCAATTTAGAAGCTTTTGATGTGGAATTGAGAGAGTGGATTGCTCAAGATAGAACAAGAAGAGAAATTATGAGGCGTTTTCGAAATTTTCTTAATGGTTTTGATGATCACTACAAACGAAGTATCAGGGTAATGGCCTCCAGAAATACCACATCCTTAGAAATCAGTTTCCTCCATCTTTCAGAAAAAGAGCCCATTCTTGCAGTTTGGTTAGAGCAAGCCCCAAAAGATATGATTGAAATCCTTGATGAAACTGCTACCAGATTTACATTGGCCCTCTTTCCTCGTTACCGCATGGTTACAGATGATACCATACATGTGCGAATAGCACATCTACCAGTAATGGATTCCATTCGAGATCTCCGCAATATTCATCTCCAGGCACTTATTAAGGTCAATGGAGTTATTACCAAACGAACCGCTGTGTATCCTCAAATTAAAGTAGCTTATTATGATTGTATGCGGTGTTCACATATATTAGGACCATTTCATGTTGAACATTCTGATGCAGGCTTCAAACCAAATTTGCCCAAGCCGGGTTCTTGTCCATCCTGTCAAGCTAGTGGTGAGAATACTTTCAAAATAAATCCCACTAGAACTATTTATCGCAATTATCAACGAGCCACTTTGCAGGAATCTCCAGGAACTGTACCTCCAGGACGTGTTCCAAGATCCAAAGAAATACTATTTTGCGACGATTTGATTGATGCGGCCAGACCAGGAGCTCAAGTAACTATTACTGGAATTTATCAGCATTCTTATGATGGGCATTTAACTCAGCGCTCTGGATTTCCTGTTTTTCATACGCATATCGTCTCCAATCACATATCACTTCAGGATTCATCTAGTTCAGAATTTGAAGAATCAACTTTGTTATCAGAAGCTGACAAAAAAGCCATCCTGGAATTGTCACGCGATCCCAAAATCGCGCAGAAAATAATCAACTCTATTGCACCTAGCATCAAAGGACATGCGCATGCAAAAATGGCTCTTGCTATGGCTTTATTTTCAGGGGTTCCTAAAAATATTCATCAAAAGCATCGTATTCGAGGTGATGTGAACGTCCTCCTTATCGGTGATCCAGGAACAGCGAAGTCTCAAATGCTAAAGTATGCTGAGAAAACAGCTCCGAGGGCTGTGTATTCCGCAGGAAAGGGTGCCAGTGCAGTAGGTCTTACAGCTTCTGTGCATAAAGACGCATTGACAAAACAGTGGACTTTGGAAGGTGGGGCTTTGGTTTTAGCGGATCGAGGGGTGTGTTTAATTGATGAGTTTGACAAAATGAACGAGCAAGATAGGACATCCATTCATGAAGCTATGGAGCAACAATCTATTTCGATATCCAAAGCTGGTATCGTGACCAGTTTGATGGCTAGATGCGCTGTGATTGCAGCAGCTAATCCTATAGGGGGAAGATATGATTCTAGTTGCACACTCGCTGAAAACGTGGAGCTTACTGATCCTATCCTGCAGAGGTTTGATTGCCTTTGCGTCATGCAAGATGTAGTTGATCCTGTTGAAGATGAACGTTTAGCACTATTTGTGACTGGTAGTCACATGCGTAGCAGACCAACGTCAGATTTACGAAATAAAGCGCTTTTGCCCAACAGCATATCAGAATGGGAAAAGGATCGTATTCCTCAAGCCCTGCTCAAAAAATACATACAATATGCAAGAAGTACATGTAGACCAATCTTAAGAGGAAATATTGATCAAGAGAAAATTGCCTCTCTATATAGCGCACTCCGTCGTGAGTCATGTAATTCTGGAGGAGTTCCGATTGCTGTGAGACATATTGAATCAATGATGAGAATGTCAGAAGCACATGCAAAGATGCATTTACGTGAACATGTCCGGGAAGACGACGTTGATGCAAGCATACAAATGATGTTAACTAGCTTCATTTCAGCTCAAAAGTTTTCAGTGAGAAGAAATTTAGAAAGGGGTTTTGCAAAATATTTGAGAAGCAATAAAGACAAATCACACTTGTTGTTACATATCTTACAAGAAATGATAAGAAATGAGGCCATGTATCAAACAATCCGTAGTAGGCAGAAAGGACAAGATCAGAGTAATAACCTGATTCTTGAGGTATCTATGGTAGACTTTCAAAGCAGAGCGAGGGAAAGAAAAGTTTATGATGTTGATGAATTTTGTAGAAGTGATCAATTTAAAGATGCAGGATTTCAAATGGATCACGGACGTGGCATGATAATTAGGTCAGGAAATATTTAAATTTGATATGAAAAACTGTACCTTCACTTTCCTTTTCACAAGTGTCTTCAATAAATAAACATCAAGAGTCTTGTGTAACAAATCTTATAAACAAATAAATTAAATTCTTCGGCAAAGCGAACATTTGAAACAAAAAGAATTAAAGCATCATTTTGTAGACTCCATGTTCTTCCGTTTCCTTCACTGGGAAGGTTCATAATATAACATTGCTCTTTGTTGACTTCATATTTTGAGGACCTTCCTGTTAAACTTGCCAAAAAAGGACCAACAAGGCATCCAACTCCACGCCAATAGAATGATGCATTTGTTCGGATACTTTTGAGTTTTCTATCCAAAGAAAGCCAGTCATTGAGTTTCAAGTCTGTGATGAATGACTTCAAATAATTTTCTTCAAATAAGAATTTATTGTCATGCCTTGAAGAGAAACGTATTTTTAAATCAAAATGAATAATTATGTTGTGGCAAAGCATGATCTTGACTGACCAAAAAAATAGTGAAGAACTCATTCAAAAGTCTTCGTATCACGAAACTCAAAGATTATAAACATTTGCGCATAAACATAATATTCATATCAAATTCATAGTGAGCCATAACCTAGAGACTGCACTATCGAAAAATGGCAAATGATTGGATTTCAAGGCGCATAATTTATTTGGGTTGATTATTTCAGAACCTGCTATGCTGGGATTATTATCTGCAATGCTGAGAACGAAAAGCATACTGCTGCTGGCTAAAATATTTCTTTTCTCAGATCGTTAATCATCTTCAGGATCATCAGATCAAACTAACAAATATGCTATTTTCAGTCTTCAATTAGTGAATGTATCTAAGATTAACGCTCTGAATATGTTAATTTATTAGAAGAAAAAATTGCAACAAACGATGCAACTAATTTCATGAGGATATTTCCATATTGAAGAGCAGTGTATCTTTTGACAGTCAAAAAAATGATTCATACATTGTCATGATATGAAAAAAAGTTCAATTGAAATTTTGTACCTAAATGATTGTGCAAAACAGTTCAAATTAAGTGCTTGAGTGCAGGATAAGAGGGAAGAATAAACAGAGTGGCCCTCTCAATCTCATTAATGTATCAAAAAAATAATTGCTTCGAGATTGCTTTCATTTCTTCTAGTTTTTGATCAGTACAAAAGAAACCGATGAAGATAAATAAAAACCACGCAACCTTAACATAAAGGTTTTCGTATTATCTCACATGAGATTCTGAATTTTCAGTATTAAACTTTGGAAACAACCTTGGTAAACTAGGCCTGCAAGACCAACTTGTAGGCTATATTTTTTGAAAAATATAGAATCGACCTTCGAACTCTTGAACTCAAGCGCTGCGTTTCCAGTCACATCAACTGAGTCTTTTCCCTGGATATAAAATTGAGCTGGCACTGGCATCAGAATCTGGATTTTATAGTCATCGTCATCTACCTTTACAATACTAACAGCCGACTGATCCCATGAATCGGGACCCATTAAAATAGGTGAGAAAGTGAACGAATCGCTGCCATCTGATGGTATCATATCAAGATTAAAGTTGAAAATCTTGACATTCCTTTCAACACCATTGGTAGAATGTGTTGGAAAAATACATGTAACTAGTGGCATGTCCTTTTGTAATGGGCCTGGTGAAATACACTCAAAGTCTGCATCACATTGACATATATCTACATTGAAATCAGGTTCCAAGTCAGTAGTAAAGTTTTCTGGCTTGCTTACATCGAAATTAATTTCTTCAATACTGAAATTGTTATCTGTCATGTTGAACCAGAGGATGAAATTCGTATCTTGTGCATCAATGTCGATAGATTCTGAAAAGGTAGAAACACGTGTACAAAACTGTATACTGCCTACACCACACTCAGAATGAGATTGCGGAGCACACGTCAAATACTCTGAATTAGAATTTCCTATCATTGATGCGTCAATTGAGATATCATAAGACAAAATTGCTGGAGTTTGTGTTGTGACATCTCCTGCGGTGAAGCTTGTGGAGACATTACTTGAAAAACTAACTACCTCATTAGATGTAGCAGAGAGACTAACACAATCTTTCTTCATCAGCTTTATTTGGATGTCATCAGTTGAATTAATTTTTGCGCCTATTTGATGTGTAACAGTTAGGCCGTCATCAAGATAGTTGCTTGTACCATTGTTACCTAAAGAGACAGCAAGATCTCCTATCAACCACGGTCTCAAAAAGTGGGTAGGTGGGGCGGTGCCTCCCCCAATGCCAGGAGCCAATGTGGGAGAAGTAGCTGTTGGAACTGTGGTACCCATGTTTCAACTTTTTGTTCCGTTTATGACACCTTTCTCGAATCCCGGATACCTATATTTTTATGCAAAAAAAGACTATAGTTTTTCAAACTTATTTCTTTTAGTTCAAGATATACGCTATTGAGTATGTATTGTCCTAGCTTGTTCTAGACCATCATAGAAATATAGGAATACTGATTCTCTTTGATCTTGGGCCGTGACGAATCAAACCAATCTTGTTTCATTTTACAGTGTTTTCCGTGTATTCACATGGTGAGGATTAGTAACAGTTTTTCGAATCATAAAAGCAACATGATGATAGTCATTCTCTCATATCTATTTGCACAAATCAGGCCTTTTTTCATTGTTTGCATGGTATGGGTTCCATGCATCTCTGGTTGTGATGAATACAATAGCAAGTTTAGTAAACATAATATTGAATAAAATTCTATGAACAGTTTACGTACGATAATAATAATAGTCAAAAAGTATTTTTGTTTAGATATGTCATATGGATATTAAGTGAACTTGAAATAATCATACTTCATGCTACCATTCTACTACTACATGCTCGTTGAGAAATAGATTAGAATTTGTCCTAATTAATATGAGTAGTTGCGAAGAACTGGCATGGAACAAGTTTGAATTCTTTAAGCTATAGAAAGATTATTTAGCATATCATTGGAGATTGGCATGGATTTTTTTATGACATGTTTTCTAAATATTGAAATATGTAACGAAATAGCATTTATTTAGCTTGATTACGAATTCGGGAAAGAAATTTAAGGATTTCGTGACAAACTTAATAGAATTGACTTGCAGTGATCTAATTTCAATTTAAGAGAACGGACTAACAGAACAAATTTGTGACTCACCTGGTAAAACTATTCACTTGGAAAAGATTGTAGGTAATTTTTTCAGTTCGTGAATGGTTCTTTGCATAGGTTCGGAGTCAAACAGAGGCTACAAAAATAAAAAAAGGGTCATACTAAGATCCTTTGATAAATGATGATTTTTAACTAACTAATTAACTAACATACAGAAGATGGGAAATCTTGGGAATTTTTATTGTGCGTACCACCTGAACATTCATGATCAGTTTTTCCAAATTGCAGTAAAGCTTCTCTTTTTTGTTTTGTGCCTTGTAGTCGTCCAATTCTTTTCATTTTTTTCACATTTACGCGTTATTATATTGCAAGTCCAATGAGGTGTATGAAAAATACAGAAACCGATTCTAATATGATTTTAATTTTAATATACCTATACTCCCTCCGAAGTAAATCAAAAACAAAAGAAAGCAAGATGACAAAGAACATATATCAATATGCATTGCATGAATAGAAATGATACTAAGCTAATCCTGATTTAAGAAATGAATCAATTGAATTTCTAGAATTAAACGTGGATGAATCTTCACAATGTTTTGTGATGTGCAGTTACTAAATGTACATGGATGAAAAGTATTTTGTCCAGTTTTCCCTCACAACAAGTAATCAAATTTATTACCTTAACTTGATTCATTTAGTTGGAACTATACCTTGTGATATTAAGTCTATTTCAACAAGAGTGGAATGGGAGTAATGCGTAGAAGAAATTGATGCAATGTAATAAATACCAATACAGGCATATAGATTGTAAATGTTAGCAATTCTAGCATGAGCGTATGGTTATACTATTGCTTGTTTGACATTTGCTTTCGTTTTGCCGAATTATCCATTTTTAATTTTATATATTTTCAATATTCAGCAACTTGAAATAGAACATTATTCGTACACACAAAAATATCAAACTTCTTGTACAATGGTTCTGAACGAACTTTACGACAAACTAGAAGGAGGACAAATACAAATCTTGGATAACGATTCTGACAGCAGTTGCATATCATCGAGTTCGATTTGGTCAGCGCCTTTTAAAAGATGAAAACAGTTTCATTAGGTATTAAGGAGTGTATCGAGCCTTGGCTTATGATTTACCCCTCCTGCAACTACTAGTGAATAATGTAGCCAACTTTGCATTTAATATTGGACAATCACTTGAGCGTTGGACCTTCGACCTTGATGTTTCTTTATTGAAAAATCCTAATAAGATTAGACCCTCAGAGCTCCGCATAATTGGCGTTCTAGAAGCTGACTTTAACCAATATGCATCTCTCCATTTTAGTAAGCGTATGATGGACCAGGGTATACAAAAAGGAATAATTCCATCTTCTCAATATGCCAAAAAAGGAAATAGAGCCATCGAAGCAGCTATATTAAAAATTCTTATTTTCGACCATCTCCGCATCAGCCGACACAATGGTGCATTCATCATCACCATGGATCTCATGAACTTCTTTGATAGAATGGCCCATCCTATATCTTCTTTAGTGGTACAGCGACTCGGCGTTGCACCCAACATAACCAACTCTCTGCAAAACGAAACACTGTATAAGGACAGCGTATGGAGATTCCACCTGGTCCTATATTGGAGAGCCAAATCGTCCTTTGTAAGGAGCGGTACAGGGTAATGGTGCTGCTTCACCAAACTTTGTAGCCATCAGTTGTGTCATATTATCTTATTTAGAATCACAGGTAATTGGAGTCAACATCATCTCTGCAATAACATTATTGCAGTTTAGCATTATTGCAATCTATATGTGAATGACTCAGACATCTTGATTGCGGCTGGGTATCCATGCAAATCGATTACTTTGATTTGCGAACGGGCGCAAAGAGCTGTCACATCCTATCATAATGAGTTCAACAAACTAGTGGTGCTGTTTGACCTGAGAAGTGTCGATGGTACTATGCAATAGCGTTTCGATGGACAAACGGAAAATGCAAATATGATCACACAATTAAAGTATCTGATATAGCAGTTAAAGATACAAACAACATTGCACAGCCCATCAAACGATTATATCCACACTGGGTTGGAAAGTCCTTGGTGTTGTGACAGCTCCTGATGGCAATTGGAATGACCATGTGGATTACCTAGTCAAAATTAAAATTCAACCTTGGAATACATCCATTTCTGCATCGTATCTCCATCGTCATGATGTCTACCGTTCTGCTACTACTGTTATCTTCAAATCGATTGACTATATGCTCCCTGTCACATCCGTGTTCTCCAAACAGTGTCACGCCATAAATATACGATTGCACAAGACATTTCTCCCTAGAATCAGCGTTGATATTCATCTCCCTTTAGTATATAGATATGTTCCATCTCACTATCAAGGTTTGAATTCACTACATTCTGAAGAAAAACAGTTTAATGATAAGTTTAAGATGTTCCTATACCATATGAATACAACATCACAGTTAGCATAGATGATAAAAATAAATTTGGAAAGCCTACAACTTCTCTTGGGCACGAATCATAACATATTTCAATAGTCTTTGAGAAGTATGGAATATTGTTATGGATTTCTCACTTGTGGGAAATGTCCTAATAATAATAAAAAAAAATTATTTTATGTGGAGATCACAGCCACATACAAAGTAGAGGTGGTGCGACCCACAGTTTCTAGTCCTAGAAACTCTAATGATTAAATGGGACTTAATCGCAAATCAAACGCGATCCCTACGTATAAACCTACGTATATCACACTTCTTAATTTTCTCACGGTTCGCTTGTTCTCCTATGCTTGCTTCCAATCTTGAGATCCAGTTGCGAAGACTCCTGTCAGTGCTCTTGCGAAAATCACTACGTCGGATGATATTACGGTCCTCTGGTCTTAGCATCCATGGTTTCCTCTGGTAGAATGTGAGTAACTCATGTGCTTTCGTTTTTGTTCTTATCTCGACTGTCTCAAACTGATTCGCATGGATCACTTCACATCGATGAGTCCAAATTCTATGGCTGTACTCATGCACAGCTCTTATGAGTCGCTTTGACCACTTCTCGCCGGTGAATGATGGGGGTAGATCAGGTATTGTTTCATAATGTTTTTGCTGTGCGTGCTTGAGACTCATTGGGTGGATGCCTTTCAGGAAATTCCATGCTCCCAATTTTTTGATATCTTGAAATGCTTGCGTAACTTCACTGCTGTCACAGGCATGGAGGTACTGTACTTGGAATCCCTGGGTTATCTGACTTATTAACGCTATGATCCTATTAGATAATATATTGGATGTTTTCATTGCTAACATTGCTTTCTTCAATTTCGTTATTCCCTGTAGTTTTCCAAGTTTTGCGGCGTCCGATTTGCATTCAAATACATGCTTCCAAGTTTCCACTTCGTTGGTGCATAGTGGGCATATATCATTATCCGCGATATGGAATAGTTTTGCGCGTTCCATGACACACCATTGGCGAACACTTGTGGGAAATGTCCTTCAAATATAAAGTGTATTTAAATGGACAATATGAAAAGACTAGACCAATTAGAGAGAAAGACTCGGCACTAATAGATTTGATCATTGATTCCAATGCATTTACAAATAAAGAGATTCTACAAAGTAATCGGTGTCGTTTATATTTACAGGTACAGAATATTTTGGAAATAACCAATGGTCTCAGCACTCATATAGGATACTGCTGTGCAATCAACCACATCAAAGATCCAGACCAAATAAGCCAATATCAATGGCCAACGCAACCTAAACCCCCCAAAAAAGATTGGGACTCATGGGATACTAGAGCGTTATTGCAAGTATGGGGAATCAATGAACAATACCTACTACATGAACCTCTTGGACAACATATTCTTCCTCCAAAAAATTCCACTCCCTGGCAATATCACCCATCTTCAGAAACATTGTATTATAAGACCTCAGCCATGAGTTTTAATTCCTCGGCATGTTAAAGGTCATCAGGACAGACAACAGTTGAACCGTCCCCTCACACTCCTTGAAAAACTTCATTGCTATGTTGATTTGAAAGCCGGAGAGTACCGTGAATACATTGAACATTCGACTGCATATCAAGATTCATTTTTTTCAAATTGGACCTACAAAATCAGTGATATTTGTTTATACTGCAAACTTAGTAAAACCAATTAAAAGGCACATATATTCTCAACAAATGCAGAATTTCCTTTGCAACAATAAAGGGTATTCACTGTAGGCATTTGCCTACATTGACTGGAATGCCATTGAAATGGCGGCCAATACAATTACCCTTCATCGGCAAATATGGCTCACTAAACTCGTCAGTGGTTTCTGTGCTACGGTAATGAAGATGCATGAACGTGGAAAATGGGAGTCTCCTCTTTGTCCCCTGGGCAATATGAATACAGAAAATACAAAGCATGTTATAATATGCACAGATAGTACGTGAGCTACTGACAAAAATCTGTTGCATGCTTTCATTAAATTCCTTGAACGTATGAACGCCCATCCAGGTATTGTCCAACTTTTTCATAGTTTATTGTATCCGCAACGGCCTGCTTCTTTCTTGTAATCTTGTATAATTTTCAATTATGATAATTCCTTCCAATCAGCGGCGAAACAACAAGATCAAATATGCTGGCATAACTTTTTCAAGGGTCACTTGAGTTCAGAATGGAAGCAACTTCAACAGTTATACCTCAATCAAATGTTTACTAATCCTCCATCAGTCGATTCGTGGCTTAAGTAGGTCATCCTCCAAATATTTAATTTCTTCTTTTCCATGTGGGACAATAGGAATAATGTTGTACATGAACATACAGAAGAATATCTCACACAGAAGGAATCTAAAGCCCTCAAAGATAAGATCATTCGCTCACATATTGAAGGCAACTCTAATGTGTTATTGCAACATAAATATATGTTTGATGAAAAGGTGGAAGATATTTTGAATAAAACTGTTGCTGAAAAGAAATAGTGGTTGTTAACTGTACAAGCCAGTCGGGATTGTTATAAAATACGACAAAGCGATGCATGTTCCATTGAGAAAAACTTTGCCACCATACCAGGGCGGACGACTAAAAGCTTTCGGGTGGGTAGTACTTAACTAATGCTTAATCTTTGTGTTTTAATTTAACTTAAATTGCTATATCATACTTACAATAAATATACTAAATAAACATCTTGCAAAAATAATTAATTATGATAAAAAAACTTATCATTACTCATCGTTATTTATGTTATTATTATTCATAGCTGCGATACCACGAGTGTGTTACGACGAAATGAAGATGATGTTCATCATAAGCATGAAGATCATACTTTGAACAAGAAGAAACGAAAGGTGCGTTTCGTTTCTTCTACAGCCGAGAAAAAAATCTCTAATGTAGATGATCAAAAACATGCTACATTAAGAAAGACGAACAAATTCAAGCATAGTGTAAAATTCTCGGATTTGTTTGGTTTCTTTAGAAAAAAAGAAACATGTAGTTTTCTTAATATTCCTTCCTGGAGTATCAACGAAACATATGTCAATACAACACAATGTATAGTGGTATGTGATTATTCACGCACTGCATGTTTAAATGATGTGTTTTCCTCAAAAATCAGAGGAAAACCAATAGCTGATCTGCAATGGTTCAATAACAAACTTTCTGATCATGTTTGTAGTACTAGATATAAAAATTCTCCTAGTATACAAAAAAAGTCTTTCATGATGAGACAATTTTTTCGTAAAGAAGTATTTGACTCGTCATTGGTTTGTCGATTTCGTGGATTTTACAATCCACAAAATTATCAATACGTATCATTTTCCGTTTGTTAGAAATTGGTATCTATGGAAATTGGATTTAGATTATAAGTTCCTAATGGCATTCCATTAGAAACAAAGTTATGTATTGTTCTGGTTGTTGTGACAAATGCACTAGATTTCAGGCAAGAAGTTCGAATATTTTTTATCAGAAATGTTTGAACAATGCATGCTATTTCTTCTGTAAAGAAGGAAGCACTTATGCAACAGTTATGAAGGAAAAATAGGTTTCATTACACGGACGAACTACAGTACTTTGTCCCATGAGTTTTCCTTTTTTTGACATAATTGACAGTAGACGAAACATAAATTCCTTTAGGAACTTGGTTTGTTTTGTTTACTGGTACTAATTGTTGATTAGAATTCAACTCTAATGTTAATAGAGATTTAACTCTATATATGTCAACTTGAGATTCATTGTTCTTAACAAGGTGAGATATTAATTCCTTAAAAATAGACATTAATTCTCCATACACATTTGTTTTGTTCTTAGTATGTGAACAATTCAAATCATTAGATGTCCTTTGTTTAGAATGTTCAACAAAACTTTCATTAAGATTGCTAGATGAGGAAATTGCAATTGCAAATATTTTTTATTTTAAGTGTAGATATACGAGACATACTAGTAGAGGTCTCATATATACACTGGCCCAAGTCTTCGGACCCTAAATTATTTTTATTGAAAATTTTTTTTACACACACGTTGTACTTTTTTTTAATTGTATTTTGAATCCCGTTTCCATTGTCATTTTGAATCCCGTTTCCATTTTCATTTTGAATCCCGTTATCACATTTATTTTGAATCCCGTTTACTATTTTCATATGACGTTCGTTATTCGTACGCACTGCTATACATGATTCATCTAAGGCACTTGATGCCACTTTTGAAATTTTCAGGTTCTCACATCCTCGAATCAAATTCATTTTACCGCGATCCTTTTTTATCGAATTTTCAATAGGTAGATGCCTTTTTTGTTGGTTCTCGACACAATATGCAAGTTGTTCCCATCGGTACGTAGTACAAGGTTGTGATTTGGTTGATAATGCCTTCTGTTGCCTTCTATCATTTTCATGTTTTGCTTCATCTAATATTTCACTATCACTTATTTCCTCCAAGGCCATCATGGATGCGCTCTCTACCGTAGACGCAGATGCATCATCATACGACCGCAATTCTTGTGCTTCCTCCTCAAGTAGCATTCTCACGATTAGGGATCGTTTGTGATTTGTTGTCGATTGATATGGTTGCTGGCCTTGTTGCTGTTGTAATGCCTTCAGGGAAGTTCCTTTAAGTTTCAATTGCTCCAGGTGAATGAAAGCTTCCTGTCGGCGTGTGATGTGTTCTCGTTCCACATTCATTGGACAGGGCGTATCCTCAAGGCTATCCTCAAGGCTTCGTGACTCCCATATGATGTTGCTGATCTTTCGTGTTGCCTTCCGACAATGCTTTTCACAATAACGTGTAAAGCTCATTGTTAGCGAACGGCTGGATGTTGATAAGGTTTGTTTTCGCACGTTGGTAAAGCTGACAGCTTCATCCTTACAAGTTGGGATGCTAATTTTGGATGTCGTTGTTGAGTGTTCATTTATAATGCTTTCCTGCAAGCGCTCGTCACATTGTCCCATTTCGCTGCTTTCGCCATATACAATATCATCACTTTCTTCATCAATGCTTGTTGTGCTAGGCCATTTAATTCTCCATGTACTACCTAGGATCCTTTTGTACCAACTGTTCTTGTCGTGATCATTGTTCATTCCTTCCACTAGTCCTTGTTGCAATTCATTCATGATATTGGTGATCACATCAAGATTGAATTTGTTAGGCACACACTCCAAGATATTTTCCGAGCGGGATGGTGGGCAAGGTGAGGAATTGATCGGTACTTTGCTTGAATCTTGCTGCTGTTGCATATTTATGCCTTCTTCTTGTTGCTCATTTACACGCCTATATTGTTCGTTGACTTTTAATAATGGTACAGATACCCTTTCGCTTGCGATGGGTGGTCCGTGACCATCATTTTGTTTGGTTCCAGAATCAGATGGATGGGGGTCACTTCTATTTATGCTCCTTTTCTTGTTTAATTGCTTGTAACGTTGCTCATTTGTTGTTGCTATTAGAGATATGCTCTGACATCGTTGTTCATCATGTGTTTCATTAAGATCTTCTTGCAAGCTATTCAATCTCATATTCCATCCTTCTTCATCTTCGAAGAATAATTCGTATTCATCTTGGAAGTTATCCAGAAACATTGACGTGGAGTCGCTATCATATTCAAGGGGAGGGGGGGGGTATTGGAAGGCTTGATCATCCTCGTGAGTAGTTGCACTATTCACGTACTCAGGTAACTTTGTTTGTTTGTATTTCTTCAATGGAAGGAGATTATTATTATATCGAATGATTCTCCGTCCTATATTGTCCCCTTCTACCCATTTTCTTATATCTTGCCTTGTTGCTTGTTCATGATTCTCTTGTATATCCATACTTATTTGCATTCGTTGTACCCACGATTGTACATTTATAATTGATCCAGTTTGAAAGAAATTTCTATCTCTACTGAGCAAATGCGCATCATCATGTCTGATCATCCACGGTGAGTTCCGTACCATGTGTTTTAGTTTCCAAGCGAGGCTCCTTGTTTGCATTTCCATCGAAAGCTCACTTTCTTCATGCACAAATTTACATCTTCTTTCCCACATGGCTTCACTGAATTTGAGGAGTTCCCTAATTAGTGTCACATTCCATTCATGCTTCGTTAGTCTCTTTTTATCAATTTGAAGTTGATCATAGTAAGATTGTTGGATGTCTCCGAATTTATGACTGATTATACCACAGAACATGTTTTCAATTCCAAGGATTCTCTGGTCATTGCTAGATGAGGAAAGTGAAGTTACTGATTCATTATCTGATTGATACATGTTTAATGTATCATGACAATCCTGTGATATGGACATAGTAATTCCATATCCAGAAGGATGATGTAAAACTTCTTTATAAACTAAATTTTTGATATTGTACTTTTTGCAAAGAATTCCATCATTTCTAAATAATGATGGAATTTCAATGCATATAGGGACATCACTATACACACGTTTTGCACAGGATAGTCCCCTAGTGTCATTGTCGTGAAGATTTTTAAGCAATCTTCCCAAATCAATGGCTTTCTCTTTTGTAGACTGTTCTTGTTGTAACAGTATCGAGAATATTGTTTCCAATATCTAACGGATACATCGTGTATTGATGGTTCAGTGTAATTGTGAAATGATCCCAATAAATTGAACATTTGTCTACAAAGTATACCAAACCTTTCAAACATATGACAGGAACAATAAAGAATCGATTCTTTATTGTTATTTTACAAATACGCTTAAATACTGACTGTATAGATTTAACATATATATCAATATGTTCCATGGAAGGACCCATAGCAAGAACAACACATTTGTTAGAAGATATTCTCACGTTGTTGTAGAATGACCTTCTATTCCATTGTGAGGCGATGATTTGTTCACCTCGCAAATTAAGTTCATCACCAGTGGATAAAGATATCCATGTTTTCTTTGTTAGGACATCGTAAGTCATGTTTTTGTTAAATGATGAACATTTACGTTCTACCATATTATACAGAAGAGTAACACTGTTGTGTAGAGTTGTGCCTGGAGTAACAGGGGTTGCCCCCTTTTTAATCCACTGAAGACTCCTTCCAATTTTACATTGGAATAGTAATCAAAATGCCTCATGTGCTTTCTTTTATAAAAAAAGCATACAAGGTAGTGCTGGCTCGACGTAACCTCGAATTCAGTTCATGATTTGATTAGGATACAATATTTGTAACGAATTAAATACATGTTTTGAATATAAATATTTTTCAAAAGGTTGTTTAGATATATTGTATTCATCTTCTGTTTCAACAGAAGATGAACACCAGCTAAACATCCAATTTCTCACATCGAATGTTCTTTCTTTGAACTCGATTGTATTATCGAATTGACTATATTTGGGTCCTTCCTCTCTAAACGGAATATTTTGTATTCAAAACCGGTTTTTGTACAAAAATTTATTGTACAGCATGCAGCACCAAAGCAAAATATATTTTACGTACCAAAATCAAATTGGTCTACCAAAATATATTTTACAGCATGCAGCACCAAAGCAAAATATATTTTACGTACCAAAATCAAATTAGTCTACCAAGAACAATATTACATGTATGAAATCATAATCCCTAGACCAATATTTTTATCTGGCATTCAAAATCAAATTTGGTATCTACAAAATCATATTTGGTATACCAAAATCTATTTCCCAGTTCACGATATCACCAAATGGCCTTCAAAAAGTCATTTCAAATTACTTTCTGAAAGTCATTTCAAATTTACTGCAAGCTAAATTAATGATACAGAAAGGAAGACCGTTAAAGAGTGTCAATAAAATGGAATTAATAGAAATTAAGCTTGATTGACCGTTAAACAGCAGCTGTATTAGTAAGTGTACAGGTGGTATCTTGCGAATCCTGTGTCAGGGAACCCTCAGAAAAATGATTGGTTGAGCTACTACTTGAATCAGAAACAACAACAACACTCAACTCATTGCATGGTGCTAAGACATTGCGACAAACTAGTAGTTTCTGGAACATCATCATAACAACATGATTT